>MTLC01001427.1_pt1 | contig 46584 bp, 53 predicted proteins | sample 1982451 | NCBI WGS metagenome assembly MTLC01 (sample SAMN05710165, study PRJNA340218) | biofilm metagenome | isolation source: sample SPH anode biofilm adapted to +100 mV | place: USA | collected 2012-02-03 | reverse complement strand
TGAAACACAAAGTGATCAGCCAGGGGAAACGGGGACGGCCGGCAAAGGACTCCGTGCCCCCTGTTATGTCGAGCTACCTGAGCAGACGATCGCTCTCCTTTGCCAAATGGTGTGCCGGTTGGGGGTTCGACATCTGGGACGCCGGGCATGCCATCAGGGAAAACGGGGATGGACCGGTGCTGGAAGCCGTAAGGCGAGACTTCCCTGGCTGCTATGTGAAGATGCGCAAGCTCAAGGAATACCCTGACTATGTCCACCCGCCTCAATGCAGACCAAACAAGCTGGAAGCCAAGGTCATCTGGGATGATGGGGAACACTGCTATCGTGCCGAACAGATTGAGAATAGCATCGTGCGGGGGTTCGGATTAAGCATGGAAGACGCAATCAGGAATCTCAAGGTGAGCCATAACTTTGGCCTGATGCGGGTACGGTTGGAAGCAGGGTGCGGGGTATCCAGTTTCTAAGAAACTGCGTACCCCACTGACGGTTACTGCAAATCAACCCAGCACTAGATACAAGCACTGTGACTGTAAATCTCTTGACAGCACTTTTGATAGGAGGATATACATATACCCAGTATATGTATATTAGGGAGGTAAATGATGGCTCTTTGTGGAAGTGATCATAAGGCGTTGCTTTCTAGGATAAACCGTATCGAGGGACAAGTGCGCGGTCTGCGCAAAATGGTGGAGGAAGACCGCGACTGTCTCGCCACACTGAAGCAAATTGCTGCAGCCAGCGGCGCTATGCGCTCTCTTGGTTTGGTGATCCTTGAAAACCATTTGAAAGGCTGCGTATCCGACGCCATCCGTGACAAGGGGACTCGGGACAAGGGAACAGACGATGAACTTATTCATCAGGTGATAGATATCTTCAATAAATTTAGCAAATAGGAGCTCAACCACCATACTCCCCCCCGTGTTCGGCATCGACCCCACAGGAATAGGCAAAGCCATAGGGCTTACCGCGTTGAGTGCCACCAATGCCGAGGCGGCAAAGCGGCTCGTTTTTAGAGGTCAATGCTGTGAGGTCCTGCCAATGTCAAGGGTCGCAATCCTGTCCGCTGCAACTTATTGCCTCTGCCGGTTGCGCTGGGATCAGGAGAAGGTTCTGAGTGTCAAGGACGTCTAGCAATGAAGGGAAGCGAAGACATGCAATTCTCAATTACTTCGGAAGAATGGCGACATTCTCACATATTTGATGAGGGGAACCCACTGGCCGAGAGAAACACTCGCTGGGCTGTGGTACTCACCGCCTTGATGATGGTGGCCGAGATCGTCGGCGGGTGGCTCTTCAACTCCATGGCGCTTCTGGCCGACGGCTGGCATATGAGTTCACACGCCTTGGCGCTCGGACTGTCAGTGCTGGCTTACCGGACTGCTCGCCGCTTTGCCCGCGACAAGAGGTTCGCCTTCGGCACCTGGAAAATTGAGGTACTGGGGGGCTATACCAGTGCCGTTTTCTTGGTAGGGGTCGCCGTGCTGATGCTCTATCAGTCGGTTGAGCGACTGATGGCTCCCACCCCGATTCACTACGATCAGGCGATCGCAATTGCGGCAGTCGGGCTCCTGGTCAACCTCGCCTGTGCCTGGCTGCTCAAGGACGGTCACGCCCATCACCATGATCATCACCACGGCCACGATAATCACCATGAGCACGAGGGCCATAAACATCATCACGACCTGAACCTGCGCTCCGCTTATCTGCATGTGGTAGCAGACGCAGCGACGTCTTTGCTTGCCATCGTGGCTCTGTTCAGCGGCAAATTCTGGGGCGCTGACTGGCTAGACCCGGTGATGGGCATAGTAGGCGCCGGCTTGGTGGCGGTGTGGGCCTACGGGTTGCTGCGCGACACTGGGCGCGTACTGCTGGATGCTGAGATGGATGCACCTGTGGTGGCAGAAATCCTGGAAGTCATCGAAGCTACTCCGGTCGAGACCCGGATCACAGACCTGCATGTCTGGCGGGTAGGCAAGGGAAAGTACGCCTGCATCCTCTCCCTCGTCACCCCAGACGACGCCGGTCCCGGCTACTTCAAGCGACAGCTGAGTATGCATGAGGAACTGGTGCACGTTACAGTAGAGGTGAACCCTCACCAGAGCGCAATGCCTTGAGGTTTTGGCGTGCCCCAGCGTGATGTCAGGAGGGACAATCACACTGCCTTCAGGCTGCAGAGATTAAAGAAAAAAACCGAATCCGCAGCATTGTGTGTATTAAATCCAAGCTGCCCCTATCCTCGTTCCACTTGGCGGATGATGCTATAGATGAAAAGAAAGGGTCTCCACTCGGCAATCCTATCCGCGGTTCTCTTCGGCATGTCCCCGGTAGCCTGCAAACTGCTAGTCGACGACATGCCGTCAGCGCTGCTCGCTGGTCTGCTCTACCTGGGCTCGGGCCTGGGCCTGACCATGGTGGTGCTCCGTCAAAAGATCCCGGCTCAGGCACTGGTGGCTTCTCTCTCCTGGCGGCAGTGGGGCTACCTTGTCGGCGCGATCCTGTCCGGCGGTGTCGCAGCACCGCTCTTTCTGGCCTACGGCATCTGTTACGGAACGGCATCCGAGGTGTCGCTTTTGCTCAACTTCGAGACGGTCGCAACCACTCTGCTTGCCTGGCTGGTGTTTCACGAGCAGATCGGACTCCGGGTTTGGATCGGGAAACTGGTTATCATCGGCGCTTCCATTCTGGTCCTATTCACCGGAGGGGACGCACTGCAGCTGTCGATTCCCGGGCTCTCAGTGCTTGCCGCCTGCCTCCTCTGGGGAGTCGACAACAACCTGACCCGGGAGGTGGAATCGCTTCCGGCCCCGCTTTTGGCCTGCATGAAGGGGTGGAGCGCTGGGATATTCAACGTGCTGCTCTCCCTGATCCTTTTCGATAGCCGGGCCACGGCACTGCAGGTTTCCGGAACGCTCGTCATCGGCGCGCTCAGCTACGGGGCGAGCCTGGTTCTTTTCATAAATGCCCTGAGGGAGATCGGGTCGGCCAGGACCAGCACATGGTTCGCCTCGGGACCGTTCATCGGCACCATACTTTCGGTTCTGGTTCTCGGAGAGCGTCCCCCCGGAGAGTACTGGGTGGCGCTGTTGGTCATGCTCTCGGGGATGTTCTTCCTCTACGGCGAGTTGCACCGACACCTGCACCGACACGAAAGGATGACCCACGCCCATCCGCACAAGCACGACGAGCACCATCTGCACGCGCACGAGGAAAGGGAACTGGTCGGCAGGCACGATCATCTGCACACGCACGAGCCGATAGTGCACAGCCATGTGCATTGGCCCGATATTCATCATCGCCACAGCCATTGAATGGAGCAAAGGTGGAATCCATACTCTTTGAAGTTTCGGCGGTCGTCGCGGGTAACTCTAAAAAGAAAGGCCCACTTCGCAATAAAAAATCGAAGTAAGCCCTTCTTCTGCTCTAACTCTGCGGGCCGCCAACCTACATCATAGAACCGCCTGAGGTGCCAATGGCAGATCCCATCATGCCGCCTCCAGAAAGGGCTCCTGCTCCCCCACCCATCATCCCTCCCCTGAAAGAAGTGGACATGTTACGAAAGGGCTGGCCCGGCGTCATGTTCTGAAGATCTGCCATCATTGTGCCCATCAGGTTTGACATGGCAGATTGCGAATTGGAGTTCGAGCCCCTGATCGATGACATATTGCTGAAGATCGTGCCCATCATGCCGCGGTAACGATTGACATCCACGGTGGTGGTCGAGCCACTGGTACTGAGCACCTGCGTCATCTGGCTCCCCATCAGACTGGCCATGTTCTGTGCAGCAATGTGCATATCCCGGTAATTTGCATCGTTGGGATAGGTCATGTAATCGGCCATCATGTTCACCCCGACCGGAAGGCCAAGCTGCGCGCGCAGTTCATCCATTGCCTGCTGCATGGTGTATTTATCCGTTGCCATCAGTTCACGGATCTGCGTGGACATCGGACTTATGAAGTTGCTGCTGACCGTGCCGCTGACGCTCTCTTTGGGCATGCTGAGGATATAGCTGTTCTGGACCGGCAGGTTGCTATCCTTGTCGATGGTCACTCCTTTGATCGCCATTGCTACGATCGGATAGTTGCCGACATCGGCTGGATCTACAATCAGCGTGTAGGCGCCATTTGCGTCAGTAGTCGTTGTTGGTTCCCCTGCGTCTAAGCGGTAGTTGCCATCCTTGTCAAGGAATACGGTTGCGCCGACCAGATACCCGTCGGCGACAGCTCCCGATACGGTAGCAGATGTCGCCGGTGTGCTTCCGCCACCGCCACACCCTGCAATAAGGCCAACGGTAAGGGCTGCTGCGATGGTAGCCATGCGTTTTTTCATTGTTTGATCTCCTTTTGTTCCTTCGCGTTAAAAATCGTAATATACCGACAACCCGGCACCGTAATCGGGGCTATTGGTGGTAATCCCTTTGGCAAGGTATCCTTCCATACCGGTGCGGGACGTTACCTGGTACTTCAGCTTCAGCCGGGCCTCCAGTAGACTCCCCACCCCGTCAGCCGGTGACGTGGCACCTTTGACGAGTAACACAGGGCGAAAATTGTCGGCCACCTGATATCCCACACCTGCGTTGTAAGCCAGGTAGTTTCTCAGGGGAAGTCGCGCACTCTTTCCTTGCAGGACGTAGCCTGCTTCGGCGAACGGGTTCCAGTCACCGAACCACTTTGAGATCTCCACTGCAACGCCTTCATCGAACTCCCCGGTTCCCAGAGAACTGTCCACATCGGCGGTGGGAAATTTGACGAATACCGTAGCACGGATCTGCGGCACCGAGTCCTTCTCGGGCAGCAAAACGTAGCCAACCTTGAGAGTTATGTCTCCAAGACCGCTTTCAGATCGATGAGTGGCCGATGGGGAGGACGACATACCACTCCCTGGACCCGTCATACCACTCGCTCCGGCAACCGGCAGCATCATAGTTCTGTTGGACTGCAGGCCTCCTGTGGCGATACTGGAAAGCACATTACCGTTATTCTGGTAGACGAAAGGGATTTCAAGAGACAGACCAAGGCGATCGGTTGGACTGGCTATAATGGTAAGAGGAGCATAGATGGAGTCAGTTCGAATGTTGCTGCCGTACTTCCCGGAGCTGAATTCAAAACCGAGCCCAATGGAATACTGATATCCCTCTGCCTGAATGAAACAGGGCAATAGAAGGGTGGTCGCCATGGCCATAAGACAACCTACTGTTATCCGGATGCTCAAATCCAATCTCCCGTGTGCGGCATCCCCTTTCCCTTCAGCGCCGCATCATCCCGCCACCACCACTTCGCATCATGCCGCCACCGCTGCTTCGCATCATGTTGCCGCCATGACTTCTCATGCTGCCTGCAGTTCCTTCCGACTTCATGCTGTTCAGGTTTCTCCCGGACCAGGCCGGCTCACCTTTGTCGTTACGCAGATCCACTTGTGCACCTGTGGTCCGGTTCACAAGTTTCTGCGCCAAAACGTACGATTTTCCGTCCTTACCCTGAGCCTTTGATCCCTTGACCGAAAGCTCGTCATTCTCGCTGATGGCGATCCCCTTCATTTCCCAAAACGATCCCGGACCTACAATGATGTTCAGGGTCTCGCTACCGCTCTTAATTGCAACGACAACGTCTTTCTTCTCTGCCGGGTGCGGCAGTGAGGTCACCCGTCCCGACATGGTGCTGACCGTGTTGATATCGTAGCCGCCATTAAAATCCAGGCCGCTTTTCCCCTCGTCGCTGCCGAAAAAACCGGCGAAGACGGTGCCGGCGTGCCCGCAGTTGAGAGTGATTGCGCAAATGATGACGAATAAAAGGCGGCTCGTTGTAGTCACCACATATCGCTCCATATCAGTTGATTACTACGACGGTCACTAGTGTATCCAGTGCATCCCCATACAGCCGGTCAATGCGGCAAAAACGAACAATAACAGCAGCAACATCATAAATTTCCTCATTTCAGTTTCCTTTCCTCCAGAGATTTGATCGCTTTGCAGTGGGTGCGGCGCCGCACCATTCACCTATCCATACTGCTTGCCAACGGGAAGATATAATACACGGCCCGTGCCAAAGCCCAACAAACGCATAAGGGTCCGTCGTTACTACTGTTGTTGTGGCGGTCAAAATGGAAGTGGTGATTTTTAGGTGCAAAGAATTGCACCTACAGGGAAGGGTTTTGCACCACCTTCAGTTGTCATCCAGCAGGCCGAATTCTTTCAACTTGTACTGGAGCGTCCGGCGGGAAATTCCCAACCCGGTCGCTGCCAGACGCCTGTTCCCCCCGTGCTTGCGCAGGGCTTTAACGATCATCTCTCTTTCAACCGATTTCAGGACGTCTCTGTTTTCACCGGGTTCCGGCACGGTGGCGCGCAGTAAATCATCGGGGAGATTGCCGGGCCGAACCAGGTCCTGCGCCAGGATCACGGCGCGTTCCATGACATTTTGCAGTTCGCGGACATTGCCCGGCCAGAGATAGGTCTGCATCGCTTTCAAGGCAGCCGGTTCAACCCCCTTCAGTTTTTTGCCGATCTGCCGGCAGAAACGATGCAGGAAGTACTCGATGAGCAAGGGGAGAGCGTCGACCCGTTCCCTCAGTGGTGGAAGCTCAAGTGGAAAGACGTTCAGCCGGTAATAAAGATCCTCCCGAAACCTGCGCGATGCCACCTCCTGCTGCAGATTACGATTGGTGGCTGCGATCACCCTGACATCCGCCTTTAGCTCTTTGCTGCCGCCGACCCGTTCGAACACGCGCTCCTGCAAGACACGGAGCAGCTTGGCCTGCAGCGCAAGGGGCATTTCGCCGATCTCGTCAAGGAAGATGGTGCCTCCCTTGGCCAGTTCGAATTTGCCCTGCCGCGCCTGGATCGCACCAGTGAAGGCGCCTTTCTCATGGCCGAACAGTTCGCTCTCCAGGAGGTTTTCAGGGATGGCGGCACAGTTGAGAGGTACAAAACCTGTGCTCCCCCTGGGACTCAGCCGATGGATGGTCTTGGCCACCAGTTCCTTTCCGGTACCGCTTTCGCCATAGACCATCACGTTGGCGGTTGTTGAGGCCACCTGATGCACCAGTTTTCGCAGCGCCTGCATGGCATGCCCGGCAAAAATGAGACCTTCCGGCGGCAGTCCGGCAGCCTCTGCCTCCTTGAGTCCAAGGTACTCCCTGGTTCGTCCCTGCCCTTCGATCGCCCGGTTCACCAATGCAAGCAGCACATCGGGATTTTCCAGCGGTTTGGTGAGAAAATCCACTGCCCCCTCTTTCATAGCGGAAACCGCCTCGTCAACCCTGCCGAAGGCGGTTATGAATACGAACAGGGGCGGATTCAGGTCCTGCCTGGTATCCCGAAATAATTCCATACCGTTTTTGCCGGGCATCTTCAGATCAGTCACCACAAGGTCGAAGCTTTCTCTGCGAATGAGAGCTAATCCTTCGAGTCCGTCAGTTGCGGTAACCACCTCGTATCCCTCATCGTCCAGGATAGTCTGCAGCAAGCTTCTGAAAGTCTCATCGTCTTCAACCACTAGAATACGTCCCTTCATGATCAACTCCCGCTCCAAGAATTCCGTCGCATGGGAAAAGCCATTGATACAACTGTTCCTTCTCCGACAGCGCTGTGTACTTCGATGCTGCCCCCATGCTCTTCGACGATCTTTCTGCACAGCGCCAGCCCTAACCCGGTCCCTTTGGCCTTGGTGGTAAAGAAAGGCTCGAAAATCATCTGCACGTTTTCACGGCTGATACCGATGCCTGTATCACTCACTTCGATTTTCACACTGTTGCCGCTACCAGCGGCCGTGATCCGGAGGTCGCCGCCATCGGGCATGGCCTGAATGGCGTTCTTGCCCAAATTAAGAATCACTTGGCCCAAGCTGTCACTGTTTCCGGCAATCTGTAGAGCTTCAGGGCAGTGGGCAGTGATCTTGATATGGAGCGTATCTGGCTCATGCTGAAGCAGGTCTGCTGCATGGGAAATGATCTCGTTGAGATTTACCGCGGACGTCGACTCCCGGGCGCTTCTGGCGTAGGCAAGAAGGTCGCTGACCAGCGTTTCCATACGCCGGGCTTCAGCCACGATTCGTCGGGCGAAGCCGCTGTTCCGCTCGTCCAGAGGCTTCTTATCTATCAACTGGGCATATCCCTTTATCCCTGCCAAGGGATTTCGGATTTCGTGGGCAAGCATGGCGCCCATTTCACCCAACCGCGCCAAAGCTTCCCGTCGCGCCATTTCCAACTTATGCTGTTCTTCCCGGCGGGTAAAGCGATAAAGAGCCAGCGCCAAAGTCCACCCTGCTGCAAGAAGGGCGAAGAGGACCATCATATTAAACCGAGCGCGGCGGATGACGGTATCGGCTCTATGCGTGTGGAGCGTCAGCCGGAGAGCGAGTGTTTCCCCGGGTAGATAGATGGGGGCATTGAACTCGAATGCCCTCTCTCCTGTGCGCAGAGTTATTCGCACATCGGTTGTTGCGCCATCGCGGAGCGTTGCAAAGGGAATAGTCCCCTCAAAAGGCTTGCCGATCAGATCCGGGTTGGTGTGGAAGCGGTACAATCCCTTCTCATCAATCAGGGCGAAAAAAGCTATGTCTTGCGTCTGGAACGTACTGAGACTGCGCAGGGTGTGGTCGTGCAGGACGGTATTTGCAATGGCAGCGGAGAGAGACAAGGCAAGACCGCGCAGATTTTCCTCGGCGACCGGGCGGGCGCCGGAGTAATTGCTAACGGCAAACCAAATAACTGCGGCGGATAAAAGAACTCCGCCTAGGAGTAATATTTTTCTCATTCAGTAGAGGCTGAACTATGCCTATTTAACATTCTTAACAAAAACGTCTTTGCAGTGTTCGGAGCAGAAGTAGAAGGTTTTGCCATGCCGCTCCACAATGCTGGCTGAGGAGACTGATGAAATCTGCATTCCACAGACTATATCAATGACGGTGTTGTCTTTCTGGTAGAGGGGATGGGTTTCCAAACGGAAGTAATCATCTATAAAATCGAGAATCCTGTCCTCAACCCATCCGGAGAGAGAGTCCTCACTATCCAGTGAAAAGACCTCCTCAGTGTTTCGCCTAAATTCCATCAACACCGGGAGTATGCTCAAGTCATATCGTGCGGTGAGGTGCTCGGTGTCACCTGGCAACAACCCGATGCCCAGTCTGACGGTGGCAGGGAATCGAGGGGTATGGGCTAACTTGCAGACGCAAGTATATCCCGAATCTGTATGCAGAATCTCTATCTCGGCATTGTTGAAATGACCTGCAAGTTCCTCTATACGGGGAAGGATAACCTTGTCCATCATGCCCTTGGAGACAGCATCCAGCCGGTCCCTCTGCTCCAGCAGCTCTTTCATCCTGCTGTCAAGCTGCTGCTGTTTCCCGGCAAGATCTGTTTTATGCTGTTCGAATCGCTTGAGAATTCTATCAGCTAATGTGGATGGCCTGTCCATACATCACCTTTCACTCAGTTGATGGCGTCTCAGTCCCGAAACTTGCTATGACATTCAGCACATATCTGCTCAACTTTTTCATAAGCTGCTCTTGCCCCGGTGAAATCCCCCCTTTTTGCCAGATCGACCGTTACAATGACCGCTTGCTCCTGTTTCTTTGTGAGTTCCACGAACTTACTGCGCTGTTTGACGTTTTTGTGCGGCCTCGACTTTTTCAGATCGGGAAGAGCCGAAAGAATTTTACCAGCCTCAGCCTCAACGGCAACGGCATCGCCTTTCTCAATAGCAGCTTCCAGTTTTGCTGATGCCAGTGAAAACATCGGCATCATGTCATGCAGCTTCTTCATCTGAGCGTCAGCCGGCTTTGATTTGCCGTGCTTTTCGGTACCGTGAGCGAACGCTTGTCCGTATATCGTCAACAATCCGAGCACCAATAAAATCGTCGGAATAGCGCATTTAGTTCTCATTTTTCCCCCGCTGTTGATGTCGTCAATGTTCCTTAATCTCCAAAAGCCAGACATTGTCACCCTCTGCCTGCCTGCCCAGTTTATCCACCACCTTCCAGCGCACCTTGATCGGCAATCGTTCCCTAAACTGCGACGGGTCCTTGGGTTTGAGCACGGCAGCCATGTCAAAGACAGAATGATAGAGTTCGCCGGCCAACTGTTGCCCATCCTTGGAGAACATCTTCAATTCTTTGACTTCTACCGGACGATCGAAAAAGGCATTCAACTCTTCGATCTCCTTAGCCCCTTTATCCCTCATGGCGCTAACGCTCAGAAGGCGTGGCGGTGACAGTTGCTGGACCGCAGTGTCATCGGCTTTTTTGGCAATAACGCTTAACGGACTTTCTTTACCTTCTACCCGGAGCCGGATATCCTTGACTCCCTTGAACTGGCGTAAGGTCAAGGCAATGGCGCGTGCGGTCCCCACCTCAGCCGACTTTTCAAGTTCCTGGCTGAAGTTGACCGTTACCGTCCCTTGATCATCGTTGATTGCTAACAGCCGAATCCCAGTTGGCAAACTGATGAAATCTCCCGAGTAACTACCAGTATCCATACCACCCAGCAAGCGTTCGATGGCCACCTTTTTGATAGTTCCTTCGTCAAAGGTAAAAAACGGGAACGGAACGACTTTGCCTGGTTCTTTACTCGAAGGGAAATATATCACAAAAGCGTACGCCGTCCCCTTGTCAACCGTCGGCGCGGGCCCGAAATACTTTTCATAGGCGCCGGTTGCGGAGACTTTCCCAGGTTCCTCAACCGGAATCACCTTTTTGTGATAGGTGATGGTGTAGATCAGGAATACAACTAAAGCGATCGCTACAAGAATGGGTATAATTTTTTTCATGTTATAGTTGACTCGAAAAGCAGAGGCGGATCCAAGGGTCCGCCTCTGCTGGCGGCGGTTATTGTCTGTTGAGGAGATCCAGCGTGTCGTTTGCTTCCTTGAGTTTTTTATTCAAGGTCGCCAGCTCTTCTGCACTGTACTTCGTTGAGCCTTTTTTCACCTCATTCTGAATCCGTTTGATTTTCTTCTGGATCGACTCGGCCTGGAGCGCACATTCCCTCACGCCCTCTTTGGTGTCCATCTTCATGCCTTCATGCTCGGCAGCAAATGCCGGCATTGCTCCAAACAACCCCATTACCATCAATACTACGGCCAGCCTTTTCATATGCGTCCTCCTCTTTGCTGAGATCGGAAAGATGACTCTCTCCGTTTGTGCAACCAACCATTTACAGATATTTGAGTTAGAGTCAGGTAACATGTTGAGCACACATACTCTTTATCTGCCGGGTTTCTCAAGAATGCGAAGAGTGTCATTTGCCTCTTTCAATCTCTTGTTGAGGATCTTAAGCTCCTCAAGTGTGTAGGTGTTAGACCCCTTCTCGTTAATTTCGACCTGCAGCTTTCTGATTCTGTCCTGGATGCTGTCGACCTCCTGAGCGCAGTTTTTCAGAAGCATCGCGCACTCCTTGGCACATTGGTCATCCATGGCTTGGTGTGAAGCACCATGCTGGGCCATCTCATCAGCTAAAACCGGGGCAGCTACTGCGAAGAGAGATATTGCCATAAGGATTACCAGTTTCTTTTTCATTATTCGCTTCCTCCCTTGGAATAGCGTGTACTACTTGACGGTGTACCAGAATTTGGCGCTACGAGTCTTCCCGTCTTTCAGTTGGAACTTGCACATCACGCCATATTTCCCCTTCTCAGACATATCGAAGTCGGCGCCGAAGTGCCCCTCCATACCCATCAGATCTTTGGTCTGGTCGCTTTTGTCGGGATTCTGTACTTTAACCTTAACATCGCCCTCGGTCAGCGCCTTGCCAGTTTTGGTGTCTTTGAATTCAACTGCGATGTGATGCGTTTCCTTCATTTCCTTCGGCATCTCCATCTTCATCGCCTTCATGTGCTCCTTCATGCTCATGACCTTAAAAGTTGCTTTCACGCCTTCTACCACTTCTTCATGGGCCACGTTGCCCTGATGGCCGCCGTGCTCCATCTTCATGGAACCGTGATCCATGGCGGCGAAAGAGGCTACAGGGGCTGCGAGAGCGAAGAGTGCTGCGATCAGAACGGTCATTTTTTTCATTTAGCGAATTCTCCTTTGATTTGATTTGGTTTATAGCGAGACGTCTTACTAGAAGCATCCGCCGTGCCAATTGATAACTCACTGACATCCGATGATTTTCTACTTATCCCGACATAAAGGCGTAGAGAATATTCAACAAGCCGCGTAGCATATTCCTCTACGTCCTTCTTCCCGCAATTAATCTAATGGTGCGAATGCCCACCACCGTAATTGCCGCCGCCAGATCCATAGCCGTTAGAGCGATAGTTGGAATTATCAAACCCCGCGCAGGCGGATAACAGTGACAAGCCTAGCAACAACCATACGAGTAACAATGTCGTCTTCATGCAAATACTCCTTTCGGTTTAGGCTTAATGTTTCATTCCAGAATAGTGCAGTTTCCCCTTTTTCAAGTCCCGCTTCTTCATCAATACGAAGATAACTGGCGTCATGATGAGTACGTGGACCGCCGATGAGATCATTCCGCCAATCATTGGGGCTGCGATCGGCTTCATCACGTCGGCACCGGTGCCGGTAGACCACATGATCGGGATCAGGCCGATCAGGGCCACCGCCACGGTCATCAGCTTGGGCCGCAAACGGAGCACCGCCCCCTCGAAGGTCGCATCGTAGATATCCTGTTCGGAACATGGTCCGTTGATGAGCTTTTTGTCCAGCGCCTCGTGCAAGTAGATGACCATAACGACCCCGGTCTCCACGGCTATGCCGTACAGCGCGATGAAGCCGACCCAGACAGCCACCGACATGTTATAACCTAAGAGCTTCACCAGGTAGACCCCGCCCACCAAGGCAAACGGGACCGAGAGCATGACCATGCTCGCCTCCAGCGCCGAGTGGAAGGTGAAATAGAGGAGGATGAAGATGATCAGTATCCCCGCCGGCACCAGGACCTGAAGTCGGGCCTTGGCGCGCACCTGATTCTCCCACTGCCCCGACCACGCCACGTAGTAGCCCGGCGGCAGTTTCAGCTGTTTCTCAAGCACGGTCTTTGCTTCGCCAACAAAGCCCCCCATATCCCGGCCGCGGACGTTCAAAAAGACGATGGAGCGCAAGAGCCCCCCTTCGCTGTTGATCTCCGGTGCGCCGGTGGAAACCTTGAGCTTGGTCACCAGCGACAGCGGCACCTGCACCGGTGTCTCGCCGCTCATGCCCGAGATAAGCATGCGCTGCACGGCCGGAACGCTGTCCCGGTAGTCGCGCAGGTAGCGCAGACGGATCGGGAAGCGGTTTCTGCCGTCCACGGAGGTGGAAAGCACCTCTCCCCCCAAAGCGGTGCTGATCACGTCCTGGATGTCCCCCACCTTGACGCCGTAGCGGGCCGCAGCCTCCCGGTCGATGTCTATGTCCAGGTAGTTGCCGCCGGTGACCCTCTCGGCCACCACGTCGGCCGCCCCGGGAACGCTCTTCAGGATACCCTCGGCCTGCACCGCGAGATCCTTCAGGACGCTCAGATCGTTGCCGAAGATTTTGACCCCCAGATCGGTACGGACCCCGGTGGAGAGCATGTTGATGCGGTTGATGATCGGCTGGGTCCAGCCGTTGCGCACACCGATCTGCTGGAGCTTCGCGTCCAGTTCGGAGACGATGTCGGCCTTGGTGATCCCCGGGCGCCACTTCTCCTTTTCCTTCAGGATGATGATGCTCTCGAACATGGAGACCGGCGCGGGGTCGGTGGAGGTCTCGGCGCGACCGACCTTGCCCAGCACATGCTCGACCTCAGGGAGGCTCTTGATGATCTTGTCCTGGACCTGGATCAGCCTTTTCGCCTCGTTGATCGAGACGTTGGGGAGCGTTACCGGCATGTAGAGCAGCGACCCTTCGTCCAAGGGCGGCATGAACTCGCTCCCTATGCTCATGAACATCGGAATGGCAACCAAGAGCGCGATGACGTTCAAGAAGATTGTGGTCTTCTTCCATTTCAGTACCCAGCGGATCACCGGCGAGTAGAGCCTGATGAAGAAGGTGGAAACCGGGTTGGCGCTCTCCGGCGGCATCTTGCCCCGCATAAAGAAGTACATAAGTACAGGCACCAACGTGATGGCGATGAAGGCGGAGCCCATCATGGAGAAGGTCTTGGTGAAGGCCAGCGGATGGAAGAGTTTCCCTTCCTGCCCTTCCAGGAGGAAGACCGGCACGAATGAGAGGATGATGATGGCCAGCGAGAAGAAGATGGCGCGCCCCACCTGCTTCGCGCTGGTGATGATTACCTCCAGGCGCTTTTCGGCCCGTTCTTCCGGGGGCATCTCGGAAAGGTGACGATAGCAGTTCTCCACCATGATGACCCCGGCATCCACCAGGACGCCGATGGCGATGGCGATCCCCCCTAGCGACATGATGTTCGAGCTGCCCCCCATCAGTTTCATCGTTATGAACGAGATGAGCACGGCGATGGGTAGCGTGAGCACGATGACCAGGGCGCTCTGGAAATGGAGCAGGAAGACCAGGATCACCAGGGAAACGACTATGGACTCCTCGACCAGGGCATGTTTCAGCGTTGTAATGGCACGTTCGATCAGGTCGGAGCGGTCATAGGAGACCATGATCTTCACGCCGGGCGGCAGACCTTTCTCCAGAGATACGATCTTTTCCTTGACCCGGTCGATCACGTCCTTGGCGTTCTCGCCGTAGCGCATGACCACGATACCGCCGACCGCCTCCCCCTCGCCGTTCATGTCCAGCATGCCGCGGCGGATGGCGCCGCCAAGCTGGACGGTACCTATTGTCTTGACGTAGATCGGGGTGCCGCGCATGTCGGCACCGACTACGATGTCCTCCAGGTCTTTGGGACCCTTGATGTATCCCTTGCCACGGATCAGGAATTCGGCGTCCGCCTGCTCCAGTAGTCTGCCGCCGACGTCGTTGTTGGAGCGCTTGACGGCGTCCATGACCTGGCCGACCGTGACGTTGTAGGCGAAGAGGCGGTTGGGGTCGAGATCGATCTGGTACTCCCGGACGAAGCCGCCGATGGAGGCGACCTCAGCCACGCCAGGAACGGTATTAAGCTGGTAGCGGACAAACCAGTCCTGGAGGGTGCGCAGCTGCTCCAAGTCATACCCCTTTCCTTCGATGGTGTACCAAAAGACATGGCCCACCCCGGTGCCGTCCGGGCCCAGCGTCGGAACCACACCCGGAGGGAGCAGCGACGAGGCGTAGTTCAGGCGCTCCAGGACCCGGGTCCTGGCCCAGTAGATGTCAGCATCGTCCTCGAAGATGACATAGATCATCGAGAAGCCGAAGGCAGAGGAGGCACGTACGGCGCGGACCTTGGGTAGGCCCTGCAGGTTCACCGCCAAGGGGTAGGTCACCTGATCCTCGACCACCTGGGGTGAGCGCCCCATGTAGTCGGTGAAGACAATCACCTGGTTGTCGGAGAGGTCAGGGATCGCGTCCACCGGCGTCTTGTAGACCGACCAGACCCCCCAGGCAATGATGAGGGCGAAGATCATCATGATGATGATGCGATTCCTGGCAGAATATTCTATGATTTTCTCGATCATGGATAGTTATCCTTCATAGCAATAAAGAATTGATGTGTTTCGGGAACTACATCTTCATGTCGTCCATATCAATGCCGCCACCCTTTTTCGGAGCAGGTGCAGCAGGCGTTTTGGCATCTTTATCATCCATCTTCATGCCGGGCATAGACTCATGTCCGCCACCGGTTCCTTTCAGTTGCGCCTCGGAATCAATCAGATAGCCGCCGCTTGATGCGACCTTCTCACCTGCGCTGACACCGGATATAATCTGGATACGGTCCCCATCCCTGGCTCCGACCTTGACATCACGCGGCTCGAACATCCCCGGCTTTGACTCCACCCATACCACCTGGCGCTTTCCTGTATCCATCACGGCCGCGACCGGCACCACTATGGCGCTACCCAAGGGGACCTTGATCATGGCATTGACGAACATGTCCGGCTTCAACTTGAGGCCCGGATTTGAGAGTTCCACCCTAACCTTCACCGTTCTCGTCTTGGGGTCCAGGAACGGGTAGATAAACGCCACCTTGCCCCGGAACGTCTTGTCAGGATACGACTGGGACAGGATATTCACTGTCTGGCCCAATTTTATGTTGGGGAACTCGTTTTCGTAAACCTCCACCTCGACCCAGACAGTGGAGAGGTCGGCGATACTGAAGAGGGGCATCCCGGCTTCTACGTACTGCCCCTCCTGGGCCATCTTTTCGATCACCACGCCGGAGAGCGGGGTGTAGATGGGGAGCCTGATATTGGGCTGCCCCGCCTTTTCGAGGCCGACGATCTGCTCGTCCCTGACCCCCATGAGCTTCAGCCTTTGCCGGGCGGAACCGACGAGGCCGTCACCCCCGAGTGAGATGGATGAGACTGGGGAATTCTTTAACTGTTCACGGCTCTTGAGGGCCAAAAGGTATTCCTGCTGGGCTGAAACAAGGTCGGGAGAGTAAATTTCAGCCACAGGCCTTCCCTTGGACACGTAAGCACCGACGGTATTGACGTTCAGGCGATCGATACGGCCCGCCACCCAGGCAGTGACCTTCGCCTGCCGCGCCTGGTCGTACTGGACCATGCCGACCGCGTTGATCTCCTTGTCGAGCGGCATCAACTTGGCTTCGGTGGTGGCGACATTGGCCATCACCGTCTGGGTCGGCGAGAGGGAGACATGCCCCAGCATGGCCAGTTCTTCCGCGCTCGCCTGGGCCCCTGCTACCTTCTTGATCAGGGTCATGCCGCAGATCGGGCAGCTGCCAGGGGTATCCTTGATGATAAAGGGGTGCATGGCACAGGTGTACTGCACCTTGGCCTCCTCACCCTTTTTTGCCTGCTGTTCGCCCTGGCCTGATTGCTTGTGCCGCCACAGGTAATAGCCGCCCCCGCCTGCCGCAACAAGGAGAATCACCACCAGCGGAATTACCACTCTTTTGCTCAGCTTCATTGTCGTCCCTCGTTCTATGGAAGTAAGTAATGCATCAAGTTGTCAGTCCAAAAAGGAAACAGTGCTTCATCCTATTGCAGGCTCTTTCCCACCAGCGCCTCAAGCTGCGCCAGCTTCATCTGGTAGTCGGCCATTGAATCGTAAAGCTCGCGCTCATAGTTAAAGAGGGTAATGCGGTTATCCTGGAGGGTCAAAAAGTCTACCTTGTTGACACGATAGCCGATACTTGCCGACTCCAGCGACTGCTCGGCCTGGGGGATGATGCCTGTCCTGTAAAGCTCGACCAGCTTTTTTCTTCGCTCCATCTGGGCCAGGAGGTCCGAAATGCCGGAGTCGATGCTGTTTTTGGCACTATTCAACTCCTCGGTCGCCATGGTGATCTCGGAGGACGATTCGGCTACCATTGCATGCCTGCGCTCCCTTTGCACCGGCAGGTTGAAGGTGACGCCAAGTGAATACATGTCATCGCCGGTACTCATCTCGAATCGATCCCTCTGCATGTACTCAAACGAGACGTTGAAGTCTGGGTAGAACTCCTTCTGTGCCAGTTTCTGCCCCGCATTTCCCTTTTCGATCTGGGCATTCAGGCTCTTCAGCAAGGGACGGCTCTCCAGTGCCATTGCTCTCAGTTCGTCAGCGGAAAGGATCATCGGTTTGATTTCAAAGTCGGGGACGCGGCCGACGGGAGTATCGGCAGGACGATACAACAGGGCGTTCAGGCTGGCCCGAAGGCTCTTCCGTTGCTGCTCCAGGGTGATACCCATATCAAGCATCCTGGAGCGTTCGACTTGGGCCTTGAAGATATCCTGCTGCGCTCCCTGCCCCACGGCATATTTGGTTTCGGCGAGGGAAATGAAGACGTCGAGAATGGCGATGTTCTTGTCCAGGATGTCCCTGGACCGGTCGGTGAAGTAGAGCTGGTAATAGGTTTCGGCAACCATTCTGCGCAACTCCAACTTGCGCTCCTCCACCTGCCATTTGTACGACTCGGCCTCCTTGGATGCCACCTCCGCCTTGAGGTCCCGCTTCCCCCAGAAGGGAAGCTGCTGCGAGATCCCAATCACTTTCTGGGTCATCGTGTCCATTTTGAAGTTTAACGGGTCTTTTACCATGCCGTTCTGGATTTTCAGCATCAGCATCGGATCTTCAAGCGCCTTGGCTTGGACAATTCGGTTTCTGAACATCTGCCAGCGGGCGTCGGATGCCTTCAGCTCGGGATTGTCGGCGATGGCTTTATCGATGAACCGGGCGAGGTTTTCGGCCGATTTGGCCTCTTCGGCCATGACCGGCTTGAGCAGAAAAACGAAAAAGAGCAGGAAGAGCGATAGAGCAAACCGCGAATTCATGGTGACTCCTGAGGGGGTTAAAGTTGAGCGAGTTATTACACAAGCCATGCCACACTCATAACATGTTGATTAACTGCCACTTTGGTTTCACTGCAGCGAATTCAGTGAAGAATATTTTACAACCGTGACAGAATATTCAACAATTTCAAGATAGTCAGATAATGTTATCGGCAACATAGTCGACAGCTGAAGCAAAATTTCATGCGTCATCCCTTTAATTTCATCGCTTGCCGGGTGACTTGATGCCGTATTTCTCAATCCGGTAGACCAGCGTATGGCGGGGAATCCTCAGAAAGCGGGCGGCAGCGGTCTGATTCCAGGAGTTTCGCTCCAAGGCCTCGACCACCACCTCTCGCTCCAGTTGCTCAAGTGGGTACCCCTCGTCAGGCAGTTTAACGACAGTACCCGCTTGAGTGCTGTTCGCCCGGAATTTGTCCGGGAGTGCCTCTACAGTTATGACGCTGCTGTCTCGCATTATGAGCAGTCGTTCGACAGTGTTTTCCAGCTCACGCACGTTGCCTGGCCAAGGGTACCTAACCAATGTTTCCAGAGCATTTTGTTCAAAGGTTATTTTTTCTCCGCCATGTTTGTTGCAAAAATATCGGATCAGTACAGGAATATCCTTGCGCCGTTCACGAAGTGGCGGCAAGTGGATCGGAATGACAGACAAGCGGTAGTAGAGATCCTCGCGGAAGGTGCCGTCAGCAGTCGCCTTGTCGATGTCCAGATTGGTGGCGGACAGTACTCTAACGTCCAGCTTCTCCGTTTTTGTGCCGCCAACCGGCTCCACCTCTCTTTCCTGCAGCGCTCTGAGCAGTTTCGGCTGCAACTCGAGGGGAAGGTCTCCTACCTCGTCAAGAAACAGAGTCCCCCCCTCAGCCAGTTGAAATTTCCCGACCTTATCCCTAATCGCCCCTGTGAAGGCTCCCTTGACATGGCCAAAGAGTTCGCTTTCCAACAAATCACGGGGGATGGCGGAGCAGTTTATGGCAACAAACGGGGCATCCCGGCGCGAGCTGTTGGCATGAATGGAGCGGGCGACAAGCTCTTTACCAGTGCCTGACTCACCGGTGATAAGAACCGAAGCTTCGGTATCCGACACTTTGCGTATGACATCAAATACCTTCTCCATCTCTTTTGATGTGCCGATCATGGTGCGGAAATCCGACTTGTCGGAGAGTTCACTCTTCAGCCGCTTGTTCTCCTGTGCCAAGCCGCTGAACTGAAGCGCCTTTCTTACCGTTAGTTTTAGTTCGTCCCTGTTAAAAGGCTTGGTGATATAGTCGTGTGCTCCCGCCTTCATGGCCTCCACGGCGACATCAACTGTCCCGAAGGCGGTTATGATGATCACCAGCATTTCAGGAGAACGCTCCTTGATCGATTTGAGGACCATCAGACCGTCCATGCCGGGCATTTTCATGTCGGTTATGACAAGGGCGGGTTGAGATTGTCCAAACCAGTACAACCCTTCCTCACCTGATGAAGCTGGCTGAACTTCATACCCCTCCTCCTGGAGGTTGTACTCGAGCACCCGCCGCAAAGAGGTGTCATCGTCAATGACAAGGATTTTGGGTTTCAAGGCATTCCTCCGTTAGCCGCTGTTTGCATTGGCAATCTGACCGTAACGGTCGTCCCGCTCCCGACCTCGCTTTCCACCATCAGAGTCCCGCCATGGCTTTCGATGATCTTTTTGGTGATTGCCAGTCCCAGACCGGTACCATCCGGTTTAGTGGTAAAGAATGGTTCAAAAACCCTCTCAAGGGTGGTCGAGTCAATACCCCGTCCGGTATCGCGGAAGCTGACTTCACATTGCTCCCATGGATTAAGAACCGTGGTGATCACCACGGCGCCGTCGGGGGGTGTTGCTTGCAAGGCGTTGATGATTATGTTCAGAAAGGCTTGGCGGAGCTTCTCCCCATCGGCCTGGATTATTACTGGAATAGCTGGAGGGTGCACAATGAGCTTGATCTGCCGTTTCCGGGCATCGTTCGCTACCAGGGACGCGATTGTTTCCAACTCTTCCTGAACCGGGCACGGCCGCATATCAGCCGGCTGAGGACGCGCCATGTGAAGAAAATCCTCCACGACCCGGTTCAGTCGCTCGGTCTCCTTGATCTGGATCTCGATGAACTCGTGCTTGGGATCACCGGGCAGGTAGTCATCTTTCAATATCTCGGCAGTCCCCCGGATCGAGCCTAGGGGATTGCGGATTTCATGGGCCAGTACCGCTGCCATTTCTCCCAAAGTGGAGAGCTTCTCAGCCCGTCTCAACTGCTCCTCAATGACGATGATACGCTCCGATTGATGCTGCAGCTTCTGGTATGAATGTTCCAGGCCACTGGCCGTTCTTTGAAGTTCTACCGTGCGCTCCCGCTCCCGCTGCGACAGCAGACCAGTAACCCCGCCAACGATATTGTAAAGCAGCATCTCAAGGTACTTTTCCATCTCCATCGTCATCTCGCCGCCCCACTGGAAAAGGATATGAGGAGCGTAGGCTATGCTGACAACTATGGAGCAAACCAATCCGCCTCTCAGACCGAACCATAGTGCGCCTAGGATAATTGGCAGATAGTAGAGACGTTGGAAAATGTCGTGTAAGTAGGGAAGGTGAAGGGGTGTCAAATAGTGCAGCAAGCTGATGCCGATGATGAACAATATCAGTACAACTGGCCGGACTATGGTCGATTTCATCATGATAAACTAGCTCCACCCTTGCTACCCTTGTGGGAAAAAAAGCGGTACACCCCGGAGGAGGACACAGGGTGTACCCATAACAAACGTTCAGACGGCAAAGCTTCTACCCTCATCTGCTGGCGGCATCACAACAGGATCATTATCGGCATCATGATCAGCATGAGGCCGGCTCCCCACCAACCCCAGTGGCCTCCGCCAAAATGGTGCGCGAAAAAGCCGTGATCTCCATGCTCGGCACCTGCATCCACGACACTTGCATTAACCTCGTATTTAATAATCTCATCCGGCTTCTGGTGATCCGCAATTTCTATAACGACCTTGTAATCTCCTTTTTTGTCGAATTTCCAAGAATCCACATAGTCACCATCGAGGACATCGACAGGATGCGTAATGATCGGCTTATCAGTATTTCGCTCATATACTTCCAACGTCACGCTTCTGTCAGTAATGGATGTCCCGTCTTTACTCAAACTGAGCGAAAGTTGAACCTCGGATTGTGTTTCGAGCTTCTCGGGTGACAGCTTTATGGTAGCCTTGAGTCCTTGCTGGGTAAAGCTCTGCTCAAGGGCAAAGGCAGTGCCGGGAAGGGCGATAAGCAAAAGAAGCACAAGAAATTGTTTCATAGGGAGTCTCCTTGCAGCTGCAGTTATTGGAGCACCGGCCAGACGGAGGTCATCCGCCTTGTCCGGTCGCCCCGGATGGTTTGATCATCTTCAGAATGGAATTGATCGACTCTTCCATTTTTTGCTCAAGCAGGTGTCGCTGATCACCGGTGTCGACGCGGCGAGGTATTGAGGCTTCTTCCGTTGCCGCTTCTTCCCTAATTGGGCGGCCGCTGGGTATCTGTTCGTAATGCACATGAGGGCCGGTCGATCTGCCGGTATTGCCTGAAAAAGCCACCACTGTGCCGGAGTCCACCAATTCGCCTGACTGGACCCTGACCATCGAGTTGTGCCCATACAGAGTGCGATCTCCATTGGCATGTTCGACAATGACCGTTGAGCCGTAGCCGCGGCGAGCGCCTGCGAAAACGACTCGCCCTTTTCGGGTAGCCCGTACCGCAGTACCGACAGGGACGGCAATATCGATGCCGCGGTGGAAGGCAAGCTTGCCGCTTCCGAAAGGGTCGACCCGCCACCCTACTCCGGAAGTCACAACGCCGTTCTCTACCGGCAGATCTATGTCCGCCAGAGCTGCCACCGGCAAAAACAGGAGGGCCATTATCGCGAGGATGGTGAACTTCATATTTCCTTTGCACAGCGATGGGGTCATAAGACTAGGCGCCTGCCTGCAGGTTACAAACATTCATAACCTGGCGCTCATCGCACACCCCGGTGATGGTAGCAGCGGAGCCGCACACGGGGCAGTCGGGGTTTTTTGCCACATCTACCTTGGTGAAGTCGTTGTCCAGGGCATCGAAAATGAGCATCTCGTTGGTTAGGAGTGTGCCTATTCCCAGCAAATGCTTGATGGCCTCGTTGGCCTGCAGCGTGCCGATGACGCCAGGCAAAACGCCAATCACACCAGCCTCGGCGCAGGTGGGGATGAGTCCCGGAGGAGGAGGCTTGGGGAAGAGGCAACGATAACACGCCGATCGGCCGGGGTTGATAGTCATTATCTGGCCGAGGAACTGCAGAATGCCGCCGTGGGAAAAGGGCTTTCCCGCAAGCACACACGCGTCATTGATCAGGAATTTGGCGGCGAAGTTGTCGGTGCCGTCTATGACGAAGTCATAGGATCTGACAATTTCGGCGATATTCTCGGCGCAGACCCAGACTTGGTGGGTGATCACCTCGATGTCGGTGTTTAGCGCGGTCATCTTCTCGCCGGCAGAGAGTACCTTTGCCCTACCGACATCGCGGGTGTGATGGATAATCTGGCGCTGCAAGTTGGACAGGTCCACCACATCGACGTCGGCAATGCCTATGGTGCCGACTCCTGCCGCCGCCAGATACAGCGCTGCCGGAGAGCCGAGAGCGCCGGCGCCGACGATGAGGACCCGACCGTTAAGAAGCTTTTGCTGCCCCTTTCCCCCCACCTCCTTGAGAATGATGTGGCGGGAGTAGCGTTCGATCTGGGCATCAGTTAGCATAAGACCTATTCCCCCCTGCTCGCAAAAACGCTCTCAAATGAAGCTATTAATCCTGAAAAAGTATGGTACTCAAATACCGCCTCGCCAGTATCAGGAAGTGCCACAACGATCATCTTCCCCTTGTTCCCCCGCACCCCAAGGTCTTTCATTCCGCCCCCAAGACTTGTCAAGCGTTGGCCATCACCACCATGCCGTCCCTCAGGTTGATCGTCCGATCCGAATAGGCCCCGTCCTCCGGCGGCCCCCAGTAGCACCTGGTTGTCATTCGAGCAGTCGTTCGACAGTGTTTTCCAGTTCCCGCACGTTGCCTGGCCATTGATACCTCCAGAGCTTCCACGGCATCCGGGGCGAAGGTTACCTTGCGTCCGCCGTGCTTGTTGCAGAAGTGCCGGATCAGCACAGGAATGTCCTTGAGACGTCTCGAAGTGGCGGCAAGTGGATCGGAATTACACACAAAACGATAGTAGAGACCCTCACGGAAACCTGCCATCTGCAATGACCTTGTCGGACGCGAACGTCAAACTTTTCGGCCCTCGTGCCGCCAACCGTTCAACCTCCTTTTCCTGCAGCGCCCTGAGAAGCTTCGGCTGCAATTCCAACGGAAGATCGCCTACCTCGTCAAGGAACAGAGTCCCGCGATCCGCCAGCTGGAATTTTCCGGCTTTATCCCTGACTGAAGCGCCTTTCTTACCGTTAGCTTTAGTTCGTCCCTGTTGAACGGCTTGGTGATATAGTCGTGGGCTCCCGCCTTCATGGCCTCCACGGCCGCATCGACTGTTCCAAAGGCGGTTATAATAATCACCAGAGTCTCCGGAGAACGCTCCTTAATGGACTTGAGGACCATCAGCCCATCCATGCCCGGCATATTCATGTCGGTTATCACAAGGGCGGGCTGACATTGTCCGAAATAGTACAATCCTTCCTCACCTGAGGACGCTGTCTGAACGTCATACCCCTCCTCCTGGAGGTTGTATTCGAGTACCCGCTGCAAAGAGGTGTCATCGTCAATGACAAGTATCGTAGGGTTCAAGTCATTCCTCCGTTAGCCGTTGCCTTTATCGGCAACCTGACCGTTACGGTAGTTCCGCTCCCGATCTCGCTCTGCACCATCAGAGTCTCGCTATGGCTTTCGATGATTTTTTTGGTGATTGCCAGTCCGAGACCGGTACCATTCATGTAAGGCTCAAAAACCATCTCAAGGGTAGTCGAGTCAATACCTCGCACGGTATCACGGAAGCTGACTTCACATTGCCCCCACGGATTAAGAACCGTGTTGATTACTACGGCGCCGTCGGGAGGAGTGGCCTGTAAAGCAGAGGGCGTACCCATAACAGAAGTTCAGACGGCAAAGGTTCTGCCCTCTCATATACAAGTTACCTCTCCTGGAAAAGCACCGTGCTCAAATAGCGCTCGCCGGTGTCGGGAAGCACCACAACGATCATCTTCCCCTTGTTCTCCGGTCGCCTGGCGACCTCGAGGGCAGCAAAGGCTGCAGCGCCTGAGGATATACCTACCAGTAGGCCCTCTTCTCGTGCGAGGCGCCGGGCGGTTTCGAGCGCCTCCTCATTTCTGACCTTGAAAATCTCGTCTATAACTTCCCTATTAAGCACGTCGGGTACGAAGCCGGCACCGATCCCCTGAATCGGATGGGGGCCAGCCTGGCCGTCGGAAAGCACCGGAGATGCAAAAGGTTCAACAGCAATCACCTCAATGCTAGGCTTACGGCTCTTGAGTACTTCACCAACTCCGGTAACGGTACCGCCCGTGCCGACACCAGCCACAAAAATGTCGATCTGTCCATCGGTATCCGCCCATATCTCTTCGGCCGTCGTGACTCGGTGAATGAGGGGGTTTGCCGGATTCATGAACTGTTGAGGAATGAACGACTTTGGCGTCTCGTTAGCCAGTTCTTCTGCCTTTTTGATGGCCCCTTTCATCCCCTCTGCGCCTGGGGTCAGTACCAGCTCTGCACCGTATGCTTTCAGCAGGTTTCTACGCTCCATGCTCATGGTTTCCGGCATGACAAGGATCAGGCGGTATCCCCGGGATGCGCAGATAAAGGCCAGGGCAATGCCGGTGTTGCCACTGGTCGGCTCGATGATGACGGTATCTTGGGTAATGAGCCCGTTACCTTCTGCAGCCAGGATCATCGAAAAGCCTATGCGGTCCTTGACGCTGCCACCGGGATTGAAAGACTCCAGTTTGGCGACAACTTGTTCCTTGGAACCCGTTGTGAGACGGGTGAGTCTCAGCAGGGGTGTCTTACCGATCAAATCGGCAACGTCACTGTAAATCTTGGCCATCTTTTTCTCCTTTACGGTGCTATGGGTAGTTTATTTCGAGCCGATCTGTAGGGCCTTCATCTGCATATCCATGGATGCCTTCGATGCCGTCAAATTAGCCTCATACGCTCTAGTTGCGGTGATCATGTCCGCCATTTCCTCGACCACGTTCACATTCGGATAGGCTACATATCCCTTCGCGTCAGCGTCTGGGTGTGATGGCTCGTACTGGAGCCGGGGAGGGGACTGATCTTCGACAATGTCAACGACTTTGACACCTCCGCTCATCTTGGCATTGGCCTCATCCAGCGTAGCGGCAAAGACTGGGTCTTTGCGCCGATACGGTCCACCTTCGGCAGTCTTGGTGGAGTTGGCATTGGCAAGGTTCGACGCAATCAGGTTCATGCGGATTCGTTCCGCGGTCAGAGCAGAGGCGCTTATTTCCATTGCATCCATCTAATACCTCCTGATCATTTATCGAGATTTTGAGCCTTCAGTAAAAAAGTCCTGCCTGATTCTCGTTTCATGATACCTAGCAGCATGTCGCCAAGGCCGCTTGGTTTGATGTGTACTTCCGATATGTCCGACACCTGTGGGTCAAGAACTAGATTCATGACCTGCTCACTGGTGTTGCCGGTGAACAGTACGACGTTCAAATCAGGAATCAGCTCTCGCGCCTGGCGGGCGAGCTCAAGCCCATCCATTTCAGGCATATCGAGATCGGTGATCATGGTTTTGTAGTCTCTGGTCTTCAGGAGATTAAGTGCCTCAATAGCACTGGTGACGCAATCGACTTTGACCTTGAAGTGGCCAAACATCCGTTCGATCACCGAGAGAATTTCGCTGTCGTCATCGACCACCAGCACACCAAGGTCTTTCATCCTCCCTCCCGGAACATGTCAAACGTGGGCCATCACCACCATGCCGTCCTTCAGGTTGATTGTGCGGTCCGAATAGGACCCGTTCTCCGGGTTGTGTGTTACCATCACTACTGTTTGCCCGGCGTCGTTCAGTTCACGAAAGAGCGCCATGACCTCCTCGCTGGTCTTGGAATCCAGGTTGCCGGTCGGCTCGTCCGCCAGCAAGATGTGCGGATTGTTAACGATGGCCCGTGCGATGGCGACCCGCTCCTGCTCTCCGCCGGAGAGCTGATTGGGGAGTCGGTCAAGTTTCGCGCCGAGACCTACCCTTTCAAGGGCACTGCGTGCCGCGCTCTTTTTTGCCGCTGTGCTCATTTTGACGATGGCCAGCGGCAACATGACGTTCTCGGCGGCGGTCAGATACGGGATCAGGTGAAATGACTGGAAGACAAAACCCAGATTCTGGGCCCGGAAGTCGGCCAGTTTTTCTCCGGAAAGTTGATACAGTTTGACCCCGGCCATCTCGACCTCCCCGGTGGTGGGATGGTTCATCCCCCCGAGTACGGACAGCAGCGTACTCTTGCCGGAACCGGACTGTCCCATGATGGTGATGAATTCACCCGCTTCGATGGTTATGTCGACACCGCGCAATGCCTCTACAACGTCATCTCCGCTGGTGTAGCTCTTCTTCACATTGTTGATTTCGATGAGCGCCATGATATCCCCTTAAAGTGCCCGCAGGGCTTCGGTCGGATCCATCTTGCTGGCATGAAGCGCCGGGTAGAGGCTTGCCAGCAGCCCCAGCATCAACGCAAGTCCGATTGAACCAAAGGCCACAGCCGAGTCCCAGATCAGGTGTGCATTCTTGCTCTCCGCCATGAACGGCAGGGCTAGCTTGGCGCCTCCCATGCCGGCGGCATAACCCATGAATCCGGCCAGCAGGCTGACCAGGGCAGCTTCCAGCAGGATGATCCGCATGATATGACTCTTCCTGAAGCCGATGGCCCGGAAGACCCCGATTTCGGTGGTCCGCTCGTTGACGCTTCCCATCATGGTGACGAAGACGATCAGGGAGCCTATGAAGACGACCACGCCGGACATGGCATAGGAGAAGCGCTTGAACTGGTCCAGGGCCTTGAGACGACCTTCCACCACCTGCTGGATGGCCGACACCTTGGCGTCCGGGATCTTCTCCGCGATCTGGGTCACCATGTCGCCGATGGGGCAACCGGAGCAGAGGGCCGCCACCTCCGCCAGGGTTATCCTGCCTTCCTTCCCCAGCAGTTTCTGGGCTTTGGTCAAGTTGGCGAAGACAAGCGAGTCGTCCTGTGACCCGGTCTGGTCAAGCACACCGGCTACCTTGAACGATTCCTCTCCTATCTTGATGTTGTCACCGGGTCCGGCATTGAGCACCTTTGAGGCGTCGCTGCCCAGCAATACCTCGTTGTCACCCTTGGGGGCGTCGCCGAAAATCTGCCACCACTGCTTCATCTTCAACTCGCTGTCGAAGTGAACGCCAACCAGCAGCACATCGTGGGAGCCTACCTTGATCCCTCCCAGCACCTTTGGGGCGATGGCCGAGATGTTCTTGCTGTTCTTGATGGTCTTGATCTGGGCCAGGTCCTCTTCACGGATCTCGCGCTGGTCGAAGGTTACGCCACCCAGGCTGATTCCGCCATAGTTCATGGAGAGACCATTGCTTTGTGGGGTAATGAGTATGTTCGCGCCGAATTCGTCCATCTTGCGCTCGATGTCGCTCGACATGGAACCGGTCAGGGTCACCAGGGTTACGATGGTTGCGATTCCGACCATGAGACCAATGGTCAGAAAAGCCATCTTGGCCTTGCGGCGTTTCAGGTTGTTGATGGATATGGTGTGCAGTTTCATAGAGCCTCCGCCGCTCCTCAGAGACTTTAGAAGTAACGTGCTCCGGCCTTCAGGTCGGCCGTGGTGAAGGTTATGCTGCTTGCACTTGCCTTGCTGGGGAGGTAAGAAGGATTGCAACCTCCGACCTCGTGCGGACCGATACGATCGATCGCAAATTGCCTATTGCAGTTCTTGCAGACCAGCATACCGCCGTTCTGCTCATACCCCTTCTTAGCTCTGAAGCAGGAGTCGCAGGCATCAAAGGCCGTACGGTAACCGCCATCCGATCCCTTGACAACGACAAAGGCGATATCCTTGCCGCCGTCCTCAAAATGGTAGTAATGCGCCTTGCCGTCCGATACTTTGGCCAGCGGAATGGTTACCGAGCCGTTTACCGCCTTGACTGACTGGTACTTGCCCAAGCCAGGAATATTGAGGGCAAATGCACTCACAACAGCCACCAACAATGCACCAACGATTGCCGCTACTCCTACGATCCGCTTCGACTTGCTTGAAACCATTGCCTGCTCCTTTTTTTAACTTTGTTTATTTGCGCCGCAACCGCCGCCGCAGCCGCCCGATGTCGCTGCCGCGTTCTGTCCAACATTCCTGCCTGTTATCTGCCTGAACTGTTCTGGACTCAGCACTTCGGATACCTTACTGCTGAACCCTGCTCCGCTAACCTTCTCAGCCAGCTTTTCCGGTTTAACGGCCTCCTGGTCATAGCCGACGATGACCCAGCCACCATTCACATCCACCTCGGTAACCGCGACGCCTCTCACTGACTCAAGTGCCTTGGTGATTCTGCTTGAGCAGCTGCCACAGGTCATTCCCGCGGTTCTAAGAACTGCAACGGAATCGACTGTCGCGCCGATCCTGACACGAAATGCGAAAACAACTAAAACGGTAACGGCCGCGAATACGAGAAAAGAGGTAGATATCGTTTTGGCGTTCATGACAAACCTCCTTTAACTCCCTTCAGAAAGGGCACGTGTCGGCGCATCCCCCTGCCAGTTCCGTATACCGTAAAGATTTATGGCAACGCCGGCACCTTGCAGGGCGAGCCATCCAGACCGGCCAAGGTAAAACGCGACTGTTCCCAGGAGTAGCGCCGATAGAGTCCAGAAAATAAACGAACTGCGCCGACCGTGGGCGTTGAGAACTGATCCAGTGATGGAAGCGGCCACTCCTGTCCATTCGACGATGCTCATGGCACTACTGCTGTTAATCAAGGACATGTGGGCTCCTGAAGTTGACACCTCAAGCGCTTTACAAATATCGGGCCAACAGCACCAAAATACATGTAACATGCTGATATTCCGCGACATAGTAAAGCAAGCATGAGGAACGTCACATCCGACTCAATCAAAATACTGGAGAATATTCAAAGTGGATGGAGGAATATTCTACTCAGCAGGTAACCGGTTCAAGAAGCACGCCCAGCATGCGCCTGTACTGGAGCGTCCGCCGGGGACGTGGTGCAAATTCATGTCCGACAAGTGCAAAGGGATCCTCTTTTGGTGTTTGCCCGGTTAGGAAACTGGCTCCTCTTGTCCCACCTCGTGAAACTACCTGGCGGGCTGCACCAATAAGCCCGCGTTTTGCTTTTTAGCGATGTCGCCCACCTTGACACGCCAGCATGCGCATTCCCACCAGCCCGGCGAGTTGCAATGGTGAACATCTCATGGCAGGTTTAAGGCGATGGGTATGATCAGAACATCGCGAGGGCTTCTTCCAGAAACGAGCCTAAGATGAAAGGAAGCGTTGGTTATGACAATGGGGGACGGCTTAACTGAGGAGGATGCGATATGCCCTTCGCTCGGCTGAAAAACAGGCTGCTTGCCAGGGTCTTTACCGCTTTGCCATCCTTGGCGGCATGGTGGGCTCGGCGGCTCGATTCGAACATCTCCGACATTCCCTGGACTGAACCACAGAAGCCTTTGAAGGAAGCGGAGGTGGCTCTTGTGACCACGGGCGGGGTCCATTTGAAGACACATCTGCCATTCAACATGGCCGGTCATGACGGCAACCCCACCTTCAGGGAGATACCCGCGGACACTTCAGCTGATCTCCTCACCATCACTCACGACTATTACGACCACCGCGACGCCGAAAGGGATCTGAACCTTGTTTTACCGCTCCAGAGGCTACAGGAACTCGTTGAGTCGGCTGCCTTGGGCGTTCTCCACACTCCGGCCTACAGTCTGATGGGGCATATCGACGGTCCCCATCTGAAAACCCTTCAGGAAGAGACCGCGCCGACGATTGCCCGTAAGCTCGCGGACGCCAAGGTTGACTACGCCCTGCTGGTTCCTGCCTGAGGGATCTGCAACCGGTCCGTGGGACTGGTAGCCCGGGCGATAGAAGCAGTGGGAATCCCCACGATATCCCTTTCCATTGTCCGGGAGATCACCGAGAAAACACCACCTCCCCGGGCGCTTTTTCTCCGCTTTCCTTTCGGACACGCCATGGGAGAGCCGGGCAATCGCGACCAGCAGTTCACTGTTCTCTATCTCGCCTTCCAGCTCCTCTTCGAGGCGGGACTACCGGGAACGATCCGGGATGCTGGGCTTCGCTGGAGACGAGATGCCTACTCGCCTCCTGACTGGGAGGGTTTCCGCCGACTGGCGCCAAAGCGCATGATGCGCACGGATGAGTGACGAGAAAAGCCTTGCGGCGCCGGGTTGACCAGGGTGCTTCCGGCGCTCTCGGTCCCGTGGAAAAGGAGCAACCGATGCAAATGAAATCCGTGGTCGGGACGGGTGATAAAAAAGCGATGGTGCTGGTAATCATGGTCATCGTTGTGGCCTTTTTCCATTTTGCCGTTCCGACCGTACCCCATTCCTCCCACGTACTGCACATCATCCTGCGCAAGCTGTATTTTCTCCCTCCGGTTATGGCCGGGGCATGGTTTGGAGTGAGGGGGGCATTTGCCGTCACCTTGTGCGTCAGCATTTTCTTCACCATCCATGTCTTTCTCGACTGGCCCGGAAATTACATGGAACAGGCTAATCAGTTGGGGGAACTTGCGAGTTTCTGGGTCGTAGGTCTTATTCCGGGGTATCTGTTCGACCGTCAGAAGAAGCTGCTCCTGAATCTTGCTCATGCCAACGAGGAAACCATTTTGGCCCTTGTATCGGCTCTCGACCTAAGAGAGCGGAATACCCGCCTCCACTCTCAGCGGGTGCGAGAATACACACTTGTGCTGGCCGAACGTTTCGGCGTCCCGGAACAGGAGAGAAAGGCGTTAGGGATCGGCGCACTGCTCCACGATATCGGCAAAATCGCAGTTCCCGACCGAATCCTGTTGAAGCCGTCCCGGCTCAGCAAGGAGGATTGGAAAGAGATGTACAGGCATCCGGCAGAAGGATTTAAACTGCTGAACCAGATAGGCTTTCTGCAAAAGCCGGCTGAAATAGTGTATGCCCATCATGAACGCTTTGATGGCAGTGGTTACCCCAGGGGGCTTAAAGGTAAAGACATTCCGCTGGGAGCAAGGCTTTTCATGGTTGCGGATGTCTTTGACGCCTTAACGTCGGAACGGCCCTATCGCGTTCCTTCGGGATATTGGGAGGCCGCTGCGGATATCATTGAAAAGAGCGGTGAACATTTTGATCCTGAAGTAGTGGAAGTGTTCCAGCAAATAGACCCTCAAGAATGGGAGAAGATCCGTAAACGGTTTGCCGACCGTGAAATAGCGGCCGGAGAGCCTCCTGGCCGGTAACGGTCCTGCCTCTCGATGCTTTCCCTAGCAATCGAGAGGCAGGACGAGGGTTGGAAAGGGGGGTGAGAAAAACAGGGTAGTTGGCCAGCGGGAGTAACTAAATGGTGCAAGGTGTGAAAAAGAAATTTGCCCTCAGTGCGGACGAACGTCCTTGCGAAACCGTTGGTTGCAACGGGAACCGCTACTTCCTCGACGAAGAGGGCCGGATCATTCCGGCCCTCTTTTGGTGTTTGCCAGGTAGGAAACTGGCTCTTTGAAAGTTGATGAGTTGATAAAGAAGGGCCGGGCCCACCTCGTGAAACTACTTGGCGGGCTGCACCAATAAGCCCGCGTTTTCCTTTTTAGCGATGTCGCCCACCTTGACCTCGCCTTTAGTGATCTCAGCTTCAAAGTGGTGCTCGTCGATAAAGGAAGTTACCCTGACCTGCCCGACCTCCTTCAACTGCGGGTGTTTTCCAGCCTGGCGATATACAGGAATAACATCGTTCACGTCGACTTCCTTTTTGACATCGGTCGTTGCGCTGTGGAACAGATGCACCTTGTTGCCGGCTTTCATCACAACTTCGCTTTTGACCTTCTTTTCAGCAGCTTGAGCGAAGATCGGAACAGCGGTAATTGCCAACAAGGTGAGCAGCGTTAAAGCCCTGATCAATCCTTTCATTTTTTACCTCCTTGTCATTGAGAGCAAAGATTGCTGCACTCTTCAAATAATCGACCCATTCCCTCCGTCACCTCCTATCCGGGTCGCATGGTAGCAACACCTGTTCAATCGGGACAACTCGCACGGCCGTTCAGAAAAACCTTGAACCGCCCTGGGTGAAGTTGGTCGGGATCAGCAATGCTTACTGCACTCTGCTTTGAGCATTATAAACGAGCAGATCTTCTGCGTTCCCTGATGGGCAGCCATTGCCGCCGGTTTTGCGAGCGTCAGGGAAAGTACGACAGTCGACAACATAAGCAACTTGAGGCCAAGCATCTTTTCCATTGTGTGAACAGGGAACTCTTTCATCTACTATCTCCTTTATCTTTTCCTTTTGTTAATGGGAATGGCCACCGCCATTGCCGTCGCCGTACCCTCCCACATGACTACCCCCATACTGCGGAGGGTAATAGTCTCACTGGTGATCCAGATGCTTCCAGTCGAGGAAATCTATGACGGCGCATCTGGAGAGGATGCGAAATGTTGCCCAAGAGAAGAAATGCCAAAAATAGTTTTTTCATGCCGGCTCCTTTTAAGTAGTGATGCTGCTCACGGTTTCTAGCAATGGCCGTGCCTATTCGCAACACACTGTAATTGCTAGGCAATATACTTTTGTCGCACGAAGTCAAGAGCCAAGATACGAGAAAAAACTACAAAGGCTGAAGAATATCCTTCGATTTGCTTGCACTTTAAATACATATAAAATCTGAAATACTGGAGGTGCCTCGGGGCTGGTATTTAAGGTGCGCATGACGGAAGCGATGTCTTTTAAATTTGCGCCACCGCGATCCGGCAGGATCAGCCTGCGGTCATGCTGCATGCATATAGTTGAAAGCCCCTGCGGAATATTCTCCAATTTTGGAATTTCGTTGCAGCATTTTCTTTACCAAATGTGACAGTGTATGACATTTCGGAAACTGTGATCGAGCGATATCAGCGAATAAGGGAAGCTCAGTTCTCTGGCACGTTTATTGATTCAGTCTCATGCATGAAAGAGACAAGCACCATGAGCCGATCGGCAAAACCCTTTTGAGGTTCCGGCGAATTTGCGCGGGGGGATGGGAAACAAACACCGTCGCCAAAGCATTCGTCGCATTGAAGGAGCACAGTCTATGAGCAAAATTATCCTCTGCATGCCAGACGGAAACCTTCTAAGGAGCCTCGAAACTTGGTTAGGAGAATCCGGTTATGAGACGACAGGATTTGGCAGCACCGAGGAGGCTGTCACTGAAGCCTTCACACGGTTACCGAGACTGGCGGTCGTAGAACTCCGGCAACTGGATGTCGAAGGACTTGCAGCAACCCGAAGAATTCATGAGCGCTTTGCCATCCCGATAATCGTAGTCGCTGACACCTGTTCCCAAGAGAACCTAAGCCGTGCCGCCTGGGCCGGAGTACGCGCCCTACTGGTAAAGCCCCTTCGTAAACAGGATACACTCGCGGCGATGAAGCTTTCGATTGCCGAAACCCTCCGGGTCCAGGCACTCAAAGACGAGGTGAGAGCGCTGAAGGAGAGCATTGAGAGGAGAAAGATGGTGGAGCAGGCAAAGGGAATGCTCATGGAGCGCGACGGGTTGACCGAGGTTGAAGCATTCCGGAAGATACAAAAACTCGCGATGGACAGAAGGATGCCAATGCGACGTATGGCTGAGACATTGCTCTCAGCGCTCAACAAACCGCAGGCAGACAAAAGTCGACACCCGAAGCAGCTATTTTTGAACGAGCGATGATTCCAGGTGCTACCGATACCGGTCCGCAATCTGCCGCAGTTCCTCAGGCGCTACTGTCATAAACGCTGCAAGCACCGGTGGGTCAAAGTGGCCGTCTTCGCCAACCATCTCGGCGGTGGCCTCCTCGCATGTCATAGGAGACCGGTAGGGACGCTGTGAGGTGAGCGCGTCATAGACGTCAGCAACCATGAACAGCCGTGCCCCCAGCGGGATTTCATCTCCTTTCAATCCGCGAGGGTACCCCTTGCCGTCGTAACGTTCGTGGTGAGCATGGACAATCTCCGCCGCGTCCTTGAGAAACCCGATCTGTTTCACTATCTGATATCCCACCTCCGGATGTTTACGCATCTCCTGCCATTCCGCATCTGTCAGGTGGTCGGGTTTCAAGAGAATCCTGTCCGGCACAGCTATCTTCCCGACATCGTGGAGCAAAGCCCCCATACCTATCACTCGCCGCGTCTTCTCGTCGGCGCCAAACCTGCTGGCAATCAGCTCGGTATACTCGCGCACTCGTTGAGAATGCAGTCGAGTGTTATGCTCCCGAAGGTCAAGTGCCGAGACCAGCCCGATAAGGGTCTCCTCGTTCGCATCGGCAACTTTCTGAATAAGTGACCGTTGCCGGTCGAACAACCAGCCGGAAATACCCCCAGCCACCCAGAATCCCGCCAGCTCTCCGACTTGGTTTGCCTGTTCCATGTAGTTGCCAGGCCAGTCCAGAAAAGCATGCACGATGAAGAGCATGCTCACTGCCAGAGCTGTTGCACACGCCCCCCTGAGCCCAAACCAAGCCGCCGCCATGACTGGCGGAAGGAAGTAGAGCTTGCGCAGTATAATGTGGATTTCGTGGTAATAGTGCGGTTCGGTGGGAGTTGCATAGTGAAGTAGGGCTATGACCGCTGTCAATCCAGCCAGGATGATGATTTTTTTTCGTGTCCCGCTGGGGTTGCTCATCGCAGGCTCCTTATACATTTTTCCAACTACTCCCATGTACTCAATTTCTTTAGCCGATGCCGCCCATCGTCAGGACAAGTGACAGGACTTAACTTCCACAATATTCTCCGATTATGAAGATGGTTTGCAGCATATTCAATATGGATTGAATATGACACCATTGAGGAAACGCACAAAAGATACTTGATATCAGCCCGTTAGTGTTTGCATAGCCGTTTGGCACGCAAATTGAAAAATAAAGGCGCAAGGAAGCAGGCCTCCACCTGAAAAAACATCTTAAAAGGAGAATGCAATGAAAAAGCAGATTATTGTTGGGATTGCTTTGGCAATGGGTATGCTTTCTGCCGGTGCTGTATCCGCTTCGGCTGCGGCCTCGTGCTGCAATGACGGCAAATGTACGGACAAACGGGCCATTGAACAGTTTTCCCATGAGACGGCAGGAACAACCGGCGCATTGAAAGCAAAGGAGATCGAACTGCGTGAACAGTACGGATACGAGGGCATCGATAACAACAAAACAGCCCAACTCGAGGCAGAGCTCAAAGAGCTGAAAGGCAAGGTCAGACTCATCGCCGAAAAATACAGCATTCAGACCTGCTGTCTCGGTTATTGACTCTGCGAACCGCTTGATAGCCGGGAGTCAAAACCTCCCGGCTATCATTTACCGATCGTCGGCTCTCCAACCCGCACCGCCGCCGTCCCCTCGGGATGTCGGTACCAGCCGGGGTCCTCATCGTAGCTCTTCAGGTCATCCCGCACCTTGACGACCGTGAACATCCCCCCCATCTCGATATTGCCGTAGGGTCCCTTCCCGGTCATCATCGGCAGGGTGTTGGCCGGCCCCTTCATGTGGGGGATGTGCTCCGCATGCTCCGCCATACCGGTCTCCCCCATGGCCATGTAGCCTGGGAGAAGCGCCTTGATCCGTCCTTCCAACCCTTTCTGGTTCACGTCGAGGAGGTTTGGGACGTCATGCCCCATGGGGTTCATAGTGTGATGCGACTTGTGGCAGTGGAAGGCCCAGTCGCCGGGGTTGTCGGCAACGAACTCGATGTCGCGCGTGGCGCCCACCGGGACCAGCACGGTGGTTTCGGGCCAACGGGCCGATTCGGGTATCCTGCCGCCGTCGGTGGCGGCGATCCAGAACCGGTGGCCGTGGATATGGATCGGGTGCTCGTCCATGCTGAGGTTGCCGAGCCTGATGCGAACCCGGTCGCCGGTTTTAACGACTAGGGGGGCGGTGCCGGGAAACACCCTGCTGTTGAAGGTAAAGAGGTTAAAATCGAGCATCACCGCCGGGTCGGGGCGGTAGGTGCCGGGATGCACCGCCCACTCGTGCAGAATGATGGCGAAGTCGCGGTCGACTGGGGCCTCTATCGGCGTCCGGGGATGGACGATGAACATCCCCATCATCCCGACCGCCATCTGGAGCATCTCGTCGGCGTGGGGGTGGTACATGAAAGTGCCGTGCTGGCGCAGCGTGTACTCGTAGGCGTAGGTCTCTCCAGGCTTGATATGCGGTTGAACAAGCCCGCCGACGCCGTCCATTCCGTTTGGGACGAAGATCCCGTGCCAATGGATGGTGGTATGCTCAGGGAGCCGGTTGGTGACAAGGAACCTGACTCGATCCCCCTCCACGGCCTCGATGGTGGGGCCCGGGGTAAGGCCGTTGTACCCCCAGCATTTCACCGTCATGCCAGGAGCGAACTCCCGCTCCACAGGCTCGGCGATCAGGTGAAATTCCTTGACGCCGTTCTTCATGACCCACGGCAGGGTGCTCCCGTTGGGGGTGATCACCGGAAGGTACGGCTTGGCGCGGTTCCCGTTCTGCCCTGGTTTCGATGCGCCGTGGCGCGAGTGACGCTCGGCGGCTTCGCTCCGCTCTTCTCCCAGGAAAGCAGCGCCGCCGGCAAGGGCTGCGACCGTGGAGATCAGCATGTCCCGGCGTGAAATCATGGCAATGTTCCTCTTTCGTCAGTGATGGATGTGCTCTTCATGGGGCGGTGGCTCTTCTTTGCCGCCGTCAACTGGAGTCCCGGGCGCCTTCTTCTGCACCAGATCCGGAAGCCTGCCGCCGATGGCCCGCTGAAGGTCGGCGCGCGCCGTCCAGTAGCCGGTCACTGCGGCTATATATTCCTCGTAGCCGTCGAATTCCTGCTGTTTCGCGGCCAGCAGGTCGAAGACGCCGACAAGCATGTAGTTGTACTCCCGTTCGGTGAGCTCGACGATCCGCTCCCGAAGGGGGATCACGGTGGTCCGGTAGTGCTTGGAGAGCTGGCGGTAGTGGATAAGCCGGTCACGCAACTCCCGTACCTCGGAACGGATATCGATAGCCAGAGCGTTGATTTTGGAAATCTCCTTCCGCAGCAAGGCTTCCTCGCGGGCGATCCTTGCCTGGCGCTGATCGAAGATGGGAAGCTCCAGCGTGAGAGACGGACCCGCCACCCACTGTCCATCGGTGTCCCGCTCGGCGGTGGCGCCGATCTCTCCCTCCATAAAAAAGCGCCACTCGCGGGTGATGCCGAGGGTGCGCGCCGCGAGCTCCAGCTCCTTGCGGGCGGCGGCCAAATCGTAACGGTTGGCGACGGCGAGCGATTCGAGGCGCTCAAGGGAAATCTCCGCCTCCGGAAGGTCGGGTAGCCTCTCCAGCAGCCGCCATCCGGTCCGCTCCCCCCAGACGCCGAGGATGCGGTTAAGTCGTTCCCGTTTCTCCCTGTGCGCGGCATCGCTCCGGGCAAAGGCAATCCTGGCCTGATCCAGCAGGTTCTGCTCACGCGAGAGTCCCAGGTCGCTCAGGTTTCCTGCGGCATGGATGCGGCGGGCAAGCTCGAACGAAGCCTCAGCCGCCTCGGCGATCAAGCGCCGGACCGCCGCCGCCTGGCTGGCGCCAAGAGCCTCGTAGTAGGCTCGGCGGGTCTCGGCCGCTGTTTTCAGGACCATGCCTGCAACGCGCAGTTTTGCCCGCTCGAACTCGTCCTTCGCAAGCCGTTTCCGGGCAGGCAGCAGGAGGAGGTCAAGGAAGTCCTGAGCCGCCTCGAACTTGAGACTGAGCCCCGATGGGGGACGATCCGGGAAGCGCACAGTAGAGAAGAGAGTCGGGTTGTGCAAAAGCCCAGCCTGAACGAGGTCCGCCTGGGAAACGCCAAGCTCCTCATACTCTGTCTGGAGGGTCGGATTATTGAGGAGCGCAACCTGTACCGCGGTTTCGACAGAAAGTTCTTGACTGAGAAGCCTGTCGATCTCCCTGGAAACATTCTCATCTTCAGGGGTCCCCTGATTCCAGTGGATGCGCTGCTCTTCCCGTGCGGACACCAGCGTCCGCACCTCGCCGAACCCCGCCTCGCGAGGCACCGACGCGCAGCCGGATGACACGAGCGGCAGCGCAAGGAGAAGGAGCGTACCGAGCCGGCCTTTCATCGCCGCTTCTCCTCTCCCCCGATTCCAGGCCCGTCGTGGCCGCCGTGTTTCATCGCGCTGCCCCTATCGTCTTCCATCTGCATGTCTTCCATCTGCATCTCCTCGTTCATTTGGCCGGGGTGGGTTTCATCACGCTGCTCGGGATGCTTTACCGGACGGGAAGGCGGCGCAGGGAGAGAGACGCCCGCGAACGGGTCGGGGATCGGTACCATGGGGGCCTCTGCGGCAGAGGGATTGGCCGGATGGCGATCCGGCAGGACCACCCGCACGCTTTCGCCGGTACAGCCGGCAAAGAAGATGACAAATACGGTAAAGGCATACGAGTAACAAAGTCGTACCATGGTTACCTCTATGAAAGACTTATCGATAAAGCTGGGCAACTCCACGTCCGGTCAAGATCATAGCGCACTGCCGCCGCTATTTTTTCAGTAACTTCACAATAACCACCACCAGCAAGACTACCAGGAGAATACCAGCAAACCACCAGATGACCATCCCGCCCATCATCCAATTCATCATGCCTCCATGATTCATCATTTTTGACTCCTTGACTCCTTTCAAAGACTCTCACTCTGGCAGTCGCAGCCGATAACCGAGACCGAATATCATGGCTGCCAGGTTGCCTTTCCACAGATTTCAATGTTTTTGCTTTCGCGTCCCCTGCCGGTATTGCTCCGGCGTCATCTCCGGAAAGGTCTTTACCAATGCCACCATCCTCCACAGCTCGCTGTCCTTGTGGGTCGGGCCGAATGCAGGCATCCCGGTCATCCTGATGCCGTTCTTGACAATCCAGAAGATTTCCTCATCACGCAACTGATTTACGACCTTCGCCAGATCTGGTGGTTTCGGCCTCAATCCCTTCCCAATCTCCGATGGTTGTTTCCCTGGTCCGCCATGACAGATGGCGCACATCTCAGCGTAATGTGGAAATGCATCGCCAATTGCAGAAGGCGGATACCCGCCAGGAATTGTGACTTTACGCGCACGCCGCTCCACTGAATGCTTCATCGCCGTCTCCAGCACCCATTTCGTCAGCGCATAGTGAGGCTTAACGGCTGAGATATCGACCGCGCCGGAGTAGATGACAACGAGACCGGCGGCCAGGCCAGCAAGAGCCAAGCCCGCCGGTATGACCAATGCGGAAAGTAAGCTGTCGCCTATCTTCATTGTCAATTGTCCCGTCTCTTTGAGTAATCGCCATCTAGGAAAAGACCGCGCGCCCCTGTGGGGCGCCCAAAAAGGCAATCAACGCCAGCACTAGTGGATTTTAATCTATATTCCGGGAGCTGCAAGGCTTTCTGTAACTCCGGATGAGCTGTTCGCACGCGGCATGACCATGGACGGTAAAGTCGCAAGAAACACAGCGGCGCAGTGACGACACGGCATTTCCACCTTCTCATTGAGAAATCTTTTGACGAGACTTACCCAAAGGAGTAGTAAAGGTATTTCTGCGAACGGAGGATGTTCATGGCAGCAAACCTGAAGGAACTGGTGGCACGCTATAAGGCGGATCCAGAATCGGTCTACAATACCTGGTTCATTGAGAGCGGGGCCCGGATGAAGGCTTTTCGCTCCATTAGGCGCGGGGTCACGGAAATCATCCAAGGGATCAAGTCCGAAACCTTCGGCAACGATTTCAAGGGCTCACCGCTGGAGTTCGTCTTGTCGTGCATCACTGAGCAGAAACAGGTGTTTCAGGGTGCGGCCCACCCCTTCTACTGGAAACCGAAACTCCGCATCCCGGACATATACGAGAACGAAGCGAACAAAGCCGCCTTCGGCCGCTTCCTCGAAAGCTGCCATTCCACCTCAAGCGCCGAGCGCCTGATCCGTGAGATCCTTGCCCTCGACGGCTATCGTATCAAGGGACTGGGACCCGCCGCAGCCAATATCCTCTATTTTCTGCACCCCACCCACATGCCCCCGTTCAACACTGCAATGCTGAACGGCTTCAATACTGTCTTTGAGGACAATAAAAAGCTCGGCTCGTGGACGGCTTATCTGGAGATGCGCGAAACGCTGCTGCGGGCCAATGAAGAACTGCAACCGGCCCTGTCGAAGGATCTTGGTGCCATATCTGGGCTGCTGTTCGACGTTGGCGTTGGGAAAATTGCCTTGCATGGCGACTTTAAAACGGCATTGGAATGGGACCGGAGCAAGCTTGAGAAGGCGATGAAGAAGCGACACGATGAGGTGCGTAGAGAGCAGGAAGAGGAGAATTCGCATCTCGAAATGCAGCTAAAGCTGACGGTCATGGGGCGCGATCTTGGTTATCATGTCTGGGTAGCCACCAACGATCGTGGCCGCTCCTGTAACGGCGTAAGCCTGCAGTCTCTTACGGTACCGGAGCTCCCGTCGCTCGATTTGCCGCCAGAGGTACTGAAGACCGTTTCACTCATAGATGTAATCTGGATCCACCCGAAAACGCGCCAAATCGCCTGCGCATTCGAAATCGAGAAGAGCACCTCCATCTACTCCGGGATGCTGCGGCTTCAGGACCTCGCTTCCTCGCTGGGAGACTGGAAATACGATTTTTTCCTGGTAGCACCCGACAACCGGGAAAAGGAGATACTTGCGCAACTCCAGCGTCCGTCCTTCAACAACCTTGGCAGCGTATCCTTCCGCTATTTGCTGTTTTCCGACATTACCTGTAACTGCGATGCAATGGCGCGATTTGGAGAAGATTATCGAATACTGCTTAAGGTAGCACGAGGGAGGTGTTAAGCGCTCCGGTGACGAGAAGGCCGGGACCCCGTTGTCCCGCTCAAACTCCTCCCGCGATGACTCCCCTTTCGCGTAGCGCTTTGTAAAGTCTGCTCACATTGTGCGGAAAAGTTCCGTGCCTTTCCGCATTTATTCGTTTTCTAATGGGAGTGGCCGCTGTCCCCCTGTTTCTGGTCTTCATGGCTTTCGTCAGAAACATGCCCATGATTTCCATGGCTTCCATAACCGGAGTGCATTGGTATGCAGCATGCGCTCAGGGAGGAGAAGATCACCAATGCCAACAAGAACTTAACTACTTTTCTCATGGTTTCTCCTTTTCGCGTCTAAGGTCCACACCGGACGCGCTACGCTCTTCAGGTGAAGGGCTATAATTAATAATTATCTCAGATTGACAGATTTGCATCCCATTAACTTGATGCTGTCAGAACCAGAACGAGACCGCCCATCCTCCGCCGATGGCGAAAAGAAACCAAGCCAAGACATAGAGCACCGTGGCGGAAGAGCCGATGATCTTGCGCGCCATGATCACGGTGGGAATGCAGGTTCCCACAGAACCGAGAAGGAAGGTGAAGGCGGGACCCGGCCCAAGGCCGAGCTTGAGCAGGGCATAGGTCAGCGGCACTTCCTCTCCCTCGCAGACGTAAACGGGAATACCAATGAAAGCAGCAAGGAGATAGGCGAACGGGCCGGTTCCCCCGATGTACCGGGGGATGGCCTCTTCGGGCACCAAGGTGGTCAGGAGCGCTGCCAGCGCCATGCCGAGGAGGAAGTAAGGACCCAGATCGCGCAGGACATGCCGCAGACTCCCCCACAGGGTGGGGCGTAAAGGCTCGATGGAACAACTGCCCCCCTGCGATGCATTCGCCATGGCGGGAAAGGAAAAACCCCACACTCCCGCCGCTTCCAGCGAGTTGAGGAGCATCCCCGCGCTCATGCTGAAGAGAAACGGAACGACGACGCGGGCGACGGTCATTTTCCAGCCGAGCATGGCGTAGGTCATGGCGATGGTGATGGGAGAGAGGAGCGGCGAAATGATGATGAAGGCTGTCACCGTCCCCAACCGGCCGCCTTGCGCCTTCACCCCGTCGGACATGGGCATGGTGGCGCAGGAACAGCCCGGCAGGAGGGCCCCTGCCAGGCTGGCATAAAATACGGAGGATGTGCCGCGCTTGAAGAAACGCTCAGTCCATGCCGGTCTGAGGTAGACCTTGAGCAACTCTGAAGCACCCCAAGGAGAAAGTAGGGGGTGACCTTGAGCAGCAGGTCGGCAAGGGTAGCCCCAAAACTATGGACAAAGCCTGTCATGACGCGGTCTCACCTCCTTTTCAAGCAACAATGGAATTCCTAGGTCAGGGGCTCCCTATCGGCAAGCTTGCCATCCTTTATCTTTATCACCATCTCCGCCCGCTTCGCAATCTCGTTGTTGTGGGTGACGATCACCACGGTCTTTCCATCCCGGTGCAGCCTGAAGATCGTATCCAGCACCTCCGCCTCCGATGCGGAATCGAGGTTACCGGTCGGTTCGTCCATCATGAGAATTTCGGGGTCGTTGGCCAGAGCCCTGGCGATGGCCACCCGCTGCTGCTGCCCCCCGGAGAGTTCCGAGGGCTTGGATTTCAGCTTTTCGGAAAGCCCCACGAGTGCAAGGAGTTCCCGCGCCTTATCCGATTGTCCCTTCTCCGGCACCCCGGCAAACATCATGGCGGTCTCCACGTTCTCCCCGGCGGTGAGGCTTTGCAGCAGGTTGAAGAACTGAAAGACGAAGCCGATCTTCCACGCCCGAAGCGCCGCCAGCCGACCATTGGAAAGCCGGGAAATATCCTCGCCGTCGACAAAGACCCCGCCTTCGGTCGGCCTGTCCAAGCCGCCGATCAGGTGCATGAGAGTGCTCTTGCCATGGCCGGAGGGGCCGACGATTGCCGAGAAGGAACCCCGTGGTATCTCCAGGTCCACTCCCCGCAGAGCCTCGGTTTTCACCTTTCCAGTGCTGTATGTCTTGATCAGATTTTCCGTTCTGATAATCACGTCATTCATAGCTGATGGCCTCCACAGGCGTCATTCTTGCCGCCATCCAGGCCGGGTAAAGTCCGGACACGAGTGCTACGGCAACGGAAAAGAGGATCGAGCCGAGGATGATCCGTGCATCCAGGGCTCCGGCCAGGTCGCCCCCCTTTATCAGGGAAGTGAACTCGTTCTGGGATATGTAGGGGGAGGCGAACAGGGAGAAGAGCATGCCGCCCACCACCCCGAAAACGCCTCCCAGGAGGCCATAGCAGCCGGACTCCAGGAAAAAGATGGAAAAGATGGTCCCCCGCGGCGCTCCGATGGCCTGGAGGATGCCGATCTCCCGCTTCCGCTCCGAAATGGCGGTCATCATGGTGTTGATGATGCCGAAGGCGGCGGCCAGAATAGCCACGGCGGCGATGAGCTGCAAGGTCATGCTGACCGTACCGACGATGGAGAGAACGGATTTGAGAAGCTGCTTGTCCGAGACCACCGCCACGTTGGCCGCCTCCTGGATCTGCATGATGTAGGAGTCGATCTTGGCAATGTCGTCCACCTTGATGGCGATGAAGGAGACGTTGCTCCCCACTTCGTACAGCTTCTGGGCGACGGAGAGGGGGATATAGAGAGCGATGTCGTCCTTCCCGCCGGTCTCCTTGAGAATACCCCTGATAGGGAGCCGCTCCCCCCTGACGGTCAGCTCATCCCCGGGCTTCAGCTCGAACTGACCGGCAATGCCGGAGCCTATGACCAGTGCCTTTTCGTCCTGGGTTGCGAAGTACTTCCCCCGCTCCATCTCCCAGTTCTTGAATCGTTTCATCTCCTCCGGCAGAATGCCGATCACGGAGACCGGGTTGTTCCTGTAGGCGGTCCGCTCGGTGAGGTAGGGGACAGCGGTCAGCCCCTTGATGGCTGCGATTTTCCCAACGACATTGAGAGGAATCGCCTCCGGAAGCTGCTCGCCGGTCAGGACCGAGACCTGCTCGTAGGCGCACCACCCTTTTGGTGTCACCACCAAGTTCGCCCCCAACTCGGCTGCTTGCTTCTTGATCTCCTTCTTCAGCCCCCCGCCGAGGGAGAGCAGGGTGACGAAGGAGGCGATGCCTATGGTGATGCCGAGCAGCGTGAAGACGAAGCGTCCCTTGCGGCGGGTGATGTTTTTCACCACTAGTTTCGGTATGTTCATCTACCGCCCTCCCAGATCGAGGTGGCGCAGCACATCCACCTTGGTGGCGTTGAAGACGCGCCCCTTGTCGCCGAAGCTCCCGGTGACGTTCACCTCGTCCCCTTCCTTGGGTGTAAGGCCTGCGGATTTCACCGGGAGATAGAAGGTTGCGCAGGTCAAAATTTTGCAAAGCTTCGCCTCGGCGGTGTCGATGATGCCGAAGGCTCCTGGGTTCTTGGAAATATGAGCCACCACGCCGTTTATGGTGACGGTTCCGGAGTAGGCTTGAGGGTCGGCTTCGATTTCGCCCACCGACAACACCCCTTTGGTCTGAACCTTTTTGCCCATGCCGCTGCTGATGCCGGCAAAAGTGATACCCGCTATAATGATCGCCACAAGGGCGACGACGAACCTCTTCATGGTAGACCTCCATGATCTTTTGATAAGTTGAGACATAGGGATACAAAGACGCAACCGTCCCTGTATCGACAGGACACCGTTTTTCTGTCTACAAGGTGTGGCGTACTAGGCTAGTGACGGCGGATGGAAGATCGATTTGATGAAGGGATCGGGGATCGGCTCCGGAATGAAGCTGAAGAAGGGGATGATTTCCAAGGAAAGGGGAAGCGGCAGTGTTACTGGAACAACGACATCAACCGAAAGGCACAGGAATGCTGGACAACCAGGGGCGGACGGGGGCGCAGATGGAGAAGCCGGGCCATCCTGGCCTTGATCATGGCCGCAGTCATCGCAGCATGATTTCGCGGTTTTGGCAACCGGCGCGGCGGACACGGCGGTTGCCAGGCCGGTGAACATCGCGACCACGGCAAACAAGACCATTATGGAGATTATTCGTAAGGTTCCAGCCCGCATGTTTGCGACGATATCCGTTCGACAAGCATATTGTCAACGCATTTTTCCTCTTTTTTTCTGGCATCTCCCGAAGAGGTCAAAAACCGGTCAAGGATTGCTCTGGACCGGCTTTTGGCTGGCATCAGTTCGCGCTTCTAGCTCGGTTTCTGGACCAGGGAGGATGGTTAGTTTTTTGGATTAACGACCGGTTGTATGAGCAAACGCAATCTTTCAGGGTCGCGGAATTCCTTTAGGCCAATCGTCATCCCTCCATGTCCAGCTACTGGCTGAGCACGATAGGTCCCGCACAGGCGGCCCCACCAAGGGAGATTGAAGCCGAAGTTGCTGTTCGCTCCTGGGGGATAATCGAATGGTGGACCCGGTGCATGTCCGGAGTTACCACGACCATGCGCAGCCACCGATCCAGTGCTTCGGGCATCCGAATGTTGCCGTGGTTGAATTGCGATGTAGCGTTCAGTGCAACTTCAAAGGCAACAACCGCCACGGCTGAGGGGCCGATCATGGCGACGGCGCCCAGTTTGATTCCGGCGGGAATCAAAATTTCGACCGGATGGAAGCGGTTGCCTGTGGTGACGTCGATATCGAGGTCGGTGTGGTGCATGCGGTGGAGACGCCAGAGGATCGGGAGAAAGTGGAATAGCACATGCTGAAGATAGATGACGAAGTCGAGGGTCACAACCGCCAGGACCATCTCGATCCAGGTCGGCAGCATGACAAGGTTCATAATGCCCCAGCCACGGTCTTGGCAGATGAGCACCATGCCGACCGGAAGGGCCGGCATCATCGTGCGTAGCGCTGCGGTATCGATCACCACCATGGAAAGGTTGGCAAACCAGCGTCGTCCCTTGATGTCTGTCAGGGTAGGACGGGGAGCAATGACCTCCCAGACGGCAACAGCCGCGAGGACACCGAAGGAAAAGGAAAGGCGGATGATCTGTTCTGCGGGCATGGCACCCCTTCCCCCAAGAGCGGATCGTCTGCGAATTGCCGCCAAATCCGCTGTTCCGGGTTCTGCTCGTTAAAATCGCCCTCGGCAAAGGAAAAGGTTCCAAGAATGCGGTAGCTCCCCCGAAACGCTTGATGGGCGTCCTTGAGAATCAGGTGACGGGTTTTCTGAACAGCAACCCATAGTGGTAAGGGGGCAGATCGTAGCGGTCCCGCTCATTGAGACGGAACCCGGCTTCTTTGCCCCACTCGATGCACTGTTCAGGTCGGGGGCGGATATCCATGGCTGGGCCGC
>MTLC01000907.1_pt1 | contig 46644 bp, 36 predicted proteins | sample 1982451 | NCBI WGS metagenome assembly MTLC01 (sample SAMN05710165, study PRJNA340218) | biofilm metagenome | isolation source: sample SPH anode biofilm adapted to +100 mV | place: USA | collected 2012-02-03 | reverse complement strand
TAAAATCCCCTGCGCCGCAAGGCGTGTGCGAGTTCAAGTCTCGTCCCCGGCAAGAGTAAGTCGTTTTTATATAAAGACTTACTAAAAATCAAGATCGACATGAAGACGGCTGGGCCGCTCATGTCCCTACTGGGTATGAGAAAACACTATGAGAAAAGTGTTTTCTCAGGCAAGGAAGGGCTGTGCGTCCATACTATCTGCATAAGCGTAACGGCATCTATTACGCCGAGCTCGTCGACGTCAAGACGAAAAAGAAGCTACCCGCTCGCTCCACGGGCTTTAAAAATGCGGAAGACGCTAGGGATACCGTGCGGTCGTGGCTCAGGGAAGGAGTACCCGACCCGGTCAAAGGAGTCAGGCGACGTGCGGAAGAGGTCATTTCCCTCTCGTCAATCCTTTCGGGGCTTAGGTCCATCGACCTTCGCCCGGCTGACGCAGAGAAGATAGCCGGGCTGCTGAAGGAACTAGGCCTCCTCGCCTCGTTCTCGATAACCGGTAGCCAGAGCTCGGAGTTGATCGTCGACTTCCTCGCGCGTATCTGGACGTACGACGAGAGCCCGTACGTAGCCGAAAAGCTCGCCCACGGGCATTCGCTGCACCGCGACCATTGCTGCCATTCTCTCGGAAGGATCAAGAATTATTGGTTGCCGGCGTTCCGAGGGCGCCGCCTGGCTGAAATAACCAAGGCCGACCTTAAAGCTTTTTCCGTCTCGTTAGCCTCGCCGGACAAGGGATTATCGCCGGCGACCCGGAACCGTATACTGATCGCGGGAACAGCCCCGCTCAGGTGGGCTTTCGAGAACGACCTGATTCCAGAAGACATCACCCGCGGCCTGTCAACGTTCTCGGGAAAACCCAAAGAAAGGGGTGTCCTTACGCCGGAAGAAGCCGCCGGAGTCTTCTCGGTCGCGTGGAAGGACGAGAAGGCGCGGCTCGGAAGCCTCGTGGCGGCGACGACCGGATTGCGGTGCAGAGAGATCCGCGCGATCCAGGCCGAGGATATCGACGAGTTCGGCCTCAACGTCCGTCATTCGTGGGCTAACGTCGACGGGCTCAAGAGCCCGAAGTCCAACAAGGCAAGAAGGGTCCCCCTCCTTCCAGAGGTGCGGGACGGCTTGCTCGCGTTACTAGAACAGAAGCCGTACGGAAAGGGTCGCGGTTTTATTTTCTGGTCCGCCAATCCGGATCAGCCTATCGGCCATCACGTCTTTCTCGACTACCTGAGGCAAGCCCTCATAACGTATCGAGCGGGGGACGATCCATCCGAAGAGGCTAGAGCGGAGGCTGACAAGTATTGGAAAGATCGGGCTATCACGTTTCATTCATGGCGCCATTTCTATTCGTCCAGGATGGCCGACCGCATCGACGCGAGGACCGTCATGCTGGCGACGGGGCACAGCACCAAGAGCGTGTTCGAGGCGTACGCGGATCACGCGCTCCAGTCCGACCTAGAACGGGTCGCGGAGGCGACGAACGAGGCGTTCGGAGGCATCATTCCGGGGCGCGATCAAGAGACTCATAGAGTACCCATTCAGCGCGCGGATAGTGCCTGACGATTCCAGGAATATCCCAGATGGCTAAAGACGTTGAGAAGCGAAATAAACGCCCTGGTTTCCGTAGCCTGAGATAGCCTTCGCTCGATGCTCGTCGATGCCATGCGGAGGCTGGTTCAGGTCGCTTCCGATCCAGCCTCCTTGTATACGCCGCATACTCATTCCTGAGCCTTCTACGGTATATTCAGCTCCTGTACGCGGAATCAAACATCATTCCAGTTTATCGTAGCGGTACCTTGAGTCGAAGCCCTGCCCGAGGTCGATGACGAGCTTAGCTCAGCCATCGATGCCGCTGCGATAGGGTCAACGTTCTTGAGCGCTTCGAGCAACCGCTTGACAGCCGCGGCGTCGCCCAACTCGCACGGTCGCACATCCGTTATGCGCGGCTGGAAACCTCATCCCTCAAATACGTCACCTCAAACGCTTTACAGTACCTGGCCCGCTGGTCGAGGCTCGCAAGCGAAAGCAACCCCGACTCGAAGCGCTGGAAGATATCCAGGCCACGGTCAAGCGAGATTTTCCAGCCCGAGTCCGTGCTGATGCTCCGGGCGTGGATTGTCCTGGAGGTATCGAACTCGTAGGTGAAGATTATATCAACCTTCATGAGGTCGTCCTGGACCTTCTGGAAGCTATCCTCGATTTCTGATCGGTTATAATCGCCGTAGTCGGTCAACAAGTGGACGCTTATTTCTTCTCCCTGCGGTTTGACGTCGAGGACGACCTGCATGAGCTCGACGAGGTTCCTGATCTGGTAGGCTTTCCTGATATAGGGGTCGACGATGGTGATCGCCTTCGCTCCGCGGAGGTAATCGCCAAAGAGGGTGCGATAAGAAATGCCGGTCTGATTCTCGGAAATGGTGAAGTGGATCGGCCCCGTCGGTTTTGATGGCTGGGGAAAGGTCTCTCTGTCCTCCCCGGCTGGCGATGATTCTGAGTCAATCCGGACCGCATTGCCGCCGGCAGGGATCACTGTGTCGAGGCTCGGTTCGGAGGCGTTCGGGATGGGGATTGTCTGATGTCCGCGAAGCATCGGATACCGCAGCTCTTCGGCGGTCATCACCTCTTTTCGCTCGCCGGTCTCGAGGTCGGAATAGGCGAACCGGACGGGATCGAAGGTGGGATCGATCTTCAAGATCTCGTTCTTGATACGCTTTCGGCCTTCCATGGCAAAGACAAGGACATGCTCAAGCTCTTCCTTCGTCGCCTCGCGGTGAGGATAGATGATCTTCATGAGGCCGGAGAAGGTCTTGTTGATTGCCAGCTTGTCGCGAGTAGACAGTGATTCATCAAGCGCGAAGAGCTTGCGGTATGCGTCTGAATGATCCATGGAGCGCTGTAGCTTAAGCACCTGAGCGAGGTAGTCCACGATAAAGCCGAAAGCGGCGGTGAACATCTCGTTCCGGATGATCGCGACTTCCCATCCCGGAATGTAGAAGTGAAGCCTGTCTAGAAAGGCGGAGTCCTGGTATTTTCCCGGCAGGTCCATGAAAAGATTCTCGTGCTTGAGCATGTAGGAGACGCTCTTCGAGGTATTACCTACGAACACGATGGAAGCGTCGGCGGTGAGTTGCTCTGTACCGCGCGAGAAAGAGCGGTTGGCGAGGTAATTCTTCATCACGTCGATGAGAGTCTTGTCGACCTGCTTGTCCCGCCCGGCGAACTCGTCGAAGGCGACCGTATCCCAGTACCCGACGAGTCCGATCTTGTTGGTAGAATTGTTGACAAAAAGCTTGGCCAGAGTAACCTCGCCGCCCGATATAAGGATGCCGTGGGGCGAGAACTCCGAGTAAATGTGCGATTTTCCGGTTCCCTTGGGGCCGAGCTCTATGAGGTCGTAGTTATTCTCGCAGAACGGTATCAGGCGTACCAGTTGGTACCACTTGTTACGCTCCGACAAGGCATCCGGATCGAAGCCAAGCCCGCGGATGAGGAAGTCGATCCACTCATCGGTATCGAACTGGGCGCGGGCGGCGATGAAGTCCTCGAGGCTGGCGTTGGCGATCTGGATCGGCTTGAGGCTCTCGATGACCCATGGGACGTGGCCTTTGTCCTCCTCGTAGCGATACTCGATATCGACGATCGACCAGACTCCCCCGACGAGGAGCTTTGGGTAGTTCTTGACGTAGTCCGACTCGACGATGACCTTCTTGATTCCGAGATTCGAGAAGGCGGCTTCGTACGTACCTTTCTCGTCATTCAGGGTGACCGTTACCCGGTCTATCACCTTGTAGCGGCCGCGCTCCTTTATCCAGGAAAGGACGAGCTGGTTCTCGCTTCGATTGACGTAGTGCTTAGCCAGGATATCCTTCACCGTCTCGATGCCGGTCGCGATCGTCGTCTCGTCTGCGGTGGCGCAGTACTGGCCGAGGAGGTATTCGAGCACGTAGGTAGGAACGAGGGCGTTGCCCTTCACGAGCTTGGAAAGGTCCTTGCGCACTATATAGCCGGAAAAAAGCTCTTGTATCTTGTTCTCGTCGACCATTAGGCTATCCCCGCATCAGAAGAAATCAATATCAAGCGCAAGTTGCTTGAGCCGGAAGGAAATCGGCCGTGGGTCTATCATAGTACCACCTTCGGCGACCGTGAAGAGCTGCAGGTATATCTCCTTGCCCACCTGTTTCTTGGCGACGGGCGCGAAGGCGAAGGAGAGGGCGTAGCTACGATTCATATCGGACGCGTCATCCGAATCGAATACCCGGTCCATCTTGTTGGAGAGTATTTCTCCCTCGGCGGACTCGAACCATGCCGCGACGCGATGCGGCAAGGCTTTGCCCGCGACCGGTTCCTCTTGATAGAACTTGAGGGTGATCGCGGGCGACGTGATATCGGCGGAGCCGAGAACGGAGACCTGAACGCGCCTCGCGTCATCCTGCCTCGTCTTATTGATCCGCAAGACAGGGATGGCAAGTTCCTGGAGGCTCGCGCCGCCGTGGACGTATCGTCCCGCGCTCCCCTTCTTCCTGATCTTGGACAGGCCCTTGACGACGAGGGCGGTAGTCCCCTCGGCGAACGCGGGCTCAGGGATAGTGTATCGCCCGAGCCCGGGCTTCTCCGCGAGCTCGAATCCGAGGATGAAGCGTCGATCGCGGTACCCCTCGCCTTTCAGGGCGTCGACTGAGAGCATATGGGTCTCGTCCGACGCCTCCCCGGAAAAGAGGAAACCATGATCGGCCGTGACGAGGATATTCGAACGGTTCAGGTTCGTGATACGGCGGATGAGGTCGATGATGCGATCGATCTCACGGTCCACCGCCATCGGGACGCCGGAATCGGACGCGTGGCTCGCCGCGTCGATATGGTCCGAATAGACGAAGACGAGGTCGCAGTCCTTGAGCTCACGGTCGGCGTCGGCTGACGAGAGCGACAGGAGAAGGTCAGCCTGTATGGCGCGCGCCTTCTTACCCGGGTATCTCGTAGCCACGGTGGAGTTCAGATAGGCGCTCCTGCCTTCGATGCCGTTGACCACGATCCCGTCGATGAGGACGGCGCCGCTCTCGGGGTTGAGGCTAAGGCTCGTGTGCGGCAGGAGGGCGGCCATGCCATGAGGCGTATAGGTCGGTACCAGCGCGACGAGGCTCTCGATGTCGACCTTGAACCGGTTCCTCTCGATGAGGCGCTCGGCGAGTTCCGCGCCTGCTTCCCAACGAAGGCCGTCGGAGACGATCACGAAAAGTATCTTGCCTTCCTTGAGGTACGGGTCCACCCATGAGGGGAAGAAGGCATTCTGGCGCTTCGCGACGGCGAAGGCGGGATCGGCATCGAGGAAGGACTGCCAGCGCAGTGCGAGGGGATCAAGAAAGTCGTTGAGATAGAGCTCATCTATCTTCCCGAGGAGGGCGGCGAGCTCGGGGCCGGAGCCTGCGGATTGATAGGCCAGGACGAAGCTCCGGTAAAGCCTGTCGACCTTATGCAGCTCAGTCGTGTAGAGATCCCAGAGCGCCTGTTTTGCTGGGGCCCCGAAGCCTTCGGGCTTCTTCACCGCGCGGATGAAACGCTCGAGCAGGCAGGCAGCCTCGAGCGCGTCATACCAGGCGCGTAGATTCCCTTCCTGGTCGTTGCGGTACCAATAGGCGTTCTTGCGTTCCCTGATGCGCTCGAGCGTCTTGGCAAGATCCGCACGGCCTGAAACAAGGGCGGTGACCAGGCGGGAAATCAGTACTTCGTCCGCGGCGCGATAGATGTCCACGCGCAGGAGGCGATCATCCGGCAAAACCGCGATCGCGTCCTTTGCCTTCGTCTCCGCTTCTATCGTTCTGGATACCGCCTCGAAGCGCTCGGTCTCCGACTTGGCGTCACGCCACTTGTCGATAAAGACGAAGGCTCGCTGCGAGTCGGCCGTCGACCGCTCCCCGGTCTGGAAGACAAGCGCGTGCTGGAATAGCCGTAGAAGCAGGCCCCGAGGCTCGGGGGTTTCCAGGGTAATGCCGAACTCCCGCCGGACCCGCTCAAAGAAAACCTGGTCAAGCTTCCATTCGACGACGCGCGCCCAGCGCGCCGCGGCCCCGTCTCCGGCGCAGAGCGAAATGAGGATATCGTCAAGGGAGCGGATGGCCTGGCGCTCCGCCTTGGTCCTGGATGAAGCGATGGAGAGCATCGCGTCGAGCAGGGATTCCGCATCCCACTCGGGCTTGGCCAGGGCTGAGAGCGGCTCCAGACGATCCTTGTTGTCCCGGAAGAAGCCGACGCGCTCTGCAACGATACGGCGAAGCGAATCCGGGAGCCCCAAGTCCTGGAGATACATCGCCGCCTCGTCGGTCGAGAAGACAAAGTGCCCGAGAGCCAGGTCGAGGAGCCAGTCGTCAGCGTCGGGCGGGCGTTCCGCAGGCGAGTAGACGAGGAATTTGCCAGCCGGTTCTTCGCGGATTAGGCGATGCTTGACCTTCATCTCATTACCGGCTAGCTCGATCTTGGCGATGGAATCCCGGGAATAGCCGTCGTAAACCTCGCGCATCGTCGCGCGGGGGTCGTACCAGAAGATGATGCGATGCTTGGCGAAATGCCGGTCCAATGCTTCATAAATGCGTTCTGACATCATGAATCTCCCTATTTACCTATCCAGGGTCCTGGCGCGACCCATTTCAGCCCGGACCTCGTGCCTTCATTGTCAGTGATTCTATTGAAACCGAGAAAGATGGACAGCTGTCCCAGGAGAACGGAAAAAAGCGCTGGAGCATGATCGAGTTTCATGCGAGAGCGAAAGGCCTTCCACTGCACTTGCTTGGATGCTGCGAATGCCGCGGAAAACACTCCCAATCCTTCGAGGCTCGTCCCCCGCTTCTCAAAGGTCAGGCAAAGCGCTTTGCCAAGGATGTCGGCATCGAAGTCAAACTGGCGGGAAAGGAGCCAGATGTCGAAGAAGTCTTTCATCCGGCTATTGAGGCCGCCGAGCTTTACCATCGCCTGGCATTTCTCCGCTATCGCGCTCTCTCGACTGTAGCAGAGTAACTCCGGCGCGGGCAGGTCAAGAATGGTCGGGAAAGGGAGCCGTTCTGGTGGCGGGAATACAACGTCTCCGAAGCCAATATCCAGCTTCATGTTGATGCGGGCCGAGTCGAGCTGGGCACGGAAGGTGACTCGAATGCCGTGGTAGTCGGCATCCTCGGTGATGCGAGAGCTTGTGATCGTGTCGGGAAGGAAAATGATACCATCCTCTGGAACAGGAAGGGCGATGATATCTCGAATCGCATTTCGAATATCATTCTCGACGTTGTCGATCTTCCCGAGGACATCTATGTCCATGGTAGAGCGCGCCTGGGATGCTCGCCAGACGCTGAGCATCATGGCGCCTTTGAGAATAAAGCTGTTCGCGAAGGAAGACTGGGCGAGGCGGAAGAGGAACCGTTCCATGGTGAAGTACTGGAGGACTTCGTTGAAAGTGCGGGAATCGTTCCTCGACCTATCAAGCAGTCGCTGACGAATCGAGGCGGGGATGTTCCGCGTCGCTTCCCTGCTCATAGGCCCGCCTCGAGGTAGGGGCGCATCGCCTTCTCTACATCGCAAATGCGGGCATAGTCCATGAGAAGCGCGGGCTTAGTATGTCCGGCATCCTTGTAGAGCTTCAGGGCTTCAAGAAAGACATCCAAGCCGAGCTTATTCCGGAAACGAAAGACATCGGCAAGGGTTTTTTCACGGTCATAGACGCGAACCTTGACCCCATCCAGGTCGTGTTCTTCAATGCCGGACTCATAGGCAAGACCAGAGAAAAAGAAGTGGCGGACAGGCGGAACAGCCATGCTCGGTGCGCGACTGCCCCGTGGCAAAGCGAAACTGACCGAATGAGGCACTTGAGTCGTCATGTCGTGGTAGGCCAGGGCCGATATCAGGCAGATGACCGCCCTGGGATAGCGCAAGCTTACAATGCACAGATCAGGCTCTCGATGTTCAGGGAACTCCGCCAAGCGATACAACCCCCTCGAGACCTGAACAATTATGCCCTTATCCCGCAGGGAATATAGGACAGAACGAGAGGTCCCCCCTTCCAGGGCTTGGCTCATCCTGAGTTGTCCACCGTTCTGGCGAAAGAGCTCCTCAGCAGTTTTTCTTGCCATACAGACATAATGTTAACACCTAGGCATGGGTGTATGCAATATGTATTGTACTTTAGTCTCCGTACAACTCGCGCTGTCTGTCATCAAGATCAGGGCATTCAGTCCTTGAGGTGGCTATGACCTCTGGATTCGTACTCGGGAATCCACGGATTTCCGGACCGTAACCTTGCGGAATCGATAGGCCGATGGCGATAAGGTATCGATGTATTTGATCAGGCGGAACGTCGGAGAAATCGCCTCCGAAAGGAATAATATCCTGCAATGAATATCTGGGAATATTGCAGTGATCGTGTTGAAACTCCGTATAGGTAGATCGAATGCCCGCGCGATGCCAACCCGACGATTGACCGCCGCCGCATACTACCACGGGCAATTCTTTTACCGAACTCCAGACCGCCGGCAACTTCTTCTTGACGGGCACGATGACCTTGGCGGTGTGGTTCTGCAGCGAATGTTTCAATTCGCGCGTAGCGGGGTAAAATTGATCGTGCGGCTTCAACAATCGAGTCCGGGCCGATTCCTGCGTCGTATCTACGCCTGCTCGTACGAGTTGGTTCGCTACGATCTCGATTCCAAGGGAATCGACCTCGGCCGTCAAGAAGTTGACGCTCGGAAGGCCGTTACTCCTGGAAAAATACACGGTCGCGCCGTCAACGGTTCCTCCTCCGATGTCGAACAAGGCATAGCTTCCCGCTGGGGTATGGTAGTCGGAGAAGAGTCCCGAGGCTTCCGCGTATAGTTCAGGAACGGTCGCGAACCGAGGATCGCGCTCCGCCGTCAGCGAGGCTGAGTACAGTTCGTCGAGCCTGGATAATGGCTCGGCATCGGTAAGGCGATCTTGCATATACCGCGCGGCCGCCAGTATCTCGGTAAAATTCTCGTTGAGCGATGAATCAAAATACGAGATAGGTATCCCCATGCTTCCGGACAACTGGATCGTTCTCTGTCGCAAGAAGAATCCGTACTTCTGCTTAACGTATTCCTCGATGCAGGCAAGCGTCCTCGCGATAAAAAAGGCTGAATACAGGCGATAGGGAGAAACACTGGTCTTCCTCAGCGGGTGGACGCGTTCCCCGATCACCTGACCCGCCACGGCCATCTTAAAATATCGTATCTCCCGGGCACGACCGGAAGCGGGAGGATTCATGCTGACGGTATCACCATCATCCAACCAAAGAATACTTGGAAGCAAAGCGCCGCCCCTGGATTGCCATTCCTTTTTCCATACCACGATGGCTCGTTCATCCCGATCCAGAACATAGAAACACGCCTTGGTATAGCTCGTCCCGAAATCGATACCGATATGGACGTCCGCGGTTTCTGCGACTATCGCATGTACTACTGGATCGAGGCTGGGTTCGTTATCGGGGATAGATTTAGGATTCGACATGGCGACTTGGGCAGGCATGTTTCGGGAGCTCTGTATGGTTTGCGCTTGGATCGGTTCGCGGCTGGTTTCTCCCGGCTCGGACTCGTCTGATCGGGAACGATTCCCGCCAAGAAGTTCACGGACAATAGCTAGCAGCCCCATTTTTATACCTCCACTTTAATAATGCCTACCGCAGTCTCCACGGAACTCGAGAAAGGGTCCCTATATTTACGGATCCGAGCTTTCTGTACTTCCAGTTGTTCTCTGATCTTGGCAATCCTTCCGCGGTGCATCGGGATTACCCTCTTCTTGCCTTCTGCTTCAAGACGTTGTACCAGCTCTTCCATTTCCGCTATTTTACGTTCAGCGGTACGCGTCGCGTACTCTTCCTGCTTATCGCAGAGCTGCTCGTTATCAGCGAAGAACGCGCTTTCGAACGAACCGTAGTGCCGATATCCATGCTCGATGAGCGCGTCCAGCGTTTCCCGAGCGCTTCGGATCGAGAGGGTCTCTTCCCAGTTCGTCCATCTTTCACCCTGCCGGAACGCTGCCACGACGAGCTTTTCCGCGTCATTCGAAGAGACGGCATCTCCACCGACCGGAGCAGCGAAGAAATGCATTTCCTTCTTCGTCTTCCAGCCTCCGGCTTGCCATAAATGCACGAAGTACACATATACGCCCGGAACCGCGCCTGTTCCCGGCTCATTGATCCTGATAGCCGAGCAGGGTTGGCGTTCTTCCAGATGGCGTTCGTTTTCCTCCACGATCCAGCGTATCAAGGGGTGTATAGCGTCGATACGCTCGACGGTCAGATTGCTTTTTTCAATGTGAGCCGCGGGATCGAATATGCATAGGGTATCGGATTCGCATCGGCCCAGCTGAGTCGGAACCGGAGGACGCGCTCGCTCGACAAACGATGAGAACGAGGCCTTCGCGTCCGGCGACAAGCGGATCAACAGGGCGTCAGCTTTCTTATAGGCTTGGATGCGCGTCCCGGGGTATCGGGAAGAAAAAAATCCCTCGACGAGGCTCATCGTATCGACAGGCCCGACGAATCGATCGAGCTGCTTGGCATCGTTGATGGTCCGGATGATATAGTCCCCGAAGCCGAAGAGATCGATGGCCTTGTCTTCGAGCTCGTTGCGCAGCTTGCGCTTCTGTTCTATGGCGAGAATGTTCTGCTCGGCGCGCCGAACCCGGTCGTCATCGCTGAGCGCCGGATCGATCAAGTCCAAGGCGAGCCGATCCACGGTATCGCCCATGATGTCTTCAAGATCGCCGATCGATGACCTGAATATGTTGATCCGGTCGTATAGCTTCGACAAGACCCGCTCCTCGACGGTATCGACGCAGGTGATGTTATATATAAAAATCTTTTCCGATTGCTGACCTATTCGATCGATGCGTCCGATTCGCTGTTCCAGCTTCATCGGGTTCCAGGGCAAATCATAGTTTATGACGATGTGGCAGAACTGCAGGTCGATGCCTTCCGCTCCGACTTCTGACGAGATGAGGATATTAGGCCCGTCTTCTCTGGCGAAGGCATCGATGAGCCTGTATTTTTCTTCGCCCATGCCGCCGACGATCTGTACCGCGCGGAATCCATCCGCCGCAAGCCTTGTAAAAAGGTAGGCTATCGTCCCGCGATAGAACGAAAAGATGATAAGCTTTTCCAGCGGATCTTTACGCAGAAGGATCGCGACCTGCTTTTTTAATTCCTGGTATTTAGAGTCCAGCTGCTCAAGCTTACCGAGCTCGACGGCAACCGGCAATTCTCCGATATCTGGCACTGCCGTAATTCGCAGAACTTCTTCATCCAGCGCATCGATGCCTAAATCGTCCCACAGCTGATCGTCCATGGACTCATGGTCTTTCCAGTGCTTGAAGGCCGCGGGCAAACAGCTGGTCATCTGCCGCTGACGAGCTATCAAGACGAACTCGGATAGCGTCGAGCTCCGCCCGGCTTTTCCCCTGAGGAAGCGGGTAACCGAATCGTACAAGTACTTCTCGTACTCATTGAATCCGAAATTGAACGTGTGCGGTTCACGTATGACGCGATTTTCCAGCACGTCGCGCTTGCGCGTACGGTTTATGTACTGGCTGAAGAACGAGCGCTCGCCGACGCGGCGCGAAAGATCAATGCGCTTCTCCGGCGACAGCGCTCCGTCTGCGATGGATGTCAAAATATCGCTAGCCAAGTCTTCCCCTATGCTGTCCTTGTATATCTCGACGGCATCTTGTATTACGGTCGCAACCTGACCATCGGAGCGGTAACGTATGGCGTTTTCCAATTCTATTAGGCCGGCGTTAATCCCCGACAGTATTGAGTAGGTCTCGTAACTACCGTACTCCTCGGGAGACAAGAGCTTAAGCAAGTTGTAGAGATTCTCGTCCGAGGTCTGTATGGGAGTAGCCGAGAGAAGCAGGAGATTCGCGGTGTTCTCCCGAAGGATACCAGCTGTCTGATGGCTTGCGGTAGACGAATTCCGCAGGTAATGCGCTTCATCTATGATCACCAGGTCAAAAAGAGGATCCAACGACCGCTCGGCTACCTCTTCAAGGAATCCGCAGAGTTTCGCGCGACCGCCGCGCGCATCAGGGTCCCAATCGGTAGACCTGGCGCGTATTCCCTCAAGGCTGGTGATGAGGAGGAAGGAACGCCCCGAGGGGCTACGGGCCGCACCTTCTAGCTTTTCCAGGAGGGCCTTTGCGTCGACAATCTCCGCTTCCTCGCCGAAACGGACTTCAAGGTCCCGCTTCCACTTTTCCCTGAGCATGGATGGACAAACAACGAGCAGCCTGCGTGCTCCATCGCGGGCTTGCAGCTCTTTCCAGATATAGATGGATTCTATGGTCTTGCCAAGGCCTACTTCGTCGGCGATGAGCAGACGGCCCCGGGGAGACTCGATGAACTTGAGTACCGGCTTGAACTGGTGAGGGAAAAAGTCAGTATTTCCTATGCCCATCGAATAGAATACGTTGGTGAGGTCACCCGCGAGCTTTGCGGTGACGATAATCCTGGCCAGATCGGCCGGAGTCCCGAACCGTCCCGAATCGAATAGATCGTACATCGTCTCGTGCGCTGGTACCAGCTCAAGTTGATTGGCCCTAATATACGGTCTATCATTTGGCCCGAAGTCGACTTGCAGAAGGGTAAAACCACCAACCTCACGGGAGTAGCCGGTATAGTCGCCTAACCTGCCAGGATTGGCCCGCAGGCGGACCCGATTTCCTTGCTCGAACGATCCGGCTTCAGCCATGGACTAGTCCTCTTCCTTCGCCTCAAGCTGCTTCACCGGCTCCAAGATCCCATCAAGCTTGCGGTAGTTGATCTTGACGCCATCGTCAAGATCCAACTCCACGCGCTTCAGCGCGAGAGGATAGAGCTTTTCCTTTTCCCAGGTCTCAATTTCAACCTTGTACTTCTCAAGCTGGGCCAGGCGCTTCTTGGCTTTGGTTTTTTCTGCCACACTTGATACGCCTGAATCGATTACCGATTCGAGACCACGGATCTTCTGATCAAGCTTGGTCCGATAAGGACGGACATAGTCGTTCAGGATCTTCCCGACTGAGTCCTTAGTATAGCGATGAAGATAGATGAGGGCACGGAAAGCGCCAGACGGTGAGGACACCATCCAGTAAATGGGCCGGGATTTATAACGGCGAATATGCTCCTTATAATAATCAATATCAAAGTAGGACCTGAGATCTTTTCCAAGCCGGTCCTCTATCCAGCGCAGGTTGTCATTGTAATGCTCGCCCGATATAAAAAGCAGCCAGTTTTTAAATGCAGTAGGGAGATCGTCAGGGAAGTCATCTTCGTCGGTAAGAGGGAGGATTCCATCTGCATCCGCAAAAAAGCAGGCATCGGGTATTTTTGCTTTGAAGTCTTCGATGGTGGAACCCGCGTCCGCAAGAATGAGGCCGTCTTTTTCTACGGAATAACGGCCCACGAGGCAGCCAACACCGTAGGAGATGAATTGTCGTGCAAGGACAGCCTGATCGAATTCTATTCGATTTTCTTTGCGGGCCACTTCTGAGAGTTCCTCTTGTAGGATTGTTATTTCAGAATAAGGTACATTCGCTGATTTATCATTTATGCCCACATATATTCCAATTTTATAATTAATAGCGCTTTCTTTGCTTTGAAGTTCAGAAAACAGTCTCGACCATTCAACCATATAGATTTCAGTACTTTTCATCAACTCAATACTCTTGCATTCTGGAAACCAAGATGGCCAGCCTAAATCAACGAGTATTTCATCTAGACTTGTTGCAGATGGCGGTCGGTGGTACTGAGTAATAAGCGGACTTCGCCTAAAGTCCAAAGAGTATTCACGCTGATCCCAATCAGCCTTTGAAATCGATATCATACGTTTGTCAAGCTCTTGGCTTAAGACCGGAAGATTACCTATTACTCCGCAACTAAAATTTAGCGTTGGATTGAGCATCATCAATAGTTCTTGACATGTATTCGAATTAAGGAAAGAAATTACACGATCAATATCGTCGCTGCCATCGCAAAGGTAGTTCGATGCCGTATCTATTATGAATGATTTTGGAAAATATCTTGCAGAGAATATCTTAGCCCCTACAAGGGTCCAGGAAAGATGCCTCTTGAAGAATGAGCCTTCATTGCGTACGGCTGAACCTGGATGTTCTTTGATTTCCTTTCCATTATTATCCCAATTAATAACATAAGTCATATTACCATACCATTTCCTGAACTCTCCTCCTTTATCCAACGGAACCCACTTTTTTTTGTCAAATGCATCTCGACTTTGATTATTGACCTCGAACCACCGGCGGATGAACCGTTCTCCGTCTCCGCAAGACATCCCGAAGCGAGGATTGTAAATTTCACATATTTTCTGTAGATCAAACAATTTTAGGATTTTCGACGAAGCCCAGTAAACAAATGGACAGGTAGGTATTCTTGAAAAAGAAGACTGATCTGCGAAATACATGTTTTCCTTTTGGTGGAATTGCTTCTCCTTCGCCCCAGCACTATCATAATCTACAACACGTATGAAGGTTGCCATTAGTCGCCTCTCTTTTCTGATTTCTTTGAATATCCTTCATGCTGGAAGGCAGAGAATGAGTTAGTAATCTCTTGGTACCATCCCTGTAGCTCCGAGAGGTTATGGGTATCAGGCATCTTACTCGGAGGTATGGGGTTGTTCATCATAACCGCTTGAAAAAGCGCTTCAACAGTAAATCTCGGGTATTGCAAGCAATAGGCCGCTTCCCATTCTGCAACCCCGAACGAGTGCTTTTTTTCTACAATAGAACCAATTGGTCCACTGGCGCCGAGAAGCTCTTCGTGTCTTGGATTGATTATCTCAATCTCCATCAACTTTTTCACATCATTGCTTTCTAGAGCTGAAATGATCCTGGAAGTGGCATCCTTGTCTGTCTGCGGTGCACTATAGCCGAATACTGTTACGAACCAGGAACCTGCCAATAATTCCTGAAGCCTTTCCCATTGATACTGTAGCGTCGGCTCTTTGCTATAATTCTTCTCGCCAATAGGATAGAGTAGTTTTGAGGCTTGAAAAGGTGAATCGCACTGGAAGCACTTATCGTCCGTCCATCCGAAAACATTGTCTTTTGTACAGTGGCCTAGCAATACATTTCCATGCAAAAAAAAGAGCTCTGGAAGTGTTTTAAGGAATCCATTTCTTCGATATGCATAACCAAGAAGCGGGTCCCAATTAAAAGTCGCTATGCAATCTTTAGCTCGCAGAGAAAGGATGAGACGGTCATAGACAGTGACGGATCCGGAAATGGCAATCGACGCAAAGTAAGCGTGGATTCTACCTTCAATTTCTTTAGTTATTGCGGAGTAATCGGACTTGGATGCTATTCGCGAAAAGTAGTATTCAAAATCCTTTCTAGCCTCTTCAACTTCCGTTAATCCAACAATAGTTGCCAATTCTATGGCGTCCGGCAATTCATTGATTACCGGAAGCTTTGAGCATAAGGAGTCACCATGGAGCTCTGCCGCTTTGCTTGCACCTGCACCAAGAATCATTACATGAGGCCGTTGGATTAATTCGATTGAGTAATATCGACTTGGTAGCATCTTCTAGCCCTTTGGCGGGAAAGGGTCGCTTCCATAAGTATGCTCATCCCGGATCTTCCCATTCAAACCATGGATTATGATCTGTACTTCTCCGCCATTCTTGGCGATCTCAGCCGCCCGGGTTAAAGTCTGGTGCTGTGTCGAGCTGACCACCGAAGCTCGTTCGGCTCCCTCTTTCTTGCCCTGCCACTGTCCATCGGGCCGTTGGGTTATATGAATGCGTGCTTTCTTAGGCATGGTCTTTCTCCTTGTCGCTCCCCTTGCTCCAACCTGTGCCTGAAACGGTAAAATGCTTACGCGCTTCCCCACGGCCCACTAGATTCGCGAAGGTTCGAAAGTCCTTTCGGACATGTTGAATCCGCCCTGCGACAATGGCGGGATGTATGCCGTGGTCGCTCGCATAGGCGACAACCTCACTCGTCGAGAGACGCACCCTTGTTTCCAAGTCGAAGTCTGTAGGAAGGAGCGCAGCGGCCGCGAAGCTGTCAGCCTCCTGCTCTTGCTGAGAATCACTGTTCGCAAGGTCCAGGTCATCAGCTATCCAGGATCGCTCGCCGGAAAGGTGACCAAGCTTCAGGTGGCCAAGCTCGTGGAGAAGAACGAACCAGAAATTGTCGAGGCGGTCGTAACGGAGGGTCAGGGCGATTATGGGGCGATTCCCCTCGGTGAGGAATACCGCCCCGTCGAGATAGGTGTGCGGCAGGTGCGGAAGGGCTACGAGGGCAATCCCGGCTTTGCCGAGGTATTCGCGTGCCTGCCGGGGACCGTCCTGAGTCACGGAAAGGGATACCAGGGTCTGTATGAACTTGTCGGTGAGCGCTTCGCTCTTGAAACGCCCCGCCGCCGGATGCTCGGAGACTTCATGCAAGACTTGGAGGCTCCACCCGAGCAGGGCGTAGTTGTCCAGCTTGGCATTCAAGCGCATCCCGTCGTTCTTCTTTGCCGCCATACGCGGAACGGCTGAGAAACCGCCGATCCGCCCCACGAGCCAGCGGATGGCTTCCTCGCCCTTCTCACGTATCTTCGCGTCCCCGACGGGAAAACCGATCAAGGCCCCATTCTTCTCCATGGCCTTGATCGGGAACTGGCAGAAATCGAGGTCGGCCAAAGCCTTGGGGAGCGGCTCCTGGGCTTCCCGGATAAGCGATTCGGCAGGAATTCCCAAATGCGCATTAAGCGCCCGGATCATTGCCAAGGTCAGCTCCCGCTTTCCCGATAAGACTTCCGATACCCGCGAGCGAGATCCAATGTAGGGGATAAGGTCCTTTTGACTTAGGCCTGCCTGTTCCATCCTGAACTTGATAGCCTCGATGGGATCAGGTGGGTCGATAGGATAATGCTCGTCCTCGTACTTCTCGATGAGAACGGAGAGTAGTTCCAGATCATCCAGGGAACGATGATCCTCATCCGGCTCCAATAGGCTTTCAAAGCGTTCCAAGGCTGCATTGTATTCAACCTCTGTCTTTATGACCTTGAATGGGCTCCCCATCGTAGTCCTCCGCGACTATTTCGTCGTATTGCTTGTGGGTTCCGATGAATTTCACGTACATGACCCCGATCGGGTACAGAACCTCAACAAGCAGACGATATTTGTTGCCGGCGATGTTGAATACAACCCGGCTCTTCTTAAGGATGGACGCACTCCGGTACTGCTCCTTTATCTCAGGAGGAGTATTCCAGACGACTTTTTTTGCTTCCCGGTACCAGGATCGCAAGCCTTGCTCGCTATCGGGGTACTCTTTCCAGAAGCTTTCCAGAGTGCTCCTCGCGATCACCCGCATCTATATCCTACCATACTACGTTCCCACCATTTTGTCAACATAAATGATCCCAAATTGGGAACATTTATTCCTTTGGTGGCCGAGCTTTCTTCAGCACAAAGCTAGTAGTCTGGACGACTTCGCCGCCGATCGTCTCGAAGGCATGTGCCCCCAAGTGCGCCATGACGACGATAGTGTCCTCTTCGAGGAGCTTCTTGCGGAGCGCCTCGAAGCTCGAAAGGAACATCCAGCTTTGCTGGTTGATCATGCCCATATAGCCCTGCCTTACGAGAGCTTCGAGGCATCGCTCCATGAAGACGGCGAAGAGATCAGATTTCGAGTCGGGATAGCGCTTCCCCACGTAGGCCTTTAAGCCCTCATTCATGCCCTTGGAACCCATGTAGGGGGGATTCGTCACCACCACCTGATACCTTGGCTCCAGGTACTCAAGGATCCTGAATGCCACCTTCAGCTCATCAAGCTCCGCGGCCCCGAACAGGTCATCAAAACGATGGGCATCTAATCCCGCCTCGACCTCCGCAATCTCATCAGCCGCCCCCGCAGGCAGCGGAATGAGTGACCCGTAGTTCCGCCCCTCCTTCAGCAGCTCCACGCTTTCCTGAAGATCTGGCGAGAGGCGCACCCCGAGCTTTTTGAGGTTTACGTTGGCATCCCGCATCGCGATCACGTTGGGCTGGACTAGGCGCTCGAAGAAGCGCTTGTCCTTCTCGCGCGCCACCATGGCCAGCGTAAAGGCTGCAAGCTCGGCCGCCCGCTCGTCGATGTCGATACCGTAGATGTTATTAGTTAGAATGAGGGAGGGGATCTCCTGAGGCGCGTACCCCTCCTCCTCGTAGATCGCATAGAGGAGCTCGAAGAAGTAGGCCAGGATGTGCCCCGAGCCGCAGCAGGGGTCCAGGCACTTGAGTTCTGTCGGGTCCTTTACCTTGAGGTAGTCCGGCTCCGGGTCAGATTCGACGAAGTACTTCATCTTCTCTTTGAGCCGCGAGTCGGGCCGGTTGAGTAGCCAGAGCCGCCCCAGGGAATTCTCCACCATGAAGCGGACAATCCAGTGGGGCGTAAAAAGCTGGGTTGCCGCCGGAATGTTATCTTTCGATATCTTTACGTTCTTTTTAAGGAGGGCAAAGACCTCGTCTTTCTTTTCAGAAATATAGAACTGATAGAGCCAGCCGATTATCTCCACGCCCTCGGCGCAATCCGAGTCACAGAGCCCCACCACCATGCGGGCGACCAAGGAGTCCTCCGACAGGAGATCCTGGGGCAACAGGAGGCTCGCCCAGTCGTCCACCCTGGCAAAGAGCCAGGGCATCCGCGCAGACCAGGCGTTGCAAGCTCCAAGGAGGGCCTCCTTGTAGACCTCTCGATCTGGCTGTGCCGTCTTGATCCTGCCTGAGAGGATCGCGTCGAAGTGGGCTTTCCGCGACGACAACTCCTGCGGAATCTTCCCCTGCTTGATCTCTGCAAGAAGTTCGGGCTGTGACTCTCCTGAGCGGGGAGACACTATCCGCGGGCTCGCGTAGCCGCGGCTATCCATGTAGCGGAAGGCGGCCAGACGGTTGAACCAGAGATACGCCGCTTCCTCGACGAGCTCCGCCCGCCCCTTGGACTTCTCCAGCTCTATGATCTTCTTTTTTTCGGCGGAGTGGGCGCGGAGGTACTCGTCATCCGCCGTGATGACATATTCGATCCGCGCGTCCATCTGGGCCACGAGGTCCCGGCGCATTCCTTGGGCGAACTTCTTCAGGGCATTGAGGTCCATATTCATTCCTTACAGGCTGATGCGCTTGCCGGCGGCGATGAGCTTCTTCCACTCGGCCGCAAGAGCCGCAGCATACGCCTCCACGTCCTGGGCCGTCTTGAGCTCCTGCTTGGGGAAGGCGACGTGCTTCTCCTCCGTTGCAGCGTAGACTATCTCTTCTTTGGGATGGAGTATCTCATGGACCCTCTTCCTTCCGGCCTCGAATAGCTTTGGAGCCTGGGTCGTCCCCGCGTCGCGAAGCGCTGCAAGGCTTTTCGTCGAGGCGAGCTTGGTCACAAGCTCACTGAACCCCTTTTCAAGTTCCGTCCGCTTCGATTGAGGCAAGTCACCCCAGCCTTCCACGAAGCTCAGTTTAGCCAGCTCGATTTCGACCTTTTCTACCGCCTGGACCCGCTCCGCCTCGATGAGGATTTTCTCCTTTTCAATGAGGGACTGCCAGAGATCCTTCGCATGCTTCGTCTCGCTGGTCTTGAAGAGATCCGGGCTGGAGCGGCAGGCTTCGATGCCCTGTACCGCGTCGGGCATGTTGATCTCGACCAGGTTCTCCCGATTATAGCGGAGCCAGTCGTCGATCTTGCGCCAGGTATCGGCGTTCGGCCCCTTGAGGAAAGTCTGGATGGGCTGTACGAGATCTTCTATGAGCCGGGCTAGATCCGCCTCATAGTTCTTGCGTTCCTCGAGAAACCAGGGCCACTCGTTCTTGAGGATGTTTTCGAGGTGCTTGAGCGTTTCCTCGGCCTTGGCCAAGAAGGGAAAGTCCGAGGCTCCCTGGAGGCAGTCATTGAATCCCTTCTTGAGCTCGAGCAGGGATTTCTTGAACTCGATCGCCGCTTCCTTGCCGTTAGCCCCTGGATTGTCCACGTGAAAAAGGGAAGCGTGGAATTCCTTGAGCTTCCGTATGTCATCCTGGGTAACGATAGGAGCCGGACGAATGATTACCGCGTCGTGACCCCGGTTCTGGTTAACGAGAACGGACACCTCGTCCTTTCCGAGTACCTCCGAGCTTCGGATAAGCTCGATCTCCTGGCGCATGAAGAGGAAGGCTACGATGGCGAGGACGCCCCATTCGTACCAGCCGTACTGGCCCTTGCCGAACTCTTCCTTGATACCCGCGAGGGTGATCGACTCGGAGTCGCGGTGCTTCCGCGCTATCCATGACGCCATCTCGGTTTCAGGCTCGGTCTTGGCGGCTCCGCCGGAGCCGAAGAGATCGTCGCTCGGGTAAAGGATGCCCTTGATCGATTCCTGGGTGTAGTGGACCTTGAGCATGCGGAGGCCCGGATAGGAGCGGCTCACGAGGTCCTGGAAAGCCCGTTCCATCCTCTCGAGCGGGTTGCCTCCGGCGACGACGATCTCCTGGTCCATGACCGCGAAGTCCGCTCTCTTCACGAGGTCTTTCACCTGGTCGCCGAGGCGCCGCTTCCGGTCGTTGTTCTGGGCCTGCTTGTCGGCGTAGATGCGGGCATATTTGGTTTCCTTCGCGTCGGTCCGTCTGAGCCATGCATCGGTTTTTAGATAAAGCTCGAGCTCGTCCATGAAGCGCGGATCATCGGGAAGGAGGACGATAAGCTCTTTGCGGGCCATAGACCGCGCGAGGAGGGCGTTCCGGTTTTCCGCGTCTGGATGCCATGCAGTGGCGATGCGGATGGCGAGGTCGCCCTGGCCCTTGGGCGTCTCGTCGTCCATCGCCTTCTGGAAGGCGTAATCCTCGCTGTTTGCTCCATAGCGGACGCGGTTTCCCTTCATGATCTCGCCGAAGACAATACCCTCGATGAATTTCCTGCAATCCTGGGCTTCCGCGGCTACATGGCGGATCTCCTCCTCGACGTCCTTCTCGTCGTCTGTGAGGTATTCGTAGAGCTCTCCGTTGCGCCGGACGTATGTTTCCCGCTCGAGCCGCACGAAGGCCTCTTGTATCTTGTTGCCGAGGGCGGCGAGATCCGTGTCGACCGAATCGGCGAGCAGAACCTTGAGATTCTCCACCGTGGCCTTGAACTCCCTGACATACTTCACGAGGAGGAGGGCCTTGAGGAGCCGTATCGAAAGCTCGTCGGAGATGTTGCGCTCCGCCTGGTTGATAGCCGCTATGAGGCCCGTATACAGGGTCTGCCTGATGCCATCGAACATAGCGTCGAAGGGCGCGAAGCCGTACAGGGGCTTGGCCTTGTACGCCTTGCCGACGTCCTGGAAAATCTCGAGCATGGAACGTTCGCCCCGCGATACGTGGGCTCCGATAAAGGCGTTGTGCTCGCCTAAGCCACGAAGCGAATCCTGCAAAAGGTCGTACTGGTATGCCGGGAAAGGATAGGAGTATACGAAGGCTTCTTCGTCCTTGAAGTGGGCGGCTTTCGCTCCTTCTCCGAAGGCGAAGACGGTGCGGAGGGAATCCTTCTCGCGATGGTAGTAACCGCGCAACAGCTCGGTGCCCGGTTCGTTCTTCTCGAGGAGCCGCTTCTGTATGACCTCGCGGACGTCGGCTGAGCTCAGCGCCACGCGGAACTTGAAGCGCCCGATGATCTTGGAGAAGTCCATGCTCTGGCGCTTGGAGACCTCGCCGACCAGCTTGTCGATAGCTTCCTGGCTGGTTACGAAAACCCAGGCACGTCCCCCCGTCACGACACCCAGGGTCTCGACGATGGTCTGGAGGCTGAGCATGAGCTTCGTGTCATCCGCTATGAACTGCCCCACCTCGTCCACGAAGAAGTTGATCCTATGCCGTTTGTCTTCCTGCCTGTCTAGCCAGCGGGCCACTTCACCGCAGAATCCGTCCACGGTGATCGAGTAGTTCTTCTCGTACTGTTCGACTATCCTGGAAGCCTCGTCGTTCCCTATGCCCCGGTATGCCGCCAGGGATTCGATCAGCGCGCGTCGCCCCAGCAACAGGGCCTTGGGCCGCTGCTCATCCCATTCCTTGCCGGTTTTTCCCTTGTAGGCGGCTTTCCATCCGGCAAGCTGGTCTTCTTCGTCGAGATCCCGCTCGAAGGCCGCGATGGGCCCCGAGTCCGCGTAGTAGCCGCGCATCCTGTTGAACATGCGCTCGAAGGCGTAGAGGATGGCGTTCTCGCTCTTCGCCTTGGCCTGCTCGGCGTGCTGCTCGATATTGAAGAGCACGCTCGTCGATGGAACGGAGAGGACCTTGTCGAAGTCGGCCCGGAAGAGCGCGTCGTCTATCTTCTTGAGGAAGACATCGCGGAGCTTGATGCCTTCAATGGTCCGTCCGGACATGATGAGCGAGAGCATCTTGAGGAGATGGGACTTGCCGGAGCCGAAGTAACCGGATACCCAGACGCCGTTATTTGGATAGGCGGATCGGGAGGAGATAGCCTCCTTGTAGCCGTCGACGAGGCGCTTGAGCTCCCGCTCGATCTCCCTCGTTATGACGTATTCCTCGACCTCCTGCAGGAGATGCCGCTCGTCGTCTGCCTTGATGACTCCGTCGATATCCCGCGATATATCCTTGGCGAGTACGTCTTTAAGCGCCGGCATTGATGTTCCCCCTGATTATGTACTCTTCAAGCCTGAAGGCGCGGTAGTAGCGGGCCTCGAGCTTCCCGAACAGCTTTAGCTTAAAGCCCTCCTGATAGGAGGTGATGAACTCGCCCGGGAAAAAGACTATGACCGGGCAGTCGGATAGCTTCGACTGGAGGTTGGTCAGGATCTCGTGAGCCCTAATGTAGGGATAGACCTCGCCTACCTGCCAGATGATCGCCACCTTGGCGCTCGAGTCCTCGATGCGCTTGACGATCCCAGGAACGACCACCGCCTCGGGCGAGAGCATCTTCATCATCTCGTCGAGCATCGTCGCCTTGCTCACCGTCGGCTCGAGCTCGAACAGGTCGTCGAGGTCCCCCGACTCCTTGAAGTGGTCTATGACGAAATCATAGAGCCCGATAGACGCGACGGGAATGCCATCGAGCTGGAGTCTCTTGATCAGGGCTTCGACCTTCTTGTAGACGATAGCCTGATCCTCGATTTCGTAGGCGTGGATGAAGTAGGGAACTTCCTTCCCGAGCCCTTCCATGGCCAGGAACTTCGGACTCGAGACTATCTTGAAAAGAGTCTCGAAAGTTTCTTCGTAATGTTTCATGAATCGCTTCCTGTATAGAGTCTCAACGCGTTCTACGCCGGCAAAGCAGATTATCCAAGGCTAGAGTATCGCCCTGATCCTGGTACATGCGGATGATTTCTGCCGGAAGATGCGCAACCTTGATCCGCTTGATCTTCCCTTTTTCGAGGAGCCGACCTTCGACCAGCATCCTGAAGGTCACCGTCCTGAGTTTCGTCTTGGTCGTTTCAGCCAGTTCAGCGAGTTCAGGATGGAGGACCGATTTAGCCTGCATGAAATGGAAGTAATCGCTATAGCCGAGGACGTCGTCACGCATGGCGACTTTATCGCTCAGTACTTCCCGGACGAATTCTCCGACGAGCGGATAATAGCGACAGCATACGGCGAGGCAAGCATGCCGTGAAGCGGCACCTTCATCTGCGATGAGATCGACCTCGAACGGCCAAGCCTGCTTAAGCCGTTCGCGAATCTCCCGGAAATACCTGGACCGGCTCGCCTCCCGCGTCTTCCTGAGCAGGGTACCTTCCCGCGCCTCGATACGAAGGGCGTCCCAGTCAGGAAGAGCCTTGAAGCGACGCGCGATCAAAGCCGTTTCTGGAAAGAGAAGTCCGCCGAAAGTGAAGGAAAGCCGATACGTTTCAGTCATGATTTTCAAGACGCAATGGTATCTTCAAGCTGTTCATCTGTCAAACCTATCCTTTATAAGATCGAAACTTACCGAAGGCCTCCGAGAGCTATTCACCCTCACATACCCTCTTCCCAACCCTCGTCCGCGAACGCTGCCAACCTCTCCCTAAGCGCTTTACGGAAGGCGTGGCCGGTCATGCCGAGTAGCCGCGCGGCGGCCTCACGGTTCCCGTCCGCCTTGCGGAGCGCCTGGGTTACGTAGTCCCATTCGACCTGGAGGAGCCGGGCCTTCAGGTTGAGGCCGTCGTCAGGGAAATCGACTCTACGCGAGCGTTCCGTTCCATTACCGCCGAGCGCCGCGCCGTCCCTGAAGCGGCCTAGCTCGTCCGGTAGGGCTTCAGGCCCGAGGGCCTCGCTGGTGGAGGAACAGGACGCGCTACGGAGGGCGTTCTGGAGCTCACGGACGTTGCCTGGCCAAGAGTAGGCCTCGAGGAGGGACATCGCGTCATCGGTCAGGAAGCGCCGCTCGTTGTACTGCGCGTTCCAGAGAGAGAGGAAACGTTCGGCCAAGGGCCGGATATCCTCTCGACGTTCACGCAATGGGCTGAGCCTTACGACCACCACCTTGATCCGCTCATACAGGTCCCGACGGAACCGCCCAAGCCTGATGAGCTCGGGTATATCCCGGTTCGTCGCGGCTATGAGTCGGGCGTCCGCCTTAACAGGCTCGTCCAAGCCAACGGGCGTTACTTCCTTGTCCTCTATGGCCTTGAGGAGCTTGGCTTGTACCTCGAGCGAAAGGTCTCCGATTTCATCGAGGAAGAGCGTGCCGCCGTGAGCCGCGCGGAACTTGCCGGACCTGGCCTTGTCCGCTCCGGAGAAGGCGCCTCGGGCGTGGCCGAAGAGTTCGCTCTCGGCGAGCGCCTCGGGTATAGCGGAACAGTTCACCTCGACGAAGGGGCCGGTTTTTCGGTGACTTTCCCCATGGATGCGCCGGGCTATCATGGTCTTGCCGGTACCTGTCTCGCCCAGGATCAGGACCGGGTCATCATAACGGGCCACGGCGATCGCCATCCTTATCGCCTCGGCGAAGGATGGCGACGTGGCGACCGGTGCCTCCAGGCTCCCTATGGCCCGAGAGGCCCCCGAGTAAGAGCTTCCTAGCCGCGATTGGACTGTGCCGCCTCTACGCTCCAGATCCTCAATGGTGATGGATGGTAGGCCCTCGAAGCGTACCTCGCGGGATTTATAGGTTCCCCCGGCAAAGCGCGCCGGTATGCCTTGTATGAGACGCGCCCGGAACAGCCCCGCCCTCGCGGCCAGGAAGAGCGAGGTTTTCATCTGAGGCGTTCCTGAATCGAGCAGGAAATCCCATGTCCGTGGGACCGTACCGGAGCGCTCCTGAATCCCCTGCAAGGCCCGGCCGAGCAGGGCCCAGATCTCCGCGTAGTCGATGACGTCCTTAACCGGGAAGTCGATAGGATACAGCTTCAGCCTGAGGCCCTCGCCCTGAGCCTCGCGTTCGAGGTCCCGGGCCCGTTCGAGGAAGGTGCCGCCCGTACAGAGGAGCCAGGCCTCGTCATACGGTTGCTGGTTCTTAGCTGCCGCCAGGAGTAGCGCCAGGAGAGGTCCCGGCTCCTCTTCATTCTCTGGATAGGGATCCCGCATGCCGACGAAGGACACCACTGCTCTGACATTTTCCATGTCGACCATCCTACCCCTCCCCGGCCCACATCGCAAGCTAAAGACTATAAAAGCAAGAAGTGTGCCACCAAAGCGCTACTAGTGGCACGGTTCTTGATTGATGAATGAGTAGGAGGTAACCAGTCATGAGCTGGGAAGCGGGCGAGAGCTACCGAATCTGGTACCGATCCGAATCGGGGAGAGCGACCGAGCGGACCATCGAGCTCCTCCGCGTCTCCCGGGCCAGAGACGGCAGAGTCTTCCTGAAGGCCTTCTGCCATCTCCGCGGAGAAGAACGGACCTTCAGAGCGGACAGGGTGACCAGAAGCGAGCGCCTCGGCACGGTACCTCGAGTCTTCGCGAGTCCGGTCGAAACCGTGGTACCGAGACCGGAGCCAATATCGGCAGCGGTTATTGTCCCTTCCGCATCCATGGCTCCTCCCACCCCGCAGCGTACCGTGGTCGTCCCAAGCCCGCCGAGAGAGGTCGGGCACCCGACCAACGGCAACACCAAGCCTCGCAAGACCTTCGGGGAAGCGATCGGCGCCATCATCGGCTACGGCATCGCCGCGATCTTCGCCTTCACCATTCTCGGTAAGCTCGGAGTCTTAGGCAGATACAGCTCTAGCTCCTCATATCGCCCTAGCGACTTATATTCCTATTCGCCTATACCGAATCCAGTACCGCCGCCAAGCCCGCCGAAGCCAAGCCTCGAGGAATTGACCATCGGAGGCAAGCTTCTCCGCATCTATCGGAATGCAGGAATAGAGCGGTATGAGGTGCCCTCGCTCGGCTTAACGACCCCCAGCAAAGTCGAGGCTATCGCCGCGATACGCATTCCCGCCTTCGTCGCCGTGACCGGCCTCACGAACCAAAGCCTTTTCTCGCGGTATCTCGAGGCCGATCTCAACGGCTCCGGAAAACTTTCTTTCGACGAACTTGAAGCCTTCCAGCGAAAGACCTACCGCGATTTCCAGTATGAAGCGAATGAGCTCGCTTTGCGCCCTGACGAGTTCCTGGAAGCGAACGGCGGCGATTGCGAAGACTTCGCGCTTTACACGGCCGGCCTCCTCCGTTTTTGGGGATGGGATCCTTATATTGGTTCCCTCGGGCCCTCCCGCGGAGGTATCGGCCACGCGGTATGCCTTTCATATGAGGAGGGATCGTTCTCCGGCCTCTATACCTACTTCGAGCTGGAATCTTGGGTCGCCGAGGATGGTACGGGACTCAAGCCCGGAAAATACGTCCCCATTGATTATGACCAGGTCGGAGGCCTTACTAACGCCGTCGAGAAGGGCTGGAAGCTCCGTTCGATATATATCCCGGAGAAGGCCTGGGGCCTCGTCATGTAACGATAGTTCCGTAACCGTGGAACGGTCGTTACGTATGAAATCGTCACTAGGTGGTTAACTCGAGTTTTAATTGCTCCATTCTCGGTGGCACGGGATTTGCATAGTTCAGGACGACCGGCATTCCAAGAATGCCAAAGAAAAACAGAAGGAGTCGTTATGAACAAAAGGATCCTTGCCGTCTTCGCCATCGCGCTAACCATGCTGCCGATTTACGGATGCGCTACGATCATGAAGGGCGGCGACCAAGACATGCTCGTCGCCAGCGACCCGAAAGGCGCTACGGTTTCCGTATACGATGCGCGGGGCATGCTGATAGCCGGCGGCAAGACGCCGGTCACGTTGCCGCTCGCCAAGGGCGACGGATTCTTCAAGCCGGCCAAGTACAGAATGGTATTCGAAGCCCCGGGTTACGATCCTAAAGAAATCTGGATTTCCGGCACGCTTGAAGCCGGATGGTATCTTGTGGGCAACTTCATCGTAGGCGGATTCATCGGCTGGCTCGTCGTCGACCCGATCACCGGAGCGATGTGGAACCTAAAGCCGTCGAGCGTGATGGCGACGCTGGACAGGAGCTTGGGATTAGCTCCGGACTCGAATCTTCGGGTAGTCCTGTCAAGCGAAGTCTCTCCTGATCTCCTCGCCTTGGCGACTCCGATCTCGGGGCGATGGTAATTCAAGCTATTAAATAAGTTGATTTCAAAATAATGTAAAAAAATCATTTTCGATCGTATAATCATTAATCGCTGGTCGCTCTACGCATGTTTTTATAAGTTGAGGTCGTCGATGAACTACTTCAAAGATGATGTCTTCAGGAAGGTTCCTGAGTTCGGGTTATACCTGATTGATCACAATACGGGGACGGGGAAGACGAGGGAGACTGTTATAGGCATGGTCCGGCTGTGCCTGGACGCTTCGTTCAAGCGACGTCAAGTATTCTGCTCTCAGCAGTGGAAGAATATTCCCGTAGAAGATCTGAAGAAGGAATTCGCTAAACAGAACGCCAGCGAAGAATACGAGCGGAGCGTACTCGTCTTACGTCCCCTAGCCGAGAACATCGAGCTAGAGCTACCGCGGCATGAAGCTGCCATACCGCCTACGCTGCGCGAAAGCCAAGAATTCCGTTTACTCAAGCAGCGGCTCCAGTTTGTCCGATCGATGAAATCCACCGGAGAAGCTGGCTCGCTACAGGATAGCATCCGACAAGACCTCAACGCGTGCGTCGGCTCTTTCAGGAGGCGCGTAACGTCCTATCTTATCGAGGGCTATCCGGGCCTGGAGGAACGTCGCGAAGCGGTTTCACCGGGAAACCGCGAGGCCTGGGTAGGCGCTCTTTTTCCTTCAAGCCGCTGCACCGACCCCAAGGTACGAATCCTGCTCCTTACCACTTCGATGATGCTGCTTCCCAACAGCCTCGTGATCGAGAGGGGAAGCGTAGTATACGCTCACGATATCATAGATAATGCGATTCTATATCTTGATGAATTCGACGGCTCGAAGAAGATACTCCTAGACAGGATCCTCTCCCAGGCTATCAAGTATGATTTCGACTTGATACGAGCCTGCGCTAATATCGCGAAATGGCTGCCCAACCAAAAAATGGATAGCTCGCTCTTGATGGAAACGGATGAAAGGAAATACTCCATCGATGCGAAGCGCCGCCAGCGCAGCGCGAAGCCGATAAAGCATCTAGTAGAGGAATACGAGGAAACGATCGCCGTTTTCGAGCGACTCATGGAGAAGTGGAGGCTCGACCGGAACTATAAACTCGACACGTCTGAAAAGCGGCCATCGTTGCTTTTCCAGGAAAGCCGCGATGATCATATCGTCGGGTTCTGGAACGGAGGCGTAGAGTTCCTCAGTGCGGACGTGAACCTCATCAGGGATATTTCTAAGGATGATTCAGGCAAGGCTCTGAAACTGGCGGCGCTGATCGAGGATTGCGCCACGGCGCTACGAAAATTCGCATGGTTCTGCAAGCACCTCGCGGATAACGAGACCTCGAAGTCGACCGATAAGTATGGCTCAGAATTCAATATCCTTTTCCATTTAAAATTCAGGAGCGTTCTAGAGCACTTCAACATCGATCCGTCGGTGATCGAATGGATTGCAGATATCATCGATAACCAACAGCTTTCCTCGGAGCGAGGGGCGGAACGGGAAACGAGACGCGATCCGTTTCACGATCTCGGGTTCAAGCTGACGGCTTTGGTAGACAGCGACGATCATGAGTACCAGACCATGATAAGGCAGTACGGAGTGCCCATGACGCCCGAGCGCATGTTGCTCGGGATGGCCAAGAAAGCGTTCGTAGTGGGCTTATCGGCGACGTCGACCATTCCTTCGGTCATGTGCAACTACGACCTGGAGTATTTACGGAGTGCGTTAGGAAAAAGCTATTATGAGCCTAGCGCCGACGATATTAAGAATAAGGAAAAAGGATATCGCGAGCTTACCCAAGGGTACGAGCGGATGGACGGCGCTAGCAAACTTCATACTACCCACGTCGTCTGGGTCGAGCATTCATCGCAAGGAAACGAAGGTGAGAAGCTGGAACGATGGACCAACTTATTCGCAGGAGATAGGGCCAAGGCATATCTCCTGCTCAACCGTATCGAGACCGACTGTAACCTGGCCGCTGACGAGACGGGCTATATCGCCGATAGACACTTCAGGCTGCTTCAGGTGCTCGTCAGGTTCTCAGGCTCGCCAGGCTGCCGCGCGCTCCTGGCTTTCTTCCAGAAACTCGCAAGCCCTGGAGACGAAGCGTTCGATCAAGATACGATCGCCGCGATAGCCATGGGCCTTGGATACCGCATCCTGTACGATGCGAAGCCGAAAGTGCAAGTGGAAGAAATCGCCCGAGATTCGCTAGTGCTGGCGTTCCTGACGACCAAGATGCTTCATGAGGGAGCTCCGAATATTCTACGCGCATTGAAAAGCGGCGCGCGCGTCCTCGCGATAACGTCCTACGGAACCAGCGGCGTCGGCATCAACCTCCAATATGAAGCCGACGACCCTGACACCATCTACATCCACGACTTGCACGGCCGCGACAGGAGCGACAAGCTCGACTGGAACGGGATCTACCTAGATACGCCCACGAATATCGTACCGACGCTCAAGGACGCGGGTCTTCAGGACGAAAGGATGAAAACGCTGCTCTCTCGCTTGCTTTCAATCTTGTACCTTCAAGAGAGCGGCTCGCTTCCTTGGAGCGATTCGAAGAAACTGATAGAAGACAGCCTAGCCCGGTTCGAAGGCGCTCCGGCCTGGAAATCCAAGGGAATCAGAGTAACCGAAACCTATCCCGTACTTCTTGCCGTGAATGCGATTCTTATCCAGGCGCTAGGACGGCTCGAGCGCTCGGCCCGGAAGAAACCGGAGCTATACGTTTACCTAGACGCCGAGTTACGGAAAGCCTTGGCAGCGGTATCGCTGCCGCTCGGCATGATACCGCTACACTCATGGAAGACGGCCCATGACGAGGCCGTACGGCTAAATAACGATGAGGAGACTCGAAGCATCGACGGAGCGAAAGATTCGCGCTGGAACCTCCAAGCATCCTACGCCATGAGACGAATAGACAAGTGGCTTTATTCGGCCAAGGTAAACGGAGGATGGTGCGATGAAGACATGCGCTTCTGGTCAGACCTCAGGGAACATTGCCTCAGACACCCGACCGCATCGACCTCTGGCGATCGATCCAAGGACCACAGCATTTTCTTCTTCGATACGAGCGCGTTCGATCCGATCGGAAGGACGTCGTACTGGTACAAGCAAGAAGAAGATTACCATGAATTCTCGATATGCTTCGACCGCCGTCCTCCAAGCAAGGACTTCGCCGAAGTTTCGGCGGACAACGCCGACCTCCATAATCTAATGAGCGTTCCTGAGATCGCCGCTGGTTTCGCCCGCCGCGGTTTCGCTACCGCGTGGGAACCGGGTAAATCGCTCATGACACCCGCCGTCTTCAACAACATTTATAAAGGCGCCATCGGCGAAGCCGTATTGTCGATTGTACTAGAAGACATCCTAGGAGAAAGCAACCTGCCTTTCGACGGGAGATCCTTCGAGGCATTCGACCTCTCCATAAAGGGAGGAGTATTCCTCGACTCTAAGTATTGGATAAGCCAGAAGCCAAGCGACGATATCGAAGCGTATCAACGTTATTGCATCGACAAGCTCGATCGGGTCGACGGGCGGCGGGTCATACTGGTTCGGACAAGCCTCGTCGACGACCGCGTTCCGCTCTTGTCGAAGGATTCTATCGATCCAGACCGTATCGTCATTATGCCTAGGCTTCTCGTACGATCAGCCGACGGCCCCGGGATAGACATAAAAGCCTGCGAAGTCCTTGCGCAAAAGATAAGGATCGGTAGATGAATACTAATAAGTACAAGATCGATTATGACCCGCAAACGATCAACGAGGATTTCGTAGTCCTTCGGCTCGAAAGAACGGAGAAGGGAAGCTACTGGCCCGCGACCGGCACTCTCTTGCAGGTTATCGGAGACGAATATAAAGCCTTCTCAATCCTTTATGACTATGGCCGATATGCTTACATTCTTCTACGCCGAGAAGACGCAGCGGATCCTCAAATCCTGTGCTCGCGAATGGCGCGCGATCAACGGCTCGCGGGCGTCATCGTCAGGCTCGCGTCCGTATGCGCGGAACCGCAAGACTATACGAAAGCTGCGCCGGATGCTATGTTCGGCTATTGGGTCGTATCCTTGATCATCAACGGTCTACCGGAATTGATCAAGGGGCTGGCGGGAGATACGACGCCGCGGTTCAGGACGCTCAACGGAAAGCTTTTCCTATTCGATATGAAATATAAGCCTACGGATCTTCAAATACAGTCATGGCAAGTACGATTAGGCAAGGACGGCGTATTGGCTATGCGCAGGACAACGTTCAAGCGCTTCGACGAGATCAGCTATGACTATCATAAAAGAGTCGGAAATATTAGCGGTGACGCTGTTTGGGCATTCGACAAGACGACGGGAACGCTCATGCGCCTGAGCCGATCGATCGAAGATGCGTTAAAAGCAAATGTCCCCTTATTCACGCAGGGCGTGATACGCCATGACAATATCCACGTCAAGGCTGCGCCGTTCTTTGATTTCCTAGACGAGAAAAGGTTTAATCAGTCGCGGATCGGTATATACCAGCGAATTGAAAAAATGATTTGGATGTTCGCTTCGCGATGGATTTCGCTTGAACCGGTAGAGCTTGAGTTGGACCGATACGTGCTTTCTAACGATCCAGGTTACTGGAAAGGTCGCGTCCTGGATTGGTTCCGAGCGATGGGTAAGAATCCAATCCGCTTAGTCGATACGATAATGACCGATGAGTCTGAAGCCATGATAAGCTCGCTACGCGATCAGATCGAAACGATACTCCCGGGGCTTCCCACTCCCATTCTATCAACGGTTCCAAATCCGGAGGCTCTCAACATCGTGCTCGTACATGAATCGCGATGGTATGAAAGAATGAATCAAGCGGATCCGTATATCAATGATCGTAGCTGTACTTGTCAGCATATAACGATGGAAAGCTTGCATGCCAGCTTCAAAAATGGCTCAAGTATAGAAATCCTCGTCTGTCTTAAAGAGCTATGCCTGAAGCAAGACTTAGCTCAGCGCCTAGCTGCATTTACGGACTGGCGCCGTTTTAATTTTGTTGAGCCTTATACGTTCGCAACGATGCACTTCCCTTCTCGTCAGGATGGAGAGGGCAGGTGCTCGGTCGTTACCATCCGGCCAGACGGGAAGATCGAAAGCGAGACTTACAGCACAGATTCGGACGATATACTGGAAAAGCCGATGCCAGAGGTTTATGTACAGGCGCAAGCTCATGTTGAGCACGTCAGGAGAAGGGTCGAGAATTTCAACTATCGGCTCGAAGGCGCTGTCATCAACGTCAAAGGTAGCATCAACTTCATCTATCGTACGGAAATGATCACCATGCCTAATCGAAAGCAGCTATCTGACGCGCTAAGCAAGACGTTCGGTGCTTTCCCAAAGCTATTGTCTAGTCCTCGTGACTTATCGATATGGATCCAAGAGATATTCAACAAACCTGCGGATCATCCGTGGGACGTTCGTAGGATCGAAACTCTGCTTCAAGAGGTCCAAAAGGAGCCTGGGCCCTTCGATCAAGTCCTATTGCTAAGAGCTCTGAGGGCAGCGAAATGGAAAAATTATAGGGAACGGGCCTTTTTATGCGCTAAGCTACAAACGGAATTCGCAATCTCGCTTCAATTATCTCGAAGCAAAGCCAACAAGGAATCATTTTTCAGCTTCAAGACAAACCTGCGCTATAAACGAATCGGATGCGATCAATTAACGTACGTCGTCGGATATCAAGACAGCGCGGGATTGAAACAAAGTCTTTCGAAGGCTTCACATTTTAGGCAGGTCTATGCTGCTCGTGGGAACGCTCTATTCTTCGAAGAGCTCTTCCCGACCTTTGACGATAACAGCATCCGGCTAGACGAGAATACCGTCCTGCCCTTGGCTTTCAAGTACGTCAGGGAGGTTTGATGGGGTGGAGCATAATCGCAGAATATTCTTAAATTGATGCTCCTCTGCGCCGTAAATTCCAGAAACCTGTTTCGGATATCCAAGCAATCGCCGCCAGGTCTAAAACGTTGCTATATGTAACCGTGGTCCAGTAATTAATTGTGAAAACATCACTTCGGTCCTACCGAAGAGTCTTGGCGTACAGTGCTACTGCCTCGCGTACCAAGCTGAAATCATGCACTCTCCAGTACGGTTGGACCTGCTTCCCAATTCTCTGATTCGTCTGCTTGTAGCCGTCAGAGGGTTTCCCGCAGATGCCCCTCATGAGCGAAGTCATCTCAGCGGTCAATGACTGCCCTGAGAGGGATATGTCGTATCCGCCAGGAGCAGGTTGGATATAGATTCTTCCGTTCGCGCCGGAGAAGCTCATGTTCTCTTTCGTCACGTCCTGTTGATTGAATCTGATGTGCTGCTGTCCATTAGAGTGCAACTCGGCCTCTAGTCCTCTCAGCTGGCTTTCGAGTAGCTCTGTAGCTCTCATAAATCCTCCTATGCAACGGGTCATAAGACCCTAGATCAGCGTCCGGTCATGGCCCTACGACTGCGCTATTTTGTGTTCACTGGCACTACGGTCTGGATACCGCATGACACTAATTCACATATTACAGTGTTATACATACCTTCTTAATCAATTTACAATCTTTTCATAACAAGTTATGCTAGCCAACCTCCTCCTTTATGAACTGTTTATACGGATTAGGAAAAATCAGCAAAAGAACTGTTTCCATTCTGCGACATAGATCCAAGCTAGATGGTGATATTTTTCAAAGATTGCCTTCTGAATATAATTACATTCCATGAGCATGTTTACCCTTCTGAGATTAATTATCTGAAAACTCTAAAGCTGTTTTACAAATTTATCAAGAAAATGTACGTGGTATCTATTTACAAAAAGAATTACATCTAAGTACTTAACATGGTCAATCATATTATTCATTCTTAATTCACTCCTTTGGTCCGCCTTGGAACCTAAAATAAATGATTCCAAGGCGATACCGAATCTTGCTTCCCCCTAAAAACTATCCGCTCCTCTTTTCCGCGCTTTCTCATCCGAGTACCCTAAGGAATCAAGTTGCGCCAGCAAGCCAGCCGTCCGGACAGGCAGGCCGTACGTCGCGATCCCGCTCGCGTTACCGTACGGCAGCCCTCTGGGATCGATCATGACGTATGAGCCCTGCATGCTTTCTGAATTTTCAGTTACCATTTTGTATGAAGCTTCATGTCGGGACAGAAATTTGCAGTACTCGATATTAGTCACGGCTAACCGGGCTGCGCTATCGTTCTGACCTTCGATGATAAGGCATTGCATCACCTTCCAGCGTTCAGGAGAGGCCTCGGCAATGAATTCCGAGAAGTCTTCATAGAGATTCAGCTTATTGACGACCGTGTTGACCTTGAGGATGTAGCCGCGGTCCCTAATTTTCCTAGCTAGTTTAAGGTACTCATCACCGCCCCATGCGCCCCCCTCCACCCGACGGCCGAGCGAGCGGTTCGTAGCCGAGTTTATGGAATCCACGGAAAGGCCGACGATATCAAGAGCGCCGGCGCACCTGTCCAAGAAATCGTCGCCGACGCACCTGCCGTTCGTGACTATACCCGTCGTAAAGCCTAGCCTTTTCGCTTCAACGACAAGGTTGCCTAAATAGGGGAGCAACGTGGGCTCGCCTCCCGCGAAGTTGATCTTGCGCTTGCCGATGCGCTCGGTATCCCTATCGATAGCGCGGATGCATTCCAACCAACCGTCTTCTCCGAGTCGATGCCCCTCGGGGTATTTCGCGAAGCATACTTCGCACTCCATATTACAGAGCTCGGTAAGGTGCAAGTTGATCGAGATGAAGTCGTCAGGGCGATTCATATCATCCCCCGATCGACGAACCCGGTCTCATCCAGGTACCTATCGTAGACGGTCACGATTCGTTCTCGCGCTACGTCGACTACGGCCACGCTCCCGCCCAGAGTGGAGAATCTCACGTCGCGCGACAGCGAGGCGAAGGGACTACAGGGAAGGCAATATTTACGGATACCCGGTCCCCCGTAACGCTCCTCGCCGTACGTGATTATGAATCGGACTTCGTCGGGAGAGAAGCGACGTTGCTTCATCCTGCTCGTTGCGTGAGGGGTCGGCAGACTGAACAGCCGCGACCCGCGTAATGAACGTGCCATATCATGGCTCCCTTCATTCCTTCGGAATCGCTTCTTTATTGAGCTATGGGGGTCTCCGGAAGCATTAGATAGTATGTATACCGGCGACGCCGGTTATATCCTCGTCTCGGCCTCCCTGCGCTTAAGAGCGGCCTCGCGGTCCATCTCGGTTCCGAACGAGATCAAGTGCGCCTGGCGTATCCACCACCATGCGTGCAGGAGCATCCGTTTGCTCGATCCGGCCTTCCAGCCGGACCTTGTCTTGAGGCTTGCCGCGGCGGCTTCAGCGGCCTTCCGCACTCTCGGCGAGGGATCGTTGACGGCACACTTATCCAGAACCTGATGGTGAAAATGGCCCGTGTCGGAGGGGTCCGCTCCTAAGTCCGCCACCGCGCGCACGTAGGCGTACCGCCAGTTCTCGTCGGGCTCGACCAGTGTCCGCTTCGAGGGGTCCTTCGAGGGCTTGAGCTTCTCGAGCAGGTCATGAGTCATCGCGGCCCTTAGCGCCCTCCCCTCCTCGGGCGACCATTGCCTGTCGAGGGCGGCGTGGATCGCTCCCGCGACCGGTTGCCAACTACCGACAAGGTCCGCGCTTTGCGGATCGAGATCGACGCCTATCGATGCAACCGGAACATGACGGAACAGAGTCAAGAGTTGCTTGATGACCGGCCATGGCCCCTTTACGTTCCAGAGGATAGAGACTGCCGATTCCAGGCACTCCGCGGGAGACGGAAGCATTCTCCAATGCTTTCCGTCGCGCGCAGCGGCTCTCATGGTATCAAACCACTTCTGTGCAGCTTTCTTGCATGCTTCGACGAATTCTGCATCGGCAAGCGGATTAAAATCAGCACTATGGAGTACTTCGGCCGCGAGCCCTAAACCAATCTCGGCGTCGTCGCCGATACCATTCTCAGCGATTCGATCCAGGATCAACGATGATCGCTTTATAAGGACTCGTTTCGCGGATGGCTTAAGCGCGCACGGGAATAGTCCGCGCTCGAAGAGTAGTTCGGTATACCGCGATCTAAAATCAGCGACGCTCGGTGCATCCTCGCCCATCTCGTTAAAGAAGTACCAAGCAAAGAGAGCCTCTAGCAGGAGCGAATCGTCGCGGACCAGGAACTGTAAGACACCGAGCGGAAGGATATTGAAGAGACCGAGTTCTTCGAGCTCAGATGGCGAAGATAGTCTCTCAAGGTCGTCTTCACCGACGAAGCCGAGCGCAAATATCAAGACGGGCATGAAGGGAGTAACGGTATTCGCTTGAAGCCGCAAGCTTAAGAACTCGCGGGCTGACTTCACGTCAAGCGCGATCGCTACAGCCAGAAGGCGCTCTGCTTCAGGAGTATCGAGGACTGGAGCAGAGAGAAGGGAATCCATGAATCTCTGGTCGAATAGCGGCAGAGCATACTTGAGGAAGGGATTGGAGAAAAGAACAGGAAACGGCCCCTCATAAGATTGCCTTTGTAAGGCATAAATGATGAAAGCATTTTTCTTTCCGACTATTTTGGATTCATTTAAGACTACATTACCGGCCCCCGCAAAAACCATTGCAATCGCATCTCGCCAAGCAGTCTCTTCGAGATCGCAGGAAAATGGAAAAGTCAGTAGTCGCTTAATACTATCCTCAACCCTGATCAACTCATTTATCATTGGTGTGAGGGATTTCATGCTCTTTAGAAAGGGAATATATTCCGTAGACCGGGTATCGACCCACCTAGAAAGTAATGAGTACAAGAAAACATGCTGAGATTTCGGCTCTGCCGCCAAGCGCGAATCTATCTCCCGTATAAAGGAGTACGAATAGGGATCGTGATGGCAGGTTAATCCTGAAGTCGAATATAGTGAAATCTGGACTAATGGGAGAACGTCCTCCCGGAAAAGTGAATCGACGAGGCAGGCGGCAGACTCTCGGATGCGGGAAACGTGCCTGCCTCCGAAGTACTCAGTTACTTTGTATTCAGCAAGAGGCAGTACTCGGCTCAGGAAGGAGAACGCTTCTCCGGATTCAGCCCCGGGCAAGCGCGCCAGAAGGTAGTCCCAGCATATAATTGCCATATCTGTAGGTTCATCTCTTATAAACTGTGGGGTTTCGTCGACGTATTTCCGATCATCGATCAGCGAGCCTGCATCACTCTTCAGTTCGGCGATGAAGTCTAGGACGTCGCGGACCGCATCCGCGAAAGAAAGGCTGTCGAATAATGCAGGGAGGATTTCTTTCGATGTCTCCGAGAGAAGGTAGAGATAGAGCCGGCGCAAAATCGATTTTTCCTCTTCGGTTTTCAGTCGCGAGAGATCGAGAGAATTCTGACTGTTCGATGACAGATTGCGCAACGAGCCTAGCCGATCGGGAAACTTGGATAAGGCCTTCCAAAGGCCATCGGTCGATACCGCCGGCAACGATATTCCCTCGACCCGCTCTATGAGGTTGGGCGATAGCCGGGGATTAGTACAATAGCAATCGGCTCGAGTCCCGAGGGGTATTCTCAGCCAGGCATCATAAGCCTTATTGCCTGGGCTTAGAAACAACGGGATGAATAGTCTATTTAAAAAGAGGTCGATTCGCTTTCTATCCATGAAGAACTCGTCCCAATCGAAGTTCGAGCTCGCCTTCGGATCGAGATATTTATTAAAGCCGCTTTCGAGGAATATGATCGAGAATTTAAATAGAGGGAGATCAATGTCTCTATATTTCTTAGAGGCGTTACGAAAATACCAATTGTTCATTTCCTGCCCATTCATCGGATCATCGTTGGTCGGGCGGTAATCAGGGAGGATCGATCCAAGTAGCCACGCAGCTTTATCTTCGGGCAAGTCCGGGAAAGCCAAGGCCCAGACATGTTCGGGTCCTTCCTCGGCTGGTTCGATGAATGCGTGTGAATTTGACAATTAGTTCCTCCTCTATAGCGAGTACGAGTGTAGAGGGGTATCATAAGGACACCACTCCTTCTGGGCGAAGAAGACGAGCGCATTGGAACGTGCTCGCGGGATTGTATCCAGCGTCCTCATGAGAGGGCGTCTTTAGCGGATGGACCCTTTTCGATAAGCAATGATGAATATAGCACGCATTAGAGAAAAGTCAACCATGGCGATCAAGATCGCAAGCGCCGGTGATCGCCGAAGCGTAAGTATATTCATGGATTTTCAGGATAAAGCAGCGACCAGGTCTAGAACTATGTCAGCTTGTAGAAGCCGCGACACCCGGCCGGAGCGAATACTACGTTCTTATCTCCATGCGCTGGGATTCAGGTATCGGCTTTACGTCAAGTCATTGCCGGGGACGCCCGATATCGTCCTGCCCCGCTACCGCACGGTGATATTCGTCGACGGATGCTTCTGGCACGGGCACGTACCGTGCAGGAGCTATCTGCCTCCTATTTCCCATCGGAAGTACTGGATTCCTAAGATCGCGATTAACAAGAACCGGGATAGGAGGCAGTCGGCCGATCTCCGCAAGGCGGGATGGAAGGTAATCCGCGTACGAGAGTGCGAGCTTAGAAATGCGGCGGTCCTCGAAGCCAGACTATTCTCTCTCCTGTCGGTGAAACATCCTGAGCGATGCGCAATCCAGCTGGTTATAAGGTTCTTGCAGGCAACTTCAGTCCTTATAGCCTCCTTCTTGGATTCTTTACAGCTACAGGCGAAAAGGTCGATCAAGTGACGACTCAAATTGCTTTGCTCGGCATGCCGCATGAAGCGGTAATCGACACATAGACCAGTTCAAGAGGCGCCTCGAGGCGAACACGAAGATCGCCGAGGAGCGGATCAAGACCGCCGAGTCCTTCCAAGCCGCCAGGCGGTAGAACTCACCAACAGGCTCCTCGACGCGCCGATCAAGACAAAGCCGGCTCCGGCATCGCTGCCGGAGCCCCTGACCTCCGGAGTATCGTACCAGGACAGCTGGAAGGTCGGCAAAGTAGGCCTCATGGAGCTTGACAAGGCCGTCGTGGCCGGCAAGGTTCCTCTGACCTTTATCGAGCCGAATCTCCGCGAGCTGGAAGCGCTCGGGAAGGTCACAGCCGGCTCGGCCAACGTGGCTGGCGTCTACTACGTCAACGAGAAGGTCGTATCGGTAAGGTAGCACGCTGTACCTGGATCTTGGGGCGCCCTGTATGGGGCGCCTTACTTGTATCTGCAAGGAGAACCAATATAAAAGAAGCAACATAGACAGGGCTATCGCAAGGGCTAGAGACATTCGTATGACGGTCAGAGAAGTGGAGGAAGCTCTAGGATACCAACCGGATACTATTCACAAAGAAACGAGAGCTCTGGAGGCGGACGAGAAGATAGCTCGGATTGAAATCCGAGGCGATTCTGACCATGCTCTTGTCCCTGATGGTTAACAGGTTCACACGATTAAAGATACGCTCGTCCCGAGAACCCTGGCATTGAAATCCGGGGTTGAAAATGCCGTTACACCATTTGACATTGAACGAATGACGATTCAGGTAATCCACCCAATAAAGATCTGCCTCCCTCGCCTTCCTATCAGAGTAACCGAGCGTACCGAGCTAGGCTAGAAAGCCAGCCTCGTCGACAGGCTCGCCGTACGCGCCTCTCCCTCCCGCGTTCCTATAAGGCCTTTCCCGGAGATTGATTATGACGTACGATCCTGGCATGCTCTCGGCCGTCTCTACGCTCAAGTCGATGACGCCCACGCACAAGGCATCTGCTTCGTCAACGAGAAGCTCGTATCGGTCAGGTAGCACGTTGTACCTGAATCTTAGGGGCGCTCTGTAAGGGGCGACTTACTTGTATCTATAATGGGGTGGCGAAACACCATCCCATTCATACGCCCTGTATGGGGCGCCTTACTCGTATCTGCTTGAGTGGATAGGCTATTTAACGCCCGTATTAAAAAGTACCGGCGGCCGCGAGGCTTGAAGAGGATGAGCGTACTCAGAGTACGGTCATCGACGTTATTGGCCGCCAGCAAGAGACAACCATCATCAATTCCACAAGGAGAGTCAATGGCAAGAAGGAACAACGCTGGCAGGGCCATTATACTGGACGGAGACATTCGTATGACTGTAAAGGAAGTGGCCAAGGCGCTGGGCGTTGACGAATCAACCGTTAGGCACCACATCGAGGACATTCGCATTTACTCAGGCAAGGTTGCCGGAGTTGAACAGGGCAAGACAACCTACATGGACGAGGCGGAAGTCACTGAAATTAGATACCGAATAGCCAGAAGCGGATGAATCGACCTCGCACAAGTATGCGAGGTTGGAAACGCTATCACGTCTATCGACTTCGAGCCCATAACCTTGCAGGTCATTCAGTACCACGCTGGGCGGGTCAAGGAACTGGAGGCCTGAAACGCCGAGCTTGAGCCGAAGGCCGAGCTCTTCGATCAGGTCGCCGGTTTCAACGACTCACACTTACTGCAGTCAAGAGCCGGTCAGAGCCTGTTCAGCAATTACCGCTCCCTACTCGATTCTACAGGCTAGCCAGCTCAGCGTCGGTCAGTTCCTCATGCGTATACATATCTAGGGTTATAGCCGCTGATGCATGCCCTAGATAGGCTGACACTGCCTTGAGCTTGCCCGTGCGCTCCAGGGCACGAGTAGCGAACGTGTGCCTGGCGCAATGAGGGGAGTACGTACGGCCGGTCGCCGTGAGGACGCCCCCCGCGATGCGCTTGTAGGCATACTGGCGCCTGACCGGCTCGCCCGTCGCAGTTCCGAACAGCCACGTGTCGCCAGGATACACCGTGCGGATTTCAGCGAACAGGCCTTGGCTGATGCGCAACTCGCGGGTCTTCCCGCCCTTGCCGAGAACGCGGCAGACGAAGACCCCGCCGTCCGCCCTGCACGCGTCCAGCCGGATTCCCAGGGCTTCTGAGATGCGCGCGCCGGTCTTCAGCAGGAACGAGAACAGTGCCGCGTCCCGGTCAGACATGGCCTCCATGACGCGCCGTTCTTCGGCCGGGGACAGGATGAAGGACCGCCTGACGGCGTTCGTCACCTTGCGGGGGGCTTTCACGGTGCGGAGGGCTTCGGAGACGGCGGCCGCATCCTTCGCGGAGAGCAGCTCGCGGGCCGCTGCGCGTATCGCCTTCCTGGCCGCTGCCAGCTTCGGGGTCAGCGAGGACGGGGCCAGGCCGGCGGCGAGCAGGGACGCGCCCCAGGACTCCACCGTTCCGGCGTCTCCGGCGCCGAGCCCCTGCCTCCTGGCATAGGCGAAGTAGTCGGCAGCAGGCATCGCGTACTGGGTACCTTCCACGGCGCGGAGTCCGGCCAGGCTTATCGCGCTGTCGCGCCCGGCTGCAATGGAGAAGGATGTACCAGCAGAAAGTGCCGTTTCGCTGCCCATTTTCACCCCCGGAAGGTTCGTTTTCATCTGCATTACATAGTATCATAACTTTGCTTATGAGTCTATGAAACCAATCTGCTAAGTTAATCCTTTTGCTAAGATCTTATATAAAAGTTAGCTTTGCTAATGTTTAATAGTACCGAAGGAGTAATTCTCGCGATCATTAGGAAGCATACTGTACGTGGATCGCAAGGGCTCCCTGTATGGGTACCTTACTCGTATCTGCAAGAAGAGCTAATGACGGAGGTAATCAAGATCGAGGAGCGCGGCATTATCGAGACAGTCAACGCCCGCTAGATATGGATGGGGATGGAGAGTCGGCAGGAGTCTTCGAATTGAATTAAAACTCGGCTGGAAGACTTCGCTGTCTGCGAGACTTTTCGATAGAATTATCAAAAAGCCTTGGAGAACGCCCAGCAATAGCAAACAATTTAGACATCGAGTCCGCGAAGCACAGCAGAGTTCGAAAAGTCGAGGCATGAGCAGATATATCGCAAGAGCGGGAGTCTATCAGCTAGGAGTCAGTGAATTCTCGGAGGTATCAGGTTTGACACCAGAGACGATCAACGCGGTCGCTCAAGAGCTATGCCCCAAGATTCTTCGGAGTTGCATGCTACCTTGAGGATATACAGGTCACCGCGATCGAGATGCGGATGATACCTACAACTGAAGTTGTAGGTGGCGTAGCTTTACTCCTCCATCGATCTCCTCAGCGAGCCGATTGCTGCGATGAGGGAATCTGGACAATCTCTTTCAACTCTTGAATACTCAGTTAGAACTTCATCGCATTTAATCTCCTTACCATTCAGCTCTACGGGCTTTCCGCTGAGACACCCGATTTCCCTCATCGACATGGCTTGTTCTCCAGCGAGCACGAAGCTGTCCATAACGGGGATGCCAAGAACATGACCGGCCATGGCTATGCGCTCAGTGAAAATAACATCGTCCTCCGATGGAACTACCTCTCCCGAAGGATGATTATGGGCGATCATGATTGAAACAGCATTGTCAGTAATAGCCACTCGGAAGATATCACGGGGGTGCGCCTCTACCCTATTAGCTGTACCGAGCGCGACTATATGCAGTTGGATGGGATGGCCATGGGCGTCTATCGTCATCACCGCGAAGTGCTCTTGGAGCTTGTGCGCGATGCAGCTGAACTGCCGGGCAGCGAGCGCAGAGTTCTTGAGCACGGATCTTTCATTCTGTTCTACCATAGATATCCTTCCCGATTTAGCTATTATTCCTCATTTACCGAGGAGCTTATATCCCCGGATACACTCGACAAGAATATTCATGGTTCGCTTGGATTGTCCATCGTCGCGCTCTCGCTTTCTCTATGTGCAACACTCCTAACGGGAGCCATCGGTTCAGACCCCAAGCCCTTCCAGGTCCACCTTCGATATGCTGACCGTCTTCCGGCTCCTATCGGCGATTACGATAGCCGCGTAAGCCGCTACGTCGACGCAGTCGTCATGCTCGCCGGACGGGAACGCGACGAGCTCTCTCTCGAAGACTTCGAGCCAAGGCGCGTCCGCGGGATGGTAGACCGTCCCTACCTCATAGCGGGCGCTCAGGGGCAGCGCCCGGCTATATTTGTCTTGGTCGGCCTTGCAGGGTACGACGGGCCGGCCCCTACGCTTGAGTTCCTGGATGATGCTGAGCCCGAACGTCCGATTCTCGACGGCCTGGAACTTAGGCCGCCACTTCGCCCAGAGCCCGTCCATTATCTGTATATGCCTCACGGTCTCCGCCCGCTCCCTGAAGAGGTCCAGGAGGACGAGGTCCGAGTCCGGGGTTACGGCCCATGTCGCCGCCGCGAAGTAGTCAGACAAGGCCGTCGTCGTCGCCGCGGGATCGACGGTCTGGAACAGCCAGCAAGCTGACAAAGGAACGCGCTTGATGCCGTCCCCTTCCCCGCAGCGCAACGCGAGCACGCCGTCCGACAGGTCGTAGTACCTGAACGCTGAACGCTTGAAGAGCCCTCCGCCGTCTACATAGGGCCGCTGCTGGTAAAGGGCCGCCCATTTGGCCGGTCCGATAGCTCGCCTGATCGCGTCGAGCGCGGCCGCGCCATACCGTTCCTCCCAGAGGGGTTCGCCAGCAGTCCGCCCGAGGACATCGTTCTCTTCCGCGATCGCCGGCAGGCTCACGGCTTCCCAGGACTCGCCTCCCTCCCCCGTCGCCTTCAGGAGCCGGCCCGCCAGATCGTCCTCGTGCCACCGGGTCTGGACCAAGATGATCGCCCCGCCGGGAGCTAGGCGCGTATAGAGTACCGACTGATACCAGTCCCACACCCCGTCCCTGATGGTCTTGGACTGAGCGCTGGCCCAATCCTTGAACGGATCGTCGATGATGGCGACGGATGCGCCCCTGCCGGTAAGGGGGCCTCCGGCGCCCGCCGCTGTAAGCCCGCCCGTTCCGTTCGTCAGGGACCAGCGATTCACCGCGAAGCTGTCCCTAGATACGGCGATGGGCGGATCGAACGCGCCGCCGTACTCGTTCACGAACGCGCGGGCCTTCCTGCTGAAATCGTAAGCGAGTTCCGCTCCGTAGCTCGCCAGGATGATCTCCCGCTCCGGATGCCGCCCGAGGTAATAAGCCGGGAAACCGCGGGATACGGTCTGGGACTTCCCGTGCCGAGGAGGCAGGAATACCATCAAGCGCTTCACGGTTCCGGCGACGACGCCTTCCAGTCTATCGCACAGGTAATCCAGATGCGCGGCACGATGCCACGAGCCTCGTCCGGAAGCCTCGAGGAATCCGCCGAGGCTCCGCCTCGCGTCATTGAGGGCTTCATGCTCCTGCCGGCGGCGGCGCGCCTCCTTGAGCATGGCCGTCGCGCGTTGAATTCGCCGGGAGTTCATCGCGGGGTCTGGCCAGGCTCTCTCAGCTCCGACTCCAGCTCCGCGAGCGCTTCCGCCGCTCTCAGGTCCGCTTCGACCTTGAGCAGGTTCTGATATCCGGAGAGCCCGTAGAGCAGGCCCTTATACAGATCAGCTTCGAGCTTCCCGGAGGCGAAAGCGGCTATGAGCCGCTGGTAAGTGCGCTTAACCTCGTCTATTGTCTTGAGGCGGAGCCTCATGGACACCTCCTGTTCTTGGGAGCGAGCCGTATCGCATTGCTATTAAACAAATTAGCAAGCGGCATGAAAAATATAAGCCGTGAAAATCCCGATCTCGGAAGCATCGATGAGCGGATTCCGCCCGATAAGCCACGGACCCGGCGATAGCGCTTCGAGCACACGCGCTTCGACACGTATTTCTACCCATCGAGCGGCGCCCATGCTCTAAGAGCCTCGACGGCCCCATGAACGAATCAAGCGTATATCCGAAAGATGCTTCGTCTCATGTCTTTCAGGAAGCGCTCCGTAAAAATTCATGGACGCATTCATCGAGCTCGAGCGTCAGGTCGTGAGAGCGCCCGAGGGCTGGATCCTGGCAAAGACCCTTTACCGTATTTCTCATTCGAGACGCGTTGGTCCTTGAGAAGCCTCCGATACGAGCTCGATCGTCGATGTGGTACCTTAACCGCTCGTACCCGATTTCCTGGGCAGCGATCGCGGCTAGCATTTTCTCGAAATCTCTAGGGGTGCCCAAATCGTCGCTCAAGGCCGCTACTCTACGCTTGACGACCTTGCCGTAGTTATCGCGCCAAGCGCCTAGCATAAGCGACCTCGGCTCGGGTTCGGCTAAATCCCTTAGGCTGACGTTCCGTCCGAACAAGGACTTGACGTTCCGCTTTTGGCGATACTCGATCCTTAGGGCTCCGAAGCCGTCGAAGCGCGATGGAAGCCCCTTGTTCTTCATCTTCGCGCGCTTGTCGTAACCCGTGAAAGATCTGGTTTTGTTCCGGAAGATGACCGTACGCCCGGAAGCGTACGCGTCCTTCAGAGATCGAGGGTACGCTTCCCACAGGGATAGGTATTCGCGGGGTGGACGCGATACGGCCAGCGTGACGCCTATCTCGAGCACGTGTACACGGGAGAGTCGCGTATCGAGCCCCGATTCCTTTTCGAAAACCGAGAGTGCGTCCAGGAGAGCCTCGCTAGACAAGCCGTCGACATTGTTGCCTGCCGCGTACATAGGCCAAGATCCGACGACCTTGACACCTTCATCCCTTCGCTGCTCCACCCGTAGCGTCCCTAGCCTCGCGGTGAATTCTTTATCGCCTTGAACCTGGACATCGGTAAGGTTCCCGACATCCAGTTCCTGATCGGGGAAAACAGCCAATACGGAGTCGATCATGTTGCAGAAAATGACGCGAACGTCGGGTTGTTATTATTCTTGCCGCTAGCCGTACGATTCGCTCGCGAAGAATCTGATGACGAGACGGCTTGGATGCGCTGGCCGTCTATCCAGTCGCTTATCTCGCCCGGCCTGAACCGCACCGACTTGCCGATTTTGATGAATGGGATCTTCCTAGCAGCTACGTACTGGTAGATCGTCTGTCTTGATAAGCCCAGCTCATTTGCAAGCTGCGGAACCGTTAATAGTTCACAGCTTACGTCCATAGAAGTATTGGTATTACGAACCATGGAGCCTTATTATACATAACGGCGCCGCGCCGAAAACCCCCCTTGAATTTCCATTTCTCTTGCAAAAGGCCTATGAGAAAAAAGTATGAGAAAAAAGCTTGTCTTTCATTTCGTTCCTGTTTATACTGCGTATCACCTAGTAGGAAACACCGGGTAAAAGTAAGTAATTATATGTAATATAAATACTTACTGGGACTTAAAATCCCCTGCGCCGCAAGGCGTGTGCGAGTTCAAGTCTCGTCC
>MTLC01000151.1_pt3 | contig 46754 bp, 44 predicted proteins | sample 1982451 | NCBI WGS metagenome assembly MTLC01 (sample SAMN05710165, study PRJNA340218) | biofilm metagenome | isolation source: sample SPH anode biofilm adapted to +100 mV | place: USA | collected 2012-02-03 | reverse complement strand
AAGCCGATGATGGAGATCGGCGGCAAGCCGGCCATCGTCGTTGCCGGCGGGTTCCTGGGAGCCTTCGGCATCAGCGGCGCCACGGTGACGACCATGAAGCTTCTGCACGAGATGTTCGGTCAGCTTCTCGGCAGCCATGGCGTCTCCATGCTCGCCTGGGCGCTGGCCCTGGTGGTGGCGACCAGGGTGAACAATTTCGTCTTTCCGGGGGCGAACATGGCCAGTTCGCTTGGATTTGCCGAGTCGGTGGACATGAAATCGATGCTCAGAAACGGCTGGACGGTCGGCGCGTGCCAGCTCACGTTCCTCATCCTGTACAGCCTGCTCGTTGCCTGAGACGCATGTTTTCGGCATAAGAGATACGGCCACATCATCTGCCGAGGCCTTTGGCATTTTTGCCGCGGCTGCCTCTGGAGGCAACCGGGTCGGGCATTGAAGATCTGAAGCCAGGTGGCACGTGGACCGGGGAAGCGCACACCTGTAGAGAGGGAGGGAGATCCATGGATCAGTTCATGAAAGCGGCACTGGAAGAGGCGGCGGCAGGGCTGGCCGAAGGGGGCATCCCGATCGGTTCGGTCATTGTGCATGCGGGCAGGATCATCGGCCGGGGGCACAACCGGCGGGTGCAGAAGGGGAGCGCGATCCTGCACGGGGAGATGGACGCCCTGGAAAACGCCGGCCGCCAGCCAGCAGCGGTCTATCGCCAGTCCGTGCTCTATACCACCCTTTCGCCCTGCGCCATGTGCAGCGGCGCCATCCTTCTCTACGGCATTCCCCGTGTCGTTATCGGGGAAAACAGGACTTTTCTCGGGGAGGAGGAGCTCCTCCGCTCGCGGGGCGTACAGGTAGACGTGCTGCAGGACGACCGGTGCATCCGCCTGATGGAGGAGTTCATCCGGTCGAAGCCGGAACTCTGGAACGAGGATATCGGCGTCTGACAACCGCCCCGCCGCCATCGGGCGGGACTGGAAACGAAGGAGGATGATGTTCATGAAACCTACGGCGAATAACACCTTGCAGATTGCGGTCGAGATGGAACGGCTCGGCCGGACGTTTTACGAGTCCCTGGCCCTTGGCTGCGGACATGCGGAGATAGCGGCTCTTGCCACCTCTCTTGCAAAGGCGGAAGAAGAGCATATCGAGACCTTCGTGCGGATGCGGAATGCGCTCCCACCGGACCAGCGCGGACCGAAGCTGGCTGACAATGAACTTTTTGCCGCTACCGAGGTGCTGCACAAGAAAATCATCCCGAGCGCAAAAGCAGTCCACAAGGCTGTCCAGGCCCCTGACCTCCTCAAGGTGCTGGACATGGCGATAGAGATGGAAACCAGGGCAGTAGACTTCTATTCGACGCTGCTATATGACGTTACCGGTTTGGATGCAGCTGTCATGGCGGAAATCGTTGACGAAGAGAAGGCGCATGTCCGCATGCTCCAAGAGGTCCGCAAACTGCTTCCCGGCTGATCGGCATGGAGAGCCGGGGCAAGAAGCGCACTATGCCGTCGTTGCCCAATAGAAGGACCGTTGCCGAAAGGGGACATGTTATGACCGATACCAGCTATCTACTCAGACCGATCGGGACGGTCCGCTCCGTGTTGACCAGCCGCGAGGATGCCCCGCGCCAGGGGTATGAAGGCGCGCCCGATGCCTGGCTCGACCTGGACCCGGCGGTTGCCGACGGGCTCGACGGCATTGCTGTCGGCGATGAGATCGTCGTGATCACCTGGTTCCACCAGTCGCAGCGCGACACGCTGAAGGTGCATCCCGGCCGGAATATGAACCTGCCGCTGACCGGCGTCTTTGCCACGCGTTCGCCCAACCGGCCGAACCCGCTTGGCCTGCACCGGGTTACGGTGCGGGAGATCGACGGCACGCGGCTGAAGGTCGGTCCGTTAGAAGCGCTCGACGGCACGCCGGTGGTCGACATAAAATCGGTGCTGCGCCGGTCGACGGACACCTAGGCGGTTGTTGAACAACCTGTTGGAGACGATGTTGGACGGGAGATCAATGAATCAGGGGAGCACCTCGCAGAAACGCCTCTACCTCATCGCTGCCCTGACCCTGCTGCTCGGTCTGGGGAGCAGCGCTGCGATCTGGTTTACTGCCGGGGATCTGGCGGACACGACCCTGGTAGACGAATTCCGGCAGTCCAAGGTGTTCCGGCATGAACTGGAGGCCTATGGCGGTAAGCTGAGTGTGGTTTCAAGCGAATTGATGCAGTGGTTCAACGGCCTGTGGCATGGCAGAACGCTTGCCTGGACCGTGGCCTGCATTTCCCTGGTGGTGTCCGGCGGGCTTTTTTTCGTGGCGCGGTATCTCCTGCCGGACGAGGAGGACCACAGCGACGATGACCGCGGGGACTGACCTGCCCCTTGGCTCGACTGTCCGTGATGGCGGGATGGATTCCTCTGTCTGTCGGGGATTCTTCTGCCGGTTGGATCAATTATTTTATGGAGCTGCCGAAGAGAAATAGTGTAATACTTTCCCCTGACTTCGAGCGAAGGAAGCACCATGGGTGTCCTGTTCCAGGTTGATCTCAGCTTCATGCCGCTTCATGACATCCTCCAGTGGATCGACATGAACCGGCTCTCCTGCGTGGCAACCATTACGCTGGAGGGGGAGGGGGGGATGACCTTTTACCTGGAGACCGGCAAGATCATCTTTGCTGCCTCCCAGAAGAAGGGGAACCGCCTGGGGGAATTCCTGGTGAAGGAGGGCGCTCTGGGCGAGATGCAGGTCATCCAGGCCCTGACCGCCAGCCGCTCTGCTGGCATCTCTTTTACCCGCTACCTGGTGGAGAACGGCCTGATCTCCGGCCGCGCCCTCTCCGAGGTCTTTACCCAGCTGGTGGAAAAACTCCTCATCGAGGTCTTTTCCTGCAAGCACGGTTCGGTGTCGGTCACGTCGCCGCTGCCCGATTCGGTGCTGAACGGCCCGATCCACCTGGAAACCGGCCGCATCCTGTTCGACGCGGTCCGCGTCTTCGACGAGATGAACCGGGACTCCCTTGAGCGGGACGCTGCCATCGAGGCGATCAACCAGCGGCTCTACAAGGAAGAGTTCCAGCTGCCGGTTCTTCCCGGCATGCTGATGCAGCTGATCTCTCTCATGGAGGACGAGAAGACCACCTTCCAAGACATGGCCAAGCTGATCATGACCGACCAGGTGCTGATCTCGCGCATCCTGAAGATTGCCAACTCCCCGTTCTACGGCGGCAGCGGCCAGGTCGATTCCATCCACTTCGCCATTGTCCGGCTCGGCATGCGGGAGATCATGAACATCGTCACCGGCATCCAGATCAACTCCCTGCAGAGCAGCGACATCCCCCAGGAGCGGCTGCAGGTCATCCTGGACGATGCCCTGAAGACCGCCTTCGTGGCCAGCGGGCTTGCCCGCCGCTGCCGCCTCGATCCCGAGGAGGCCTTTCTCGGCGGGCTGCTGCTCGACCTGGGCAAGACCGTCATCCTGAGCGTTGCCAAGGATTTCCATATCGAACCGTCGTTCCTGGAAGACCTGCTCGCCACCCGCCATGCCGAGATCGGCGCACTGATCGCCAAGAAGTGGAACTACCCCGAATCGATCCAGAACCTGATCCGCTACCACCACAACCGCAATTTCGGCGGCATGGTGAACCGGATGATCGCCCTGATCCAGGTGGCCGACCAGGTGGTCCAGGCGGGGTCGGAAAAGGGGGTCGACCACGAACTGCTCGGCTCCATCGATCTCTCCCTCGACACGGTCATGGAGATCTATCCCAAGGCCATGGATTCCTTCTACCAGATCAAGTCGCTCTGAACGGATTATCGCCCAAAGCAGGACTCTCCGGCGTGCAGTCGGGAGATGCGGCCATTTATTGCTTCAAGGAGGTCAACGCCATGCAATCCTATGTCCACGGCTATCACGAGCGGGAGTCCGAGCGCCTGGAGGACCAGGCCCGGACCCTGGAGGAGCTGCTGCACCACGATACCCGCTATCCGGCCGGCTGCCATGTCCTGGAGGCGGGGTGCGGCGTCGGGGCGCAGACCGTGATCCTGGGGAGGAACAGCCCTGAGGCGCGCTTCACCTCGGTGGATATCTCCGTCGATTCCCTGGGGGAGGCGCGCCTGGCAGCGGCCAGGGCCGGGCTCGACAATGTGGATTTCCGCCAGGCAGACCTCTATGCCCTCCCTTTTGGCGACGGCACGTTCGACCATGTCTTTCTCTGTTTCGTCCTGGAGCACCTGCACCGGCCGGCCGAGGCGCTGGCGGAGCTCAGGCGGGTGGTGAAGCCGGGAGGGACCGTTACCGTCATCGAGGGGGATCACGGGACGGTCTGCTTTCACCCGGAAAGCGCGGCGGCGCGCCGGACCATCGAGTGTCTCGTCGAGCTGCAGGAGCTGGCCGGGGGGGATGCGCTGATCGGTCGCCGGCTCTATCCGCTTTTGGAAAATGCCGGTTTGCGGCAGGTCCGGGTGTCGCCCCGCATGGTCTATGCGGATGCCAGCAGACCGGTCCTGGTGGAGGGGTTCACCCGGAAGACCTTCATCGCCATGGTGGAGGGGGTGCGGGAGCGGGCCATTGCCGCGGCCATGATGCGGGATGAGGCGTGGGAACGGGGGATTGCCGACCTGCAGCGGGCCGCGGATGATGACGGCACCTTCTGCTATACCTTTTTTAAAGGGGTCGGCAGCAGGTAGACGGAGCCGTTTCAGCTTGCCCAGGGTTTTGCTCAAGAAATTTTAGTCTCGCTAAAAATTTATATCTTCGCTATACTCTCCGGTCATGAGTTCACTGGCGTTTTTCCTTATCGTCGTTTCTGCGGTGATGCATGCCCTTTGGAACCTGCTGGTCAAGCAGAGCCGCCACAAGACGGTCTTTATCTGGTGGATGTTCGTCAGCTCCGGCAGCATGTTCACCCTGACCCTCCCCTTGATGCCCGGCCCGTTTCCCGTTCCCGACCTGCGTGTCCTGGTGCTCGGCCTGGCCGGTGCGGTCTGTTTCGTCCTCTACCATCTCCTGAACGGGCGTGCCTACCGGGGCGGCGACCTTTCGATGGTCTATCCCCTTTCCCAGACCGCCATGGTCTATGTGCCGCTCTGGGGGATCTTTCTCCTGGGGGAACGGCTGACGCCGGTGGGTGGCGCCGGCATCCTGCTGGTGGTTGCCGGGGCTTATTCGGTGCAGTTGCAGCGGCTCTCGCTGGGGGAGCTGCTGCGGCCGTTCAAAAGTTTTGGCAGCCCCTCGGTGCGGGCCGCCCTGGGGGCCGGGTTCGTCTACTCCCTGGGTGCCATCGTCGACAAGACCGGTGTCGGCTTCTATTCCCCCCTCTATTTCACCCATATCTTGGTGATTGCCATGCTGGCGATGATGACCGTCAACATCATGCGCAGCTGCTACCGCTCCCAGATCATGGCCGAGTTCCGGGAGAACCGGTTGCTGATCCTGGCCAGCGGCCCGGTGATGATGGGGTCGTTTCTCTCCTTCCGCTATGGGCTGAAACTCGCCCCGATGAGCTATGCCGTGCCGGTGCGGCAGGTGAGCATCATGGTCGGGGTGCTGATCGGCGTCATCTTCCTCAATGAGCCGTGCGGCCGGTTCCGGCTGACGGCAGCCCTCTTGATCCTTGCAGGTGCGGCCCTGATCCGTCTCGGCTGAGCCAATTCCCCCCTCTCCATAACCTTCGATCTTTCGCCGGATCTGCCGCAGAGATTGTGGCGGGCACAATCCGTGATATTGTTGTCTTGATACGACGGTATGCTTCTAAAGAGAAGCCGTGGGGGCGATCATGATCTTTAAGAGTGATGAACGAAGGTTTGACAATATCATCAAGAATATCCCGTTCTTCAAGGGTCTGGGAGACGAGGAGCTGGAGCAGGTCGAGCGGCTGATCGTCAAGAAGCGCTTTAACAAGGATCAGATTGTCCTGTACGAGGAGGATACGGCGAACTACATGTACCTGGTCTATGCCGGCAAGGTGCGGATCGTGAAGATGAACGAGGAGGGGCGGGAGCAGATCATCGGCATCCACAAGAAAGGGGACTTCTTCGGCGAGATGGCGCTTCTGGACGGCAAGACCTCGCCGGCGTCGGTTATCGCCCACGAGGACGTGGTGATCGGCTTTCTCTCCAAGGAGGATTTCGACCAGCACCTGATGAGCAACGAAGAGATCCGCCGCAGGATCATCGATCTCCTCTGTTTCCGCCTGCGCGATTCCTGGGCCATGATCAAGATCTTGAGCTTCGACAATGCCGAGCACCGGGTCATGGCGGTGCTCGACCGTCTGCAGGCGCTTTACGGCGTGGTGGACGACCGCGGCATCATCATCAACATCAAGCTGACCCACCAGCAGATGGCCAGTTACGCGGCGGTTGCCAGGGAGACGGTGACCAGGGTCTTGAGCCGGTTGGAGCGGGACGGGCTGATCGAGGTGCAGGACAACAAGGCGATCCTCCTCAACAAGTCCTTCTATGCGCAGTTCAAGGGGGTTGCCTGAGCGGCGTCACCGCTCCGCCAGGGCGAGCCTGATCCCCAGCGAGGCGAAGACCCCGGCGGTCAGCCAGTCGAAGTGCTTGGCGACCCGCGGCCGGGCAAGGATGTAGCTGCCGATGCTGCCGGCAAAATAGCCGATCAGGCAGAAGATGACGATGGCCTGCACCATGAAGATGAGCCCCAGGAGCAGCATCTGCAGGGGGACGTGGCCAGCGGCCGGGGTGACGAACTGGGGGAGGAAGGCGAGGAAGAAGAGCGCCACCTTGGGGTTGAGCACGTTCATGATGAACCCACGCCTGAACAGGGCGGCAGCGGGCCTGTCGTCGGCAGTGGCGAGCCTGACCGCCGAGCGATCCTGCAGGGTCCTGAAGGCCAGGTAGAGGAGATAGGCGGCGCCGGCGTACTTTACCAGGTTGAAGGCGAGCGCCGACGAGTAGAACAGGGCCGAGATGCCGAAGGCAGCGGCTGTGGTGTGGACACTGATGCCGCTGCACATCCCCAGGGCCGTGATGATGGCCGGCCTGCGGCCGCGGGCGATCCCCTGGGTCATGACGAAGATGTTATCGGGGCCCGGCGCCAGGGTCAGGGCGATGGATGCGCCCAGGAAATAGAGCAGGGTGGCTGTGGTCATGTGCGATCCTTTTCGGTGGGGAATCTTCGGCCATGGTGCATCGGTAGTCGTTGCCAGTCGCGGTTTTGGGTAGGGTCGGGTACGTTAATGATCCGGCTGGCAATGAAACGATAGCAAAAAATCGATGGAAATGGAAACTGGTAATCCCCCGAGTTTCCCCTTTGCGTGAACTCCCCTCCCCATAGATCCCAATTCAGCCCCTTTCCTCAAGCAGAGCCCCCTTCCCGGAAATCAGCATATCGGATAGTACATCCGGTCGGTGTGACAAAATGATACATTCATGGACAAAATGATACAATTGCGGCCTGTGATCCTATTATTCTGTAATTATTGCAGAAAATGATCGATTGTAGCCACATTGCCCGTAAATCAAGGATAGATATGGGTCAAAAGTATACAATGGCGACTGGCCCGGAGCGGTCCGCTTGTGTCTGCTTGTTGTGTAACCAATTGGAATAAAAAGGTTTGTCTGCTTTTGAATAATCCCCTTTGGCCTCCTTCCTTTTGTATACGCTTGGCATCGTTGTTGTATACAATTAGCGAATAATAATTAAAAGAGGGTGGTGGTCCGTTGTCCGACAGGCCGGATGCCGGCCGCCTCCCGGGCAGCAGAGCGGCCGATGGCATGCCATTGCGAGCGACAGGAGGCGTCATGGATTCTCATGAGTTTGACGCAGTCAAACAGAAGCTTGGAGGGGTATCGCGCAGGGATTTCCTGAAGTACTGCTCGGTAGTGGCTGTGGGGCTGGGGCTTCCCCTCAGTGCCGGCACCCGGATTGCCGAGGCCATTGTCAATCCCAGGCGGCCGCCGGTGATCTGGCTCTCCTTCCAGGAGTGCACCGGGTGTGTGGAATCGCTCTTGCGGGCCAATCATCCCACCATCGAGAGCCTGATCCTCGACATGATCTCTCTGGATTATTCCGAAACGCTCAGCGCGGCGTCCGGTCACCAGGTCGAGGCAGCCAAGGAGCAATCGATACGGGAGAACAAGGGGAAGTTCATCCTCGTGGTGGACGGCGCCATCCCCACCAGGGACAACGGCATCTACTGCAAGATCGCCGGCAAGACCGCGCTGAGCATCCTCCAGGAGACAGCGCCCCATGCCGCGGCCATTATCGCCATGGGCTCATGCGCTTCCTGGGGCGGGGTCGCCGCTGCTGCGCCGAATCCCACGGAAGCCAAAGGAATACCGGAGCTCCTGGCAGGGAAAGCGGTGGTGACCATCCCCGGCTGTCCTCCCAGCCCCTATAACCTCCTCTCGACCATTCTCCACTTCCTGACCTACCAGAAGCTCCCCCAGCTCGATACCGCGGGGAGGCCATTGTTCGCCTACAGCAGGCTCATTCACGAAAACTGCGAACGAAGGCCGCACTTCGATGCCGGCCGCTTTGCGACCCAGTTCGGCGACGATCTGCATCGCAAGGGCGCCTGTCTCTACAAACTCGGCTGCAAGGGTCCGGAGACCCACGCCAACTGCCCGTCGATCCTGTTCGGCGATGCCGGCGCCGGCGCCTGGCCGGTCGGGACCGGGCACCCCTGCTTCGGCTGTGCCGAGAAAGGGGTCGGCTTTTCCGCGCCGCTGCATACCCTGGCCACCATCAAGGATTTCACCCCACCCACCTTCTTCAGCGAGGCATTCCCGGACAAACACTCATTGCCTGCGGGCATCAAGTCGTTTGCCGCCGGCACCGCCGGCATCGCGGTCGGAGCATCGGGCGCGGCACTACTGACCAATCTGGGCAGGAAGAAGGACGGTGGCACTGACCCTTCCGCGGCAAAAGGGGCTGACCGGCAGAAGGAGGAGTGACATGACGATCAGCAGACGGGATTTTCTGAAAGGGGTCGCAGGGAGCGGAGTGGTCATGGCTGCGGCTGTACCGGATGTTGATGCCAGGATGACCAAGGAGCTGCCCCCGAAAGCCGTGGGCATCCTCTACGATGCAACCCTCTGCATCGGCTGCAAGTCGTGCATGGTCAACTGCAAGATCCACAACAGCGTCCCCGGCGGTGCGCTTCACAGGGACGGCATGGTGAGTGGCGTCTGCGATGCCCTGCTCTGCAGGTCTCCCGAGGGGGAAGAGAAAGCCACTGACCCACCTTATGAGACCGGTGGGATCAAGGGGAATGAAGGGATCTGGGATGCCTCCCAGGACCTTACCGGCAAGACCCTCAGCATCATCAAGGTCTACCGCAACGGAACCGGCGAGCAGAAGGACTCTCCCGTGAACGGTCATGCCTTCTTCAAGCAGCAGTGCCTGCACTGTATCACCCCTGCCTGCGCCTCTGTCTGCCCGGCCGGCGCCTTCAAGAAGGACCCCGTCAATGGAGCCGTGTACTACGAGGCCTACCGGTGCATCGGCTGCCGCTACTGCCAGATTGCCTGCCCCTTCAATGTTCCCCGTTACGAATGGGACTCTGCCTGGCCAGAGGTGCGGAAGTGCCAGCTCTGCCGGCACCGTTTCGCAGAGGGGAAATATTCGGCGTGCGCCGAGTTCTGCCCGACCGGCGCCACGATCTTCGGGCGGGTGGAGGATTTGCGCCAGGAGGCCAAGAAGCGGTTTTCCATGAAGCCGGGCACCGAGTATGAATACCCGATCAAGACCCTCGACTCCAAGGAGACCTCGCTCAGGAAGGTTTCCCGCTATGCTGACCGGGTCTATGGATTGAGCGAGGCGGGAGGGACGCAGAACATCATGCTTTCAGGGGTTTCCTTCGAGCTCCTCGGTTTCGACACGGATATCCCCCATTCGGCCCTGCCCGATCTGACATGGGCCTATGTTGCCAAAATCCCGTGGGTCTTTGCCGGGGTCTTCCTGGGAGGGACTACGATCCATGCGATTACGAGCCGCATGGCAAAGCATGGCAAGGACAAGGAGGAGAAGCATGATTGACTGTACCAGGTACCTCGGCCCGAAACTGGGGAGTGTCGTGAACAGGCTCCTGGACGACAGGCACAGCGACCATCTCGGCATCAAGATGGATACGCCGTTCACCAGGATTCTCCTTGCCCTGATCATCGCCGCGGCTGCTGTCGCGGCTTACCGGCTGCTGCTGGGGATGGGGGCCTCGACCAATCTGAACGACTACTGGCCCTGGGGGCTCTGGATCTCCTTCGATGTCCTGGGCGGGGTCGCAATGGCCGCAGGTGGCTTCATCGTCGCTGCCATGGTCTATATCCTCAATTGGAAAAAGTACAAGTGTATCGTCCGTGCGTCGATCCTGAACGCCTTCTTCGGCTACCTGCTGGCAGCCATGTCCATCTGCCTGGATATCGGCCGTTCCTTTGTCATCTGGCACCCGATGGTGATGTGGCAGGTCAACTCCATCATGTTCATCGTGGCTATCCACGTGGTGCTCTACACCTCCACCCTGGCCACCGAGTCGAGCCCCATGGTCTTTGAAAAGCTCGGCTGGACCGGGGTTCTGAGATGGGTGAACAGGTGCATGGTCGGGATCGTCCTGTTCGGGGTGCTCTTGTCGCTCCTGCATCAGTCCTCTCTCGGCGCGGTCTACCTGATAGCGCCGAGCAAGCTGTCGCCCCTCTGGTACAGCAAGTTCATCCCCTACATGTTCCTGGTATCGGCAATCATGATGGGGCTTTCCATGGTCAGCTTCGAGACGATCCTTACCGGCAAGGTCTTCAACCATGTGCCGTCCCTGGATGTGCTGCAGGGGCTGGCCAGGGGGGTCCTGGTCATCGGCTCACTCTATGCGGCGATGAAGATCGGCCACCTGCTGACCGGTCCCGGTGTCGGCGCCCTGGTCTCGGAAGGCTTCCTCGGGATCATGTGGCTGCTGGAGATGGCCATCGGCGTTCTGCTTCCTCTGCTGCTGCTGGCAGGGAAAAAGAACCGGTCGAACCCTGAGGTGCTATTCGCGGCGAACATCCTCGTCATCGTCGGGGTGCTGATGAATCGCCTGAACGTGGGGGTTTTCGCGGTTTCCGAATATGCAAACAGGGCAGGGAGCGACTATTTTCCCTCCCTGATGGAGTTGGTGCTCACCACCGGTATGATCGCCTTCGCCATTCTCGGCTTCAAGGTTTGTGCGAAATACCTGAATCTCTTCCCTGAAACAGACCACTGACCGGAGCCGGAAGCGAGGCGACAGACCCCATCAGCAGGGGATTCCAACGGAGGGATGTATGGCAAAGCGAATTACCATTGATCCGGTCACGAGAATAGAGGGTCATCTGCGGGTGGATTGCGAGCTGGACAATGGCCATGTCAGCAAGGCATGGGCTTCGGGGCAGATGTGGCGCGGCATCGAGCTCATCCTGAAGGGGCGGGACCCCCGCGATGCATGGCTCTTTACCCAGAGGATCTGCGGGGTCTGCACCACGGTGCACGCCATCGCTTCGGTCCGTTCCGTGGAGAGCGCCCTGAAGATGGAGATCCCCCTGAATGCCCAGTACATCAGGAATATCATGATCGCTGCCCACGCGATCCAGGATCATATCGTCCACTTCTACCACCTGTCGGCCCTGGACTGGGTCGATGTCACCTCCGCGCTCAAGGCGGAGCCGCGGAAGGTCGCCTCCCTTGCCCAGGAAATGTCCAGCTGGAGCCTCAACAGCTCCCAGGAGTTCGCCAGGGTCCAGGAGAAACTCAAGGGATTTGTCGGGAGCGGCCAGTTGGGGATTTTCGCCAACGGCTACTGGGGGCATCCTGCCATGAGGCTTTCCCCGGAAGTCAACCTGCTCGCCTGTACCCATTACCTGCAGGCCCTTGAGATACAACGCAAGGCGAACATCATCATCTCCATCCTGGGGGCCAAGACGCCGCACATCCAGAATCTGGCAGTGGGGGGGGTGGCAAACCCGATCAATACCGACAGCCCGTCGACCCTGTCGCTGGAGCGGCTCTACTACGTCAAGACCCTGATAGACGAGCTGGGCGATTTCGTGAACAATGTCTACTTTACCGATGTCTGCGCCATTGGCGCCAGTTACCGGGACTGGACCGCGTACGGCGCCGGTGTGACCAACTACTTATGCGTCCCCGAATTCCCGCTCGACACCAAGGGGACGGTCTTCGAGCTGCCAGGTGGGTATATCCCCGCCGGGGACGTGGGCCGGTTCTCCCCCATCAGGAACTTCGAGGACGAGAGCTTCGTCAAGGGGGTCAGGGAAAGCGTCAAGCACTCCTGGTACAAGGGGGACTGGAACCGTCATCCCTGGGAGGAGGAGACCGAGCCGGGCTACACCGATTTCCTCGAAGACGAGAAATACTCCTGGGTAAAGGCCCCCACCTTCAGGGACGCCCCTGCCCAGGTGGGGCCGTTGGCCAATGTGCTCTGCCTCTATGCCGCGGGGCATGAAGCGACACGGAAATATACCGACAAGGCGCTTGCCACCATCGGCAGGCTGTCCGGCGCTTCGGTCTCCATCGAGGCGCTCCATTCGACCATCGGTCGCCATGCTGCCAGGGGGGTGCGAGCGGCAGTGCTGTACGAGACCCTGGAACGGCAGTGGCAGCTCCTCATGGACAACATCGGCAAGGGTGATACCCGAACCTTCAATCAGCCGGAGTTTCCGAAGGGGGAGGTACGCGGGGTCGGTTTCCACGAGGCTCCCCGTGGCGTGCTTTCCCACTGGATCGTCATTGCCGACAAAAAGATCAAAAACTACCAGGCCGTTGTTCCCTCGACCTGGAATTCGAGCCCCAGGAATGCAAAAGATGCTCCGGGCCCCTACGAGGCATCCTTGGTCGGTACCCCTGTGGCGGTGCCGGAAAAGCCGCTGGAGGTGCTCAGAACAGTCCATTCCTTCGACCCCTGCCTTGCCTGCGCCATCCACATGGTGGACAAGGAAAACACAGAGATCGTTTCGGTCAGGGCCTTATAGGGCACCGACATGAATGTTCTGGTCATGGGGGTCGGCAACCTGCTGCTGCAGGATGAAGGGGCAGGCGGCAAGGCTGTCGAGGAATTCGCGCGCAAGTACCGGGTCCCGCCGGGGGTTGAGATCCTGGATGGCGGCACCAGCGGCATCGAGCTGTTACAGTACATCCAGGGGCGGGACCTCCTGATCCTGGTGGATGTTATCAGAAGCGGAAACCCCTGCGGAACCCTTACCCGGTTCGAGGGGCAGCATGTTCCGGCCCTGTTCCGGGATAAGATATCGCCCCACCAACTGGGGATTTCCGATCTGCTCGCAGTCTGCCAGATGACCGATGCCATGCCGGAAAAGGTCGTGCTGTTCGGCATCGAGCCGAAATCGCTGGATACCGGTCTGACGCTATCGGACGAGGTAGCCGCCAACATCGGCAGGCTGGCTGACCTGGTGGCTGAAGAGCTGCGTCTGTTCGGCGTAAAGGTTGAGCCGTATTCCTGAGACCGGCTTGGGGCAATCCTGCACAAAAACAGCTCGGGATCGTTGCGATGAGATGGCCTGTCTGCATATGCGGCAGGCCTTTTGTCTGCCGGGCATCTCCCGGACGGCTGCAGCGGTTGTGGCTGTCTTGTGCGAGCATAGGGGCATGAAGAGCCGGGTGGCGAAACTGATAAAAGAGGTTGCTTATTCTCCTGATTTGTGATTAGTAATCACACATGATTTTTCCCTGAACGTCCGTTCATCCGGGCGTTGCAGGGGGGTACGCCCGGATGCGTTCGGCAGGCATGCACTTTTTTTCCGGGCAGGACTGCATCAATGGTTGACAGGATGCCACCTTAGGCATTATTTATTAAGCCTGTGTATACACTTTGGGATCGGACGACCGGTGTGCACGGTCAGCCCTTCCAGGGCCAAGTACCTGTTTCGTAAATGGGATGAATGGTACGCACCGGGCTCAGCCATGGAGCGTTACATTATTTTCTGAGAGGAGGAAGGGTTTGATGAGAGGAACAAAAAGACAGATCATTGCGGCGATCATGGTGGCCCTCTGCGTTATTGCCGGATCGGCATTCGCTGCCCAGGGGACCGGCAAGCTGAAGGTGCAGATTCCGGTAGCGCCCGAGATGTATGCCTCTACGCCGCAGCCACTGACCGCCAGCCAGTGCGGCCAGTGCCACCCGAGCCTGTACGCGAATCTCAAGGACAATGGTGGCAAGCACCGTTTCGACTGCCAGAAATGCCACACCGCATTTCACGTCTACAACCCCAAGAAGGGGAACTACGACGCGATCATGCCCAAGTGCGCCAACTGCCACACCGACCCGCACGGCCCGAAGGTGACGGATTGCGCCGGCTGCCACAGTAACCCCCACGCACCGAAGAAGATCGCCATCACCACCAAGCTGACCGGTGCCTGTGTCCAGTGCCACCCCGGTCCGCAGGAGCAGCTCACCAAGTTCCAGAGCAAGCATACCAAGGTTGCCTGCACCAAGTGCCACACCTCTCACGGCTATATCCCCTCCTGCTTCAACTGCCACAAGCCGCATCACGAGGGGCAGAAGCTCGATACCTGCACCAAGTGTCACCCGGTGCACCGGCCGCTGCAGATCACCTATGAGAAGGATACCCCTGCCGTTACCTGCGGTTCGTGCCACAAGAAGGCCTTCGGCGATTGGAAGAAGACCCCCAGCAAGCACGGCAAGGTCAACTGCGCCGTCTGCCACCATGGCAAGCACAAGTACGTGCCCAAGTGCACCGAGTGCCACCCGGCACCGCACGCCAAGGGTATTCTGGACCGTTACCCGAACTGCCTGACCTGCCATATCAACGTCCACGACCTGCCGGTAGGAGCGAAGAAGTAGCAAGCCGTCTGTAGACTGACGCAGGGCTGTAGCAATCAAGGACCCCCGAAATTCGGGGGTCCTTTTTTTGTGCGCCTGCGATCATGCCGGGACGGAAGATGGCGGCGGGATCGGCTGTAACGCCCTTTTCGGTTGAGCAAAAATATGCTTTGTGGTAGCGTGCACTGTTACATTCATTACCTCTTTACAGGAGAACCGTCGATGTTTGGTGCACTCATAAAGAAGTTCGTCGGGAGCAAGAACGAGCGTGAACTGAAGCGGATGTGGCCCGTGGTGGAAAAGATCAATGCCATGGAACCGGCCATCTCCAAGCTTTCCGACGAGCAGTTGCGCAATAAGACCGTTGAGTTCAAGGAGCGGTACGCCCGTGGCGAGCATGTCGACGCGCTTCTCCCCGAAGCCTTTGCGGTCTGCCGCGAGGCAGGGAAGAGGGTGCTGGGGATGCGGCACTTCGATGTCCAGCTCATCGGCGGGATGGTGCTGCACCAGGGGAAGATCGCCGAGATGAAGACCGGTGAAGGCAAGACCCTGGTTGCGACCCTGCCAGCCTACCTGAACGGGCTGACCGGTCGCGGCGTCCACGTGGTAACGGTCAACGACTACCTGGCCAAGCGCGATGCCGAGTGGATGGGGCAGATCTACACCTTTCTCGGGCTCTCCGTCGGGATCATTGTCCATGGCCTGGACGACGACCAGCGTCGCGCATCCTATGCCGCGGACATCACCTACGGCACCAACAACGAGTTCGGTTTCGACTACCTGCGGGACAACATGAAGTTCGCCCTGGAGGAGTACGTCCAGCGGCCGTTCCATTTTGCCATCGTCGACGAGGTTGACTCCATCCTGATCGACGAGGCACGGACCCCGCTGATCATCTCCGGTCCCACCGAGGAGTCCACGGACAAATACTACATCATCGACCGGATCATCCCCAAGCTGGTGAAGGGTGAGGTGAAGGAGGTCGAGGCCAATACCCTCTCCGGCAAGCGGAAGGCCTATACCGGCGACTTTACCGTCGACGAGAAGGCCAAGTCCGCCACTCTTACCGAGGAAGGGGTCCTCAAGGTCGAAAAGCTTTTGAAGATCGACAACCTCTACGACCCGCGCAACATCGAGATCCTCCACCACGTCAACCAGGCGTTGCGTGCCCATGCCATGTTCAAGCGGGACGTGGATTACGTGGTGAAGGATGGCGAGGTGATGATCGTCGACGAGTTCACCGGGCGGCTCATGCCGGGCCGGCGCTGGTCCGACGGCCTCCACCAGGCCATCGAGGCCAAGGAAGGGGTGAAGATCGAGAACGAGAACCAGACCCTGGCCACCATCACCTTCCAGAACTACTTCCGCATGTACGAGAAGCTTTCCGGCATGACCGGTACCGCCGATACCGAGGCCGAGGAGTTCCACAAGATCTACAAGCTGGACGTGACGGTCATCCCCACGAACCGGCCGCTGCTCCGTCCCGACTTTCCGGATGTGGTCTACAAGACCGAAAAGGAGAAGTTCGAGGCGGTCATCGAAGAAATCAAGGAGCTCCATGCCAAGGGGCAGCCGGTGCTGGTGGGCACTATCTCCATCGAGAAGTCCGAGGTGCTTGCCGAACTGCTGAAGAGGCAGGGGATCCCCCACAACGTCCTCAATGCCAAGCAGCACGAGCGGGAGGCCGAGATCGTCGCCCAGGCGGGCCGCAAGGGGATGGTGACCATCGCCACCAACATGGCGGGCCGCGGTACCGACATCGTGCTCGGTGGCAACCCGGAAGGGCTGGCCAAGAACTGGCTCAGGGCAAACCCGGACGCTACCGACGAACAGTACCAGGCGATGCTTGCCCAGTTCCGCGAAGGGTGGGCCAAGGAGCACGAAGAAGTAGTCAGTCTGGGGGGTCTGCACATCCTCGGGACCGAGCGGCACGAGTCGCGCCGGATCGACAATCAGCTCCGCGGCCGTTCCGGCCGGCAGGGGGACCCCGGTTCGTCCCGGTTCTACCTGTCGCTGGAGGACGATCTGCTCAGGATCTTCGGCTCAGAGCGGGTTTCCAAGATCATGGACCTGTTGAAGATCGAAGAGGGGGAGGCGATCACCCACGGCATGATCAGCCGGGCCATCGAGAATGCCCAGAAGAAGGTGGAGGCGCACAACTTCGAGATCCGCAAGCATCTCATCGATTATGACGATGTCATGAACAAGCAGCGCGAGGTGATCTACACCCAGCGCAAGGAGATCCTGGCCGGCGAGGACATCCGCAACATCTTCCTGGACATGCTGGAAGAGTCCATCGGCGACGTGGTGAACGAATTTGCCATCGACAAGGTGCCGGCTCACGAGTGGGACTGGCCGGGGTTGACCGAGACCGTTTACAAGACCTTCAACCTGCAGCTCGACCTGCCGGAAGAGACCATTGCCCGTCTGACCCCGGACAACTTCCGGACCCTGCTCAAGGAAGAGGTGCTGAACCGCTTCAACGAGAAGCTGGGCAACTTCGGCGACGAGTTGATGGACCACCTGATCAAGTGGGTCATGCTCCAGACCATCGACCAGCTCTGGAAGGACCACCTCCTTTCCATCGACCATCTGAAGGAAGGGATCGGGCTGCGCGGCTACGGCCAGAAAGACCCGAAAAACGAATACAAGAGAGAGGCTTTCAATCTCTTCATGGAGATGATCATCCGTATCCGGGCCGAGGCGGTGGAGAAGATCTTCTGGATTCAGCTCGCCCGCGAGGATGACCTGGAAGAGGAAGTGGAGCGACTGGAAGAGGAGCACCAGAAGCGGCAGAAGATGGTCTACAACCTGGCGAGCACCGAGCCGGTCCAGCAGCAGCCGGTCAAGAGCCAGAAGACCGCCGGTCGCAACGATCCCTGTCCCTGCGGCAGCGGCAAGAAATTCAAGCGCTGCTGCGGGCAGTAAGAGGTTGCGGTTGTGTTAATGGAGGCATCCATGGAGCCTAAAGGATTCACATTCTCTGTCGTGGAAGCGGCCGTCAAGAAACCGGGACGGAAGGATCTCGCGCTGATCTTTTCCCAGGTTCCCGCGGCCTGTGCGGCAGTATTTACCAATAACAAGGTCAAGGCGGCTCCGGTGCTGCTCGGGATGGAACGGGTGGCTGGCGGCACCTGCCGGGCTGTGGTGGTAAACAGCGGTAATGCCAACGCCTGCACCGGTCAGCCCGGCATGGAGAGCGCCCTGGAGACGGCCCGGCTGGTCGCTGCAGGGCTCGGCATCGACGAAGCGGCTGTCATCCCTTCGTCCACGGGAGTTATCGGGGTGCAGATGCCCATGGAACGGGTGAGGAATGCCGTTCCCGCACTGCTGGAAGGGCTTGGCCACAGCTCGCTGGAAGACGTGGCCAAGGCCATCATGACCACCGACACCTTTGCCAAGCTTGCCGTGCGCAAGGGAATGGCCGGTGGCGTTCCCTATACCATCGCCGGTGTTGCCAAGGGGGCCGGGATGATCCGGCCCGACATGGCAACCATGCTCTCCTTCCTGGTTACCGACGCTGCCGTGGAGCAGTCTTGGCTGCAGGAGGCATTTCGCGCAGCGGTCGATGTCTCGTTCAACTGCATCACCGTGGACGGGGACACCTCCACCAATGACACTGCTCTGATCATGGCAAACGGCCTGGCAGGCAATCCCCCCTTGTCCGGAGCGGATGCTGATGCTGCAATGTTCCGTCGCCTGCTTGGCGAGGTCACACTGGAACTGGCCAAGGCGATCGTCAAGGATGGCGAAGGGGCAACGAAACTGGTAACTATTGACGTGCGTGGCGCTGCGAATCACAAGGATGCACGCCTGGCAGGCATGGCGGTTGCCAACTCACCGCTGGTCAAAACGGCGTTTTTCGGACAGGATGCCAACTGGGGCAGGATTCTGGCGGCTGTCGGGTATTCCGGCGCGGAAGTGGACCAGTCGCGGGTTGCACTCTCGTTCGATGACGTCCAGATGGTCAGCGGCGGCCTCTTTGTCGGCGGCGATGCCGAGGCGCGCGGCTCGGCAGTGTTGCATAAGCCCGAATTCCGCGTTACTATTGATCTCGGTCTGGGAGCAGGGTGCGCTATGGTCTACACCAGCGATTTTTCCTATGACTATGTGAAGATCAACGCAGATTATAGAACCTAGGTGTCGCTCGTCACAAAAACGAATTCGGCAATATGGTACGGGGGGGGCATGAAGCGTTTCTCCGTAGTAACTGTTTTGAGCATATTTCTTATTATCGCCTTTAGCGTGGCAATGGGGTATGCGGAAAACGGAAATGTGAGGATTACCGAGATGGCGGTCACCACCAAGATCGTCCGCGGCAATCCCATCGATTCGGTACACCGGATCTCATCGGCTTCGGTGAAGCAGCTGTTCTGTTTTACGCGCACGACTGCCGAGGAAGATGGCGAGACCACCATCAAGCATGTCTGGTACCGCGACAACCAGAAGGTCGCCGAATATGAGCTGCCGGTCAAGGGAAAACGCTGGCGGACATACAGCCGCAAGGCAATAGAAAAAGGGTGGTCCGGCGAGTGGCGTGTGGAGGCCCTCGATGCCGAAGGCAAGCTGCTGAAGGCGGTAACATTCAGGATGAATTGACAAGGGGGCGGCAGCCCCCTTTTTTGCACCGCAACCATGAAAAAATATCTTACTCACATATGCTGTCTGGTGCTGCTTATCCTGCTCGTGCCTGGGGCCTGCAACGGCAATGCCCTGAATATCCAGGCATTCAGATCCGAACAGGTCGACCGCCTCATGGAGGAGGGGATTTCCAGGGGGTTGATAGCCGGTGGCGTCGTGCTGGTAGGGACTCGCAGGGGCGTACTGTTTGAAAAGGCCTATGGGCGGCTTTCGACGGAGCAGAGCGCCGGCCCGATGGCCGTGGAGAGTCTCTTCGATATTGCGTCGCTGACCAAGGTGGTAGCCACTACGCCGTCAATACTCAAGCTGGCTGAAGAAGGACGTCTCTCGCTGGTCGATCAGGTGGGGAAATGGCTCCCCGAGTTTTCCGGCCGGAAGGATCTCCTGATCTGGAACCTGCTGACCCATACCTCGGGCCTGGATGATTTTTCCTTGAGCTCCGCAGCGCCGATGCAGAGCGCCATAGCAGGCGCTGCCGGCCAGAAGCCGAAAGGGGTGGTGGGGAGCCGGTTCCGCTATGCCGACATCAATTTTATCCTCCTGGGGGAGATTGTCCGGCGGGTAAGCGGGCTTCCTCTCGACCAGTATGCCGCACAGCATTTCTATGCCCCCCTGGGGATGCGGGATACCCTGTTCAATCCCGATCAGGAGCGGGCACTTCGCTGTTCTTCCACCTTGACCGGGGAGCGGACCATGATGACGGGGCAGGTGCAGGATTATCTGTCCCGCCAGCTGGGAGGGGTGGCCGGCCATGCCGGACTGTTCAGCAGTGCGGGCGATCTCGCACGGTTTTGCATGATGATCTTGAACCAGGGCGACCTGGAGGGGAAACAGGTGCTTTCCCCCCGGGCAGTGGAGCAGATGACCGCCCCCTATTTCGCTCGTGGCGGCGATGTGGTTCGGGGTCTTGGCTGGGACATAGCATCTCCCTACTCGGCGCCGCGGGGCACCGGATTTTCCGAGACCTCCTTCGGGCATACCGGTTATTCAGGCTCGTCGCTCTGGCTCGATCCCAATGCCGACGTGTTCGTGGTGCTGCTTACTGCCCGGATCGATTACCGGCATCCCCGTGAACTGAGCCGTTTGCGGAGTGATCTGTCGACCATTGTCGCGGCACAGCTCGCCCCCCAGCGAGCGCTTGCAGAGCTGCTCCAGTCGGTGACTGCCGGGCGTTGAAAAACGCTAATAAACTTGACACTTGGCCGCTTGCATGGTAACGTTTCACGCGATTATCCAGCCATAAAAGCGCTTTCCGGGCCGCCGCCCCGTCGGCGTTCCCGCCCGTGGAGGAAGAAATGGGCATCAGACTGCTCCTCGCCGATGACAGCATCACCATCCAGAAGGTGGTCGGAATCATCTTCGCCAATGAGGATTACGATCTCACGGTGGTGGATAACGGCGTGGCTGCCCTGGAAAAAGCCCGGGAGATTGTGCCCGATGTCATGCTCGTCGATGCCCTGATGCCGGGCAGGAACGGCTATGAGGTCTGCCAGGAGATACGCGCCGAAAGCCGGCTGCAGCATGTGCCCCTGTTGCTGATGACCGGGGCCTTCGAACCATTTGACGAAACCAGGGCGCAGCAGTGCGGCGCTGACGATTTCATCTCCAAGCCTTTTGAATCCCAGCAGTTGGTGGAGAAGGTTACAAAGCTGGTTGAACTCGGCCGGCAACGGGCAAAGGCCCAGGTGCCCCCACCCGCCGAACCGGCAGCCCCGATCGCCGAACCGGCACCGATTTTTGTCCCGCCGGTCGCCGAGCCCTGGGAATTTGCGGCTCCTGAGCCGCCTCTTTCGTTCGAACCCATCCCGGAGATGTTCGACGACACACTCCTTGCGTCTGAAGCGGAGATCATGCCGGCGTTTCAGGCAGCTCCTGCCCCGCCCGAGGATTTTGCCGTCGAAGTGGTGGAAGCTGCACCTGAAGACGATCCGTGGGGGGTTTTCGACCTGACCGATCTCGATGAGGAGCCGGCTGCACTGCCTGTCGCAGAAGTGGAAAGCGCCCCGGCGCTTCCGGAGGAACCAGCGGGCTTCGCCTTTGCCGACGAGGAGCCGGAGCCTGAGCAACCTGCCGAGGAGCCCTCGTTTGCCAGCCAGGGTTTCGATGCCAAATGGGAGCCGGTTGAAGAGGAGATGTATCAGTTCCAGGACGAGGAGCCGACGCCGGCGGGTGAAACCTTTACCGTTGGAATGGGCGAACCGCTCGCCAATCTGGCAGAAGAGCCGGCCCGATTTGCCGAGCCTGACGTCTTCGCGGAGCCGGTTCCGGAAGAGCCGGTACCGGTAACAGCTTCCTGCATTGAGCCCGCGACGGTCGACGAACCTGCAGCAGCGGCTGCACCTTTTGGCGAAGCCCAACTCAGGATGATCCTCTCCCAGCTTTCCCGTGAAGTCATCGAGAAGGTTGTCTGGGAGGTGGTGCCCGATCTGGCCGAGACCCTGATCAAGGAAGAGATCCGCAAACTGAAGGAGCGGGTGGCGCAATAGGGAGCTGAACCGGCGCTGTACAACGCGTAACACAGGGGATGTAAATCCCCTTTTTTATTCGATATCGATCAATGAGGTTGGATTATGGCGGAGAGGGAACTGGCCAAGGTTTATGAACCGAAGGCGGTAGAAGAGACGTGGTACCGGGAATGGGAAAGTAAAGGTTATTTTCACGCCGAGGCGGCTTCAGGCGGGCAGCCGTACAGTATTGTCATCCCGCCGCCCAATGTTACCGGCGCCCTGCATATGGGGCATGCCCTCAATAACACCCTGCAGGATATCCTCTGCCGCTGGAAGAGGATGAGCGGCTGCAACGTCCTCTGGATGCCGGGCACCGACCATGCGGGGATTGCCACCCAGAACGTGGTGGAGCGGCAGCTTGCCGCACAGGGGACCGACCGGCACAACCTGGGGCGCGAGGCATTCATCGAGCGGGTCTGGCATTGGAAGGCCGAGTCGGGCGGGCAGATCATCGGCCAGTTGAAGCGGCTCGGCGCATCTTGCGACTGGGAGCGGGAGCGGTTCACCATGGACGAGGGGCTGTCCCGCGCGGTCCGCGAGGTGTTCGTCTCTCTCTATGAGCAGGGGCTGATCTATCGCGACAACCGGCTGATCAACTGGTGTCCCCGCTGTCATACCGCCCTGTCGGACATCGAGGTCGAGCACGAGGAGAAGGCGGGCCATCTCTGGCATCTCCGCTATCCGGTCATCGGCACCGACCGGCACCTGGTGGTGGCCACTACCCGCCCCGAGACCATGCTCGGCGATACCGCGGTCGCGGTCCATCCCGAGGACGAGCGCTATGCCGACCTGGTGGGGAAAATGGTCCTGCTGCCGCTGGTCAACCGTGAGATCCCCATCATTGCCGACGAATACGTGGACCGGGAGTTCGGTACCGGGGTGGTCAAGATCACCCCTGCCCACGATTTCAACGATTTCGAGGTCGGCCGTCGCCATGGCCTCGAACTGGTGAATGTCTTTGACGAGTCCGGTTTCATCAACGAAAACGGCGGCCCGTACCGCGGCACGGAACGCTTTGCCGCCCGAAAGCGGATCGTCGAGGACCTGGACGCGCAGGGGCTTTTGGCAAAAATCGACGATCATAACCTTGCGCTCGGCGGTTGCTACCGCTGCAAAACCGTTGTGGAACCCTATCTGTCGCTGCAGTGGTATGTCAAGGTCGGCCCGCTGGCTGATCAGGCACTCGCTGCGGTAAAGGACGGCCGGACCCGGATCGTCCCCCAGCAGTGGGAAAACACCTATTTCGACTGGCTGGAGAACATCAAGGACTGGTGCATCTCACGCCAGATCTGGTGGGGTCACCGGATTCCCGCCTGGTATTGCGACGACTGCGAAGGGATTACGGTGAGTCGGGCCGATGCCGCGGCATGTTCGCACTGCGGTTCGACCAACATCAGACAGGAGACCGATGTCCTCGATACCTGGTTCTCTTCGGCGCTCTGGCCCTTTTCCACCATGGGATGGCCGGATCAGACCCCCGAGCTCAAGACCTTCTACCCCACGGCCTGCCTGGTCACCGGCTTCGACATCCTCTTCTTCTGGGTGGCACGGATGATGATGATGGGGCTGCATTTCATGGGGGATGTGCCGTTCCGCGAGGTCTACATTCATGCCTTGGTGCGCGATGCCCAGGGGCAGAAGATGAGCAAGTCCAAGGGGAACGTCATCGATCCCCTGACGGTGATCGATGCCTACGGCACCGATGCCTTCCGTTTCACCCTGGCCGCTTTTGCCGCCCAGGGGCGCGACATCAAGCTGGCCGAAGAGCGGATTGCGGGGTACCGGAATTTTGCCAACAAGCTCTGGAATGCCGCCCGCTTTGCCCTGATGAACCTGGAAGGGTTCGATCCCGCTGCGGTCGATGCCGGCAGTCTGATTTACAGCAATGCCGACCGCTGGATCTGCTACCGACTCAACGAGGCAGCGCGGGAGGTGAATGCCTCCCTGGCCGAGTACCGCTACAACGATGCGGCCAGTACGCTCTACCGCTTTACCTGGAGCGAATTCTGTGACTGGTACATTGAACTGGTCAAGGACGATCTCTACCGGGGCGAGCCGGAACGCCGCCAGACCGCCCGCTATATCCTCTGGCAGGTCCTGGAGGAGCTGCTGCGGATGCTGCACCCCTTCATGCCGTTCATCACCGAGGAGATCTGGCAGGCTCTGCCGGGCGAAAAGGAGTGCCCCAGCATCATGCAGGCCCCCTATCCGCAGCCGAGCAGCGAGCGCGATGCCTTCCGCGCCGGAGCGAACGAGATGGAGCTGGTCATGGAGGTGATCCGGGGGATCCGCAACATTCGCGGCGAGATGGAGGTGGCTCCTTCGCGCGAAATCGCCGCGATCCTCGACTGTGGGTCTGCGGAGAGCCTGAACCTGCTCAGGCAGAACGAGGTCTACATCATGAGCCTCGCCCGTTTATCCGATCTGGCCATCGGCCAGGGGGTCGACCGTCCGAACGATGCATCCCTGCAGGTGGCCCGTGACGTGGAGATCATCGTACCGCTCAAGGGTCTGGTGGATGTGGAGGAGGAGGAAAAGCGCCTGCTCAAGGAGATCGCCAAGATAGAGAAGGAGATTGATCTCTTCTCCAAAAAGCTTGAAAACCCGAGCTTTGTCGATCGTGCCCCTGCCGAGATCGTTGTCAAGGAACGGGAGAAGCTGGCTGAAGTCACCTCAAAGAAAAAGGTGCTGGAGGAAAGCCTGGAGAAGATCAGGCGTCTCAAGTAGCTATAGCTGGGGGTGGCAAAACGGAAAGGGACAGGAGTCTGGGAACTCTGTCCCTTTTATTCTTCCATGAGTCGTATGGGAAGGAAGGGTGCTGTCGTGCTTGAGCCGTACCTGCTGCAGCTTTTTATATTGAACTGGCTGTTGATCATCGTTGATGCGGCAATCGGTTATCTGGTTTCGCCGCTCCTCGCCCGTTTTGGTGCGGTGGATACCGAGCCGTCTCCCAGAACGGTGCAGATGATCCGCAGGCTGCTCACCCTGATGGTGACGCTCTACATGTTTTTCAACTGCCTGGCCTTTTTCCGCGGGAACAATATTCTGCTGGTGATCATTACCGGGGTCGTGCTACTGGACATCGTGACACAACTGGTGTTGCGGTACAGGATGAACCGACACAAGTGATCGCGGTCGGGCCGGTTTTCCTGCACAGGGATGTCGCTCCTTTCAGAATCCCACTGCGTGGTTGAGGAATGGTGATCTTATCAGAGCGCTGGTGCGGGACTTCGGCGCACTCAGATCCACGGGTGCCATCATGAACCCGACACTCTCAAAGTAAAAAAGGGCATCCTGCAGGACCTTCTGGAATCCTTCTTCATCCATGGGCTGCTGAAGCGGGGTATAGATCAGTGCCTGATTGCTTTCCAGCATCTGCCAGACGAGGTAGACCTCGGCCTTGCCGTTGCGCATGATGGCGTAGATGAACCCGCCGCTTTTCTGGATGCTGAACCCGTCCGGTACGGTCTGGATCTTGTTGGCGGATTCGTACAAGGCGATTATGGCTTCCGGTGCCGGGCAGGGTACGGCGGAGAGGGATCTGTCGGGGCGGAACTCGGTGGCGGACTGACCGTCGCTGCCGTAAAATTCGGAGTTGGCAGAGGCGCCCATTTCCGGAAAGATGACATTGTCAAGTTCCGGGAACAGTTCGCTGCCAACTTCCGGAATCGGTTCGAAGATCGCTGCCGAATCTTCCTCTTCAGGGGGAAGGATGGTTATCGATTCGCACGTATCCAGTACCACGGAATAACTGATTTCCTCTGAAGAGTCGGAATTCTCCCTGAGAATCGCTTCCTCTTCCCGCGGTACGGAGTATGTCTCGACCATCGGGCATCCCGTTCCATTTGAAGCGCGCTCTTCGACGAGTCGCCGCAGTTCTGTCCGCAGTCCGGCAAACTCCAGTGTGGTAACCTCTTCTCTGACCAGCATTTCGTGCCGAAGCCGTGCAACTTCTGCAAGGGCTTGCTCTTCCCGAATGCCTGCAGCGGAAATTTCCGTTTCCAATTCTTCCTTGAGCCGATTGTTTTCCTGTTCCAGCTCTTCGATCATTGTCATGAGCTCTTTTCGCTCGGCACGTGCCGAGTTGAGCGCTGCGGCTGCTACCCGCTCCACCTGTTCTTTATCGATTCTCGCTTGTTCTAGTTCCTTTTCCGCATCGATCCTCATCTGGCGGACAGCGTCCATGGTCTGTTCCAATTCCATGGATGAGCGTTCGGCAACTTCTCGCTCCTGGGATGCTGCCCCTTCGAGTTCGGCAACCTTTTCCTGCAACAGGGCCAGTTCTTCCGTCATGATGGCAATTTCTTCGGCATGTGACGCCTGGAAAAGCTGATATTCCTCCTGTGTTGCATCGAGGGTCCGCTGGACCTGTTCCCGCATCTTCTCTGCGCAAATGGTTTCCGCTGCCTTTGCGGCAAGTTGATCTCGCAGTTCGGCGAGTTCGTCGGTCAACGCGTCAATCCGCTGCCCCAATTCCGTTGATTCGCAGGAGAGTTTCTCCTCGTGTTGACGGTGAATCGAGTCGAGTTTTTCTGAGCTGAGCAGCAGTTGAGATTGCAGCAAGCCCTTCTCTTCGTCCCGTGCGTTCAGATCTGCTTCGTATTGACTTTGCAGGGTTTTGATCCGTTCGTTGAGGCTCGTTACGTTAGAACGGCTGTCGGCCAACTCGGTTTCAAGAAACGTGATTCGTTGTTGCAGGGGGGCGAGTTGCTCATTCGGAAGCTGGTGTTTGTCACAAACGGCTTCCTGCTTTTCTGCCCCAGGAGCAGTGGCAGTGTCCAAAACTGAATCGGTGTTTCCGGACGAGGCCTTTGCCGGGGCAGGGAGATCGATGACTTTCGACACGCTTACGGCTGCTGAAGTGTGGGCAGAAACCTGTTGGACGGTCTGTGTATCGGAAGAGGGTGAAGAAGGTTTCACTGCAGGTTTGACGACTTCGAGTGCCGGGCGATGCGGCGCAGGAGCAACAGAACTCTTGGCTCCCTCTTTCGGGGCCTTGAGGACCTTGATGGTTCCCCAGATAACCTGACGCATGGCAGTGCTGTAATCGAGTTTTATCTGTTCGAGGGCAAATCCCTGGCTTGTGACAAAGAGTTGTGCCTGCTCGAAGCATTTCTGGTATTCGGCTGTGCTGCAGGGCTGCTTTCCCGGTATGAAGACATGGCTTGTCTTCTTGGGCACCTCCCAGAAGGCGATGTAGAGCATCTGTTTCCCATTTTCCTTGGAGGAGCAGATGTATGCTTCGCATTCATTGGGGCTGATCTCTTTGTCCAGAGGTGCGACAGACTTTACCGAGCGGTATGCCTCGTAGAGAAAGGGCTCTTCGATTGCAACATGGGAAAGGGATGGGTCGAGTCGAAAGTTCACGGGTGCCTCCAATAAACTGCATTCGGGAAATGCCCTCAAGCGATTCTCACAACGTGTGAGCACAACAAAAAGCCGGGCGCGAACGTATCAACATCTGATAGTTCGGCACCCGGCTGTCTGCGTGAGACCCTTGGGCTCTCCGTCCCGCCATTGCTGACGGTTTAGTCTTATCGTTTATCAGAGGAAAGACTCAGTTGAATTGTAGTGAAAGTATCGTTCAGAAAGCGGGATGGGGAGGTGATGAATGTCACCATATTCTCATATGAGAGGGGAGGCGGGAGCTGCCTTGGCAAGCCATTATACTCGCTCTTGTCAATATCCCGAATTTGGAGTATTTTCTGGTCGATGAGAACTATGCGACGGAAGAGTTCACATAATTGGCAGGGTCTGGTGATCATTGCCGTGGTTGCCACATGTCTTGCCTTTTTAGGGATGAGGCCCCCCAATCTTTCACCTCCCCAGGTACCAAAACCTACCCACCGTGCAGTGGTGGAATTCTCAGCAAAAAGCGTTAACCAGTCGGTTTGCAAAGATCTAGTTTCCGGTGAGTTCGTCTGCAATGCCCTCACGCTGGTATTTCCCCAAGTCAGTACGTTATCCGTCCATTACTCCCACCCACCTTCTCCAGCCGTTGCAGTTTCCTGTATTTTCAGCCGAGCCCCACCCCGTTTGATTGTCTGAGACAATCCTTTTGCACCATATTCTCGCAATGACCGCGTCGCAGGAAGGGATGCGTCCGGAACCGGCCAACTGTTTTTTCCGGCCTTCTGTCCATACGTGAATCCTTTGCGTGGTTATTCATCATTCTTTTCAATATTTCGCAATAAGGAGGCAAAGACATGATAAACAGGCCTATGTGCTATCTTCTGTGTGGTGCTGCTGTTGCGGTTCTCTTCATGACTGGCTGCGCCAAGCAGGAGTTGATCAAAAAGGATAACCCATTGCCTGCATCAACTTCCGGGGAAGCGGCTCAGGTGAACAACCCTGCTTCGGGGCACACGGCACATGATGCCACGGTGCAGACAGCCGGGAAAACCCCTTATGCCGGGACGGTGCAATCTGCAACCGGTCAGCCGATTGATCGCTTGAGCGCATCAGCACTGGAGAACATCTATTTCTCGTTTGACTCGCCGAGTATTTCCTCTACTGCGCGTGCCGTTCTGGCGCAGAATGCGAAACTCCTTACTGCAAAGCCGGGGGGGATGATCACCATTGCAGGGCATTGCGACGAACGAGGCTCTGCCGAGTACAATCTTGCGCTCGGAGAAAAACGTGCGCTGGCAGCCCAAAAATACCTGATAAGCCTGGGCATACCGGCTAAGCGGCTGGCAACGATCAGTTATGGTGAAGAAAAACCCGCAGATCCCGGTCATGACGAAACTGCGTGGGCCAAGAACCGGCGCGATGAATTCAGCATCAACAGCAACTAACTGCAGAGCAACCATCTATGCAGAGCCGGGTCGCAGGGGGAGATCGCAATCTCTTCCTGCGGCCTGGCAGACTATGAGGGCGCAGGGATGAGAAGAGTCTTTAAAGTGCTGCAGTTATCGCTTTTTATGCTTGTTTCCTGCGGGTTTGCCTGGGGATTTGGTGCAGTGGATCGTTGTGCTGAGTCAAAAAATGCCGTGCATGAGTTGTCAAGCACGAAAGAGGATGACCTGCGGGCAGCAGAGGAGAAACGGATCATTGCGCTCTGCCCCGAAGGCGGATCTGCGTTTTTTGTCCGGGGACTGCAGATGGAGCGCAATGGCGACTCCGCAGGTGCATTGACCACGTATCGGGAAGCCATTTCCCTAGACGGTTCTCTGCCCGAAGCCCATGGGAATCTCGGACTTCTGTTGCTAGGCAGCGGCAAGGCGGCTGAAGCAGCCATAGAACTGACCAAAGGGCTTATGGGAAAGGCTGATCCGCGGTCTTGATCCAGATAACCTCGAAGGGCATCGGGAGCTGGCGGTTCTCTACGGCAAACAGCGGATGCTCGACAAGGCAGTCGGCCAATATCGTGAAGTCCTCCGCCTCAAGCAGGATGAAATGGATGCACGGCTTGCGCTTATCTCGCTGTATGTGAAAATGAAAGACTATCAGGGTTTGACAGAATTGTTGGAAGAGGGGACGCGACTCTTTCCCGATGATGCAAACAGTCACTATCGGTTGGGGATCGTATATGAGTTCAGGAAGAACCTTCCCGCTGCAATCGAAGAGTACCGGAAAACGGTCGAATTGCAGCCTTTGCACGCCAAAGGGCACAATGCCCTTGGCAGGCTTTTCCTGAAGACCGGTCGGATGGCCGAAGCCAGAGTATCCCTGGAGGCGGCAAAAAAGGCAGATCCGAGGCTGGCAGAGCCGAGAATGCTCCTCAATACCATCCGGGAGGACCTTTCGGCGGGAAAAGCACACTATAAAAAGAAATACAAGAAAAGTCGCAGAAAAAAGGTAAAGACGAAGCGTAAATAACCGGAAAATGGGGGCGATATGGGAACCAACATTTCATTCGTGGTATTGGGGGCGGCAGCCGGCATACTAAGCGGCCTGGTGGGGATTGGCGGGGGAGTTATCATCGTACCGGCTCTGGTGCTGGTCTTTGGCCTCTCGCAGTTGAAGGCGCAAGGTACCACCACGGCCCTGATGGTCCCTCCCATCGGGATACTCGCCGCCTGGACTTATTACCGCCAAGGCTACGTCGACCTGAAGATAGCTACCCTTGTCTGTGCCGGCTTTCTGCTGGGGGGGTTGCTCGGGGCCAAGATAGCCACCAGCCTGTCGAGCGTAGTACTGGAAAAGGTATTCGGTACCGTGCTCCTGATCATTGCGATCAAGATGTTGATGGCGCGACATTAGACAAGAACGACTCTGAGGAGAAGACACACATGCAGTTCCCTGGATCTGATAGAACCTGATTACTCTTCATTGCCGACCTGGCTCGTCGATCCGATTCTACAGGAGGATGCCAAGATTGAGGCGCTGCTCTCCAGCGGAATATCGTTGATCACCATCGGGGCCGGAAAAATGATGAGAACAAAGAAATGGCACTGAAAGGAGACCCATGACCGTCGAAATCGCGATTGTCCTGGCCTTCGTCGTAGCGGCAGTCATTCTCTTCGCCACGGAGAAACTGCCTATCGACCTCGTTTCGATCATGGTCATGGTGGGTCTCCTTATTTCCGGGGTCATCACTCCCGAGGAAGGGATCGGCGGCTTCAGCCACCCGGCGACGGTGACGGTTGGCTCAATGTTCATCCTTTCCGCCGGCCTCTACCGCACTGGAGCGGTAAACTTCGTCGGTGCGAAGCTCGTGCAAGTCGGCAAGAGGAACTTCTGGCTCGCTCTCATACTGCTTATGCTCACCGCAGGCACCTTCTCTGCCTTCATCAACGATACTGCCGTGGTTGCCATCCTCATCCCGGTCGTACTTGGACTTGCCCAAGAGCTCAAAATCAGTCCCGGCAAGCTCCTCATGCCCCTGTCCTTCAGTGCCCTCTTTGGCGGGGTATGCACCCTCATCGGCACTTCAACCAATATCCTCGTCAGCTCAATTGCCGTCAAACACGGCCAGCCTCCCTTCGGCATGTTCGAGTTCACTTCGTTCGGTGTCGTCATCCTGGTCGTCGGCAGCCTCTACATGCTCCTTATCGGCGTTCGTCTCATTCCCGAAGGGAAAGTAGAAGAGGATCTTCGCAAGCAGTTCGGCATCGGCGACTACCTTGTTGAAATCGTGCTGGAGTCCGAGGCGCTCTCGGTCGGCACTGTGTTGGCCGACTCACCGCTCTTGCGGGACCTTGCCATCAGGAGCTTTGATGTCTATCGCGACGGCAGGCGGGTAGAGGAACCCTCCGACCGGCTCGTACTTAAGGCCGGAGACCACCTCAAGGTGCGCTGCGACTTGGAAAACTTCCGCAAGCTTCAGGAACGCAAAGGGATCGTTCTGAGGCAAGAGGTGGAAGCGGGAGAAGGGGGAAAAGAGGAGGAGACGGTCCTGGTGGAGGCGGTCATTGCCGGCGGTTCCACCCTCGACGGTCGCTCCCTCAAACAAGCCCGCTTCAGATCTCGCTACGGTCTTACCGCGTTGGCTGTCCGCCACCGGGGGTTAGTAATGCGGGAACACTTGGAGGAGATGGAGCTGCGTGCCGGCGATGTCCTTCTCTTCGAGATGGATAAGCATCACCTGGACCAGCTCAGGGAGGACAAAACCTTTGTCCTCGTCTCTGAGGCGGAGTTTCCTACCTTCCGCAAGAGAAGAATGGTCATTGCTGTCGCCATTATCGCTTTCGTCGTCGGGAGCGCTGCCACAGGGCTCCTCCCGATCCTGGCGAGCGCCACCCTCGGCTGTGTCCTCATGGTGCTTTCCCGCTGTCTCACTCTGGAGGAGGCATATGGGGCTATCCAGTGGAAGGTCATCTTCCTGCTGGGAGGGGTTCTCGCCCTGGGAAAGGCGATGGAAACGAGCGGCGCGGCGCTGCTCATTGCCAACACCCTCGTGGATACGGTTGGTGCTCTTGGACCCCGGGCACTCGTCTCCGCCTTCTACATCATGACATCTCTCATGACGGAGCTCATGTCGAACAACGCCACCGCCGCTCTTCTCACCCCCATTGCCATCGCCGTTGCCGAATCGTATGGCGTCGATGCGCGTCCCTTTCTCATGGCAGTTACCTATGCAGCTTCGGCCGCTTTCATGACCCCGGTCGGTTATCAGACGAATACACTCATTTACAGTCTGGGCCATTACCGCTATGTTGACTTTCTCCGGGTCGGCACACCGCTCAATCTCTTATTCTGGCTGCTGGCCACTATTATGATTCCCTGGTTCTGGCCGTTTTAGGCAATGGAGGCATACATGGCAACACTCACATTCTGGCTCGCACGCATGAAGGAGTACCTCGGGGTCCAGCTTTTCACCATCGGGGTTACCCAGATTACCCTTTGGACGGTCATCTACCTCATTATCCTCATGGTTCTTCTCTTCTACCTTTCCGGCAAGCTCCGGAGATGGATCGTGGAGCGGGCTCTGGTCAAGACCCGAATGGAGGTTGGCGCCCGGCAGGCAACCGGTTCCATCATCCGCTACTTCATCATCGCCGTCGGCTTCGTCATCATCCTCCAGACCGCGGGGATCGACCTCACCGCCCTCAATGTCCTGGCCGGCGCTGTCGGCATTGGACTCGGCTTCGGCCTGCAGAACATCATCAACAACTTCTTCTGCGGACTGATCATCCTTTTTGAAAGGCCCATCAAGGTAGGGGACCGGGTCGTGGTCGGGAACGTGGAGGGTGACGTGGTGCAGATCAGCGGTAGGAGTACGACGGTGGTGACCAACGATAACATCGCCATCATCGTCCCCAATTCGAAGTTCGTTACTGAGAACGTGGTCAACTGGAGTCATGGCGATCCCAAGGTCCGGTTCCGGATTCCCGTCTCCGTAGCTTATGGAAGCGATGTGCGGCTGGTGGAGCGGCTACTTCTGGAGGCTGCGGCCGAAAACCCCGATGTTCTGGAGAAGCCCGCCCCAGGAGTTCGTCTGATGGAATTCGGCGAAAGCGGACTTGCTTTCGAACTTCGGGCCTGGAGCACCAGCCTAGCACATCGCAAGGGGCTTCTCATCAGCGCACTCAATTTTGCGATCTATGACAAGTTCACTGCGAACGGTGTTGAGATACCCTTCCCTCAGCGCGATGTTCGTATCAGGTGAGGAGTTGTGGCTATGACGACGAGTGAGTACTGAGCGTGAACACACTATGTTTGAGCCATCCTAATGAATATGGCGATCAAGATGCTGTTTACATGACAGTAGGCACGACCCTGAGATAAATCCACGGAGCACCGTATGTTAAAAGATCATTCCCCGGAATCGATTGAAATAGACATCACCATACATGTATTTTCCGTCTCTGCCACACTGGTCGGTGTTTGCCTGACGGTCATCAGCCTTTTCATCATCAATCGCCGCCTGTCCAGTGTCAGGAGTATCGGTGAGGAATTGCTCGCGTTTGATGCCCTGATGTTTCTCGGTGCATGCGTGCTTTCCTATGCAGCCTTGAGATTGAGGCGGAAGGAACGCCAACATCGCATCGAACGGTTGGCAGAGGAACTCTTCTTTGTCGCGTTGACATTCATGGCGCTCATCTGCATCTTCATCGTCTACGAGTTGATTTAGGCAAAGATGTTCGTGGCTTCACCCCATTGCCCACAGGCAGCAAACACAGCACCTGCGATTTTCTATCGCAAAGGTAAAGAATTTGCTTGACGATCTCGGAAACGATACGTAAGATGAAAATCACTTTCAATAAGGATAGCTGAGTGAAACAGGCCAAAAAGAAGGCATTTCGCGATTTCATCACCCAGAAGGGGCTTAAGTCTACCCGCCAGCGTGACGTCATTCTCGATTGTTTCCTTGCTTCTGCCCGTCACATCAGTATCGAGGAGCTCTACCTCAAGCTCCGTGCAAAAAACCCCAATATCGGCTATGCCACCGTCTATCGTACCCTGAAGCTCTTTGCCGAATCGGGGATCGCCCGCGAGATCCAGTTCGGCGACGGGCAGACCCGCTACGAACATGCCACCGAAGGGGAGCATCACGACCATCTGGTCTGCACCCGTTGCGGCAAGATCATCGAGTTCGAAAACGAGACCATCGAACAGCTTCAGCAGGAGGTGGCAAAGAGCCACGGGTTCCTCATCGAGAACCATAAGCTGGAACTCTATGGTGTCTGTTCCCTCTGTCAGAAGTAGTTTTTTTATGTGCAATAAATGAAAGTGATTTTCAAAAGCAACACGCCGGGAGGAAGTGATTCGGATGTCCCTGTTTAAACGGAAGCCAAGCAGTCACGCAGCAGCAGATGCCAGCCTGCGGAAGAAGAAGGTTGCCCTGGTGGGGAACCCCAACGTGGGGAAGAGCGCCTTGTTCAATGCCCTGACCGGTGCCTATGTCACGGTCTCCAATTATCCCGGCACCTCGGTGGAGGTTTCGCGTGGCTCGGCCCTGATCGAGGGCGAACCGTGCGAAGTCATCGATACACCGGGCATGTACGCGCTGCTCCCGATCACCGAGGAAGAACGGGTGGCCCGGGAGATCCTCCTCACCGAGCGTCCCGACGTGGTGCTGCACGTGGTGGACGGCCGCAACCTGGAACGGATGCTGCCGATGACCCTGCAGCTCATCGATGCCGCGCTGCCGGTGATCCTGGTGGTCAACATCATGGATGAGGCGGAGCGGCTGGGATTGACATTCGATTTCCCGCTGTTGAGCGAGAAGCTCGGTGTGCCGGTCATTGCTGCCGCAACCGCCAAGAAAAGGGGAGTCGACGATATCAGAAGGGCCATTCGCGGCTACCGGTTGGGGAGTCACGCCGTTTTCGGCTACAGCCGCCGCCTGGAAGGGGATATCGAACAGATAGCCCGCATGCTCCAGGGGGAATATCCTCTCTCGAACCGTTCCCTCGCGCTGCTTTTGTTGCAACGTGATGAGGAGGTGGCGGCCCTGGTGAGAAGGACCGAAGGGGATACCTACCCGGCCATCGAGGAGCTGGTCAGGGAGGTCACGTTCTCCCGGCGCGAGACCTTTCACCTGGACCTCTCCATGGAACGCAAGGCGATCGTCACGGCCCTGTTGCAGGGTGTCCTGCAGTTGCCCGACAAACGGCGGGTCACCATGGGAGAGCGGATCTCCAATTTGGCGGTGCGACCGCTTACCGGGGTGCCGTTGCTCCTCATCGTCCTCTATTTCGGGCTCTACCGGTTCGTTGGCGATTTCGGCGCCGGCACCCTGGTCGATTTCCTGGAGGGGACCCTGTTCGAGGGGATCTTTAACCCCTGGATCAGCGGCCTCGTCAAAGACTTCATCCCCTGGTGGGCGATCCAGGAGCTCCTGGTGGGGGAGTACGGGGTGATCACCTTGGGGCTGCGCTATGCGGTGGGGATCATCCTCCCGATTGTCGCCACCTTTTTCCTCTTCTTCTCCCTGCTTGAGGACAGTGGCTATTTCCCACGGCTCGCCCTTCTGGTGGACCGGGTCTTCAAGAAGATCGGCCTGACCGGCCGGGCGGTGATCCCCATGGTGCTCGGTTTCGGCTGCGATACCATGGCGACCATGGTGACCCGCACCCTGGAGACGGTCCGCGAACGGATCATTGCCACCCTGCTCTTGGCACTGGCCATCCCCTGCTCGGCGCAGCTGGGGGTGATCCTTGCCCTGCTCTCCAAGACGCCGGGGACGCTCCTTGTCTGGGGGGCCTGTCTCCTGCTGATTTTCCTGGTGATCGGTTTTCTCGCTGCGCGCCTGATGCCGGGTGAGACCCCCATGTTCTACATGGAGCTGCCCCCTATGAGGATGCCGCAGCTTTCCAATATCCTCACCAAGACCTACACCCGGATGCAGTGGTATTTCCTGGAGATCCTGCCGCTGTTCATCCTGGCCTCCTTCCTGCTCTGGCTCGGCAAGATCACCGATTTCTTTGCCAAGCTGGTTGACTGGTCGACCCCTGCCATGCATCTGTTGGGGTTGCCGAAGGAGGTGGCGGTTGCCTTCATCTTCGGTTTCTTCCGCCGCGACTATGGCGCTGCCGGTCTTTACGACCTGCAAACCAAGGGTATACTTGACCCCAGGCAGCTGACGGTTGCAGCGGTGACGCTGACCCTGTTCATCCCCTGCGTGGCCCAGTTCCTGGTCATGAAGCGGGAGCGGGGGTGGAAGGTGTCGCTCGGGATAGGCTTCTTTGTCAGCGGACTCGCGTTCGGCAGCGGTTATCTGTTGAACCAGTTCCTGCTGGTGACGAGGCTGGTATGATCCGTTGCGGGTATTGCGGACACGAGTTCCCCGAAGAGGAAGGAATCCGTTCTTGCGGGAGATGCGGGAAACCGGGAAGCTGCCGGATGGTCAGGTGCCCCCGTTGCCTGTACGAGAATCTGCCGGAACCGCAGGTCATCAAGAAGATCAAGAAGGTTTTCGGCTCACAGAAATAAAGCGAAACGGCACATGCACAAGGAGAATGGGCAGATGAAACTGACCGAAAAGGCTGAAGAGATACTGGAGGCGATGTGGATCGCCATCGAAGAGGAAGGGAAGGGATTCGTCGAGATCGACAGCTTGTCGGTCCCTGCCGACGACCCGGCGTACCGGGAACTGACCTCCCTGGCGATGGTGGAGATCAGGGAGGGAAGGATCTACTATCGCCCGGAAGGGCGGGAGGCCGGCAGGGAGACCATCCGCCGCCACCGTCTGGCCGAGCGGCTGATTATGGACGTGTTGGACATCCGTGGCGATTCGGGCGAGGACAAGGCCTGCCAGTTCGAACACCTCCTGGATCAGGGGGTCGATACCAAGCTCTGCACCATGCTGAACCATCCTTCGACCTGCCCCCATGGCAAGCCGATCCCACCGGGCGACTGCTGCGAAGCGGCGCGCCAGACCGGTGACTTAGGAGTGGTCCCCCTGACCGAGCTGAAATCGGGGGAAGAAGGGGATATTGCCTATCTACAGAGCGGCGACGACAAGAAGATGCAGAAACTGATGGCCCTCGGAGTCCTGCCGGGGAATCGCATCCGGCTCTTGCAGACGTTCCCTTCGTATATCTTTCGGGTCGGGTTTTCTGAATTTGCCGTCGATACTGCCATGGCCAGGGAGATCATCGTCAGAAAGTAAGAGAATCCCATGTTTCCCATACTCGTTGCCGAAGACGACCGCAAGATTGCCAACGTGGTCAGGGCGTACCTGCAGGAGGCAGGGTACCGGGTCGTCCTGGCCGAGACCGGCAGGGACGCCATTCGCGCTGCCGGCGAGGAGCTGCCGCTCCTGGTGATCCTGGACCTGACCTTTCCGGACATGGCAGGGGAAGAGGTCTGCCAGGAGCTGAAGGAGCTGGGGGAGTTTCCCATCATCATGCTCACCTCCAAGGCCTCCGAGGAGGAGCGCCTGGTCGGCTTCGCCCTGGGGGCCGACGACTATGTGGTCAAGCCCTTTTCCCCCCGCGAACTGGTCTCCAGGGTCAGGGCCGTGCTGAAACGTGCACAGCGTCAGGAGCTGGGCGGGGCGGAACAGCTCCGTTTCAATGGCGGCGACCTCTGCCTCGACGGCCAGAGCTTTGCCGCGTTCCGCCGGGGGGAGCAGGTGAATCTCACCCCCACCGAGTTCAAGCTGCTCCTGACCCTTGCTGCGACCCCGCAGAAAGTCTTCAGCCGCGAGGAGCTGGTGGAGAAGGCGCTCGGCTATCAGTTTGAAGGGTATGAGCGGAGCATCGACGCCCATGTGAAGAATATCCGCCAAAAGCTCATGGACGATCCCCGCTCCCCTACTTACATCCAGACCATGTACGGCGTCGGCTACCGCTTCATCGGCAGGAAAGATGCGTAGACCCCTTGCCGTCAAGATCCTGGTCCTGCTCCTCTTCACGACCTCAGTAGCGCTCTCCTCTGCCTTCATCTTCCGCCAGCTCATCATCGACGATTTCCGCAGCTACCGGGAAGGGGAGCTGGAGGACCGGGTCTACTGGGTCACTGCCCGGTTGGAAGGGGCGTATCGGGAACAGCGGGGCTGGGCAGCCCCGGCCCTGGCCGATCACAGCGCCTGGGCCCTGCTCCTGGGGATGGAGGTGCGGCTCACCGACCACGCGGGACGGGTGGTGATGGATACGGCACAGGCACTGTCGCTGCTCCCTGCTGCCGACCGTGAACGGGTCCTGGCTGTTTCGGGCTATCTGCCGGCAACGGCACAGGGGAGCTATACCCCTTATCCGCTCTTTCTCGACGGCAAGGAGATCGGCACCCTGGGGGTCCGCTTCGTTCCCCGGTGGCGGCCGGCGATCTTCGAAGAGCGGGCGAGCCGTTTCCTCTTCTGGTCGTCACTGCTGATCGGGGGGATTGCCATCCTCGTCGGTATTGCGGCCGCCCGGAGGTTGAGCAGGCCGCTGGTGCTCCTCACCGCTGCTGCCGAGGGGATCGGCAAGGGGGATCTGACCAGCCGCGTCCCGGCCCATGCCAGGGACGAGATCGGCCGTCTCGGCCAGACCTTCAACCGGATGGCTGAGGAGCTTCAACTGCAGGAGCGGCTGCGGCGCACCCTCTTTGCCAATGCCGCCCACGAACTGCGGACCCCGCTGACAGCCATCCGTTGCGAGCTTGAGGGGATGATGGACGGCCTGATCCCCTCGTCCCGCGAGCAGCTCCAGTCGTTGCACGACGAGACCACCCGCCTGACCTCGCTCTTAGCCGGCATGGAAGATCTGTCATCTGCTGAGGCCAGTTCCCTCAACCTTCAGCGGCAGTCAGTGCAGCTCGGCCCCTTTCTGGCGGGGATCATGGAACGCTACCAGGCACTCTTCGACGAAAAAGGGGTTGCGCTGCTGTCTGCCGCTGCCGATGACGACAGGGTAGATGCCGATCCGGAGCTGCTTTCCCGCATCGTGGTGAACCTTTTGGGGAATGCGCTCAGGGCGACGCCGGCAGGGGGGACGGTTACGGTGAAGAGCGAGCCGGTCACAGGCGGGACTGCCATCAGTGTCACGGATACCGGCTGCGGCATTGCTGCCGATGCGCTACCGCGCATCTTCGAACGATTCTACCGCGGAGCCGGCGGTGGGATGGGGCTTGGACTTGCCATCGTGAAGGAGCTGGTCGAGGCGCATGGCGGCCGTATCGAGGTCGAAAGCAGGGTGGGGGAGGGGAGCAGGTTCACCGTCCTCATCCCTGCAGGCTCCCATCCCGATCTTCAGGACGGGAACCCGCAGAGAGCCGGCCGGTTGTGAATCCGCTTCAGCCGGTAGTTGAAAAACTCAGGTTGTTCAAACATAGTCAGATCGTCGCACCCGCAGAAAGGCCCGCGGAGGCGTGGCAGCGCCACGCCGCACAAGGCGGCTTTCGAGGACGGCGGCGAGATGGCTGTGTTTCAACAACCTGTCAGATGGAGCCGTCCTTTTCACCCATGACTCCCAGGATCTTCTTTGCCTCGGGATGTCCCTGCTTGGCCGCTTTCTTCAACCAGATCACCGCTTCCTTCGGGTCTTTTTTCACCCCTTCGCCCATGGTGTACATGTAACCGATGTTAAACTGCGCCTGCCGGTGCCCCTGTTCCGCTGCCTTGCGATACCAGCGGTATGCCTCTCCCTGGTCGAGCGCCAGGTCCTCTCCCTTGTCGTACAGCATCCCCATTGTGAACTGGGCATTCACGTCTCCCAGATCCGCGGCCTTGCGGAACCATTGCACCGCTTCGCGCCGGTCCTGTTTTACCCCTTCCCCCTTGTAATACATGATGCCGATGTTGTAGCAGGAGTTCTTGCCGCCATCGGCCTTGAAATCCTTCATGGCCCGGCTGAAGTCCTTTTTCTTGTAAGCCTTCAGCCCGCTGTCGAAGCTGGCCAGGCAGGGAGTTGCCGCAAGCAGCAGTGAGAGGATGACGATGATCGTTCTGTTCGTGCATTTCATAGGGACCTCCATGTCCGTTGTGTGGTGGTGATGTGGGGGAGTTACCAGCTTCCCTGTGCCTGTTCCTTCTGGAGCGTGCCGGCCATCCGGTCCGCATCGGCGTTCCCCTGGCGTGACGAGAGCCTGAACCACTCCAGTGCCTTTTCGCGGTCCTTTGTCACGCCGAGACCGTTCTGATAAAGGGTCGCGATATTGAACGATGCCAGCCCATGACCCTGCTCGGCTGCCCTGGTATACCAGGAAAGGGCGCTGGAGAACGATTGCGGCACCCCTGCGCCCCGTGCGTAGAGATTGCCCAGGTTGAACTGCGCATCGGCAGAGCCGTTTTCCGCTGCCTGCGTGTACCAGCGCACCGCTGTCCGCTCATTGCGGACGACGCCGCGCCCCTTCTCGTACAGGAACCCGAGCGTGAACGCTGCTTCCGCGTGTCCTGACCGGGCGGCCCGGTCGATGAGCGCGATCCCCTGTTCCTCGTTGCGCTGCACCCCTCTGCCTGTGCGATAGAGCGAACCGAGGCGGTACGAGGCATCGATCACCCCTTTCTCGCTCGCCTTTGCCAGCCAGCCTGCTGCCTCGCTTTCGTCCCTGCGCACGCCGCGCCCTTCTTCCAGCATGACCGCCAGACGGTACTGGGCATCGACGATACCCCGGCCTGCTGCCTTCCTGAACCAGGCTGCTGCTTCGGCATCATTCCGTTTCGCGCCGCGTCCCTCCTCCAGCATGAGGGCCAGGCGATATTCGGCATCGGGAATCCCTTGCTGGGCGGCCTTGGCGTACCATGCGGCAGCCGCTGTCATCTCTTTTGCCATGCCGGTGCCGGTCTCGCACATCAGACCGAGCTGGTATTGGGATTCCGCAATTCCCTGGTCTGCGGCCCTGCTGAACCAGGTCGCTGCCTCGGCCTCGTTTTTCTCGCCACCCCGCCCCTTGAGCAGCATCAGCCCGAGATGGTTCTGGGCAGCGGCAATACCGTTATCGGCGGCTTTGCGCGACCAGGTGCGCGCCAGTGCCTCGTCCTTCGGCCCGCCGCGTCCTTCATTCAGCATCAGAGCGAGCCGGTACTGGGCCTCGGGGATATTTCCTTCGGCGGCAGTCCGGTTCCAGCGGATCGCCTCGTTGTCGTTCCGGTCCGCGCCGCGCCCTTCTTCCAGCATAATGGCCAGGCGGCCGGCTGCGTAGAGATCTCCCCCGGCTGCAGCCTTGCGGTACCAGGCAACAGCCTCGGCCGCATCGGCCTTGACCCCGCGCCCTTCTTCGAGCATGCGACCGAGGCGGTACTCTGCCCCGTGAATCCCGGTTTCAGCGGCCTGGCGATAGAGCCGTGCCGCCTCAGGCTCGTTTTTGGCAACGCCGATCCCCTCTTCCGTAAGGTACCCCAGCCGGTACTGGGCAGCGGCGTTGCCGCTGTCGGCGGCATAGCCGAACCATCGTGCCGCCTGCTCCATGTTGCGACCAACGCCGCGTCCTTCTTGCAGGAGCATGGCCAGTCGGTATTGCGCCTCGGGGGACCCCTGAACAGCGGCGAGGCGGAGCCACCCCGCGGCGGCGCGCTCGTCCCGTTCGATCCCCTCCCCCTCCAGCAGGAGGAGCCCCAGGGCGAGCCATGAGCCGGGGTGGTTCTGCAGGGCTCCTTTCTTCAGCCAGAAGAGGGCCTGCCGGTCGTCCCGCGGGACGCCTTCTCCCTTTCCGTAGCGCATGCCGAGGTCGTACTGGGCCGACGGATCTCCTGCCTCGGCGCGGACTGCCAATTCACTGACCGCCGACACAAGGGCAGCCGTGTCGGCCTTGCAGACCGTGGCGCCTGTTGCGGCGATCAGCACCAGCAGCAGAATCCCTCTGCGAATCAATCGATGTTGCATTGCCGTTTCCCCTCGATTCATCTGATCTCCGGCCTCACCCCGGCCGGTTGCGGTGTTTGTGGCAGCCAACAGCACCCCGTTCTGGTGCCAAAGAAGAGAGGAGTCTGCGGACTACCGGCCAAACCACCGATTACCGTGCAATATCTCCACCAAACCTGAGCGTCGATCCCTCTTTAATGAATGCCGTGACGATAGGCACTGTTGCGAGGCATGAACTTTGTATATATTATATAATGCAATCAGAATCTTGAATTGGGAGATCCTTATGAATGTGCTGCTGGTAGAGGACGAGTACAAAACGGTCGATTTCATTAAGAAAGGGCTGCATGAAAACGGTTTTCGCGTCGATGTCGCCCACTATGGGACTGACGCGCTCAAGCTGGCCCTTTCCCACGAATACGACATCATTGTGCTCGATGTGATGATCCCCGGCATTGACGGCTGGGAGGTGATGCATCGCCTGCGGGAAAAGGGGAACATGACGCCGGTGATCTTCTTGACCGCGCTGGATGGGCTGGAAGACCGCCTCCGCGGCCTGAAGCTCGGGGCGGACGATTATATCGTCAAGCCGTTTGCCTTTTCCGAGCTCGTTGCCAGGATCCACACGGTCCTGCGGCGGGGCCAGGCCAAGACCGGCGGCGAGCTCTACCGGGTCGGGGACCTGGAACTGGACCTTGCCGCCCACCGGGTCGTGCGCCAGGGGGCCAGGATCGATCTGACACCCAAGGAGTATACCCTGCTCGCGCTGCTCATGCGTTACCAGGGGGATGTCCTCACCAGGACCCGGATCGCCGAAAGGATCTGGAACCTGGACGATTTCCACGATACCAACGTTGTCGACGTCCATATGCGCCGGTTGCGCGCCAAGATAGACGACCCCTTTGAAAAGAAGCTGATCCACACGGTCCGTGGTGTCGGTTATGTGCTTGAGGACCGTGGCTGATGTTCGTGCCGCTGCAACCGAAAAGGAAACCGTCCGTTTCCATCAAGAACGAACTGACCACCCATTATGTGGTGTCGTATTTCATCATCCTCGTCTGCGTCATCGGTCTCATCTACTGGGCGCTGGTCGCAGCCATAAAACAGCAGGCCGTCAAGCACATGAAAGACGAGATCATGGTGCTGCAGACGATCCTGAATTCCGGCGACCCCCGGGCATTGCAGCGCAAAATCAAGACATCCCAGGAAAAGGAGTTCGCGAAACTCTATATCCGCATTCTGGACCAGGACAACCGCGAGATCACTCAGACACCGGAGATGGACCAACTACTGCCCCCCCCCTTCTTCCACGAGCCGGTAGCCCTGGAGAGCCTGAAGTCGGAAGGTTTCAAGCAGTACCATGTCAACGGCAAGGTCTTCCTGGTGGAATCGATGTGGCTCCATGTGCTGGGTGCGCCGAGGATTGTCCATATGGCGCTGGATGTCTCTTCCTTCGAGCGGATTCTCGACGTATTCCAGGGCTGGCTGGTCGCAGTGATGCTGGTGGGGCTCCTGGCGTCCAGCCTCGTGGGTCGTTACATCACCCACAGGGGATTGCGTCCACTCGACCAGATCGCTGCCAAGAGCCGGCAGATAACCTCCAGCAACCTGGGGGAACGGTTCGAGCCCGACAACTGGCCGGTGGAGATGCATGAACTGACGTTGGAACTGGACGACATGCTGGACCGCCTGCAGCATTCTTTCGAGCGGCTGAAGAGTTACGCCGCCAACCTGGCCCACGAGCTGCGCACCCCCATCGCCAACCTGATGGGTGAGGCCGAGGTGGTGCTGACCCAGAGCCGGGATAGCGCCGAATACGAGCGGGTCATCGAGTCGAGCCTGGAGGAGTATCAACGGCTGTCGCGCACCATCGACAGCCTGCTCTTCCTCGCCAAGGCCGACTCCCAGGAGGTCAGGCTCAAGTTGGAGGAGGTCAGGGTCAAGGAGGAGATCCATAACCTTGAGGACTACTACGAGGTATCTGCCCAGGGGAGGGCATTCCTGATCCTGTGCGATCCGGACATGACCGTGCGGGCGGACGTGACCCTGTTTCGCCGGGCCTTGAGCAATCTCATCATGAATGCCATTAAGTATAGTCCTGCGGGTGGGATGATCACGCTTCAGGCAGAGCGGTCCGACGGCTTTGTGGAGGTGACGGTCGCCGACCAGGGGATCGGCATTACTCCGGAGAATCTGGAACGCCTGTTCGAACGGTTCTACCGGGTTCCGGAGGCAAAGTCGCTGGACCACCGGGGGGCTGGACTCGGCCTCGCCATCGTCAAGTCGATCATGGAGCTGCATGGCGGCGCAGTGGCAATTTCCAGCGAGCCGGGCAAAGGAACAAAGGTCACCCTGACCTTCCCGGCGGCAGACTAACCGGATTATTTTTGCTCAATGAGTCGAAAATGACAACCCTGTCAGTTTAATGAAAGGTTTACGAGCGCAACGCTCGGCTAATTCGGGAAAGATGACGGGATTTTACGTTTCTCCTTCCGGACAGAAAGAAATCATGCAAGGCCTCCGACTTCGGGGGCCTTTTTTTTGTGTCATTTTTTCTCCTGATTAAGAGTGCTTACGAAAAAATGAAGTGCCGGCAACGACGATGGCATTGCCGATGCTTTGTAGTGATTCAGAAACAGACTGGAATACTTACGAAATTGTCAGAAAAGGGAAACAGGCGGATGGGACTCAAGGGGTTGTGCATAGGGATGACGGGAGTGCTGGCGATCGGGCTGACCGCTCCGGTTTTCGCTGCCGAGGTGAAGGCCTCCTATCTCTATAACCTCTCCGACTTTACCGGGTCCAAACCGTTCAGCTCGGCAAAGATCACCCTGGCTCCGGTGAAGAATGAAATATATGCCATGGCCGGTGAATCGGTATCGGTGTTCAACAGTAGCGGCATGGAGGTCTACCGCTTCGACTATGACCCCACCCTGGGGGTTGTCGTGGATGTGGCGGTGGAGGAGAGCGGCGACATCATCGTCCTGGCCCAGCAGGGGGCAAAGTTCAGGCTGGTCCGCTGCAACTTCCGCGCTGAGCCGGTGGCGCCCATCGAACTGCACGGTGTGCCCGAAGGGTTTGCCTCCTTTGCCCCAAACCGGATCCTGCTCCGCAACGGCAGCCTCTACCTGGTGAGCATGGCAGGGATGCAGGTCCTGGTGGCTTCACCAGACGGCACGGTGCGTAAAGGATACGACCTGGCACACTCGCTGGAGTTTACCGAAAAGGAACGGGTCAACAGCGGTCTCGGCGGTTTCGAACTGGATCGGGACGGCAACTTCCTCTTCACGGTGCCTGCCATTGCCCGTGCCTATCGCCTGCTCGGCGATGGGACCGTCAAGTCGGTCGGCAAGCGGGGGAGTGCACCCGGACGCTTCGGGGTTATCTCCGGGATCGCGGCCGACAAGGCGGGCAACGTACTGGTTGCCGACACCCTCCGTTGCGTGGTGCTGGTGTTTGACAAGGATTTCAACTTCGTCAAGGAGTTCGGGGCGCGCGGCATCAAGCCCGGCAACCTCGTCGGTCCCGGCGATATCGCCGTGGACAGCGAGGACAGGGTTTATGTCAGCCAGCTCCGCAAGAGAGGGGTCAGTGTTTTCCAGCTTTCCCTGAGCTGATCGAATGATGAGGGCTCTGCATCCTGCCCGGGAAAGGGGTGAATGGGGAGGGATACGAAAAGGATGCGATTGAAAAGGAAGCAAGGAATTATTTTCGGAATGAAACAGCTCGCAGTTTCAAAGGGGCGATAAGCCTCGCAACATCCTCTGCTAGGGGTAAACCCATCGTAAGGTGGGGACACAAAGCCACAGATCCTCAGTTCAGCGACGAACCGGATGGCTGGGCCGCCAGAGAAAACCTTATGGAGGATAGACATGAAGAAAGCAACACAGGTAAGTCTCGCAGTAGCAGCATCCCTTCTCATCAGCGCACCGGCAGCATTTGCATTCCACTCAGGCGGTGTTGCCGAGTGCGAAGGGTGCCACACCATGCACAACTCCCTGGACGGCGCCGCTATGACGTCGGCAACCCCGCAGTTCCAGGCCGGCCCGTACCTCCTCCAGGGGAACGACGCCAGTTCTGCATGTCTCAACTGTCACCAGGGTAGCGCAGGCAGCTACCACATCTCCACCGCCGATGCCGACATGCCTGCCGGTACCGCTCCGCTGCAGATGACCCCCGGTGGCGACTTCGGCTGGTTGAAGAAGAGCTACACCTTCACCGTTCGCGGCAGTGCAGCGACCAACCCCGGTGAGCGCCACGGCCACAACATCGTAGCCGGCGATTACGGCTACGTTGCCGATGCCACGCTGACCGTAGCCCCCGGTGGCAGCTACCCCGCCGCCAACCTGGCATGCTCCAGCTGCCACGATCCCCACGGCAAGTATCGCCGTGACGCGACCGGCGCCATCGCTACTACCGGCCTGCCGATCAAGAACTCCGGTTCCTACAACACCAGCGCTGATCCGACCACCTGGGGCGCAGTCGGCGTTTACCGCATCCTCGGCGGCATCGGCTACCAGCCCAAGTCGCTGGCAGGTTCCTTCGGCTTCACCCAGCAGGTTCCGGCAGCCGTTGCTCCGTCCACCTACAACCGCTCTGAAGCAACCACCCAGACCCGCGTAGCTTACGGTAACAACATGTCGGAATGGTGCGCCAACTGCCACACCGGCCTCCTGCGCGGCTCCTACACCTCCGGCATGGGCGGGCTGACCCACCCGGCCGGCAACGGCGCCAAGCTCGGCGCTACCATTCTTGCCAACTACAATGCCTACGTGAAGTCGGGCGACATGAGCGGCACGTCTGCCAACTCCTACAACTCCCTCGTACCGTTCGAAATGGGTTCGACCGACTACACCGCCATGAAGGCCGTGGCACTCAACACCGACGCTCAGCTTGGTGGCGCCGATTCCAACTCCAACGTGAACTGCCTCTCCTGCCACCGCGCCCATGCTTCCGGCTTTGCCAGCATGCTCCGCTACGCTCACGAGAACGAGTTCATGACCATTGCTGACGCCAGCGGGAACTCCATCTACGATCCGAACAGCACCACCTCCGCCGTTTCCCAGGGCCTCACCGCCGCTGAGCAGCAGGCTGCCTACTACGGACGCGATGCAACCAAGTTCGCTCCTTACCAGCGCCTCCTGTGCAACAAGTGCCACGCCAAAGATTAATTCTCTGACCGTTGTGGCTCGGAACGGGGTCGGCCATGCGCCGACCCCG
>MTLC01002019.1_pt1 | contig 47005 bp, 46 predicted proteins | sample 1982451 | NCBI WGS metagenome assembly MTLC01 (sample SAMN05710165, study PRJNA340218) | biofilm metagenome | isolation source: sample SPH anode biofilm adapted to +100 mV | place: USA | collected 2012-02-03 | reverse complement strand
GGCCTTAAAATCAGCGACAGAACTACCGACGCAACCATCAATGCCGGCGGAGGCGTTAAGTACTTCGTGACCGATTCGGTCGCGTTGAGGGCCGATGCTCGCCAGTTGTTTGTGCTGGAGAAGCCTGACAGCCCCAAATACAACTGGGAATACACCGCGGGCCTGACCTTCCTGCTTGGGGGCAAGACTGTTGCACCTGTGGCGGTTCCGCCCCCTGCACCAGCACCGGTTGCCGAACCTGCTCCTGTGCCAAAACCCGTTCCGGCTCCTGTTGTCGCTCCTGCACCGGCCCCGGTTCCTCCTGCCCCGTCTGTAAACATGACGGTTACCCCGGGTTCGATCACCAAAGGCGAAACAGCGACCTTGGCGTGGAGTTCGAGCAACTCTACCAACTGTGAAATACAACCGGAAGTTGGCGCTGTGCAACCTCAGGGGACTATGACGATTACCCCTGCTGACAACACTGCATACACCCTGACTTGTAATGGTGCTGGTGGCACTGCCAAGAGCGCTGCGCGAGTTGCAGTACTTGCTCCTGCCCCGGTAGTGGCTCCTACTCCGGTAGTGGCTCCTACTCCGGTAGCGCCCCCTGCTCCGGCCGCCAAGCTGTGCAGTCCTGCAGTCATAAATATCCAGTTCGATACCAATAAAGCCGATATCAAACCCCAATATCGCGATGAACTGAAAACTGTGGCTGCCTTCCTGAACGAGTTCCCCAACGCCACGGGCGTCATCGAGGGGCATACCGACAATGTTGGGCCTAAAGCTCTCAACATGAAACTGTCCCAGCGGCGTGCGGACACGATACGTAATTATCTTGTCAAAGAATTAGGTATAGCCCCTGAGCGGATTAAAGCTGTTGGCTATGGTCCTACAAAGCCCATCGCCAGCAACAAGACCAAGGCAGGAAAAGCAAAGAATCGCCGTATTGAATCCAATTTCACCTGCAACAACAACTAGGAACGGCAACTACGGTTATTAACAGGCAGACACCCTTTTGGAATTTTTCTGGGAGGGTGTTTTGCTATGACGCTCTGGTTTCACGGCACCCTCACCTTGAAAGGAGAATTACAATGTCAAAGCGACTCTGCGCTGAGTTCATCGGTACATTCTGGCTGGTTCTAGGTGGTTGTGGCAGTGCGGTACTTGCGGCTGCTTTCCCGAATGTGGGAATTGGGTTACATGGTGTGGCTCTGGCTTTCGGGTTGACGGTCCTCACTATGGCCTTCGCCATTGGTCACATCTCCGGGTGCCATCTCAACCCCGCGGTCTCCATCGGTCTCTTTGTTGGGGGGCGATTCCCCGCTAAAGAAGTAGGCCCCTATATCTTAGCTCAGGTGCTAGGTGGCATCGCGGGGGCTGCTGTTTTGTTCCTGATAGCCAGTGGGAAAATGGGATTTGATGTTGCTGCCGGCTTCGCCTCAAATGGCTATGGCGAACATTCTCCGGGCGGGTATACCCTAGTCGCTGGACTCGTTACGGAGATCGTCATGACCATGATGTTCCTGTTTATCATCATGGGGGCAACCGACAAGCGTGCCCCCCAGGGGTTCGCACCGATTGCCATCGGTTTGGGACTTACCCTGATTCACCTCATCAGCATCCCGGTCACCAATACGTCGGTAAACCCAGCACGCAGTACGGCGGTCGCCATATTTGTCGGAGGATGGGCCATGTCACAACTGTGGCTCTTTTGGGTTGCTCCCATTATCGGCGCCATAGCCGGGGGCGGTATTTACCGGTTCCTTGGTTCCAGCAAGGAATAGACACGGTTCGGCAGAAATCAACGACGGAAAGGACCCCCTGATTTCGTCGGCTCGAAAATTTCTCAGCGCCCTGCATGTCACAACATGCCTCGCACGAGCATTCACAGGTTGCGGTTATTGAAGCATTCTCACTCATAATTCTTTCGGAGGGTATGGCTATGAGCATCGTAAAGGAATTCAAGGAGTTTGCAGTAAAAGGCAACGTTGTCGATATGGCAGTCGGCATTATCATTGGTGCTGCATTCGCCAAGATAGTATCGTCATTTGTCGGTGACGTTATTATGCCGCCAATCGGAGTCATGCTGGGAGGCGTTGATTTTTCACAACTTTCTATCATTGTCAAAGAGGCGGTTGGCAATAAACCGCCTGTAGTGATCAGTTATGGCAAGTTTATACAAACCATCATAGACTTTATTATCATCGCGTTTGCAATTTTCGCGGCAGTTAAAGCAATAAACACACTGAAGAAAAAAGAAGCCGCAGCACCAGAGGTGCCTCCTGCCCCCACACGGGAAGAAATACTGCTTGGTGAGATCAGAGACTTACTAAAGAGTGGCAGGTAGTGGGATGAGGCTATAGGTGCTTGGGTGCTGGGAGTGAATATTCAAGCACCAGCAAACTATGTAAGCCAAAGGAGGATGGACATGAAAAAAAACGTGGGCAGGCAAAATCCTTTTAGGATGCACGCTCGTTGCTATGTTGGCTGAAGTGTGGCTGGCACTGCTTCGGTTCGCCTGCGACGAATGATGTGATGCAGTCCGCTGGAGCGTTTATGCGTGCTTGTCTGGGCAGGCTGGATAGATTGCCACAGGATAATTATTTGGCAACCTGGATTTATTGGGTCGCTGTCGGGTCGAGTTATGCAGGATTTCAGGGGCGTCCCCTGATGCACCTGAGAGGGACGCTCTGACGTCGGATGCATGTCTTCTCTGCCGGGCATGGTACAAGGAAAGGGCACCACCAAGACCTGAGGTGCCCTCATCGAAGATCTACCAGCAGCCAGGGATTCAAACGGTTCCTGTACTCACGGCTAGATTACGGACAAATATATGCACTAACTGATGAGTAACATTTAGCTCCCATGGAACTGCTGGTGCAGCTCGGATCCTTTGATACATAGTGCGTAGCTTTGAGAGCTGCAGCCTTGTTTAGTGCTGCCACCTTACCGTATTCGATAGCTTTTTCTTGGCTTCGATGCTCTTCGCCCCCCCCAACTACACCGACGAATTTGCAGTTTGCAACCATTGAGCTATCAGCCTCTTTAAGTAATTTAGACTGCGGACTTGGCATAGCAAGGCACCCACTAAGGGCACTACTCATAGCTATTGCACCTAAGGTTAGAATAAAATTTTTGTTAATTTTCATGATCCCCCTCCGGCTCAGAGGCCAAAGCATATTTTAATGATATGATTCACTGTCAGTTTGTGGAACTTGTGTCAATGAAATTGTTTGCATCAAGTATCAGGCGATAATATTGGGAAGTCTCGTGGCTAAATAAGGTCAGCAACAAGATGTTGTTACGTAGTTTTCTCGCTGGGAGCGCTGCCTAAGCAGAAGAGTCCTCCTTCGTTTGATGAAAGCGCTAGAGAGGATGGCTGAGCAACTCTCTCACCTCTAAGCCGATGTTGTTGGTGTGGAATGCATGTTCAACCTGGTACTGGCCTGCAGACCTGAATTGTCCTAGCTGTTCCTCCGTTTGTTCTAATGATTGAAGATCACAAGATGTAATTACTGGCTTTAAGCACCTGCCCTTCACCTCGTGATTTTAGTAACTTATCCACCTTCATTCAAGCACCGCCAAAATATCACAGGAAACCGCACCCAGCACGCCATCCGCAAGACAGACCAAATAGATATTGACATGCAATTACGCCTACTTGCAAAACTGCGCAGAAAGTATGCAAACCGTAAAAGTGCCTATTTTTGCGTCACAACCAACGCGCTTATCCACAGGATTAGAGCACTTATCCACAGACGCAGTGGAAAGGTGTCGAGTCTAAGTAATATGTGGGATGATTAATGAAGTGGCTGAAGGTGGTCGAGGCGTGAGAGGAGTTTCCGCTACGGGGTGCAATAACAGCGCGGAGTAAAAGCTGGAACCTGTGTGTTGAAGCGGCAGCGGGGGGGCATGGAAGCGGGCTGAGGTCGACAGAACGGCCTGAACGCCTACTAACGGGCCGCATTGCACGTCTTTTCTGCCTGTCAGTCATCGCATTGCCAGGATACGCCTATTTCTGTGAGCTTTGCCGCCAGCAAGGCAACTTGTCCATGCATGAGCGCGAGACCGATGGCGTCGCCAAGCGGGCCGATGTCGACCATGAAATAGGGTCATACATCTGGACAACAGATTGTCCTGAATTTACCCCGCGATTTTCCGATAAGAGCTTGGCACATCATGCGATCACATTCACGTTAACGAAACGCGTGAGCGGAGGTAGGACAACTATGAAAAGTTACAAGCACTGGGGCATATTTTCCAAGATCGTCAGCCTGTCTCTGCTCTCCTGGCTCGTTCTGGTTCTGGCGGCGATGTTCGTGCTGGTTCCATACATCCGCGGCCTGCTGATTCAGGAAAAAATGGACACGGTCCGGTTTCTGGTTGAGGAGGCGTCAACCATTCTGGTCAGCTACCAGAAGCAGGTCGAGGCGGGGACCCTTTCGAAGGAGCAAGCACAGAAAGAAGCGGCCAAGGATATCAAGGAATTGCGCTACGACGGCAAGGAGTACTTCTTTGTCAGCGACCTCAGCAACCGACTTATCGCTCATCCGCTTCGCCCCGAAAACGAGGGTAAGGACATGAGCACGTTCAAGGATGCTGATGGAAAATTGATTTACCAGGAATTCGCCAAGGCGGCGTCCAGTGACGCAGGCGGCGGTTTCGTCGATTACCGCCAGATAAAACCTAAGGAGCAAAAACCGCAGCCAAAACTCAGTTACACCAAACTCTTCAAGCCGTGGGGGTGGGTAGTCGGTACCGGCATCTACATAAACGGCGTGGACGAGGACATGAGGAAAGTTCAGCTCGCGGTAACGCTTGGTCTTCTGGCCGTGCTGGGCCTCAGCATAATGCTCTCTTTGCTGGTATCCCGCACCATCACCGGGCCGGTCAAGGAGGTGGTGGACAGGATAAAGGACATCGCTCAGGGAAACGGGGATCTGACCAAGCGCTTGCCGATACACGGCGACAACGAGGTCGGGGAGCTCTGCATCGGGTTCAACGCCTTCGTAAGCAAACTGCACGGCATCATCTCTCAAGTATCCGACAGCGCAGTCCAGCTCGCCTCATCTTCAAGCGAACTGCAGGCAAGTTCCAAGGGGATGTCGGAAAGCATCTCCACCCTTTCCGCCCAATCGGCGTCGCTTGCCACCGCAGGCGAGGAGATGTCGGCAACGTCCTCGGATATCGCCAACAACTGTCACCTGGCAGCCGACAATGCGGGGGGCGCCTCTCGCAAGGCGACTGAAGGTGTCACGATCGTCGGTGATTCTATTGAGATCATGCAGGCCATTGCCGCTCAGGTCAAAAACGCTGCAGATACCGTGGAGACGCTGGGCGAGCGTTCCGACCAGATTGGCACCATAATCGGCACCATCGAGGATATCGCCGATCAGACCAATCTGTTGGCGTTGAACGCAGCAATAGAAGCGGCGCGCGCAGGGGAGCAGGGGCGCGGCTTCGCCGTAGTCGCGGACGAGGTGCGGGCGTTGGCGGAGCGCACCACGCGCGCGACCAAAGAGATTGGAGAGATGATAAAGTCGATTCAGAACGAAACCAGGGGTGCGGTGCAAACGATGGAGCAAAGCGTGACTCAAGTGGAACATGGAAGCACCCAAGCCGCCGCTTCCGGAAAATCACTCCAGGAAATTCTTGAGATCATCAACAGCGTGACTGAACAGATCAGCCAGATCGCTACGGCGGCCGAGGAACAGACCTCGACCACCCGTGAGATCAGCAATAATGTACTGAGTCTCAATGAGATGGCCCACCAGAACAGCGCGGCCATCAATGAAACCGCGCTCGCCGCGAACGGCGTCTCTCGTCAGGCCGAAGATTTGCAGATGCTGGTAACCCAGTTCAAGCTGTAGTGAAATCGGGTCGGAACAAGTGGGGGGGGGCACCCCCAATGATGCCTTGGTTTTACAGCTCTCTCCCGAGCTGTGGAGAGAGTCATATTTTAATTCCCCGTCCTTTCTGCACTGAATTCTTGCTGGTCACAACAAGACTGCAAAGCTCGGTGTTGAGGGACGGGATGTCGCTGTCTAGTACCTTCCATACTGCATCAAGACTCACACCGAAGTAATGGTGAATCAGCCTGTTCCTCATATCACTGATCTGCCTGAAAGGTATTTTTTTATTGTCAGAAACAAAGGCTGGATAATGTTTCAAGAGTTTACCGGAAATTTCGCCAAGTATCTGAATGTGTCTTATTGCTGCATCCTGCTTGTCCTCATTGATCTTAAAAACAGCCTCACCCTCGCTTGAAATCTCGATCAGGCGATTAACCGACCTTTGAATGTCGTCCAGATACTCCTTGAGCGTCCGCGGCTTTCGGTCATCGGTCATATCGCGATTGCCTCCTTGTTGATCTCGTCCCTTTTCTCTTCCGGTATTTCCGTATCCAGAATGACATCGACCGGAACCTTGATGAGCTTCTTGACCTGCGCCGCGATCTCCACCAACTCCATCAGACCCGTTTTCCCCTTGATCGGCGACACCAGCAAATCCAAGTCGCTCCTGCTGGTGTCCTCCCCGCGTGCGGTCGAGCCGAAGACCCTGACGTTAGTAACATGATGCGCCAGGGCTATGGCCTTGATCTGCTCCCGGTAGACGGCCAACTGTTCGCTCGGCCGGGGGCGGGGGAGACGCTTGCGCTTTGCGGGACGGAGCGGCAAATTCTGCTGTTTCAGCCCACGTTCATCACGGGCGTCCAGTGCGGCCTGCCTTATCAGGTGGCGGACAAAGGATGACAGCGTTGTTTCCACCCCTGTCCGGCGGCTGAATTCAGCGGCAAGCTGCTCGGCCTGTTCCTTTTCTTCCGGCTCTATGACGATGTTCAGACGTGCGGTTTTCACCATGCCACCTCCATTTTATGTACATAATATACACATAAAATAGGAGGGTGACAAGTAAGTGAGAAGCACAAAACGGGTATTTCCTCACTCAATTCAGGCCCGGATCAAAATGCTCGGTGAAGGAGTCGTTGGGATTCCTCAACTCTCTTGCGGTTCGGCCTACCCCTCGACCAGTGCAACCAGCATAACGTTGATCAGTTCCGTCTCGGCCTCCTGACCGTCATCGTCGTACCGCAACCAGGCGGAACCTTCAGTTAAAGGCCGGCGATCCAGGATCAGGCGGGCCGGGCGCTCGTCGTGGCGCACCTGGACGACCGCCTTTTTCAGCGTGTTGTCGGAGGCGCCCTGTTTTCCCTGCTTTTCGCCGTTCTTCTCAACATCCTTGCCATTCGCACCATTCTCTCCTCCCAGGGCTCCGTCGCCGCTTCGCTCCGGCTCCTGCTGGCGCTTGTCGTCCAGATAGTTCCGCAGCTGTTTAACCGATCCACGGGTTATTTCCTGGTCCTCCGCATCCAGCCAGGCGGTCACTTCTTCGGGCTTTGTCTTGTAAGCGGCCACCAGCTCATTGATTACCGTTACATCCTTGGCCCGTTCCGAGTTGAACGCCTCGGCAACCGGTTCCGGCAGATCAAGTAGGGCGATGTGCTGCGTCACAAAGGCGGGAGACTTGCTGATGTTTCTGGCGATCTCACCTTTCTTGAGTCCCTTTGCCAATTCGCGGCCGATGTAGTCGGCTATCTCCCGGGCGGTCAGCTCGTCACGCTGAAGATTCTCGATAATCTGGTCCTCATCGTGGTGGTCGTTGTCGATGAAACCGGGAATCGCCGTATTACCCGCCCGTTTGGCGGCGCGGAAACGCCGGGCCCCATGGTTTATGAGGTAGCGTCCGGGAGCGGCCGGATTTTCCCTTACGGAAATCGGCGTCTTCACTCCTCGCAGCTCGATGGAGGCGGCCAGCTCCGCCATGCTTTCTTCTGAGAATCCGGGGTTGTTTTCGGTCCGCGGCTGATGCGGATCTTCGTCGATGAAATCAAGCGGCAACATCAGAGGACCGCCGCCATTATGCGCGGCGGCGGGAACAGAGTGGTTTTTAGGTGCCATTGCTTAACCCCCTTTGGTCTGGAACCCTGGTTTTGGTCCGGACGCTTTCGAGAGTATAAGGTGACCGCAACTGGGGTCAATCCGGTTGGTTGGAAAAAACTTATGCTGTGCGGGAAAAAATTTCACCTCACCTAAGTGCATTCCTTTTCGATGAAGTTACAATAGGCGGGATTTGTCTTCTTTAATTTTTCGTCCGGGCGCTTGGTTCGCTGTTGAACCACCTCCCCAAACAAGGAATTTTAGCGGCTAAAAATTCCGAGCCCGGCATAGAGGGGAAAGGGATGTCGGAACTGGACTTGGAAGACAACTTCATCAGCGTCAAAGATCGCGCCAGGCAGAAGTTGGAGCGGGATATGGGACCGCTGCTGCTGGCGGCGCTGCACGATCCGAGAACCGTTGAGCTCTTGCTCAATCCCGATGGCAGAGTGTGGCAGGAGTGCCTTGGGGAGAGGATGTCCTGTATCGGCATGCTGCGGCCCGCACAGGCTGAAGCAATCATCAAGACGGTTGCCGGCTACCACGGAAAGGAGATCACGCGGACAAAACCGATCATCGAAGGGGAGCTGCCCCTCGACGGTTCGCGCTTCGCCGGCCAGCTCCCGCCGATCGTTCTTGCCCCAACCTTCGCCATCAGGAAAAAGGCGGTCGCCATTTTCACGTTGGATGAATACGTGACGGCCGGCACCATGACCGAGGCGCAATGTGAAACGTTGAAAACCGCCGTGCGGGACCACCTCAACATCCTGGTGGTCGGCGGTACCGGAAGCGGCAAGACCACCCTGGTCAACGCGATCATAAACGAGATGGTGCTCTGCAACCCCGCTGAGCGGGTTTGCATCATCGAAGACACCGGAGAGATCCAATGCGCCGCCGAAAACTTCGTCCAGTACCACACCTCGCTCGACGTGAACATGACCACGCTCCTCAAGGTCATCCTGCGCATGCGTCCCGACCGCATTCTCGTGGGCGAAGTGAGAGGGGGGGAGGCTTTGGATCTGCTCGACGCCTGGAACACCGGGCACGAAGGGGGGGCGGCGACGCTCCACGCCAACAACTCCCTGGCCGGGTTGATCCGATTGAAATCACTCATCACCCGTAACGAGTCGGCTCCCTCGGATATCGAGTCACTGATCGGCGAGGCCGTCCAGATCGTCGTCCATATCGCCCGGACTCCGGGCGGCCGCAGGGTGCGGGAGATCGTCGCCATCGACGGCTATGAAAACGGCCGTTACATTCATTCCATCCTGTAAGGAGAGATGTCATGAAAAGCCTGATTTATGCGGTAGGCACGGAACGAAACGGCTTTCTCAACCTTATCCACTCAGCTCTCGGCACCGTGAAGAGCCGCAGGGGCACCCGTTCATACCTGCGCTTCGACAGCGGTGCGCTGGTTGTGACAGGCGCTGCGGCGCTTCTGCTGTTCATGCTGCTTCTTCCTGAACAGGCTGCCGCCTCCACGGGTACCGGCGGTTCGCTCCCTTACGAATCCTGGCTGAAGAGCCTGCAAAACTCCGTCACCGGTCCCGTGGCCTTCGCGCTGTCGATCGTGGGCATCGTGGTCGCCGGGGGCGTACTCATTTTCGGGGGGGACCTGAACGGGTTTTTCCGCACCCTGATCTTCATCATACTGGTCATGGCCTTTCTGGTCGGCGCCCAAAACATCATGAGCACGTTCTTTGGCCGCGGCGCGGTGATCGGCGGCTCAGGCGGAGGTGCGGCGACACCAGAGGCGACCGCCGCGCCTGCCGGACGCGGGGCGTAGCATGCCCCTGCGCACGGTACCCATTCACCGGGTCGGCAACAGGCACAACCTGTTCATGGGCGGGGACCGCGAACTGGTGATGTTCTCCGGTCTGCTGGCATTCGCGCTGATTTTCAGCGCACAGGAGGTGAGGGCGACGATCTTCGGACTTTCACTTTGGTTCGGCGCGCTCTTCGCCTGCCGGCTCATGGCGAAGTCCGATGTCCAGATGCGCTTCGTCTACCTGAGAAGCCGCAAGTACAGGAAGTATTACCCGGCCCGAAGTACCCCGTTCCGAGTCAACACGAAAAGCCAAGGCAACCAATACCGATGATCACCGCCATCTCCATAATCATCGCGGTCGTGGGAGCGGCCATGCTGCTCGTCATGTATGCGCGGATCCGGTCCTTGAACGGCGAGATCGTCCTGCGCAGGCACCGCCGGAAGGACGCCGGTTTCGCCGATCTCCTGAACTACGCCGCCGTGGTGGACGACGGCGTTATCGTTGGCAAAAACGGAGCCTTCATGGCCGCCTGGCTGTACCAGGGCGACGACAACGCCAGCAGCACGGACGAACAGCGGGAAATGGTGTCTTTCCGCATCAACCAGGCCTTCAGCGGTCTGGGCAACGGCTGGATGATTCATGTCGACGCGGTACGCCGGCCGGCTCCGAAATACTCGGAACGGTCTCTGTCGCATTTTCCGGACCCGGTGTCGCAGGCGGTTGACGAGGAGCGGCGGCGGCTGTTCGAACGGCTGGGCACCATGTACGAGGGGTACTTCGTCCTCACCGTCACCTACTTCCCGCCTCTGCTGGCGCAGGCAAGACTGGTGGATCTCATGTTCGAGGACGACAGCGTCACCCCGGACCACAAGGCGTGCACCGAGGATCTGATCAATCACTTCAAGCGCGAATGTCTCAATATCGAATCGCACCTGTCGGCGGCGGTGAGGCTCACCCGTCTGTGCGGCAATAAAATCACGGAGGAGGACGGTTCCACCGCGACGCATGACGAATTCCTGCGCTGGCTGCAGTTTTGCTGCACCGGGATCAACCATCCGGTGAGACTTCCCGACAATCCCATGTACGTCGACATGCTGATCGGCGGGGTGGAAATGTGGTCCGGGGTCGTGCCGAGGATCGGGCGAAACTTCGTGCAGGTCGTGGCCATCGGAGGGTTCCCCCTGGAGGGGACGCCGGGCATGCTGACCGCGCTTGGCGAGCAGCCGTGCGAATACCGCTGGTCGTCGCGCTTCATCTTCATGGATTCCGTCGAAGCGGTCGCGCACCTGGACAAGTACCGCAAGAAGTGGAAGCAGAAAATTCGCGGCTTCTTCGACCAGGTTTTCAACACCAACACCGGCGCCATCGATCAGGATGCCCTGTCCATGGTGCAGGATGCCGAGTCGTCGATTGCGGAGATAAACAGCGGTCTGGTGGCGGCGGGGTACTACACGAGCGTCGTCGTACTCATGGATGAAAACCGGGAGCGTCTGGAAACGGCGGCACGGTTCGTCGAGAAGGCGGTATCCCAGCTCGGCTTTTGCGCCTACACAGAGACCATCAACACCCAGGATGCATTCTTCGGCTCGCTACCGGGGCACGGCGTGGAAAACGTCAGACGGCCGATCATCAACACCCTGAATCTGGCCGATCTCCTCCCCACCAGCACCATCTGGACCGGCGCGAACACTGCACCCTGCCCGATGTACCCGCCGCTCGCCCCGCCGCTCATGGAGTGCGTCACGCACGGCGCAACACCTTTCCGGTTCAACCTGCACACCCGCGATCTGGGGCATACGCTCATGTTCGGCCCGACGCGCGCCGGCAAATCGACGCACCTGGGCATCATCGCGCTGCAGCTTATGCGCTATGAAGGGATGTCCATCTACGTCTTCGACAAAGGGATGTCGATGTATCCCACGACGAAGGCGGTGGGCGGCGCCCACTTTTCGGTCGCCGCCGATGAAAGCCGGCTCGCGTTCTGCCCGCTGCAGTTTCTGGAAACAAAGGGAGACCGCGCCTGGGCCATGGAATGGATCGACACCATACTGGCATTGAACGGCGTAGCCACCACACCAGGTCAGCGCAACGAAATAGGCAACGCCGTCATGAGCATGCACGAAAGCGGGGCGCGCACCATGTCCGAGTTCTGGCTGACCATTCAGGACGAACCCGTCCGCGAGGCACTCAAGCAGTACACGGTCGACGGCATGATGGGGAACCTGCTCGACGCCGAAAGCGACGGACTTGCCCTCTCGAGGTTCACCACCTTCGAGATCGAGGAGCTGATGAACCTGGGCGAAAAATTCGCGCTCCCCGTGCTTTTGTACCTTTTCCGGCGCATCGAGCGGAGTCTGCGCGGCCAGCCTGCCGCTCTCATCATAGACGAAGCCTGGATCGCGCTCGGACACGCCGCGTTCCGGGACAAGATCAGGGAATGGCTCAAGGCTTTCGCCAAGAAAAACTGTCTCGTGCTCCTGGCGACCCAGAGCCTGACCGACGCCGCCAACAGCGGCATTCTCGACGTCATTGTGGAATCCACGGCCACGAAGATTTTCCTCCCCAACGTCTATGCCCGCGATGTGGACACGGCCGCCCTGTACCGCCGCATGGGGCTCAATACACGCCAGATTGAAATCCTCGCGACCGCCGTACCGAAACGACACTACTACAGCATCTCGGAAGGGGGACGCCGGCTTTACGACCTGGCACTCGGCCCGCTGGCGCTCTCCTTCGTTGGCGCGACGGACAAGGAATCCATCGCCGCCATAAAGCGCCTGGAAGGGAAGTACGGCGACGGCTGGACGGACGAGTGGCTGGCGGGCAGGGGGCTGAAGCTCGCCGATTACGGGGTGTCCTTATGAATCTTGCAGCGGCTGTCACTGCGGCCAGAAAGCTGATCTTCCGGCTCCCCGAAGAGAATGGGGACAACAGCGGTCCCCTTGCCGGCGGCAGACGCCACGGGGAGAATGAAAACCCCTATCTTGCGGCCCGGCGCACCTGGAACGACCTGACGGCCGCCAGCATCGCCAACCGGCAGATGTGGCAGCTGTTCGGCATCCTTTCCCTGATGATCGCCCTTGCCGCCGTCGGCGGCATGATCTACATCGGCAGCCAGTCGAGGTTCATCCCTTATGTGGTCGAGGTAGACAGGCATGGCGGCACCATCGCCATAGCTCCGGCGCAGCGCGCCGCGAAGACCGATCCGCGCGTGGTGCACTTCAACGTCGCTTCCTTCATCAGCGACTTGCGGCTGGTGACCCCGGATATCGCCCTGCAGCGCAAGGCCATCTACCGTGTCTACTCCATGCTCTCCACCAAGGACCCGGCCACCGCCAAGGCGAACGAGTGGCTAAACGGCACCGAAGAGAGCAGCCCGTTCAAGCGGGCCGAGAAGGAGACCGTGAGCGTCGAGATCAGCTCGGTACTCCCCCAAACGCCGGACACCTGGCAGGTGGACTGGATCGAAACGGTCTACGACCGCCAGGGGGTGATGAAAGCGCAGCCCTACAATATGCGCGCCCTGATAACGGTCTATGCCCTGCCGGCAACCACGCAAACCACCGAAGAGCAGATCCGCAACAACCCGCTCGGCATTTACGTTCGCGATTTCTCCTGGTCGAGACAGCTTTGAGGGGGGGGAGGATATGAAAATATACCTGTTCGGGATGGTGTTATGGATGTCGCCGCTTTTCGCCTCGGCTGCCGGCGACAACCCGGCGGATCAGTATTTCTCAAAGCAGAACCCCGTCCTGACTCCCCAGGAAAAGGCCGCCATCGCCATCGCGAGGAAATGGCAGGATGAGAACGCAAAGGGGGTGCGTCCCGTCGCGGGACCGGAAGGATCGGTTCTCTTCATGTACGGCGCGCAGCAGATCAACGTGGTGTGCGCCGTGCTCCAGATCTGCGACATCGAGCTTCAGCCGGGAGAACTGGTCAACAACCTGCACGTGGGGGATCCGCGCTTTACCGTCGAGCCGGCGGTAACCGGCGTCGGCCCTGCTGAAATCCAGCACCTCATCATCAAGCCTCTGGACGTCGGACTTAAGACCTCGCTCATCGTCACCACCAACCGTCGCACCTACCATATCAACCTGCGCTCCCACAGGACCGAATTCATGCCGCGGGTGGCGTTCACCTACACGGAAGACGCCATGGCCAAATGGGACGGTATCAAGACTCGGGAGGCGAAGGATAAGCAGGAAAACACGATCCCGGGAACTGGCGAATACCTTGGAAACCTCAACTTCGATTACGAGATTACCGGGAGTGCCGCCTGGAAACCGGTCCGCGTCTACAACGACGGCGCGAAAACGATCATCGAAATGCCTCCTGCGATGGCGAAAACCGAGGCGCCCACGCTCCTTGTGGTGCGCAAGGAGGGGGGCTTCTTCAAAGAAGACGAGACGGTGATGGTCAACTACCGCGTGCAGGGAAACCGGTACATCGTGGATACCGTCTTCGAGAAGGCCATACTCATTTCCGGCGTCGGGGCCGGGCAGGACCGCGTAACCATCACCAAAGCCGGCAGGAGGAGGTGAATATGCGCAAGATCCTGCTCCTGGCACTGTTCATAAGCCTTGTCGCCTGCGCCGCGCGTTACGGCAATTTCATGCGGAACACGACGCAGGCCAACGACAAGAAGATGGCCGACGACGTGGCGAAAAAGCTGGTGACGCTGTATCCGCCGGCGCTTACGCGCTTCGACCTTCAGCACGCCGCAACCGATTATTTCGGCACCTGCCTCGTCGCCTCCATGCGGACCAAGGGATACGCCGTACTGGAATACAAGGCCAAGCGGAAGAAGGGGAGGGCGGGGGTGCCTTTGTCCTATGCCGTAGACCAAGTCAAGGACACGGGTCTGTACCGGGTCACGGTGCTGATCAACCGCCAGCAATCCCTGAGCCGTGTGTACAAGGTGGTGCAGGACGGGGCGCTCTACCCGGCCGGTTACTGGGTTAGAAAGGAGTAAGCCGTGGCTTCAAGACCAGACCGGATGTCCCCGGAAGCCTCGCCGGACCAGGCGGGCGGAAGAATCGGCGTTCGCCGTGTCAACAACATGCCCATGTACATCGTCGGCGCCGTGATGACCGCCTTTTTTCTGGTCATGGTGCTGGTCGCTTCGAACCGTGCGGCGAAGCAAAAGCAGCCGACGAAAGTCGCGGCGGAAAAAGTCGAGAACACGAGCACGTTTGCCAAGGCGGTCGCAGGAGACCGGCAGAACGGGATCGTCCAGCCGAGGGCGCCTCAGGCGGCGCCTCCCGCTGTGCCCGGTGATCATGCCGCGTCGTCGCCGTCGGAGCGGGCACCAGGGGCGGTCACCATCGTCCGGCCGGTGAACCCCGATGCTCCGCCGGCACCTCCCAATTCCTCCGGCGGCCAGCCCACGAGCGGCCCCGGAGTAAGTTCCGGCGGGACGGGCAGCGACGAGGCGAACCGCATCCGGATCATGAAGATGCAACAGTTCGACGAGGCGGTGAAGGCGAAAACGGGTCTCAACGTGACGGCGCCGAGGAGCGCCAGTTCGAGCCCTGCCGTCAGCGGCGCCAGGGGCGGCAACGGTTCACCCCTGCAGCCCGTCGATCCCCTGGAAATCTACAAGAGCCAGCTGGCTCTGGTTCAGAATTCAGGCCTTTCAGGCACGGGAGGGACTTCCGCCCAGCCGGGACCGACCTCGCCGGGCAACGGCGCCGGCGTAGGCCAGTTCGGAAACCCGGGGCAGGGCGACCGCTGGAAACTCGACTCCAGGGTGCAGCCTCCGCGTTCGCGCTACGAGCTGCGCGCGGGATACGTGGTGCCGGCGACCCTCATTTCGGGCATCAACTCGGAGCTTCCCGGCCAGATCATGGCCCAGGTCTCCCAGAACGTCTATGACACCGCAACGGGGAGGTACCTCTTGATCCCGCAGGGGTGCCGCCTGGTCGGCACGTATGCCAGCAACGTCGCCTACGGCCAGGCCTGGCTGTTGGTCGCGTGGCAGCGCATCGTGTTTCCTGACGGCAAGGCGATGGACATAGGCTCCATGCCCGGTGCGAACGGCGCCGGTTATGCGGGCTTCAAGGATCAGGTGAACAATCACTATTTCAGGATATTCGGGTCCGCACTCCTCATGTCCGGCGTCATCGCCGGTGTCGCGACCAGTCAGCCGTCTCAGGACGCCAATTCGGCTCCCACGGCCAGTACCGCGATGAGCCAGGCGCTGGGGCTTGAGCTCGGTCAGGTCGCGGCGCAGATGATCGCTAAGAATCTGAACGTCGCCCCGACGCTGGAGATCCGCCCGGGCTACCGCTTCAACGTCATGGTTACCAAGGACCTCACCTTCTCCAAACCGTACCAGCCGTTCGACTACTGAGTTCCTATGAAGCGGATAATCACGACCCAAAGGGAGAACAGCATGAAAAGTTTAGGCGCTAAAATCGGGCTGTTGACGGTCGGGGTCCTTGCCGCTTTCCCCGCCTTCGCCGGCATTCCCGTGATCGACGGCTCCAACCTTTCACAGAACGTGGTGACCGCGCTGCAAAGCGTGGCAATGGCAATGAAACAGGTGGAGCAGTACAGGATACAGTTGCAGCAGTACCAAAACATGTTGCAAAACACGGCCGCTCCCTCTACTAACACCTGGGATGAGGCCCAGACGACCATGACGCAGCTAAATTCCACTATCAATTCGCTGGAATATTACAGGAACCAGTTGGGCAGCATCGACAATTACCTTGCCAGGTTCCCCGACACGGCGGCCTATATGAACTCGCCCTGCTATTCACCGTCAGGATGTTCGCCGGCTCAGTGGACCGCCATGGCGGATTCCAGGATTTTGGGCGATCAGTCCCAGAAAAGGGCGACCGACGCCCTTTTCAGAGGGCTGGACATGCAGCAAAAGAATATGGTGAAGGACGCGACGACCCTGCAGCGGCTCCAGGGGAGCGCGCAAAGCGCGCAGGGGCAGGTGGAGGCGATAGGCTACGCGAACCAGCTCGCCAGCCACATGGCCAACCAGCTCCTGCAGATCCGCGGCCTGCTTATCGCCCAGCAAAACGTGATCGCCACACGCGACCAGGCGCAGGCCAACAAGGAAGCGCAGGAAGCTGCCGCGGCGGCGCAGCTTCGTAAAGGGACATTTCGCAATCCGCCCGCTAAAGGGTATGGAATTGGGCCGTAACTGGCACTCTTACAGGAATAATTGAAGATGGCGATAGGTGGATGAATCCTGTTAAGGAGGTTAGGAGATGAACAAAATTCGATTGATAGCTTTGCTGGCGTTAGCGCTGTTCGTCACAAGCCTGACCGGGTGCGGTAAATCATCCGATCAGGAATTGGCAGAGAAGAAAGCAAAAGAACTTCGTAAGGGGGGATTTAAAAACCCGCCGGCAAAAGGTTATGGAATTAGGCCATGACTGCGAATCCACTCTTTCCCATTCTTTCTAAAAGGTATGTGCTATTCACATTTCTGTTGTTGATTCTTTTTCTTCCTGAGGCACAAGCCGCAATCGAGAACACGATGGTGTTTGACACCGTTTTGGACAAATACCAGAGTACTGCAAGCACTTGGAGCAATGTTATTTTGGCGCGTGCGACTTGGCTGTTCTGGGTGCTGGTCACCATTAGCATGGTATGGACGTTCGGTATGATGGCCTTGCGTAAAGCCGATATCGGCGAGTTCTTTGCCGAATTCATCCGTTTCACCGTAACCACCGGGTTCTTCTGGTGGTTGCTTATTAACGGCCCGACTTTCGCTCGGTCAATCATGAATGGGTTATCTCAGATGGCGGCAAACGCCAGTGGAAATCCAGCAAATTTCACCCCTTCAAATATTGTTAATATCGGTTTTGCGATATTTTTCACCGTGCTAGATCAGTCATCATTGTGGTCACCGATTGACAGTGCCTGTGGCATCGTGGTCAGCGGAATCATTCTAGTTGTGCTGGCCCTTGTGGCTGTTAATATGCTGATCCTTTTGGTGAGCGGGTGGATCCTGGCTTACGCCGGGATCTTCTTCCTTGGCTTTGGCGGGTCCAGATGGACTTCAGATATGGCTATCAGCTATTTCAAAAACGTGCTTGGCCTAGCCGCCCAGCTCATGACCATGGTTCTGTTGGTTGGCATCGGCCAGTCGTTTGTCGATCAGTACTACTCCGCCATGAGTGCCGGGACTAGCTTAAAAGAGTTAGGCGTGATGTTGATCGTCGCGGTCGTGCTGCTCGCCTTGGTCAACAAGGTTCCTCCCATGATCGGTGCGATGGCAGGTGGAAATATCCATAGTCTGGGGAACGGCTTCGGCGCCGGGGCCGCCGTGGGGGCGGCGGCTGCAGGAGTCGCTGCCGTTTCCACAGCAGGTGCGGCCCTCGCAGCCGGGGCGGCTAATGTGGGGGGCGGTGCACAGGCGTTTATGGCGGCTTTTTCGAAGGCCAACACCTCCGTAAGCGGCGGTGGAAGTCCGGGGGGCGGTGACTTCATGGCCGCTGCAGGAAACCCAGGTGGCTGCGGTTCAGGCAACAGTGGTGGCAGCACCCTAGCCGCCGCGATGGGGGATGATGGTGGCGGTTTCTCGTCTATGACATCGGAGGGGGCTTCGTCGGGAGGCGGCCCCGAGACCGGTTCGTCCGACGGCGGCAGTGAGGCGACAGGTGCGGGGAGGGGGGACGGTTGCGGGCTGGCGGGAGGAGAAGCGGCAAGCCAGCAAGGCGGCGAGGCCAAGGGCGCTGGCGGCTCGAGTGCGTCCGGAGAAACTAAAGCGGAAGGAACCGGCAGCGTCGAGACAGCTGCGAGGCTCGGCAGGGTCGCCAAGGGGACGATAGGAAACCTGGCACAAGGAGCATGGGACGTGACCAAGGCCAAAGTCAGGGACCGCGTAGGTGAAACCGCAGGAGGGAAGATCGCCGCTGCCATAGAAGCTCGGGCCGAAACAAACAGGTCCAGAGCAAGGCCTGAGACCGAAGCGATTTTCGACGGTAACACGCTTTCGGCCGGCGATGAGAAAGAAGCTGATCCGGCATCGGAAGTAGCCGCATTTCGGGATAAGACCACCCCGCAGGAGTTATCCATATGCGATACAAATCGCTGATTTTCATGACCGTGCTAGGGTGCGGAGCCGCGCTAAGCATGCCGTTCGGGGCTGACGCGCAACACGCACCGTCGCCTGCAGGTCAGAACGCCGAACGTTTTGCTGATCTTCCGACCCGGCTTCAGGAGAGGGTCGTCTGCTCCATAGCCGCTTCGATCAAATATGACATCCCCGCCAACGTCCTGCTGGCCGTCGCGGAAATGGAAGGGGGAAAGCCCGGGCAGTGGGTTCACAATTCAAACGGCACGCACGATGTTGGGCCGATGCAGTTCAACACGGCGTACCTGAAAGGCCTCGCCAGGTACGGTATTTCGGCTGGCGATGTGGCTGCTGCAGGATGCTATTCCTATGATCTGGCGGCCTGGCGGCTGCGTAGGCACATCAAAGACGATTCGGGCGACTTGTGGACGCGGGTGGCAAACTACCACTCCCGGACCCACGTTTACAATGCGGCGTACCGAAAGGGATTGATGGAGAAGGCCGGCAAGTGGGCTGACTGGCTGGCAGCCAGGATCGCCGTCCATGAGGTGGCCGAGCCCGAAGTTCCCGAAGCCCCACCGAGCACCTCCGTGTACGTTCCGCGAAAGATCAGCAGCCAGCCATGAAATAATACCTACAGTAGGCTGCGGCAATCATGATCAGAAGGAGCCCACGGCGCGTTTCTGCGTGGGCAGTGTGTAGTAACTGCATGCAAATCTCCATTCGAACTCAGCAGGGCCAGCAGCATCCCCGTAAGCTACGCCCTCCTACTAGCTTCTTTCGCGACAGCGCCCGTTTCGGAACCCACTCTTCTCCGAGGATTCTCGGGAGCCTGGATTCGAACCTCCGCCCCCTGTGGGGCGAATTTGGAAGCCGGATTCGCGTTTTCGAAACTGTCGGGGGTGAGGGCGAGCTTTCCGGTGGTGACGGAGAGTTCCCGGGCTGCCTTCCCTGTGTAGGAGAGGTTGACGGAGAGATGCTCCCTCCCCTCAGGGCGTAGCACCTGCTCGTTTAAGCACTCGACGATATCAAGTGTAGAGGTCTTGGCGGTTCCCGGGTCCCCGATGGTGAGGGCGTCGCCGCTTTAACAAAGATCGTCGACATTCCAGCGTCAGCAGCAGGAGCAGTTTCTTATTGTTGTTCATTAACCTTGCGTGATATGCTGCGCCTTGCCAGGGGGATGGTATGAAATCGCGCCTGAATCTCAAGCCTGGCCAGAGGGGAACCAAACATCTGGTGGAAAGGTATGGGAACGCGCTGCTCTACGTCCGGTATCGTTACGACGCGGAGCGCGGCGTGAGGCTGAAGACGGTGGAGATCGTCGTGGATGAAAAGCCCTGGCGTCCCCGTTCTCGCTTCCGCGAGGAGTACCTGGTGCAGGTGATGGTTGGCTATTCCTAGCAAGACCTTCGCGCCCAGCTGAAAACCGCAGGCGGAAGATGGAACGCGGAGGATAAGGTTTGGCTGGTCCGCTACGGCTCCATTCGCGGCACGGAGTTGGAGTGCAGGATCGTTGGTAATGCCTGATATTTTGGCGGACGAGCGCATCCTGAATAAGATGCAAATCACGCATCCTCAACAGGATGCTTTATATCCCATATGAGATGCTGGCATCCTGAATGAGATGCCTCGTCTAACTGCATAATAACTAGTTGGCAGAGGAAACAGGAAGAAGCGAAGGAGGTTTTTAAGTAATGTACGTAGAGTTTGAACTGCCTGAAATTCCTGAGCATTTCTCGAGTTTAGCGCAATACTGGCTGAAAGCTTTATTTATACAGTCTCCGTCGGACAGATACCAGATCAATGCACTGATCAGTACATATGTTCGACTAGTTGAGGCAGCACTGATAGAGTATCACCTTGGAGCCATAAAACTGAGAGAGTTTTGGAGCACACATTCCTCGGTAAACCTTGGAGCAATGCATAGATCCATGTCTCACTTTGAGACGTGCATATCGGACATGTACCGTGCAACAAATTGTTTCCGCCGACTCAGGCGTGACAAGAATCATTTGTCTCGGATGCTGTGCGCCGAAAGAGCTAATTTTGCGACGGACTCAATAGCCGACAGGTTTCGCACAATTCGCCATGAGATTCATCATCTTGAAGAATTGGTCATGAAAGAGCAGATCGCAGATGGACAACCATTTGCCCTCAAACCAGATGGCCCAGAAGTTCCGCATCCGACTAAACCAAATCAGACCATAAAAACAATTGATAGGCTTGTTATTGGCACACGCGAAGTACGGTTCAGCGAACTTGCTGAATGGCTCACGGAGATGGCGAACTTCGCACTGAAGATCACGGATTTCCTTCCTAGCAGTTGGTCAAACCCTAATAAAGAGTAATAAATGAGCCAGAGGAGACCTTTTTAACTTTGACATTTTTGCTCATTATATTGTAGTACAAGCGGACGCACATAAGATCAGAATTTTTTTTGTTGATCCTTAAGAATAAAAAATACCATGCAATTCTTGGACGAATGAGAGACATAAAAAGCGTGATCCCAACAATAACCAGTTGGCCCACACCCAAACAGCTACGCACCTAAAGGGGAACAATGAAGTGAAATACAACCATTCTATCTCATGCTTATCACTCCTGATCATGCTGTTTTTACATGGATGTGCTACTACGCCCGTACCAACAGACCAAGCGTCGCTTGTGCCTGCAGAACGAATTATCAACAAAAGCTATATTGAAAAGCGTGAAGGTACTGGAGAACTTATCGTTAAGCGGGACGAAGGCTTTGGTGGGTCTGCTTGTACCTCGCGTGTTTACGTCAATGCTCTTCCTATAGCAGACATCTGGACAAGTGAAAAAGTCATTATGCATTTGCCTGCTGGAGATTACATTGTTGGAGCAGAACCCAATTCAATATGTGGCGGTGGACTTTCAGAAGCTAGTGCTTCTATATCTGTAGGGAAAAAACTCGTGTTTCGCATCGGGTATGGTAGTAACGGAGACTATAGGATCCTGCCGACAGCCTTTTAATTCCAGACGACGGAAGCGCAGTATGTTCATAAGCACATCCCCCAACCACGTCCTTAGACGCGGACGGCTAACGCCGCCGGTCAAGGCCGCCCCCGTTGGCCAACAAGAGGGAGAGGACGATGATCTCTGAAATAACAAGAAAAGTTAGAATGGCCGCAGATACCGGCCAAAAGATTGCCATGTTCCATTATCAGGTGCTCGTAAATGCGGAGAAGCTTAAGGTGTTGGACCCTGTAGCGTTCTGCAAAGATGTTGGAGTCCCGGAAACCTACGCGACCGAATTCCGGAAAATGATCAGTCTCGCCAAGCTGATGAAAGAAGAAGGAACAAGCATTTCACTGAAGTCAAAACCATGAGAATTGATGATTGCATACATACATTTGAAGAGCTTGCGCTAAAGGTCCTCCCAGACCATTTCAAGAAACTTGAGGAATCTTTACTGGCACCATGGCCTGCTGCCACATTTTCCCGAGCCGGATATGGGCCATCAGCCTTAGCTAAAGAATTAGGGTTCACAGGCGATTTCAGCGGTTGTTATGTACTTTTGGAAGCCGCAAAGCCTGTCTACGTTGGCATATCCAGAAAAGTGTTAACGCGGGTCAGGCAACACATGCTGGGCAAGACTCACTTCGATGCCAGTTTGGCCTATTCGATAGCCCAGCGCAGATGCCCAACGGAAGGACAACGATCAACCGCAATGGAGACAGAATGTTTCAAGGCTGCTTTTTCCGAGGCTCAGTCATACCTTCGGAGCCTTAATGTTGCTGCTGTCCCTATTGAAAACCCACTGGAGCTTTATGTCTTCGAGGCATTTGCTGCAATGGCGCTCCGCACATCAGAGTGGAATACCTTTCGGACGCATTGAATGGCCAACCAAGCGTGGCAGACGGCCTCCGCCAAGCTCCGCCGCTGCGCTCTCAGCCGTTAGCTGAAAAGGAGATAATAATGCCTATAACAATTGATGAGATCATAGAGGTGCTTCGAGAAGTGCCAGAATATCAAGATGGGCACCACATGCAGCGGCCCTTTTTGACGGCATATCAAATAGCGATAAGATTCAGCCGAAGATTTCCCAACCATCCATCAGTGACACACCTTCCTCTGGGAGGGAAAGATACTGGCCAGTATCAGAGTCTTGCTCAAACAATAGCTCGATTCATCTCCCGACAGCTTGCTTCTGGCGAGGGACAAGGTGTTGAAGGAGGTTTTCTCTCTCATCAGGATATTCAATCCATTGAATTCACAACTGGCTCTACAACCATTCTACCTTCAACCTTAAAAACAAAAGAAGCGGAATCGATTTTCAGATATGCGCACAGGTGAGATTAGATAGTGAACCGGCATGGGGGGGAATGCAGGAAATTAGTTTTGAGTCACAAAATGGTGGTATCCGCTGGGTCGCCTATTTTGATCTTCTTGGCACAACCGATCTGATCAAATCAGGAAAGACGCATAAAGTGTTTTCTGCTTATCGAACCGCATCAGAGAAACTCGACGGATGGAAACAGCGACACCCACAAATCTCGCAATGTTGGTTCTCCGACACATTTCTTCTATACTCAGACGACGGTTCAGCCGAATCGTTTGCCGCTATTGAAATGGTAAGTAGCTGGTTTGTGTTTGCCTTGTTGCGCGAAAAAATACCAGTTCGTGGATCATTGGCAATAGGCGACTTTTACGCTGATTCAGAAAACGGAATATATCTTGGGGAGGCATTGGTTGAGGCACATGACTGGGGAGAGAATCAGGATTGGATTGGTTATTTACTTACTCCATCAGCAACGAGCAGACTTGAATTGTTGAATCTGCCAGTTCACGAGCGATTAAATTACCGGAAGTACGAAGTGCCACTGAAAAAACCTCACCCACTAAGTGGAGACGTAGCAGCATGTGTCATGGGGAACTGGGTATTGTTGAGTGGAGTCAGGAACCCGCTAGTAGAAAGCCTCCAAGAAATGCTGAAACAACAACATGACGACCGAATAATTCAGAAATATCTCCGGACAATTGCTTTCCTAGAAAAATATCAGTTAATTTCAACAGCTAACAACGGGATGGTGTCGGATGCCGCAAATGACGCGGCCCCGCACACCCCATGATCCGTTAACGCAGTAGAGGGATAAATGAAAAAGAAGGAGAAAATATGCCCGAACTGCAAGGAGACGCTACCTTATGAGGTCTTTGTCACCTCTTGGGGGGAACAATCCAATAGTGGGCGCTATTGTCGTCCATGCCACATAGAACGAGAAGAAAAACAGAAGCAAGATCAATTACAGGAAAGAAAAGAACTTATCGAAAAATTGCAGATTGTGTATGGCCAATACTGGAGGCATTACGCAGCACCAGAGGATTTCGATGACACTCTGAGAGCGGAACGAGATTTCTGCCCATATTGTGGAACAAACTTTAAAGAGGTATTGCCTGCAAAATTTAATGACATAGCAATGCACCTTGACCACATGGACCCCTTGCATAAGGGAGGTGAGCACTCTATTCGTAACGTCGTATACTGTTGCGGGCCATGCAACATCAAAAAAGGAAAGGTTTCATTCAGGACGTGGCTCGAAAAGCTTGAACTGGAAACTCAGCAAATGGCAAGGGAAATCTACTCAGAGAAACACGGGCATCCACCGGAAGAATTCGTTGAAGGATTCAACTGGGGAAGAGGGTCCCGTGACACGGAACTGGTTCCATTTCGTAGCCTTGGGGATATTAGAAGTAGTTGTCCCACCCCGATAGTTGATGGGCCGCCATCAAACCAACCCATTGTTATCACGCTAGATGTTGGCGAGCAGATGAAGAAGTTCCTTGAGGAGCGAGAAAACGGAAAGCGTTAACCAAGCGCGGCAGGCGGTCGGTCGCGATAAAGCCGCGCCCGCTGCTGCGTTCTCCCACATTGGCGAACGAATGAGGCAGATATGTTTTCTATGCAAGAAGCAGCTTTGGCATATGCAAAAGCTGCGGAACGAGTCTTAGGTGAGGATGGGAAATACATTGAGGACAATCAAGAACTTATACCTGTGTTCGTCTCGTTACTGTTTCAGTCACTTGAGATATCGCTAAAGCATCTAGGAATAGAGGCGAAACTTTTCACAGAACAGGAAGCACGGGATAAACATCTGACAAGGAATGGACACGGCATCAAAGAAATCGCTGACCTTTTAAATACGAGATTGGGGGCTGATAAAGATTATCCTGTCGTGACAGCTCTAACGGCTGGTTTAAGTGGCAGCCAGGCAGCCGATTACCTGCACAAAATGATCTTTAACAAGGAATTTGGTTCCTGCAGACAGGCATATCAGTCGAGAAACCTAGGATACTCTCAACTGAAGCCAGGAGAATTGAAATTGCTGAGTGGGCCAAGAATCTGGGTTGTAGCAGTCAAAGAAGTTGCAGAAAACCTTCCGAGCGCGATTGAAATCGTATCAGGGTGGAAAAATTCCAGTTCGAAATCAAGACATTTTGCAATCTGGTACAGATAGAAGATTTAACTCCACAACAGTTATTTTTTGTGTGAAGGGAGTGTGGTGCCAACAAGGCAGCCAGCCGCCCGTAAAGCTGGGCAGGCGGGTCAACTGCCGGGCCGTTCCGTACCACATACACCCCGAAAAAAATAAACCTCCCGGTTTGAGCGTCATGGCGGCGAGCCGCCAGAGAGGCTTGGGAGGTGTTGTTAGCTGGTATATATACGATCTTTAGCCTCGACACAAGACGGAAGTGTCCGGCTAGGCCAGCAATGGACTGCAGCATCGGGTAAGACGGTCAGCCCATGGTTACCGATCATATCGCGATTGCCTCCTTGTTGATTCTGTCCCTATGCCTTTCGGGAACTTCAGTATCCAGAACAACATCGACCGGAACCCTGATGAGCTTCTTGACCTGCGCTGCGATTTCCACCAACTCCATCAGACCCGTTTCCCCCTTGATCGGCGATACCAGCAGATCAAGGTCGCTCTTAGAGGTGTCTTCCCCGCGTGCAGTCGAGCCGAAGACCCTGACGTTGGTAACGTGATGCGCCAGAGCTATCGCCTTGATCTGCTCCCGGTAGACAGCCAACTGTTCGCTCGGCCGGGGGCGGGAGCGGCGCTTGGGGCTTATGGGGGGCAACACCAACCTCTGCTGGTTCAACTCACTTTCACCGGTGGCGTCGAGTGCGGCTTGCCGGATCAGGTGACTGACGAAGGACGATAACGTTATCTCGGTTCCTGTCCGGCGGCTATACTCGGGTGGATTTGGGCATTCTCTGGTTTTACTCGGCTGCGGTTTGTCCCAGTATCGTCTTGGCAACTCTGGCCCTGCTCGTGCTGGCCCAAGATCCCGTTACCCGCTTTTTACCTGCCGACGGGATTTTGCCTGGCGCTGCTGCTTAGATTGTTTTTGTTTCTTGGGTTGTTCCTGCACCTCCTCAACGTGCGTGTGGGACTTCTTGGCTGATACTTCCCTCGCTCCATTGCAGTTCTTGATTTCCGCCATGATGATGGGGGTGGTCTGCCGCCGGAGCCCTTCGTTTCCCAATTCACTTCTGGTAACAAGATCGTTGAAGTCGGTATGCTGCTTCATCCTGTCGAGCGCAGCCAACTGTTCCGGACTGAGTAGTACGCCTTTCAGTTCGGCCGCTTTGGGCTCGGAGAGACGATCCGGTTGTTTTTGCGCATCCTCCAGAATTCTAGCGGCATCGACGTGGTTGCGATAAGCCTGCGGCGTGACCGGTGACAGCTCCTCGGGATAGGACGCTTCACCCGGCGCGAAAATTGGCAACAGGACCTTGCCTCCGACGGCCCTCGCGGCTTCTTCCGCCTTGCTGCGGCCCGGGTTAATGCCGTGCGTCATTTCCAGATGCCTGTCGTCGTCCCCAGCGATGACCATGGGCTTGTCCGGGAACTTCTGATGCAGGGCCGTGGCGACCGGCAGTAGGTTACCCGAGTCGAAGGCCGCCACGGTGGCGTACCCAAGTGTTTGAGCCAAAGTGGCTGCCGTTGCATAGCCTTCGCCGATGACCAGGGCCGGGGCCTTTGTTAAGGCCTCAAGGCCGCCTACGACATGGAAACAGCCGGCCTTGCGGCTGTCCTTTGCAAAGCGTTTGACGCCGTCCTCCTTGATATACTGCATCGTCCATTGCTTTCCATCGGCGTCAAAAGCCGGGATGAAGGTTTCCCTTCCCTCCTTGTCAGTCATCACGCCGGGTTGCGGCTGAAGACCCTTCGCCTTCAGGTACGCGGTTGGCAGGGCTACCGGCACCAGGTCGGCCATCTGCTGGCTCACGCGCTGCGCTGTCTGCTCGTAAAGCCTCGCCTGTTCAGCTTCCCTGGCTTGCAGCTTCGCCGCCGCCTCGGCCTGCATCTGCGCCTTTTCTTCAGGAGACAGGACGTAGCCTTTGGATTTCCACTTCATGTCGATGCCGGTCCGGTTGTTCTTGATGTAACCTGCAGGGTGCCAGTCCAGGTGCCCTACGTAAAAGCCTGCATGCTCGCCTTTCACATCGCCAGCTACGGCGATCCGGTGTTTCACCCTGTCCATCACCGGGTGTTCGCCTTCGACGATGCAGCCCATGGAAACAAGCGCTTCGGCGAACTCCTCCTGCGGCGTCATAGCAGGTCCCTGCTGATCGGGCACCTTGTCCGCAGCCCAGCGCTCCAGCCTCGCCATGTCGGCCTTCGGTCCGGCGTACCAGGACCGTGCTGTCTTGTCCCATACGGCGCCGGCCGCCCTGGCGGCCACGCGTTCGCCGTAGGGCACGGCGAGATACACGCGCTCGCCTCCGGATTTCCTGGCCTCGCGAGCGATTGAGGCGTCTCTCTGCTTCCATTTGGCGAATGCCGACTCATCCTTGTCGGCGGGGATGTACCAGGACTGTTCCTGCCGGTCCCATTTCGCTCCCAATGCCTTTGCCTCTTCCTTCTCTCGGTAAGGGACGTCTAGGTAAATCTTGACGCCAGAGGTTATGATGTCGGACATGATCTTTCCCTCCTGGGCCGGCTTCCGGTTCTTCATCTGGATCACCGCATAGTTCAAGTCCGCACTTTGCGACGCGTGATCGGATGTGAAGCTGGTGCCCGGCACGTGTTCGCCGTTGACACAGGTGAGAGCCTTGCCGTCGGGGAAAAGCTCGCTGGTGATCGGCGTCTGGTGGCCAGCTATATCGGTGTAGGTGATGATATAGGGCGGGTCAAAATGGCCGACGCCGCCCCGGCCGATTGAAGCGGAGAGGCTGTTTGCCTCAGCCGCCGTTTGCAGGTTGTTCAAGGTTTCCAACGGGCTGCAACCATCGTCTGCGGCCAAGTGCAGCTTCTGCAGCTCGTTGAGAATTTCATCCTGCACTTCGGCCTGCTGCTCCTGGATCTGTTTCTGTTCGAGGTGCAGCACGTATTCCTGGATCCTCTCGGCGTCGGCTGCCGCGCGGAAGATTTCCAGTGGGTCTTCCTCCAGCGACTTGATCCAGGAGGCGACGTACGCGGCGTGCTGGCCGGGGTCGTGCCCGATGCCCAATTCGTCACCAAGGATCATGCTCGCGATCTCCGCCCGCAGCTCTTCTCTGGCATACCCATCGCTTCCGAACGGGTGCGCCAGATCCCGGTTGAGGCGGGATTCGTGGCCCGTCCAGTGTCCCAGCTCGTGCAGGGCCGTCGCATAGTAACTGTCCGCGGTCGGGAACTGGACCATATCGGGAAGGTGGATACTGTCGGTCGCCGGCCTGTAAAAGGCGCGGTCCCGCTCGCCGTGTTTGATGACGGCCCCCGATGCGAGTAAGATGTCCTGCACCCTTTTTACCGGGTTCCATTCCGATCCCTCGCGCGGTTCCGGGGGGGGAAGTCCCTCGATTTGTTCAGCGTTGAACACGGCGGCGAAGAAGACCCGGGGGCGTTCCAGCCTGACGGTCTGCTTGACCTGCTCCCCGGAGTCGTCCAGAACCGGTTTGCCGCCGGTATCGAGCTTTGGCTCTTCGTCGGTGAACTTCCAGTATTCGATAGGAGTGCCTTTCTCCCCTTTGCGCACCTGGGCGTTGACCGCAGCCGCCTGCTTGTAGGTCATCCAGCGCTGGTCCGAGCGCTCCTGACTCATCAGGAGGATGGCGTTGATTCCCCTATACCGTTTGCCGGTGGTCGGGTTGATCGGAATGAATGATTCGGATGCGCCGGGCCGCCACGGTTTCTGCCAAGGCGCGGTTCCCTCTTTCAGTTTCTCGATCAGCTTTTCGGCAACTTTTTCGTGGAAGAGCTTCCTGGATTCCATACCAGCCTCCTTTCCCCGGGAGGGGCGATTACTATGGAGAAACGCCGAATTCTTCCAGGGCGGCGGAGAGGTCATCGGCGCTATCAGCGGCGTCCTGTTCGCTTAGGGCGCTCTCCTGAAATGCGCCGGCACGCTCGGCCTCTTCGGGGTCCAGCTCCGCTTGGAAACCGGATGTCAGCGCGTCGGCAAGTTTTTCACGCAACGCGTTAGCGTCGGCAGCGGTTTGGTTTAGCGCTGCGGTGGCTTCAGGTACGGTTTCAGTGGTCATGCCACGCTCCTTTCTTTGGCTGTTGTGCTCGGAGGGGGAAACGGTTCCCATCTGTCAGCTCCGTGTTGTCTATTGCCACCTTTAGCAATCCATTGGTTCCCCGATTCATCGATCGCGATACAACCGGGAGCCCAATGGTCAGGGTCGCGCAACTCGGTTACCCAGCTGTTAACAACGCCATCATAAATGACGATAACCCCGCCCTTGCCGGTGTAACCTTTTTCGGTTCTCCAAGCTGCTGCTACGTCGGTTGGATTCATCACAATTCCCCTTTCACGATTGGTCGAACAGCTCTTTCGGTTTTCCGCGATAAAAAGGCGCATCAGGCAAACTCCTCTACCAGGTAATCGCGGGGACTATCACGGTCTTTATCTGGGCGCGGCTAAGAGGGCCGAAATAGCGGCCGTCAAAAGAAAACGGGTTTCGGTCCGTCATGAGCAGCACCTGGTGTTCGTTGAGCGTGTAGCTGTCGGCCTGGTACCTGGGAAGCGGCCGACCGGCCTGGTCCACCTTGAGCGGCACGCTGAACGGCACCAGCCTGCCGTTAACGCGCACGCCGTCGTTCGTAACCGTCACTCTGTCGTCTTTGGCGGCTACAACCCGCTTCATGAGATAGCCGTAGCCGCCTGGGCAAAACCCGGCCCGGATGTAGCCGCGTTCTTTGGCGATATCGAAGACTCCCAGCGGGGGAGGGCAGACCAGGACGTAATCGCCTTTTCCGGCTTGCTTGCCGCTCGTCCAGTACAGTCCCACCGGGATGCTTCCCGTGGTGTTGACGCGGGCTCCGACAGCGTGGCAGACGGCCCCGAAGAGGAGGAGCATCACGGAGCCGGCGGCGATCCGTCTCGATAAGCGGTTCATAGCGTAATGCCGGGTCCCACCGTCTCATGGGGCTGGCGCAGCCTGTCGCTTGCCGAAGGGGCCGGTACGGCGGCGCGTGCGGCAAAGATTTCGTCCTGAAAGTAGAGCGGCTGCCGCCCGTATATGGCCGGAAAACCTGCGACGTAGATCACCATGTCCCCGGCTTCCGTGATCTGCCCGTCGGCATCCTTTTTCGGTCCCGGCATCCGCAGGCACTCGTCCGGCGTAAGCAGAGGGCGCTGCACCTCCTGCGTCGTGCGCGAGACCTGACCCATGAGCGCGGCCGTGCGCTTCCCGCTGGTAGTGATCTGCTCTTTGATGACGGTTGTCTGGCCGGTAAGTTTCGAGAGGTGCTCGGCGGTTTCCAGCCGGTTCGGCGGGAAGGCGTTTTGGACGTGGCAGTTCGAGGTGATGGTCTCGTCGGGTCCGTAGCCGGTTTCGCGGCTTTTGAGCTGGTTCAGGTCCTGGCAGATCAGGTACAGCTTGATGCCGTAGCCGGCGACGAAGGCGAGAGACTCCTGCAGGATTTCAAGTTTGCCGAGGCTCGGGAACTCGTCGATCATGCCAAGGAGGCGGTGCTTGTACGCTTGCCTGGGGCGCACGTGTGACGGGGCATTTTCGCGGTGAATCCCGATCGCGGCAGCCGCCCGCTGCCACCAGGGGGGGGCGGCTGCCACGCGTTCGAACTCCATCTTGTCTGCCAGAAGACGAAAGATCATGTTCACCATGATGCGCACCAGTGGACGCAGGCGGGTTTTGTCGTTGGGCTGGGTGACGATGTAAAGGCTCACCGGATCGTCGTGGTGCATCAGGTCCCTGATGCGGAACTCGGATCTGCTCACGTTGTGCGCCACGATCGGGTCGCGGTAGAGCGCCAGGTACGACTTCGCCGTGGACAGGACGGAGCCCGCCTCCTCATCGGGCCTGTCCATCATGTCCCGCGCGGCTGAAGCTACGACCGGATGCACGCGGCCGGAGACGTGGCCGTAAGTGGTCATTTCCAGCCACAAATCCGCGACATCTCCCTTCGGATCGGCCAGCATGCCATCGACCGCTGACAGCGAGGCAGTGCCGCCTTCGCGGCCGGCCTTGTACACGGCGTGCAGAATCACGCCTACGAGCAAGGCCTGGCTGGTCTTCTGCCAGTGGCTTTCCAACCCCTTCCCGTCCGGATCGACGATCAAGGTCGCCAGGTTCTGCACGTCGCCCACTTCGTATTCGGTGCCGATGCGCAACTCGTCGAGCGGGTTCCACCCCGCGCTGCAATTAAGGCTGGCCGGTTCGAAGCGGATCACCTTGTTCTTCGCATGTTTCTGCCGCCAGCCAGCCGTCATGGTCCACAATTCCCCCTTCAGGTCGGTAATGACGGCGCTGTCGGGCCAGGAGAGCAGGGTGGGCACGACCAGGCCGACCCCCTTGCCTGAGCGCGTCGGCGCATAGGTGAGGACATGCTCGGGACCGCTATGCCTGAGATAGCGCAGGGCCCCTGACCTGTCCTGCCAGGCGCCGACATAGACGCCGGAGGCTGTGCCGGTTTCCCGTTCCTGCCGGCCCCTTCGCCAAAACGGCGGCCGACGCGACAGCAGCCCGGACCGGTATATGTCCTCGATATTGGCCCAGCGGGCGGAACCGTGCAGGTATTCGTTGGCCCTGCTTGAGTTCGCCAGGAGCGTTTTAGCAACGGCCACAACGAGCAGCCCCAGCCCGGCAACGACGATGCCGACGCTGCCGGCACGCATCACGGCTTGCGGATAGTGGTGGTACCACTTGGCGGCCCAGCGCAGGATACTCCAGGGGAGGTAGACCCCATGGAGGTTCCACCCCAACTCTGGCTGGTATCGGAAATCTTGAGCGAAAACCTGGCTCGCCGTCTGCAGACCGGCGACGAGAGAGACCGCGGCAAAAAAGGGGATGATCCTGCCGGTCTTTCTCTTTTGGGCCCGAGTCTGCACCTGTGGCCCCACCGCGTTGTTGAAGTTGTCTTTCATAGCTTCCGCCCTCTGGTTCTCGTGACGGAACCATGTTTCATCACGGTGACGGTGTCGCCGATCGGCACGCGCTTGAGCCTCATCGCAATATCGGCATTGATGGGGAGGACCAGGATCTCGTCTTCACGTTTCAAAAGGGCCAGGAACTCCCCTTCCACCTCGCGGGTTCCGGCGAACGCGGCGCTGCTCCCGACTTCGTGGTCGTAAAGGCGGTGTTTAGGCACGCCTGAGGCCTTCAGCCGCATGGCCTCCCGTTCAGCGACGTACTTCTTCGCGGCGGCTTGACCTGCCGTCAATTCCCCTGGCCCAGGAATACCCCGTCGCACGCGGTGATCCGGTTTGGCTCCTTGTCGCTCCAAACGATCAGGAACATCACGCGGCAGTAGCACCTGACCTCCGCCGGCGAAGTGAACCACACAGAGTTCGGACAGCTCTCGCAGACGGTTCCGGCCTTGGGGCGGCGGCTCTCGTCCAACGCCTCTAACGTCGGGCTTGTTGTAACGGGCAGCGTTTCCCGAGGTGGATACTCCCCAAGCGGTTCGTCCTGGATGGATTGAGGCAGCGACGAATCCAGGGCGGCCAGCGCCGCGGCTATTACATCCTCCGTAGATTCGTGGTCGTTCGCCCGCGGTTCTTGCTCCCGGTTCTTTGTCGTGTCCACTGGTTTTCTCCCCGAAGGTTCCCGAGCCCAGCAGTTCCTGGCGGCGGCGCTCCAATGCGGCGTCGTCAAAGGTAATGGGCAACCCGCCGACGGCCGCCGCCCGGGCAACCTGTTCCTTGAAGGTCTCGGTACCGCTGACGGCGATGCAACGGCCGTACTGTTTCGCAGCCAGGTGCAGGGCGGCCTGCAGCCCCTCCATGTTGGCCCCCCGCGAAACCTGGAGCCTGTCTCCGTCGTCGCGCACCGCGGTCGAGCCGACGCGATAGATGATCGTCCCTTTTTTGGTAATGCAGTCCCGTTCTGCCGCAACCGGCGCATGGGTACGGCCGCCCTTGCCGGTTATGGTGTCCCCCTTCAGGCCGGTTGCCGCAGCGCGGGCGCGCAAAGCGGCCAGCGCCTCCGGGTCCCCCTCGACAGCCTTCGCTCTCAGCCAGTCGGCCCAAGCAGTGTGTTTATATTTGCTCTTGATGGCCACGCGTTCTGCGAGGCATCGCCTTTTAATCTTCCGGATCTCGACCTTGAGCGTTCTGTTGATTACGCCGTACAGCACCTTCTTGCTCATCCTGGAACAGTTGATGATCTTTACTGCGTCCCGTTTATGCTGCGCAATTTTCCTGGCCGATTCGATGAGCCGATTTTTGCGCTCCGTTACCGTGGCCCCTTCGGTTTTGCAGGCCGTAGCTGCTGCTTCCATATCGGAACTGTATCTGCGAAATAACTTGGTTGTGTCGACCCGCAAGCGCACCGGCTGTGTCTCGTACTGCAGACCGTGCTGTATTTTCATGACGTCTGCCGGCTTGAAATCTCCCAGCCGTCCTTCGAGCCTCATTTTCGATAGTTCCCTTGCCACGGAACTGGCTTTGACGCCGATACCTGACCCGTTAGTGATGACGAATCCGTTCCCCTTTTCCCTGAGTTCGAGGCCGTTGCGGCCCAGTATAGAATGCAGTTCGCTCCAGCTTCGTGCATTCTTCAACTGGTCGGCGCATTCGCGCTGGACCCACCCCAACAGGCTTTGCACCCCGGCCAGCCGCTCCATGTCGGCAGCGCGGTCCTCGCTCCCCGTTTTTCCAGCCTGATGGTTCTCGGCTTGGAGGTGGTAGTCCTGTTCCAATCTCTTGCAGAGGATTCCCAACGTCCAGTGGTCGTTGTAGGGATCACGAATCGTGTAGCGGGTCGGGTGAATCTTGTTGATGGCGATGTGAAAGTGCAGGTTATCCGTGTCGTGGTGCACGACACAGATACGCTGATGGCTGTCGTAGCCCAACCCCTCGCAGATACGGGTCTCGATGGCCTTAAGGGTGCCCGCATCCGGTTGTTCATCGGCACGGAAGCTGACGATGACGTGATAGGTTTTGTCCGCTTTCGCTCTGGTGTTTTGTGCCTGTGTGTTCAGTACTTCCATGATTGCGATCTGCAAGCTTTCCGACTGGAGATTGGTGCCCCACACGTTTTCTATACGTTCATGTTTTCCCTGACCGTCGGTGAGATACTCCACCAAGGCGCCAAAGTCGCTCTTGCGGACGGACCTCATGGGCACTTTTTTGGCTATCACGACGTTCCCGCATTTTAGCCGCTAAAATTTCGTCGACCGGGCCTTTGCATGACCACAGTCTGCATGATTCCGTGCATCTGATCACGGGTGTCTTCTATCTTGGAGAGGAGGGCCCGGATAAGCCTCTCGCCGTATTGCGCAGCACGCTGGTCGTCGGTTAGCCAAAGTTTCAGAAGTCCCCCTAAGCGGCCAAGGTCGCCGTTGATTCGCACCAGCTCTTCTACCGCCTTGTGGTCCAGAATGCTGTGCACCTGGTAGCCCAAAGACACGTTCCGCAGGAAAACGGCGACGGGAAGGCCGGTAGAAGCCGCCATCCTCTTGATGGCGGCCTCTTCGTCTGGCAGCACGGGAACGCGCAGCCGCTTTTTACGTGTTGGTCTCTTCTCTTGCGTCATGTCGACCTCTTGGACGGCGGTAGCCGTCCGCCTCGCAGAGCAGGAGACCCGTTGAGCGCACAGCGCGAATAAGGGGTGGTGAAGGGGGACGGCCGGCTTGCCGGGTGGCCACCTTCACCTATCCTGCCCTGCTCCGAACGACGATTTCCTCAATACGACTTTCGACCACGTCGCAATTTTACCCTGATTTTTCGAAAGATTTGCACCGGTCAATAAAAAATTTCAAATAATATGATAGGATTTCATAAAATATTGCCCGATATATGGAATATGGTGAAGTTAACCTGCAATCGCGGAAAATCTCGGTCCGACACCATGAACAAAACTATCTCCGAGCGGTTAGCGGCCAAGGCTGTCGACAAAAAGCCGCTCGCCTCCAATAGGAATCAAAACCGGGCCATCTTCCTGGCCCTGCGCCAGGAAATCATACAGGCGCTCGGCGATGGTTGGTCTATCAAGAGTATCTGGGGAATCCTGCACGAAGAGGGGAAAGTGGCCTTCGGCTATGCTGTTTTTTGGAGCTACACCAAGCGCCTGATCCAGACTCAGCCCGGCCGCTCCACGGAACAACCTGCTAATGAACGTGGCAGCACAGGCGACAGAAGGAATACCGCGAAGCCCGCCACGGCTGCTCCCAAGAAGGAGATTCCAGAGATAAAGGGTTTCACCTTTAACCCTTCACCTAACAAGGAGGACTTGATCTGATGGCTAAAATCCATATCGTGCTGCAAGGGAAGGGGGGCGTCGGCAAATCGGTTGTGGCTGCCGTTTTTGCCCAGTTCAAAGTAAGCCTGGGGGAGTCGCCGCTGTGCATCGATACCGATCCGGTCAACGCTACGTTCGAGGGGTACAAGGCCCTTAAAGTGCGCCGGCTCAACATCCTGGACGGGGAAGAGATCAACACCCGGAACTTCGATGCCTTGATTGAGATGATCGCGGCGGCGAAAGGAGACGTGATCATCGACAACGGGGCCAGTTCTTTTGTGCCGCTGTCCCACTATCTTGTCAGCAATCAGGTGCCGGCTCTACTTAAGGAGATGGGGCACGAGCTCGTGGTGCACACCGTTATAACCGGCAGCCAGGCTTTGGTTGACACCGTTAACGGCTTTGCGCAACTGGTCTCCCAGTTCCCGGCCGAGTGTCAGTTTGTGGTCTGGCTCAACCCCTATTGGGGGCCGATTGAGGATGGAGGCAAGAGCTTTGAGCAGATGAAGTCGTACCAGACCAACAAGACCCGTGTAACTGCGATAATCAAGATCCCTGCGCTGAAGGAAGAGACCTACGGCCGGGACTTTTCCGAGATGCTGCAGGAGCGGTTAACCTTTGATGAGGCGCTGGCGACGGCGTCCAAGTCCATCATGACGAGGCAGCGGCTAAAATTGGTTAAAACCCAACTGTTCGCACAACTCGAAAACGCGACGTTGCTGTGATGGACGATGATATTGAGGAGCTTATAAAGGAAATTGCGGCGAAACACGGCATCGCGGTGTCGCGCGACGACCCCATCCTCGTCTTGCAAACGATCAACAGGCGGTTGATCGAGGACAGTTCGAAGGCCCAACGGGCACAGCTTGACCGCTACAAGGAGGAATTGGAAGACCTGGCCGCCCGATGGGGAAGCGACGCCAGGAACAAGGCGGAAAGGATCCTGAACGCCGCTCTGCTGGCCGGCAAGGAGGCGATGGACCAACAAATGAATGACGGGGCCAAAGCACTGGCGATGGCGGTCCGGATGGAGATCGATGCTTCATTGGCAGGCGTTTCCGACCGGGCTCGAGACGCCAGGCGCGTGGCGATCTTCAATGTGGTGGCAGCATGCATCACACTGCTTGCGGCAGGTGTGGCGCTTTGGGTTGTCCTACGAGGGGGCGCACCAGGCCCATCCTTTCAGCTCTGAGTTATCGCTCAGGCGTTAGGTCATGATGCATTCCACGCCGTTCACTTCCCAGATTTTTACGTTCTTGTCTTCGCGAAAGCCTGATGCAGGCGTCTGGCTTGACGCATTTCGACCCATTCTTTTACCAACACCGGATCTTTAGCTTGCAACTTGTGAGGCTCTATGTGAGGACCATGGACGCTCATACCCTCTTTTATCTCCCTTACTGCTTCGAGCCCGTCATGTATGCGCTGCACGGTTCTTTGTTGCCGCACCTTGGTTTTGCCATTTAAGACGCGTGCCCGGGAGTGATCTCACCCCGCCAAGTTGACGTCCGGTATCTGCATCAGGGCGCTTTCCGCCCTGGCGCTAGCTGCCCTGGCGCTAGCTGCCCTGGCGCTAGCTGCCCTGGCGTCGAAGGTAAACCTGCCGTGAGTACAAACGATCCCTGTGAGGGCTTTAGCCGCGTCTGTCGGGTCTATACCCGACCGCAGGTAGTACGAAATCTGTTTGGTCATTCCCCTGAAGATGGCGGCCCCGCAGTGTGCCGCCTTGCTGAACCTCACGAAACCCTCGAAAAGGTTCCCGTGGGTCCCTGGTTATCGTGACATAGATCCTGCCGCAGGAGGTCGGCATCCTGTAGCCGACACCAAGCAGGGCCATGGGGCGGAGGAGTTTAGCCGACATGGTGGTTACCTCGTTGGCGATTGTGACTCGGCCTGAGCAACACCTAGGCAGCCGTCCTGCCTCCAGAGGTCCCTTGTTGGGCCAGTTTGGAACAGTGCTATAAGCTGGCGCGGTTTTGAAATCTATATCAACCGGGTAAGCAGCCTTTTTATAGTCTCAGGTCTGGACTATGTGAATCTGCTTTCATGGTACTTGACACTATGGTATAACGCACCACTAGCATACGAGACATCGGGGAAGCATCAGCCATAAGGTGAGCAAAGAAGACAGGTGGGAGAAATAATGGATTTTCTAAATCTTCCCAGGGCAGTACTGATCCGAATGCTACAAGAGCAACAAACCACCAATACCAAGGCGGGCAGTGCGATGTCTTCACTTTACCTGATAGTAACAAAGGCTCTTCAGGGTTTTCCGTGGGTAAACCTTTCTAAGCTGATATAATCCTTCCCTTGAAAGGGGGAGCCATGCGCGATACAGAACTTTATGCCTGGGGGTACACCGCAGCTAGATACGAAGGGACGCTTCACAAGCATCTCCGGCGAGGTCGGCACTGGCGCCGTCGGCAGAAGCTTTACGGGCAAAGGGAGCGCTACTCCCTGACCGTGTGAGCATAGCTGATCGACCTGTCGGAGTCGCAGATCGGGGGCGCTTCGGCGACTGGGAAGGAGATATGGTTTCCAGTTCCACCGGCAAAGCTGCACTGGCAACAATGCCGCCATCGCAACCGAAATGCAGATAATACCTGAAGAGTTGCGAAAGACTCTAACCTTGGACAACGGCTCCGAGATGACTAATTTCAAAGAACTGGAAGAGGCAACGGGGCTGGCAACGTATTTCTGTGACCCTCTTTAGCCGTGGCAGCGTGGGGCAAACGAGAACTGCGACGGCCTACTCCGGCAGTATTTTCCGCGTGGGACAAACTTCCGCAGAGTGAAAGACAAAGCGGTGAAAAAGGCTGTAGATCTGTTAAACAACCGCCCTCGCAAGTGTTTAGGCCCGCGGAAGTTTTTGCTGCTGCCCAGGGTGGTGCGTTTGCAAATTGAATTGACCCCCTCCGTAACTTTTCGGAGCGCTACCGTAGTCGTTTTTGCTCTTTTACAACTCGTTGCTGGGCCAACTGAAGGCTCCCAAGATGCACGGAAAAATGAGCGTTAACACATTATATAATTGAGGAGGCTTTATGCAAATGTTTACAAGCATTGTTTTAACTGTATTTTGTTCTTTGTTTTTTTGTTTTAATGGATATTGCGCAGAAAACAAAGGTGTTGTTACAAAGAAGATGATCGAATTGGCAAAGAAGTTAACGGTCAAAGGATATGGAGATCGTACTAAATTGGATATAACTACTATTTCAGTTCTTGAAGTTGGCAAAAATAAAGGTCAAGGTTTACCGGTAAGATTTAAAATAAAAGGCCAAGAAACCTACAAAGATCTCGAAGATTATCCACCAGGTTACGATGGTGGTTTCCCAGTTTATATAAGAGGCACTGTTGACAAGACACGACCATATAGTAACGTCAAATTATATAGGTATTCTAAAGATGAATTTGATAAACTTGTCGTATGCGTAGACGGCGGTTATGCTTGCTTAAAAGATGGAGAGGAAGTTCCAATTTTATACCGAATGGAAGCGAATTCACACAACTCGCCAAATTCAGGCTCATCTGCTCAAAAGGCATTACTGGACGCAGTGGCAGATAGATGTAAGGCTGGTTTTTGTAGGGCGGAGGTGCTAAAGATCGTTAAGAGCTATGCTATTGTCCTTTTGAAATGCACTGGAGACAATTGTGAGAATGATGTGGCTTATCTTAAAAAGACTGGAAAGAAATGGGCGGTTGTTACCCAAGGGACAGGTATAGGATCAGAGGAGTTATTGCAAAGTGGATTTCCTGAAGCAGTTGTATCTGAACTGATGAAAGAGTAATCGCCGGTTGTCAAGGTAGTTGTCGCCTCTGCTGAAGTTTAAAAGCCTTAACCGTGACCCGAGTTGTAGGCACAGTTACCCATAACCCTTAGTTTTGCTGATGATGCTGGTCAGTTTGCGTGCCCAAGATTCGAGGGCTGTCTGCTTCTGCGAATCGTACTTGAACTGATTGTAGACCCTGATGATCCCTTGCTTCGCGTGGTTCAATACGGCGTCGATGACCTCGTCCATTTCGCCGGATTCGGCCATGAAGGTGGCCGCGGTGCGACGCAGGTCGTGGGGGGTGAAGCTGGCTACCCCCAGGACGGTCAGGCCGTCCTCTGACTCGTTGCGCTTCAGCGCCTTGCTGAGTGCGTGGCGCTCGATGGGCTTGTCCTTTGCGCGGTGGGGGCAGGGGAAGACGTAGCCGATGTACTCCTGATCCTCCGGGACTTCACGCGTAATCTTGTTCTGGGTGATGCATTCCTCTATGATCTCCAGTGCCAGGGGGGAGAGGGGGACCCGGTGGGCTTTCCCGTTCTTGGCCCGATCGCTTGGGATGGTCCACCATTTGCCGTCGATCTCGCGGGTGTGCATCCCGGATACTTCACCTGGTCTCTGCGCGGTGACCAAAATGAGCTTGATGGCACGCTGTACCTCTTCGGACATGGCTGTAGCGTTGCCGAGGGCGTGCCATACCGTTTTGACCTCGTCGGCGCTGAGAGCCCGTTCCTTCAATTTGAGAGGGGCGGGCATATCGATGCCGGTGCATGGTGTTGTTTTCAGTCGGTCCTTCTTCACCGCCCAGTTGAACATCTTGCGGATGATCTTGAAGATGTTGTTGGCGGTCTGCGGGGAGCCCCGGTCAACGACCTTGTCCAGGAGGGCGATCACTTGCCCTTTTGTTATATCCTGGGCCTTTTGCCTGCCCCATGCCGGGAAAACTTCCTTCTCGAGTATCCGCTTGTCCTCAAGCCAGCTTTTTTTGTTTGCCTCGGCGTGACGCTTTAGGTAGTCCTCACCGAGTTCCTTGACGGTCGGCGCCGCCTTCAGGTCTGCCTGTTCCTGATGAGCGGTTTCGAGAGGGTCACCACCGGCCTTGACGGTTTCATAGGCGCTGGCATGTTTGATCCGAGCGGCCTCAAGGGAGACGCCCGGATACTCCCCCAAGGTGAGGAAGCGCCTGGCTCCTGTTATCGGGGAGTCGTAGCCGTAAAAAAATATCTTGCTGCCGTTTGGTTTAATGCGAATTCCGAAGCCGCGACCTTCCCGGATATCCCTGATCTTGGTCTCGGGCTTCAGATTCCGAATCTGCCGGTCGGTGAACATATGATTCCTCCCGCTGTCGAGTGAACTTTCGAGTGAACTTTCAGCCAAGGGTAGCATTGAAAACTGTTGAACCGCAATGAACAAGTTGTAGCGCATATCCTCTTGATTTTCAATGGTAAATCTTCGATGTTTGAGACGATTCGAAACAAGGTGAAAAGGCGTGAAAAGGCTTTTTTATTTAACTCCTAAGGAAGGGGTCGGACGTTCGAATCGTCTCGGGGACGCCACAAAAATCAAATGGACTACAGCTAAACAGCTGTAGCCCATTTTTGTTTTGGCTCACCTTACGCTGCTCCCGCATTGCCTTAAAGGTGCTCATAGAAGCTTATAATCTCATAGCATCCCTTTGTGCCTTGTGCCCTCGTTCCCACTGCCCTCACCGCTCCAAGATAGATCAAATCTCAATATTTCAACAACGTCCCCCCTCGCTAGTAGCCGACGATTGTAGCCGTGCAGAGGCCTCGCGAATTAACCACTGCATCGGCATCGCTCCATTCCTACCATGCTTTGAGACTTTTCCTTAGCGGGCATAGTCCACTTTTCCGGCCTCATGCCAAGGCATATCTTAACAATCAAAAGCTGTCCCACCTGTGCCTACAACTGGTTTGTCTTTTGCTGGCTGTTTTAGTTGTGGTTTAAAAACCACAAGTAATTAATTGTTGTTTACATTTATGCTGATCTCAGTATAATCCGGACCTGCTTGTCAATGCGTAAGCTTCCCCTGGAAATAGACACTTGAAAAGTAGAGCTTTCTGGCATTATTTAACGCCAGGAGGTTTCACATGAAGAAGTCACGGTTCACTGAGACACAGATCGTCTCGATCCTCAAGGAGGCCGACGCTGGAGTTCAGGTGAAGGACATCTGCCGAAAGCACGGCATCTCCGAACATATCTGCTACTTGGTTTTAAAGGCAATAGCTTGTCGATAACACAAATTTTTATGTCAAACATTGGGGGGCAAATGGTAAATCAACTTAGAACATTAACAATTTTAACAAATCTTGTTGTATTCAGCTTTTGGTTAAGTGGATGCACTATCAATGCAAATACATTTAAGCGTGACGATTCAATTAGAACTGAGAGAACAGCAGCATCGTATATAAATGAGGGAAGAGTTTGGGGCAAAAAGCTAAGAGAAATTAAAGCAGTGCCTGGCAAAACCGACGAGCAATTAATTGAAACATTAATTGGTAATAACGTAGATTACTTCAATGTGCACGAGGAGCTAAAAGAAGCGTTCAAAAGAGGATTCCGGATGGGCTATGAGGATCGAATTGCCGACCTCGTTTTGGGACCTCACATTACTGAAGCAGCTGGCCGTATCGGCGAACGGACAGGTACACATTTTGTTAGTGTTGTTAAAAACTTTGAAAATGGATGGGGCGGGACTTTGAATGATGCTGTCAGGGTTTTTATTGTATTAGTAGCAGAAGGCTCGCAAGCCGACAGAGAATATTTTATTAAACAGTTTGATCTTATCTATACTACAAAGTACAACGACACAGAAAAATTAAAGTCTGCCGGTGGATATATATCCTTGATATCAGAGGGCGGCACAAAACTTTATTTGAACATCAAGACCACATCTGCATTTCTTGATATTCCATCCCCAACTTCGCTTAAAGGGGAAATTTATAGACAAGCATTTAGGGCGATGGGCGACGAATGGGGAAAAAGGCTAAGTACTAATTTGGTGAAACGTGGCGATTTGATTGACTTGCTAAGACGCATTAAAGCTGCGCTGAAGGAAGAAGGTGAATTTAGCCAAAACCTGAGTATAGTTAAAAATAGCTTTATAGACAGTTATGGAACTGATGCAGATGAAGTATTTACTAGCATGTTGAAAGAAGCAGGTTATGTAGATGGTCCTGCCAATTATGGTAAAAAACATACCAAATCTTGAAAATTATGGTTTTTGGAGGTCCTCCTGGGGTGACCAAGGCTGACTGACAGTGATTGGCAAAAAAACTTGTTCCGGCGCCTGGCAGGCATACTGGTCGCGCTATACTGCCGTGCCGCCGGGGGCAAGGGGACGCATATAAGTTTATAAGATTCAGCTCCAGAGGCTTTTGCTCTTCCCTTATCATGTGATTCTTTGACACACTGCGTACCATGTGAAAAGGCCCCGGCGGCAGCTTGATAAGCTTCGCGCCGGGGCCTTTTTCAATTTAAAGATATATTCCTATTGGGGAGCCAGAGGGGCCAGAGGGACGCCCATGAAATTATGCGTTACCCATTGCTGGAGGGGCCAGAGGGACGCCCATGAAATTATGCGTTACCCATTGCTGTAGTCTCGGAAGAAACGCATAAAATCATGGGCGTCCCAAGTCTCCAAGTCTCTCCTTCAGCGACACCTTTAACAAGGCTACCTTAGATTTGATTTAGGGAATTTAGAAAACGAAGAAGGAATTTATTGTTTTTTGAACCTCGAAAATAGTCACAATCTTGTCATCATCGAAATCTACACAAGCACTGACAGCACGCAATCCCAAAAACATGTTGATCGCTGATTGTACCTCTGAAATGGAGACTCTGTCGTCAGCGTCACAATCGCCCTGCTTTACTGCGTGGGTAGTCACGCTAAACGTTCCGTACACATCGCCGATGGTTAGCGTGGTGCTTACAGTTGTGGAGTAGCTGCCAGACGAGGTGAGCTGCACCGTAACAGTGCTGCCGTTATCCACCATCCCAGGCGTGTTTGTGTAGACTCCTCCGTTGATTGAGTAGCTCCCGTTGACGATGCTTATGGGAGCCGCAGCGCCGACCCCGCTAACCGTTATCGGGGTCGAGGTGATTGTCGAAGTCAACGCAACGTTATTCTTGGCGTTAAAGGAGAACGGAGCAGGAGTCGTGTCTGCAGGGTCAGGCCGGGTTGTGACGCTGAAGGTGCCTGACACACCACCAATGGTCAGCGTTGCACTTTTGCTTGTCGAGTAACTGGCTGAAGAAGTAAGCCTTACCGCGACGGTATCACCTTTGCTCACTATCCCATTGTTACTGGTGTAGGCAGCGCCATTGATGGCATAGCTGCCGCCAGTTATGCTAATGGGAACTGCTTCGTCGACACCGGTAACGGTAAAGGCATTGGATACCGCAATAGTATTGGGAGGGACATCGGTCAGAGCGGGTAGAATGAACTGGTCGGGAGAAAGCCTGCTAGCGTACAGTGAATAATTACCTAGGGGCGTAGGGTAGAGCCCCTTAATCTCGAGATAATAGATTCCCGCTGAGAAGGTTCCCTCAATCCGAAAATTATTTGCCTCTCCGTTGAAGCGAACACTCGATAACAGGTTGCTGTAGCCTGCATCATAGAGTGCAGCCTCAGTAGTAGTCGTTCCTTTAGTATAGAGGGCATAATTGCCGGGAATCAATACGTTGAGCTTAAAGAAGTCCTCGTCTCCGGTTACGTCCAAGGTCCCCGATGTCACACTCCCCCAAGCGACGGGGGTCGCAGTCCAGGCACTGAGACCATGATCATCCCGATCAGTCTGGGTGCCGGCTCCAGGCCCGTCGATGTGAAGGTCGTAATGCCCGGTGGGAGTGGGATAAAGCCCTTTTATCCCAAGGTAGTAAGACCCGGCCGGCAAAGAAACTTCCATCCTGAAGTTGTTTTGCTCCCCGTTTAGGCGGACCACAGATAATAGCGAGGAATAATCGGCACCATAAAGTGCAGCCTCAGTGGTAGTCGCTCCTCTGGTGTAAATTACATATTTCCCAGGGGTTGTAATGGTGAACCTAAAAAAGTCCATATCACCGGGAACGTCCAAAGTGCCTGGGGTTACGCTGCCTACGGCAACAGGAGACGCATTCCAGGCGCTTAGACCATGATCGTCCCGGTCGGTTTGGGTACCGGCCTCGGGAGTGTCGATATGCAATCTATAGTTGCCAGTTGGGGTCGGGTAGAGACCGGAAATTTCTAGATAATAGGTGCCGACAGACAAAGACGCCTCCAGCCTGAAGTTATTTTGTTCTCCATTTAGCCGGACCACCGAAAACAGGGTCTGTACGTTGGCATCGTAAAGAGCCGCCTGGGTAGTAGTGTCTCCCCTCGTATAGATGACATGTTTGCCTGGGGCGACAACTTTGAAGACGTAATAATTTTTCTGGCCAGAGTCGACCAACGTGTCTGATACGACGGTTGCTGGGGGAACTGTGGTCGCCGATGAAAGTCCATTATTTGAAATCCAGCCGACGTCGGATTTGTATAAGGACATAGCATGTTCTGCAGTATTGAGATCTGAAATCGATGGTGTCTCATAGGTGGCGGGATCGATCCACACACCATTTTCGTATACCCGTTGATGTCCAATCTGGTAAAAAGTGTAAAAATTATAAATTCCCGCGAGATAGGTTGAATAGGGGACGATATCGTGCAGGTTTCTGATCCTGTGAAGGTTGATAATGTTGTCGAATTTTTTGACGAAGTCGGCGTTGCCGACCGCAGGAGCACCGAAGGTATAGGTGACGATATTAGCGGGATCTATACCTCTTTCTATAAGCATTGCGGAGTAAAGGGTGGCAATAGCTCCACCAAGGCTATGTCCGCTGATCCAAAAAATATCATTAGGGTTTCTCTCCGCAATGACTTGATCAAGGGGATGCGTTCCCTCAACGCCAATCTTGCTCTCATAATCATAAAAGCTCATCATGGCATCTCTGAAACCTGCATGCACCATGATTTCATCCTCACCATACCCGGGTCGGAAAATTGTGCCGAAAGCGTTGAGATCGGTCAGAACATCGGTGATATTGGAAGGTACTGTTCCTCTGAAGACGATAGAAATTATGCGTTTATCTCCTAACCTTTTCACCCCGACCAACGCCTGAGTATCGTTTGCAGCTTGGACGAAGGTGAAATTGGAAAAACCTGCATTTTCCAGTGAGGCACTGTGTCCATCGCCTAAATAAACATCTTCCGACGCCGCAGCTGACAATAGGGATAACTTGGAATTGAAGGTGCTGGAAGGTGAAAAATCACTATAAGAGTCGTATTGTCTATGGATCTGCGTGAAATCTGCATGGGATGTCACCGCACAACTCAATAAAATTAACGCGCACATTACTATATTTATTATTTTACATTTCATGGCATGCTCCAATCTCACATTTCCACCTAGACAGCTAACTAGAGATTTATAATTTTCCGCACTATACATGAACACCTGCCCACAATCAACGCAATACCGGCAAAGCCACCCGAACTCATGCATAGTCATAGGCGAATTCGTGGAACTCCCTGGCCGGATCTCACGAAGTAAATGAGGAAAGAAGCAAGTCGGCAACAGTGAAGCATCTGTAAGAGGCGAGTCCTACAGTGGGCCTCGGTTAGCACTATTTCGCCACAGCAAACATAAACAGGTAAAAGCACTTTCATTGTTAGTCGTGGCTGTGATATAAGATTTAATGTGCTAATTGTGAATTTAGCGGCGGAGGAGTAAATATGTTTTTAAATCTGAGTAACCTTGCAAAACATATCTTTGTTTTGATCCTTTCCTTTATGTTATTGGTGCCTTGCGTATGGTTACTAAACAAGAGTTACTACATTTCGATATCCAAAGTTAACACTTGGGAAGAAAAAGAAGTAATAGGTTTGCTGACTTTTATCCTTAGCAGGAGTGACCAGAAAGCTATCCGGGATAACCTTGACAAAAATTTAGAATCAGTACGGTATTTAGGGATAAAAATTGATAACGGATCTGACACTTATATAGATAAAAAAATAAATGGGGCTGAAGTTGATGTGTCGTCGACAAACAAGTACCAGATTAATGGTTACAATGTGTCAATTTCAAGAAGGAAATATCCTACATACTTGTCTGATTATAAAAAATACTTAAGCTGTTTTTATTTACCTAACATCTCAGTCTATAAAGATGATTACAAGAGGTGGAATGATGGCAAAAGCCTGCTGTATCATCGTAATCTCGTATTCTTTATAGCTCATTGTTTTGTTTTGTTCATGTTGGAGATAATACTAGTAACTGTATCCGTGAAATACAGAATGAACCAAATCCTGGCTTCCGTTGATAACAACAATTAAGTTATAAAGTACTGGAGGGAATATGGCCAGAAAAATGATTGACAGGATAATGGAAGTAGTTGCTTTGGATATTGGTGAGAAAAAAATTCTGAGCAATTTTAACCGCATCAGTCTTGCAAATATAGCTTTTGTTCTTGGCAAGCCCATCAAAAATAGAGTTTTATTGCACCATGACGTTTACAAAGGTTTGTGTAACGACGATTTTGACAATAAGTACACTACTAAGGTTGAAGAAGAATTATACTATCTAGCTGAGACTGATCCAAATCAGCTTGGTAGCAAATATGAGGCTTTAAAAGGTAACGCCAAGATATTGCATTCCAAAGGGAATGCGTTACGCTTATTCATCACACGAGATTCTACTGTTATGAAAATTCTTGCAATATGTAAAGCTGAGATTTGGCATAAAGATGAGCGCAAAGTAATTTCACTAACAGCTCATAGAAACGATAATTGGAAGACCATTGACTGAAAGATAAATTAGTTGACTAAT
>MTLC01001257.1_pt1 | contig 47607 bp, 38 predicted proteins | sample 1982451 | NCBI WGS metagenome assembly MTLC01 (sample SAMN05710165, study PRJNA340218) | biofilm metagenome | isolation source: sample SPH anode biofilm adapted to +100 mV | place: USA | collected 2012-02-03 | reverse complement strand
CCGACCGCATCGGTGGCCATATCGACGTGGCATCCGGCGCAGGTCAGGGTAGCTCCGCCCCAGATCGGCTGGCCGTAAACTGTTGGCAATCCCGAACCGCCCGCTCCTTGAACATTGCTGTGGCAATAAATGTTTGAACATTGGCCATAGGTGGTGCTTGGCGCAACCGTTCCGGTGCTGCCGGTCAGGGCGTAGGCCCCTGCCGGGGTCTTGTAGCGGGATGCTGCGCCGAGGGCGTTCAGATCCCACTTGACGTTTCCGCTGATGTGCGAGTTATCGGAAATAGTGCCGTGACAGGCAGAGCAGGCCAAAGCCAGACGCCCCGCAACACCCGTACCGGCATGGCGGAGATGTCCTCCGGTTGTCGGGGCGGTTGCAGGTGTGACGCCATGGCAGGCGCCGCAGGAAGCCTGATTGGTTCCGGTCCAGGCTGGTGTTGTATTGCTTCCGCCGGTCAGGGTTGCGCCATGGCAATAGATGTTCGCGCAGGTTTGGCTGGTTCCGGTTGCGGTGACTGATCCCGAAAATGTGTAGGGAGTGTTGAGCGGAGTCGAATTTACGTAAGAACCGGTCGTAAGGCTGCCGCCGAAGCCGGGGAAGTTGGCGCCGTTGATTGAAAAGCTGATGTCAATGCTGTTGCTCGGCATTGATTTGGCCGCAAAGCCGTTGTGACAGGTATTGCAGGCTATCAGCCGCCCTTTGGCGTGGGTGGAATGCGCTCCCGGATTGCTGGCCGTTGCTCCGGTGGCCGGCGTGGCCACTCCGGTGGGTCCGCCAATCGTGGCGGTGGTTGGCGGATAGCCATGACAGGCGGTGCAAGCGCCTGAAAATGAGCCGATCGGGCTGTTGTGGAAATGACAGCTGTTGCAGACTTTCGGATCGGTGCTGGCGTGTTCGGGAGGCGCATTGAAGCTGCCGGGCGGCGGCACGGCGTGGCAACCCTGACAAACGCCGCTCCCCTGGGCATTGCTGTATTCGCGTTTGCTGCCGGTATAGCGGAAAAATATCTGACTTGTCTGTCCGGTACTCTTGTTGACCACGTTCCGGCGAATCAGGAACACATTGGTGCCTTTGATGCCGGTCGGGTCGTTCGGATCGTATTCTACGTGCGCGCCGTGGCAATCGACGCATTGCACATCCTGACCCTGAAGGTTGTGATTTTTCTTGCCGGCGTGACAGTTGGTGCAGAGATTGGATTTGTCCGGTTGCCCGCTGGCTACTTTGGCGCCTCGTCTGTCACTCCGCAGAATGAAACCGTCGCCGCTGCTGAGCGTGGCGAAATTGGCGCTGCCGTCAACCGTGCTGCTGCGCGAATCGGTGTAATGAACGCCGTGGCAGGTGGAGCAGAGCAGGTTGCCGCCGGAAGCGGTCAGCCTTGTGTTCAGGTCAGAGGATGGGTTGGCCGGATTGGAATTGACCGGCGGTTTGTTGAATGAACCGGTCGCGCTGTTGTAGTTTATGTTGACCGGGTGGCTCCCCTTCAGGTGGGATTGAACATTGCGTGATCGGTGGCAATCCAGGCAGAGCTGGTCCTGATTGTTGGCGATTCTGAGGAATTGCCCGTTGGCATTGGAGTGCTGGTCGTGGCAGCGGACACAGGCCAATGCCTGGCCGGTGCGCCCCCGCAGATTCGAGCTGGTCAGGGCGGCCTGAATCGGAGGCAGGGCTCCGGCGGCAGGGACTGTGTCCGAGCCGTCCCAGCGGTGGGATGTTTGATATGATTTTGAGATTCCGGTGGTGGAGTGGTTGCCGTAAGGATTGGCTGCGTCAGCCGGTGTAATCGGCTTTTTGCCTGCGAGCGGGTCGCCGGGGCGATGACAGCTCAGGCAGACATTATTGTAACCGGTGCTGCCGAGAGTCATCTGGGCGGTATGGCAGACGGTGCAAGTCATGCCGTTGGCCGCATCGTAATGTGGATAATCAACTGCGCCAGAGGTGAGCGGTCCTATGAAAACAGAGAGAACTAAAGCCAGAGTCGCTGCTGACAATCTATTCATGGGTGGCTCCTGAGCATGTAAGGCGAACGTTTTGATGCGCACGGCTTGCTAGAGCAGATAAAACCGGTTTTCGCAAGACGATGATATTCATCATAAATCTACTGAATCACCAGCCCATCCACTGCCAGGCTTCCGGATTCGATCGTCAATGTTCCATTAAGCACCGTCAAGCCGGACCGGCTGCTGTAGGCAGAATCATAGCCACCCAGAATGGTTACTGATGTTCCCCTGTTGAGAATCAGGTTTTCGATAAAGGTGATGCCCTGGGTTTCTATTGTACCACTTAAATTTATTGCTGCATAAGCTGAGGCAATTGTTCCGTAAGGTGTGCCGCTCACCCTGGCATTTGGTATCAGTGCGAAAGTTGCCGTTACATTTCGTGCTGCTGCCATGGTTACGGTGCAGTCGCCGGTTCCGGCGCTGCTACAGTCGCCGGACCAGCCGGCAAAGGTCGAACCGGCGTTGGCGCGTGGCAACAGGGTGACGCTGCTGCCTGTGGCAAAGCTGGAATTGCAGATGCCGCTCAGGCAGTTTATGCCGCCCGGACTGCTTGTTACGCTGCCGCTGCCGCCATTGCTGGCGACAATGTTGACGATGATCTGATTCGAGGGCGCTGAAGCGGAACAGGTTGCCGTGCCGCCGCCATTCAGGCCGGCGCAACTCCAGCTCCAGGGTCCGCTGCCGGTGAAGTTCAACACGGAACCGTTACTGCAGAGGTTGGTCGTGGGAGCGACCGTGAAGCTGCCGTTATTTGCGGATCCGCACTTACCGGTAACCTTGTCGATGCCAAACTGAACAAGCGTTCCGCCGCCGTTGGAGACAATCAGGCGATTATTGAGAGGATCAAAACTGTCAAAGAGGACATCTCCAGGGGTGACCATTTGTCCATTTTTAATGCCATAGTTTCCCACGTAGTCGAGAAAACTGCCGGTGGCGGCGTCAATGACCTGTATCGTGCTCTGGTAGGCATCTACCACATACATGCGGGCCAGGGAATTGTCGGCGGGGTTGTATTCAAAGGAGACTGCCTGGGGAGATGTGAACTGGAGGGGGCCGGAGCCGAAAGAACCGATTGTTTTCTGATAGACTCCGCCGGTTGAGTAAAACTGAATGCGGCCGTTAAATGTATCCGCTATCGCCAGCTGGTTGGCTGCTTTTTCATAACGGATGCCGGTTGGCTGCATAAACTGGCCGGCGGCCGCGCGTCCCACCGAACCAAAGCTGTTTGACGGTTTCCCGGCAGCGGCCAGGCCAGTGCTGACCGGGGCGTAGGCCGAGTTGAATTTCTGGACACAATTGTCGAAACTGTCTGTCACGTAAATATTGCCGAGATTGTCAACGGCGATTCCGTTGGCTTTGATAAAGGTGCCGAACTGGGCAACCGGAGTCCCGTTGCTGCTGTTGATAACAGCCACGGATGTTTCCTGACTGACAAGCAGGTTGCCTTTTGAATCAATGGCGAGTCCTGATACTGTTTTTGAAGCGGGAAATGTGTTTAAAAGGTTGCCTGAAGCGTTGTATTTCTGAATGCCGCCGCTGCGAGGATCTGTAACATAAATATAACCGGACTGATCGCCGGCCAGTCTGACCGGGGTTCTGGTGTCATTCGCGAAGTCCGGAAGAGCGGTGACCAGGGGGGATACGGCACTGTAAGCGCTGTTGCCGGATGCGAAAATAACCGCAAGCAAGGCAGCAAACAGGCCGCTGATTCGAATTACTCTTCTGCATGGGTTCATGCCGGGTACCTCCACGGTGAAAGCGTGGTTTCATTGCCAATTGCTGGATTGCCGAATTGATGCAACATTCTGCTTTACCTCGTCAAAAAGTAATAATACCCGGTTCAGCATGTGCAGGCTTTTGCAGCTCTTAATTCGATTTCGGGCACAAAAAAAGCCGGGTTGCCTAATATCAACTGATATTTCGGCAACCCGGCTGTCTCTTTGAGACCCTATAGGCTTTCCGCCCCATTCTCACGAATGGTTGAGTATTATCGTGTACCTATTTTTAGCTTTAATGAGAGACTATCTGAAACCGGTTTTGTTTGTCAACAGTTTTTGTCAGGTACAGTGAGAAAATTGCCTACCAAGTATCTCCGTGATTTCGAGTAATGCTTCCCATGTGACATGAACCGCTACAGCTGACACTGCCGGTGGTCGCGTTCTGGTTAATAACTATTGTGTCAGCAACTGTATAACGGACAGGATTCTTGGCAATTTTTACGTCTCTGACTGTTTTTAGTACTCGTCCCTGATGGCCATGGGTGGCCGCTCCCGTTCCTCCACCGAAATGACAGTAATCACAGTTGGCCATGATGGCGGAATGTGTACCGTGATCTCCGTTTCTGTCCGGGAAGGCGGAACCTGTCGGTCTGCCCGTTGCATCATTGCCATGGCAGTCGCTGCAGTTAAATGACGTACCCCAGCTCTTGGAATGGCACCCAGCACAGTTCGGTGGAGTGCCTGCTGTTGCTGCTGGGTATACACCGGTTGAAGCGGTAATGTTGTGACATGCGCCACATGGATTGATGTCCAGGAAAAGAATGTCGTTTTTATGTGTCGCCCCCGGGTAGGTTGAAGCATGTCCGGAGGATGGAGTCTCCAGAGTGCCGTTGATATGCAGAGCCTTGCTTACGAAGATGTTTGCATAACTGTTGCCGGACGGGTTGATATTCGAGTGGCAACTACAGGTGGTGCCGATGGATACGGAACCAGGGAAACCTGCTGGAACCGTGACTGCCGGATGTCCCGACGCGGTGGAAGGGGGGAATCCATGGCATTTGCCACAGAATGCGGCTGATAGAACCGGCGGATAGGTCGCCGCTGTCCAGACCGGTGATCTGTTTGTTCCGGTTGTGTCTCCGCCCGGCATGGCATTGCCATGACAGTAGGTGTTGGTGCATTGCTGGGTTGCGGAAGTGTAGGCTGGCACCAGTCCACCGGTTTTGGAAAGCGTACCGAAGGCCATGCTGGCAACTTGCGGAGTCGGTTGCAGGCTGGCTTTGGTGAAGTGCAGTAGTGTCCCGCTGCCGAATCCGAGGTGGCACTCATTGCAGAGGGCGCCGGTAGCCACATTGACTGTCAGGTGATTGGAGTGGGCGGCATTGATATTCGGATAGACCGTGCCGCTTGGCGGCTGGGAATGGCAGGAAGTACACGGGTCCGGGTTGTTGATAGTAGTCAGTGGCGATGCGGCCACGTGGCAATTCTGGCATCTTGGTCCGACGCCACCCTCGGCCACACCTCCCAGAGTGGCACCGTGGCAGCGGTTGCAGGCATCGAAGTTGGTGGCTGTCCGATGTCTGAACCAGGGGGTGCCAAGCGGGTCGGGACTGGTGATACCAAATGCCGCCGGTAATTGGACAACCGGCGGATGGGCAGTGTTGATCATATGGCAAGTCTCGCAGCCAGCTGTCAAACGCCCCAAAACAACGTTAAAGCGGGGGTTGCTGCCGGGACCGCCGTTGGGGTTGTTGGAATGGCAGGTCTGGCAGAAGGTCAGGTTAGATTTGGCGGTAGCGCCGTGTTGGGCCGGGTCTGCCCAGCCGGTCGGATGTCCCATAGTGCCATGGCAGAGGGTGCTGTTGAAACAGCCCGGGGTCCCGCTGGCGTAGCTGGTCAGGATAGATGTTCTGAGATTGGCGCCCCTCAAATGACATTGTGCGCAGACGGCGGCATTCAGCCCCTGAGCGTCATCGACCACACTGGTGTGGCTGGGGCTGGGTGAAGCTGCCCGCCAGGGTAATGCCGCATGTGGTGCGTTGACTGGAGAACCGTTGCGCAAGTGGCAACTGCCGTTCGGTGAATTAGCCGAGAAGCAGCTGACGCCTGTTGTCCCACCTCTGAAATCCGCACCGTGGCAGGTCTGACAGTTGTTGAAACCTTTATCTGCTCCTGGTTGCGACTTGGCCGCAGCGCCATGTACTACGGGATTTATCCAGCCGGTGGGATGCAAACCGGCATGGCAGAGAGTATTGTTGAAACAGCCTGGCGGCGTTCCTTTCGGTTGAGGTGGAGGCGCGGGCAGAAGTGTCAGGAGGTTGCCGCCTGCGTGGCATTGATAACAGGCTGCCGCGTTACTCGGGTTGGTGTCAGCATGTGAGCTGGTTGCACTGGTGACCCAGTTTTTAGCGTGTGGCGCTCCCGAACCATGGCAGGCAAAGGCCGGGTCGGCCAGTGAGGCTGCCGAGGAACACGAAACTACGGAGAGCGTGCCGCCCGTATACTGACCACCGTGGCATCCTCGACAGCTGTCCAGGCCGCTGGAAAAAGTTGGAGTAGATTTGGCGACCGCGCCGTGGCTGTTGCTGTTACGGTAGCCAGCTGGATGAAAATGGCATGACATCGCCGCATAACCCTGGCTGAAACAGCTCACCTTGGTGATGCCACCTTTCAGGTCGCTGCCGTGGCACTCGCTGCATGCGCTGGATTTTGCCACTGTCGGATCGTCAATGGCACCTGGCAGCGACCTGAAAAAACCGGCATGATTACTTACCCAGTTAGCGGGATGTTTACCGGTTGAATCCAGAATTGTATTCTTGTCATTGCCCTTGCTGCAGCCCCACAGGGTGATGAAAAATAGCAGTATAGCACCGTATCGCAGTGTTCTCATAATTCCCCCCTAGTTGTGGCAAGCCACACAACGTTCGTTATTGGCTCTGCCGTGGCAGCGGTAACAACTGGCCGGGTCTAGTTTGCCTTCGATTTTATGCAGAGTAATGAAGTTGCCTCGATGCGGCATTTCCCGGTCTGGTCGATAGCCGTATTTTGTGGAGGGTTTCATTTGGACTTTATTGGTATGACAGTCGTTGCAGAAAGAGGATTTGTGGCAGGTCGAACAGAGACGATCATCCGAGGCGGAGTAAAAGCGGTGGTTTTTGACAAATGTTGCGGAATGGCTGAAAGCCGCAAAAGCTTTCATGGTTCCCTTTTGTTGATCCTCATGACACTCGGAGCAGTTGACCTGCTGCCCGGTAGTCAGCGCCTCGGGATGCGAGTCAGGCAGGCTGGAAATGGATTTCATCTGAGCGCAGGCTGCGAGTATCATGAATAATCCGGCCAAAGCCAGGACGGGGAGCGACGTTTTGAGCAATTTCATTTTTTCCCTCCTTTACCGTCGAAAGTCATATTGTAAGTCAGCCGCAAAAGGCCTTTGGTGTCTTCGATAAATTCGGGATTTCTGCCATAGCTGATATCTCCGGAAAGCGCCAGAGCGGGAGTTATGTGGTAACCCAGCGAAAGCATCGCTTCCCAGGCACTTTTCTCGTTGTAAATCTTGTCCCTGAAAAAGTAGCCGAGCGCATCAACCGCCGCAAAATAGTTTTTCGAATCGTGCATGGCATATCCGCGTACTTCATGGTAGGAAGCCGTTGGGTTTGTCCCAATGGCAAAGCCTTTGCCGGCACGGAGATAATGATAGCTGAGGCCGCCTCTGACGGAGTTGTCCAGGAACTTGATTCTTGCGTCGGCGCCATAGCGGTCGGCGTTGCCGATTTCGCGTGTGTAATGCTTGTAATCGGCGACAACTTCAAAGTTCCGTGTGATTTCATAGGAAGCGCTGCCGCCGACAGAGCGGGATTTTTCGGCCGGGTCAAGTGCTGCCCCGGAAAACATGGTCCATGCATAAAAATAGCTGCGTTCGCGGTGTTCATTGAACTCGCCGCTTAATACCAGATGCTGAACAGGTTTGATGTTAAGCAGATAAGTGTGTTCGGCGACTCTCTTTGTTTCTGGGTTATAGCTGGTATGACCCATCGCTTCGATTGTTTTGTGCGGACTGAACCAGATGTCCCCGCCCAGAAGACGATGGTTGCCATTGGTGTAATTTGCAAGAGTTGGAGCCTTGCCCTCGTATAGTCCCGACGCGCCCAGTTCCAGCATCCCCTTGTAACGGTAGTTGGCCCGCCCGCCATAGATGTAGTCGCCTTTGCCGTCGCTGTTTTCCGCATACAAATGTTTGGTGTGAACCGTAGCGCCGCCGAAAGCTGAAAGACCAAAACCCATTGGAAGCTCTGTGCGGGCGTTTACCCCGTCAACCTGCTCGTTTATAATGCCTTCGCGGACAAAAAAGCGGCCAGCGCGAATAGCAGCGTTGGCCTCTTTGAAGCGGTATTGCAGGTAGCCGTAAGTAAAGCTGCCGTCAACTTTATCGTTGTTGTAGCTCTTGTCTCCCAGATCGGCTCGTCCCCATCCGTAAAAGTGCAAAGACAGATTGCCATCCGCCAGTTTGTCGACGTCCAATCCAAGAAATTGCGTGGCCGGAAGCAGTGTTTGTTTCTTGGCGCCGGTAACATCACGATTTTCAATTCTGAAGATGGTTGAGGAGTCTACGGAGATGTCCGCCGCTGAGGCAGCGACCGGAAAGGCGAGGAGTGAAGCGGAGCAGACCAAACGGCAACAAATATTTTTCATAATTTGGCTCCTATAATGTGATGAGAAAGCCGACTGAAAGACTCTATAATCATATTTTAGAAATTGCAATGAAAAGATATTTAAACTTTTGTGCCAGCTCTTCATGCATGAAAGACCGGTAAAGTCCGATCCTTCATGCATGAAGATATCTAAATTGCTTCGATGAGTCGTTTCTGCTTATAGCTGAGCCGATTTAATGCGTGTATATAAGCCTTGGCCGATGCAACAATGATATCAGTTGAGGCTCCTTTTCCAACCACTGTGTGATTTCCTTCAGTGACCCGAACTGTGACTTCACCCTGAGCGTCTGTTCCGCCGGTAATCGATCCGACATTGTACTGGGACAGCTTGGCTTTTGACTTGGTAAGCTTTTTGATGGCCTTGAAAGCTGAATCCACCGGGCCATCTCCAAGTTCTGCCGTGCGCACCGTCAAACCGTTTATTTCCATCTGTACCGTGGCAGTGGCAACGGCAAATGATCCGCAGGTGACAGTTATGTGCTCAAGTTTAAAGTGATCCTCTTCCCGGGACTCTTCTGATACGATTGCATCCAGATCCTCGTCAAAAACCTCCTTCTTGAGGTCGGCCAACTCCTTGAAACGGTCAAAGGCCCGGTTCAGCTTTGTATCGTCGAGGTCGTGACCAAGTTCTTCCAGCCGCTTCTTGAAGGCGTGACGACCTGAGTGTTTGCCGAGTACCAGTGCGCTGGAAAGGAGTCCTACCGACTCGGGGGTCATGATCTCGTAGGTTGTCTTTTCCATCAGCATGCCGTGCTGGTGAATACCGGCTTCATGGGCAAAGGCATTGGCTCCCACTATTGATTTGTTGGGCTGAACCGCAATGCCGGTTACTGTCGTCAGGAGGCGACTGGCAGGTGTGAGCTGCTCTGTCACAATATTTGTCGCAAACGGGAGGATGTCACGACGGGTTTTCAGAATCATGACAAATTCTTCCAGCGAGCAGTTACCGGCCCGCTCTCCGATACCGTTGATTGTGCATTCTACCTGTCCGGCACCTGCCTGAATTGCAGCAATTGAATTGGCGACTGACAAACCGAGATCGTTGTGGCAATGAACAGATATGACCGCCTTCTCAATGTTAGGCACATTTTCTTTCAAATACCTTATGATGTTGAAGTATTCGAAAGGGATTGTGTAGCCGACCGTATCCGGGATATTGACGGTTGTGGCGCCTGCATCAATTACGGCTTCTACCACTTCCGCCAGAAATGGCAGGCGTGTACGCACGGCATCTTCACACGAAAACTCGACATTGGGAGTGTAGGAGGCGGCCCTTTTTACGGCTTTGACAGCCGAAGCCAGTACTTTGGCCGGTTCCATCTGTAGCTTGTATTTCATATGGATGTCGGATGTTGCAATAAAGGTGTGAATTCTTCCTTTATCGCCTGCATATTTAAGCGCATCCCAGGCCCGGTCGATATCTTTTTCGCTGGAGCGGCACAGTCCGGCGATTTCCGGCCCTTTTATGGCCTGGGCAATTTTCTTTACAGCTTCGAAGTCTCCATCCGAAGCAATCGGGAATCCGGCCTCAATCACATCAACATTCAGTTTCTGCAGCTGCTTTGCAATACGGAGTTTCTCTTCAATATTCATACTGTTTCCGGGAGCCTGCTCCCCGTCTCTCAGCGTGGTATCAAAAATCTTGATAATCTGCTGTTTGTTGGTTTTGGATTCCTTTGCCTTTGCCATCTTTAGTAATCTCCTTTCAGTGTGCTGCAATTTGATAATTCTACCAGAAATACTGTCAATTTCACCCTGTACGCAAAAAAATAGCCTCTGCCCCAATTTGGGGCAGAGGCTATTTTGCCATCCGCGGTACCACCCAATTCGCCTGTCAGAATAAACTGTCAGACCTTAATTATACCCTTAACGCAGGCTCACGGCTCCGACTACATATCACCGAAGCGGCTCCAAGGCGAGTTCACTGTATCTGCTTACCGGTTTGCACCAACCACCGGCTCTCTGAAAAGCAGGCTATAGTTACTACTCCTCTTCATAGCCATTAAATTTTGGATATAGTAGAGAAACAGTCCAGGCAATGTCAAGCGGTTTAATTTATAGCAGGATGAATGTGATTGCACCCGGCGCAGTTGCAGGCGGTTGGCATCAACTGTTAATAGGGTTGATAACCGTTCGTTCATGCCGTACAATGAGAAGATTAATTAGTAATGGGGGTTGATGTGAGCAATATTCTGTTGATCACCGATGTCGCGCGGCTCAGAAAAGTATTTGGAGTTCTAACCGATGACAGCTCAGTTAACTTGCGAGTTGCTAATAACCTTGAAAAGGGCGGAGAAGAAATTGCGGCTGATACACCGGATTTAATTTTTCTGCAAACACATTTATCCGGGTTGTCACCTGAAATATTGATCATGCATCTCAAAAAGCAGCTTGGCAGCAAGAATTCACGATTTATCTTGTTGGCGGCACCAAATCAGGTAAGTGAATCAATCCTTGCGCTATTTCAGGGGTGGCTGGATACTTCACTTGATGACGATCAACTGATAAGAGATCTTCAGGCTCAAATCCCGTCATTGGCCTCAAAAGTCAAAGAGAAAGAGGCTTCCTCAGGACATCTGAATCCCCCAGATGATGCGCTTGACAGCACCTTTACGGCACAATCAGAAGGGGTTGTAGCGGTTGTACCGGCAGTTGTGAACGTTTCGGAGGAAAAAGTTTCAACCATTGCTGATTCTCCTGCAATTGTTGCAGAGTTGCCGAGTGAAGACAATGCTTTGGCTGAACAGAATATTACCTACTCTCCGCGTCCTAGAATGTCGGTGTATTCCGAATTCAACAGCTCATTCGATGATGCTGTGAATAGTGCACCGGAGCCGGAATCATTTGAGCAGTCATCTTCGACTGCGGATGATATATGGGGAACCAAGCCCACAAAAAACATCAAAACTACTCCGGAGCGTTCCAAGCGCTTAACATTTCTGTACTGGCTTGTCCCCGTTATTATAGCAGTTATTGTTACAACGCTGTTTCAACAGCGTATGTCCCGTCAAGTTTCACCAGCAAAGGTCAATTCTGCCGAATCGCAAACCAAATCTGACAAGCATGCATCTGTATTAAATCATATGTCAACTGTAGGTTCTGCTAAAAGCACCTTAAAGCCGGTTTCTTCAGCTGTAAATACTCAATCAAAGAGTCTGGCCGACCCAGGGGCTCAAGCTAACGACAAGGCGATGATAGTTGCAATTACTGAAAGTCGTGAGAAAAAAAACACCATAGTAACTGCAAGGTCGGCAGCACTTCTAACCAGGCTGCCGGACTTCATACCACGCGGAAACGTTGACAAAACCTATTCCGATGTTAACCCGGGGTGGGAAAAGTATATTTCTCCTGATGTTGAATACAGAGTTTACCGGGACAAAAATCATATCAAGGCAATACAGATTATTGCATTGGGAGGAGTAAGTATCTCGAATGCTCTGCATAATGGCATTCTTAAGCAGCTGCTTAAGAATGCTCACTTTGAGATTGAGACAACTGAAACCAAAGAAGGTTACAAAGTCGAGCGCGGACACATTGCTGAAAATCTGAAGGTGGTCTATTACCGTGATGAAAAGGGGAACCGGTTGAGGGCTTTCGTGCTGACCTGGAAGTAGAAGTTCACATTACTGCTGTGTTGAATGATTGTCAGAAACAGGTGGAATCCTGGTCGGTTGACTCTGTGATGCATTACTTCGTTGAAAGCTTAAGGTAACACTCCGCTTTGTACAAACTGGCATCGGCAGCTATGGGAGAATTTGGATTTTCAGTTAGAAACTTGTCAAAAAGCTCCAACGCGGCACGATAATCGTTCTGCTTATAAGACTTTACCGCGTTATCAAAAAGCTTTTGTCCTGGTATTGCTGCGATAGAAATCGGCCTGGAATTAAGTGTTTCAACATTGTTCCCAGTGGTCGCCTCTCCCTGCTTATTCACAGGTTGAGAGTCGGCTTCGACCACCTTCTTTCGGCTAACACCGGCAGATTTGCTGTTATTAGCGCCCGGCTTTCCCTTTTTATTCTCCATTCTTTTAAGTTCACTCAACGAAAGTTCCGTTAATGTATCTGAAGACTTTCTGGCAGTAGTCACATTAGAATGTGCTTTCAGAGACCTTCCCACTGTCTTTGAAGAAACTTTCTTTGGTGGTCTTGAAGAATGTTTGCTCTTTTTAGAGTGTTTGTGCTTTGCAGGCGTCGCAGATTCAGTCGCACCTTCTTTAGGCAGAGGGATCCTAAGCGTGTCTCCTGTGTAAATCAGATCCGGATTCTTGATGTCGTTAAACAATAAAATCTGCGGATAATAAATGCCGTGCCCACTGAACTTCTTGGAAATGTCATACAGGGTATCACCCTTCTTGACAGGAACCTCTCTTACTAAGACACCATCGCCGGAATCAGTTTTTGAATCTGCTGCTACCGGTTTTGGTTCATACAGGTACTCTTGTTGACTCCATGCCGGCAGAGCAATGGAACAGAGTAAAGCTGCAACTGCCGATAGGCGTATCTGCTGTCTCATATCAGTACCTGTTCCCGAGTTGGTCTTCGTAAGTCAGGATGTTTTTAACCTGAATGTTGGTTCCCACTCCAGTTCCCGGTTTAACTCTGAATGATACCTTGATGATGCGTTTCTCACCTGCTCCCATTTCTTTGAAGCGCCATATGATGTTTCCTTTGTTGACAGCGGTGTTCGCCGGGTCAGCGGCCACCAACTCAAGCTCTTCCGGCCAGGCGCTCTGAAGTTCAACGACCCTTGCCAGGTTCGAACCCTTATTGGTAATGGTAAGATCGAAAGAAGCAACTTCACCCGGCTTTAGTCTGCCGTCACGTCCTGCCATGGTCATTTGTAAAACAGGTCGCGAGTATAGTAACTGAGTCGATCCTGATGCTGATCGGGTCGAGTCTCCTTCCGATGTGAATGTCAGCATTACGCTACCTTCATTCCCGTCGGCGGCACCTCGCGGCGTTTTGATTTCCATGACAACGCTGGCCTCTTCCTTAGGAGCCAGAGGGCCAATCTCTGTGATGACCGGTTCACTGGCTTGCCGGATGGCATCTCTATTTATATCGTGAAAGACAACAGCGTCTTGCGCTCCTTTTACGCTGGCAGCGATTCTGAATTTCTCACGCACGTTACCGGTATTGGTTATGACAAATGGAACCGTAATGGTCTGGCCGGGGATGACCACCAGGCGCTCGGATCCTGTCCGGACCTGGATGGCACGCTGCGGCTGCACGTACGCCATATTTGAAACAAATGCAGCGGTTGTGCGGAGCTGATTGTTTATCAACTCTGCTCTGGTTGCCAGTTCCTGTCCTGCAAGCGAGTCGTCTTTAAGTTGGAAAGTGACACTCAGTTCGCGACTCTCACCGGAGTTGATCTGCAAGCCGTCAAATACCAGGGCGGACTTCATTTCCTGTTTAAATCCTGCCGCTGCATAATCGACCGGTTCAAGCTGCGGCGGGAAATTCAGTCTGAAGGTGACGTCTTTGGCAGCAGTGGAGCCAACATTCAGAACTGCAATTCGATAGACAACTTTTTCTCCCGGTAACGGTTGGGTCTTGTCAGACTTAAGTACAGCCCTTAGCAATGGTGCCGAGGCAACCAGGCGTATCTCGCGGGACTGACTTGCTTCCGCCATTAAACGGGAGGCCGCTTTGACAGGGTGGACAATTCGTAGTCCGTCAATGCTGGTCGCCGGGATCACGAGGCTTATTACGCCCCTGAATGTTTCCCCCTGGGCCAGTTCGGGAGTCTGGTTTATCACCGCATCAGGAGATGCTGCTGAAGCGAAGCGTGCCTTGAAGTCGGCCGGAAATGATGACTCCAGGTAAAAGGCATCGTTGCCATTGCCGCGATTGGTTATTTCAAATGGAACATTTACGCGTTGTGCTACATGGAACGCTTCAGGCCGAGCCAGAAGGTTGAATTCGAAACCGGCGTACTGGGCAACTTCCAATCGCAAAATCTGAGCATTTTCCGGAATGGGCTCCACAGCTGCAACCTGGGGTAGGGCAACCGCCAAGCCCAGCTCGCGAAGCTTGGCGGCGGCCGATGCCGCAGCAGAGCTGCCAGGATATTTGTCGATAATGGATTTGTACAGAACTATCGCTTTTTCGCGTAGCTCGTTCTTTTCAGATTGGATCTTAACCTCAGCAGCCTGCTGTTTAGCCAGAGCCAGATTTTCTTCGGCTTTTACCGCTGCAAGGCGTTCCCGTTCTTTTCTCTCGAGAACTGCCTTCTCTTCGGCCTGCTTTAGCGCTGTTGCACGGGTCTTATCTGCTGCTATTGCGGCAATTCTGGCTTCTTCGGCCTTAAGCGCCGCAATTCTCTCCTGCTCTTTGTTCACTGCAGCTATGCGTTCCTGTTCCAGTTTGGCTGCGGCAATTCGAGCGTTCTCGGCTTGAACGGCTTTTAGGCGTTCCTGTTCCTTCTTTGTGGCAGCAATCTTTTCCTCAGATTGCCTTAGAGCTGCAAGGCGCGCGGATTCAGCTGCGGCAACGGCAAGGCGGGCTTCTTCGGTCTTCAGGGCGGCAATACGCTCTTTTTCGGACTTTAGCCTGGCACTTTCTTCCTCTGCCAGACGTTTCTGTTCCAGTTTGGCCGCTTCCAGCCTTGCTTTTTCCGACTGTATGGCTGCGATGCGTTCCTGCTCAACCTTGGCTTTATTAATTTGCTCGGCGGCAATTCGTTCCTGCTCTGATTTTACTGCCGCAAGTCGCTCAAGTTCCTTCTTCTCGGCGGCTACGGCAGCGAGTCTTGATTCTTCTGCTTTCTGTGCCGCTATCCGTTCCTGATCAGCCTTTGCCTTGGCGGCCTGTTCGGTTGCGGCTTTTTCTTCGGCCTGCTTCAAAGCAGCTATACGTGCCTTTTCTGCGGCAGCTGCAGCCAGTTTAGCCTCTTCCGCTTTTTGAACGGCCAGTTGTTCCTGCTCAGCTTTGGCCGCGGCAATTTTTGCCTGCTCTTTTCTTTCCGCTGCCACACGCTTGGCTTCTTCCGCCTTTTCCGCAGCCAGCTTCTCCTGAGCCGCCTTAGCCCTCTGAATTGCGGCCAGATCAGGCTGCTTAGACGGTTGGGAGCCCACAGGCAGCTTTTCGCCTTTTTCGTAACGGGCTGTCAACGATAGAAGCTCTTCTTCAACGGTACCTTTTAGAGGGTTATCCGGATACTCTTTGGAAAATTGGGAGAGGTAGCGGGCGGCATCATTCTGATTGCCTGATTTGAAGTATGACCGGGCCAGCCAGAAAAGGGCCATATCCCGTAGAGGTGTATCGGGGTACTTTTGCAGGACTTCGTTCATCTTTGCGATGGCTGCGGCATAATCTTTCTGCTGATATGCATTGAAGCCAGCGATAAAAACCTGAGAATCTTCCGATTCTTGACTAAATGCTGGAGGGACTGCCAAGGATGAAATTATGACGAATACGACGAGAAGTCGAAGAATTGTGTTGCGGCATAATTTCAATGAAATCACGGTGGTTGACCTCTTCTGGCCGGCAACGCAGTTAGACGGCGCACGGAGAGCTGGATATAGCTACAGGTAAAATGCTTTTTTAATAGCACCTCTCCTTGCCCTTGTCAACGAAAGAAACGGAAACCAAAGGCGTCAGAAACCGTTGTCTGACGCGCTTTGGAAGGAATTTTCGGATGTGCAACCAACTGCCGGCAGCATATCTTAGCGAATGCTGTCCTCGGGGTAGGCTCCGATATTGTGGATTGAGAGGTCCGCTCCGGCAAACTCTTCTTCCTGGCCAAGCCGGATTCCGACGGTTTTGCCCAGTATTCCGTACACAATAAAGCCGCTTGCCAGTGCGAAAACGATCGCAGACAGACTGCCAGCCAGTTGCGAAACGAAGCTGACGCCACCGATGCCGCCTAGAAACTTCTGCCCGAAAATACCGGCTGCAATGCCACCCCAGGAACCGATCACGCCATGCAGCGGCCAGACGCCAAGCACGTCGTCAATCTTCAATTTTTCCTGCTCAAAGTGAAATCCGTAAACGAATATTATCGAAGCGATACATCCAACCACAAAGGATGCCAGCGGATGCATGATGTCGCTGCCGGCGCAAACCGCGATCAATCCTGCCAATGCGCCGTTGTGAACAAAACCGGGGTCGTTCTTCCCGGCGACGAGCGCAGCAAGCACTCCGCCGACCATTGCCATCAATGAGTTAAGCGCCACCAGGCCGGAGATCTTTTCAAAATTACCGGCGCTCATGACATTGAACCCGAACCAGCCGACCGCCAGGATCCATGATCCCAGAGCAAGAAAAGGGATGTTGCTGACCGGTATCGGATGTGATTTACCACGAATATATCGCCCCATCCGAGGCCCGAGGATGACTACTGCAGGCAGGGCAAGCCATCCGCCGATGGAGTGGACCACCACAGAGCCTGCATAATCGTGGAACTCGGCGCCGCCGAGGGATTTAAAGAACCCTTGAAGGTAGGAGGCGTTCTGTCCCCAGATCAGGGACTCAAACAACGGGTAGGTTAGACCGGCGAAGATTGCTCCGGCGATTACCTGCGGCCAGAACTTGGCGCGCTCGGCAATTCCGCCGGAAATAATGGCCGGAATGCAGGCTGAGAAGCAGAGGAGAAAGAAAAAGTGGACCAGGTCGTAACCCTGGGCCTTGTTGACTAATTCACCGGCAGGTTTTAAAAATGAAATGCCGTAGGCAATCGGGAAGCCGATTAAAAAATAGACAATGGTCGAAACAGACCAGTCGGTAAGGATTTTGACAAAGGCGTTGACCTGGTTTTTTTTGCGTACAGTGCCGACTTCAAGAAAAGCAAATCCAGCGTGCATTGCAAAAACCATTACCGCGCCCAACATCAGAAAAAGTACATCAGCACTGCTCTTCAGGCCTGTCATCGTTGACATGGTCTCCATTCAGATTACCCCCGTTGGTGTCTGTATGCCCGTCATTGGGCAATCGAAGATTAGAGCAAAAACCTGGCCAATGCTGCAACCTGCCGATATGATTGAAATCACTCATGAACATGTGTGGGCGATCTGCCTTAAAATTAACCACGCTGCCCATTTTTTACGCACGCATGTTTGAACAAGCCCCTTCACATTCCTGTCCTGAACAAGTAGGATTGCTGATATGAGCCTTGCGGACAAAATACAACAATTGCCGACGTCGCCCGGTGTTTATCTGATGCTTGATGCCAGCGGGACGATCATTTACATAGGTAAGGCTCGCAGTCTGCGGCAGCGGGTGCGTTCGTATTTTGGCGCCTCAGGTGATTCCCGTTACCACGTCAAATTCCTTGTGGCGCGAGTGGCAGATATCGAGGTGCTCCTGACCGACACCGAGAAAGAGGCTCTGCTGCTGGAGAACACTCTCATCAAACAACATCATCCCCGTTATAACCTCGACCTCAAGGATGATAAAACTTATTTTTCACTGCGTATTGATCCGCGCGAGGAGTTTCCCCGTTTTACCCTGGTTCGCAAGATGCCGCGGGATGGCGCGCGATATTTCGGGCCTTATTCGTCAGCTTCCGCAGCACGTGAAGTCATGCGGCAACTGGTCAGAATTTTTCCTTTGCGTCACTATCCACTGGCGGCCTGCATGGCCCGTAAACGTCCCTGCCTGTATCATCAGATCGGCCAATGCAGCGCCCCCTGCCAGGGACTGATAAACAAAAAAGATTATTCCGATCTGGTCGAAAGCGCCATGTCGTTTCTTGATGGAAAGGGGCGTCAGTTGGTGGAGGAATTCAAGCGTCGCATGACGGATGCCGCTGAAGGAATGTTTTATGAAGAGGCTGCCCGCTGGCGCAATTTACTTCGTTCTATTCAGATAACCGTCGAAAAGCAGAAAGTTGTAACGAGGGGCGGCGACAGTGATGTGGTCGGCTTTCACCGGGTTGAAAATCGCATCGAATTGGCGATTCTTTATATTCGAGGCGGTGTCTTGTCCGGCAGTCGGCTGTTCAGCGTCGGATGGGAGCTGGATAATGCCGCCGGGATTTCGGCTTTTTTGCAACAGCACTACACTACCGGCGTCTTTATTCCCGAAGAGATATTACTGCCATTGCAAATTGAGGATCTTGCCGCTTTGGTCGAACTGCTGGAAGAGCTGAAAGGGTGCAGGGTTTCCATTGTATCTCCGCAAAGGGGAACCAAACGGGAACTGATAGAGCTGGCCTGTAAAAACGCCGAGTCCGCCGTTCGGGAGCGTGATGAGGCGGTGGCATCTGTGGCGGCTACGCTTGGTGAATTGCGTCAAAGGCTCCACTTAACGCGCCTGCCGACACGGATTGAGTGCTACGACATATCCAATATCCAGGGGCGTTTTTCGGTCGGCAGCGGTGTTGCGTTCAGCGGCGGAAAACCGGATAAAAAGGAGTATCGACGCTACCGCATCCGCACGGTTGAAGGTCAGGACGATTTTGCGATGCTTCGGGAAGTCTTTCAGCGGCGTTTCCGGGATGATAATATCGAAAAAAACGGTTTGCCGGATCTTGTAGTAGTGGACGGTGGCATAGGGCAATTGAACGCCGCGCTGGAGATTGTCAACGAACTGGGATTGGGCAGCCGGTTCGATCTGGTTTCGTTGGCCAAAAGTCGAACAGCCAGAGATGTGTCATCAGAGACAATCCGGAAAAGTGACGAACGCGTATTTCTGCCAGGAAGGAAAAACCCGGTCGTGCTTCGCCAGAACTCGTCTCCGTTGCTGCTTCTGGCAGCAATACGTGACGAGGCTCATCGATTTGCCATCGAATATCACCGCAAGCTGCGCGGCAAAGAAGGAATTGCATCCGGGATCGATGCAATTCCAGGCATCGGCCCCAAACGGCGCTCCGCTCTGCTCAAGAAGTTCGGCAGCCTGCAGCGCTTGAAGGATGGCAGCATTGAGGAGATTGCGGCGGTTGACGGCATGAATCGGGCGACCGCTGAAAAGCTTTACGAAAGGCTGCATAATGACGGAGCGTAAGCGTGTATTCAATCTGTTGACAATTCTCGGCCCGACCGCTTCCGGCAAAACCCGGCTGGCGGTGTCTCTGGCGGAGAGATTCTCCGGGGAAATTATCTCGGCCGACTCGCGACAGGTTTTTCGCGGGATGGATATCGGCAGCGGCAAGGACCTGCACGAATATGGCCGGGTCCCCTATCACCTGATAAACATTCTGGATGCGGGAGAAGAGTTCAGCGTTTTTGCCTTTCAGCGTTTGTTTCTAAAGGCTTGCCAAGATATAGAAAGCCGTGGCCGCCTGCCGATCCTCTGCGGCGGCAGCGGCATGTACCTGGACGCTGCCCTGCGTGGCTACCGGATGGTTGAGGTCCCGCAGAATGAACAGCTGCGCGCCGATCTTTCCGGGAAAAGCGCTCATGAATTGTGCGAGATGTTAAACTCAATGAGGCCTGGGCAGCATAACAAAACCGACCTGCTGGATCGGCTACGCACACTCAGGGCCATAGAAATCGCCAGCCACGACCCCTGCGATGCCTGCGCGAATGAGCCATACCCCGATCTCCGCCCACTGGTGATCGGAATCAGGTTGGAGCGCGACGAGATGCGGCGGCGTATTACCGAGCGTCTGCGCCTGCGCCTGGAAAACGGCATGATCGCAGAGGTACAGGGCCTGCATGACAGCGGTATTCCCTGGGAGAGGCTGGATTATTATGGCCTGGAATACCGCTATGTTGGGGCATTTTTGCGGGGTGATTTGAAGCGTAACGACATGTTCCAGAAGCTTAACAGCGCCATACACGATTTTGCCAAGCGTCAGGGGAACTGGTTCCGGAAAATGGAGCGGCACGGAATTGCAATCCAGTGGGTGGATGGAGCGGGAGATCCCTTGCAGGAATCGGTGGAAGTCATTGAAAAATCCGATTTGGATTAATCTAGATGGTCTTTGCTGACGGTAATAGTGTATTGTTCAAATCAGGCTCTATCACAATACATCTGACATGGTGACCAAAGTTTGAAAATAGAACGCAACAAAACGGCGCGGCCAACTCCAGTTCCAGATCTTTCCGGAGTCGATCCGATTAGTGAAGGTGTCATAGTCTCCCATCTTGGTGTGGCGGTTGAGGTGGCATTCGAGAACGGGCGACGCAGAGTGGTGCGGGTCAAGCGCAACTCCGGGCATGTGGTTGGCGATAACGTGGTGGTCACCGGCGGGGTTTTGCAGCGAATGCCGCGCAGAACAGAGTTGCGGCGGCGTGATGGGCGGGGTGGCGTTCATTTGGTTGCCGCTAATCTGGATGTGCTCGGTATTGTGATTGCGCACCAGTCTCCGGCCGGTTTTGTCGATCGCGCCATTGTGGCTGCGCGGGTGGCGGAGTTGCAGCCGTTCGTAGTGGTCAACAAGAGTGATCTGCCCGGCACTTCCGAGTTGTTCGACATGCTGAACGAAATCTATTCCGGATCGGTTCCGCTTTTTGCCGTCAGCGCCGTCAACCGGACCGGTTTTGAACCGTTGCAGAAGTTCATGAGCCAGGGGTGCCGCGGTGTCTTTGTGGGGAGCAGCGGCGTCGGGAAAAGTTCGCTACTGAATGTACTCTGCCCGGAGATCGATCTCAGGGTGGGTGAGGTCAGCGATTATAAAAACCAGGGAAGGCACACCACCACCGTTTCCACACTGCATGCCCTTTCAGGTGGCGGAGAACTGGTCGATACACCCGGTTTCAGGGATTTCGGCCTGGTGGATATAACGGTGGAGGAGCTGGCAATTCATTATCCCGGTTTTGAAGAGCATGGCGAAATCGCCTGCCGCTTCCGCAACTGCCGACATCGTACCGAGCCTGGTTGTGCCGTTATCAGACTTGTTGAAGAGAGCGTCATTCAGGCCGAACGCTATGAAACTTACCTGGATCTGCTGGTCGAGGTGGAGGCCGGTCAGGCTGAGGCCCGCAGCAAGGATTGGCGCTGATGACCGGCCCATTTCACTCAGTTCGCTGTTTCAGGTGGATTGTGGCAAGGTGAAGTCACTGCCGGCGTACTGAATCGCATCAGGGTCGTTGGCGCGGGGCGGAGAAACGGCATGCACTCCGCCGCAAGCCGGGCAGCGCTGCACGAAGGTCTCCAGAACGAACGACGCGCCGCACCCCTGACAGCAATGCTCCAATCCGCCGTTCGGCAATGTTGAAACCGCCACGGAGCCGCCATGGGCGTTCAGCACAAATTCCACCAGTGCGCGGCCCGATGCAAAAGGGCCTACGCCAGGTGTCTTGGATGATCCGCAATCACACATAATTGTCCTCCAGAGTATTATTCGATAAGAATTCACCCCACTCTAGCCGATATCTACCCCGGGAATTATGACCTTGGTCAATTTTCACTATTATTATCAGACAAAGAAAGCCGAGCATTAATAATTCATGAACAAGACAGACCTTCTTCAACAGATCATTTGCCAGATGACGCACGACTTGGCAGTATTACTGAGTGCCGCCAAGACGGCCCATGAAGCTTCAACCCATGAGGAAAATATTCCGGATAACAAATATGAAACACTGGCCCTGGAAGCATCCTATCTGGCACAGGGGCAGGCTAATCGTGCCCAGGAGATCAAGCTGGCTCTTGAAGGGTATAAACAGCTGGCGCTACAGTATTTTGATGAAGATTCGGCTATTCGCCTGACGGCTCTGGTTACCATCGAAGGCGAGGATGGCAGCAGCAGGACCGTTTTTATCGGCCCGCACGAGGGTGGCTTGAAAGTGGTTTGCGATCAGGTCGAAATCCTGGTTATCACCCCCCAGTCGCCGCTTGGCAGAGTCCTGATCGGGAAAAGTGTCGGCGACCTGATCGAGTCCGGGGTGGGCAGCAGCCGCAAGGAATTTGAAATAACTGAAGTTTGCTGAATTTGAAAGGTGATTGTTTGCTTGCACCAGATTGATTGTCAGACAGTGAAAGGCGGGCCGGCATGGCACAACCGTGGAAAATAATTGAAAGCATAGCCACCGAAGAGGGCACTCTGGAATTGCGGCAGCGGGGTGAAAAGGACTTCCTGATTATGATAGGGCCCCAGGTGCTGATGAACAGCCTGGCCAACCGTTCAGAAATTGTGCTTGGCCAACTGGGGTGCGGTCATCTGTTTAATAGTTCCGCTCCCAGGGTGTTGGTTGGCGGGCTCGGCATGGGTTTTACGCTCAGGGCGGTTTTGGATGCATTGCCAGCCTCTGCACAGGTGATCGTGGCTGAGTTGAACCCGGTTGTGCCTGATTGGTGCCGCGGACCTCTGGCTGCACTGACTGGTAGCGCCGCCAGCGACCCGCGCGTAAGTGTTGTGATCGGGGATGTTGCCAAGCTGATCCGTCAAAATGCCGTCAGCGGTGTCGAGAACCATTTTGATGCAATAGTGCTTGATCTTTATCGCGGACCACATGCCAAAACTGATGCCGTCCGCGACCCGCTTTACGGCATGCGTGCGATCGAAAATGCCAGATCGGCGCTCAAGCCGGGTGGGGTGTTGGCTGTCTGGGGGGAAAATCATGATGAAGCATTTGTCAGACGGCTGCAAAAAGCCGGTTTCAAGGTGAGCACAGAGCGTCCCGGTCGCGGCGGGCTGCGTCACACGGTTTTTCTGGCTCAACTCGGTCCGTCATCTAAAACCGGAAAGTGAATTGACTTGTGGAACATGCCAAAACAGCCAGTGGCCGCGCATTTATTTTATTATGATTATTTGCTTGACACTGCTAAATGAAAGCTGATATGGTCGATGAAATTCGAGATTATCCCTCGGATAAAAAACAGAGAAGAATCAGGAGAAGTAAGCACATGGTAAACGGAACAGTAAAATGGTTCAATGACAGCAAGGGTTTTGGATTTCTTGAGCAGGAAGGTGGCGAGGATGTATTTTGCCATTTCTCCGCTATCGTAGGCGACGGCTTCAAATCCCTTGCAGAAGGTGATAGCGTAACTTTTGAAGTAACAAAGGGTCCGAAAGGGCTTCAGGCCGCAAACGTAACACGTGTCTAATACACTCTGTGTTGTAAAAAGCCCCGGACTTGTCCGGGGCTTTTTTTTTGCCCATTTTTACCAAACGATAAAGAAAGAGGGTTTTCAGTAACGGCTGAAAACCCTCTTTTCTCGTCTTACCTACCTAAAACAGAGGCAAATATTTCGGGTCAATGATGTGCAAGACCGGTTAATTTGCCGTTTACTCAAATGTTTTCCTCAATAAATGTGCAAAAAGCGCGATCAACAGCATCACTGAAATGGCGATCGCTCCGGCTATCTTCCGTTTCTGGTTCGTTTGATCCCAGGTTGCCAGTACACTTTGAATCTTCTTCAGTTCTGTCTGGATCTGCGACGATTCCTTTTTGACCGTTTCAACATTCACGTTATGGAATAGTGAATGAAAATGGTTGCGCAGTGCAAACAGCTCTTTTTCCAACTTTTCCGTATCACTTCCCACTTTTTTGAAGTCGATGATGCGAGCTTCAGTGGCCACAATCATCGTTTCAGTTTCCTGCATTGCATCCCGAATGCTGCGGGCGCGGTCATAGCTGTGGCACCGGCTGCAACTCTTTTCATTGATCAGCTCCAGCGAAGCTTTCAAAACCTGATGGTTGCCGTGGCAGGTAACGCAGGTCGGTCCACCCTTGCCAAGAGCTCTTCCATGCGCACTGGCCAGGTAGTCCTTCATGACACCCACATGGCAGCGTCCGCAAAAGGCCGGTATGTCCGGATCTTTTGGGACTCCCAGAAATCCGCGCTCCCGACTCATTGCGTTAGCGGCGTCCTTCGGATCGCCGCCGTGGCAGGCGTTGCAGGCGATGCCGTTCTCGGCGTGGATGCTGCCTCGCCAGAGTTTGACCGGCTGGCTGTATTTTTCAGGCATCCCGGAGTGGCACTGAATACATACAATCTCCGGCTGTTCCTGGGAATAGCCGGGTTGCGGCTGGAACATGAAAATGAGCGTTACCAGCATAAATGCGGACAGGTTTAATAACTTTGCCATGATAGAATCCTGGTATCTCATGAGAAGTGCCCCCAGATGCTGAGCCCGATCCAGAGCAGCAAGCCACCGACGGAGCAGGCCATGAAGAGAGGTCGTTTGAGCGGGTGTCTCTCCCTGCCCCGGTCAACAAAAGGGAGCAGCGCCAGAAAAGTCATCGCGGCCCCCTGCAGAGACAGGCCGATCAGCTCGTTCGGGAATATTTTGAGTGTCTGGTAATTGGCCAGAAAGTACCACTCCGGTTTGATATGTGCCGGTGTCACAAAGGCATTGGCGGGAATAAAAGCATCTTTGGGAAAGAACAGATAGGGGTCGAAGAAAAGTACCGCCAGGAAACAGGCCATGTAGATCGCAATTCCCCGCAGATCTTCAAGGGCAAAGTCAGGGAAGAAGGGAATCCCGCCGGGATGGTCTTCGTGATGATAAACGTCGCTTTGCAGCTGGCTTTCGGTGTTCTTCTTTCCAAACGGGGGTGTCGAGACGCCGGTTCGCTTCAGCAGGAACAGATGCGCACCAATCAGGGCGGCGATGCCGGCCGGAATAACTGCCACATGCAGGGCGAAAAAGCGGCCTAATGTCGGCGGGCCGACCAGCACCCCGCCACGCAGGAATTCAACCAGGTATGGGCCGACAACCGGTATCGCGTTGGCGCTGTTGGTGGCCACGGTTGTGGCCCAGAAGGAAAGCTGGCTCCAGGGGAGCAGGTAACCGGTCAGTGAAATACCCTGGATCATGCTGAACAGGATAAATCCGGTCAGCCAGTTCAGCTCACGCGGACGCTTGTAACTCCCCATGAACAGCACCGAGAGCATATGCAGCAGCAGTGCCAGCACCATCATATTGGAACCGACGGCATGGCACATGCGGATCAGCCAGCCGTAAGGGACTTCATTCATGATGTAGCTGACGCTTTTGAAAGCTTTGTCGGCATCCGGAACGTAATAGATCAACAGCAGTATCCCGCTCAGGACCTGCAGAGCAAAGGCGAACAGCAGAATGCTTCCCAGCGAATACCAGGCGTTGATATTGCGCGGCAGCAGATAGCCGGTCAGCTCCTTTTTCAGGATTTCCCGTGCTCCGATGCGTTGATCGATCCAATCGACAATTTTATTTAGCACCCGCATGCAGCCTCCCATACCTGATAAAATCAGGCAGCTATTCTCATTGGCGGGCCGTCCAGCAATCCTGGCAGCCCTGATTTCATCCTACGGTTATATTCCCGCCCGCCACGCTGAAAGGAATTCTGGGGAGCGGTTTGGGCGGCGGACCGGCAGTGACTGCGCCGTCGGAATTGTAATGTCCGCCGTGACACGGGCAGAGAAAATCCTGTTTATCCTTTTCCCACTGCACGATACATCCCAGGTGAGTGCAAATGGCTGAAAACGCAATTAGGCTGCCGTCCTGTTTTCGCAGCAGCACCGCCGACGAACCGGCGTACTCAAAAAACTTTGCTTCACCGGCCTTGACCTCCGCTTCAGGTATCACAACCTTTCCAGCGCTCTCTTTGTTAGTGCGCGGCGCCAGATAACGGAATAACGGCCAGCCAACCGCTGCCGCCGTGAGCGCCCCGAGTCCGGCAAGGCATATGCCAAGGAACGTCCTTCTGCCGCTGTTGTCCATTTTTCCTCCCGAACTTGTAATAATGGTGAACTATAAACCCGATCCGAATAATTGCAAGTAGTCGGGTGGACGGGCTACATTTGATGCGCAAGTTTGTCCTTCAACCCGGAATTGCGTTTTGTACGCCGTTTTACCGCTTGTCGGAAAACGTCTTCCGTTCCCCATATTTCAACCTGCTGTCTGGCACGGGTTACCGCTGTGTAGAGCAGCTCGCGGGTGAGGGTTTCTGACATCCGGTCCGGCAGGATCAGCAGCAGCTTGTCAAACTCGCTTCCCTGGCTTTTGTGCACGGTCAATGCGAAAGCCGTTTCGTGTGCAGGCAAACGCAACGGTGAAAGGTGTCTCAGGCCAATTTCCGGATCGTTGAACCAAACCGAGGGACGCCCGTCATTTTCGATAACTACCCCCGTATCGCCGTTAAAAAGTCCAAGTTCGTAGTTGTTGCCTGAAACCATGACCGGCATACGTTTGTAGCAGAATTCTCCGTCCCCGGTTTTCAGGCCGAGCGCATGTTCGCAGAGCCTGTTCAGAGTTGCCACCCCATGCGGCCCGGAGCGCAACGGCGACAGCACCCTGAAGCGGTCAAGCTCTGCCAATGCCTCCCCCGGTGCTTCACTCCGGAGATAAGCTGCGTAACCGGTTTTTACGGCGTTGCTGAAAGCGGTTTCAAACGACCTGCCGGACGGCAGCGGCCGCCAGATGATATCCGGATAGCGGCCGGAAATTATCAGATTCAGTGCGGCTTCATCTTCACCGGCGTTGATCAGGCGGCTCAAGGCTCCGATTCCGCTATCTCCGCTGAAGCGGTAGCTTTTTGTGAGTTGGACGACAGTTGAGGGAAACACGCCGACTTCATCCGATCCGGCACAGATATCGGCGAGGACGGCCCCGGCCTCGACCGAGGCCAGCTGATCCCGGTCGCCCAGCAAGATGATTCGTGCCTGGTCGTTCAATGCCTCCAGAAGGCGTGCCATCATGGGAAGATCAACCATGGACGCTTCGTCCACAACCAGTATGTCACAGGTCAAGGGGTTGTCGCGGTTGTGCAGAAAGCCGTTGCCACCACCCCTTACTCCCAGCAGGCGGTGGATCGTAGTGACCTCGCCAGGCAACCTGTCCCTGATTTCTTTCTGCAAATCCATTTTTTCGGCAGCCTGCATGATCGACTGACGCAAGCGCATGGCAGCCTTGCCGGTCGGTGCGGCCAGAGCTATCTTTGGCTGATTGTCACCCGCCAGTTCAATCGTCAAAGCCAGAATGCGGGCCACTGTGGCGGTCTTGCCGGTTCCGGGGCCGCCGGATATGACGGAAAAGCGGCTGGTTAGCGCCTTTCTGGCCGCTTCGCGCTGCTGATCCGGTTGATTGTCATTGTTTGGGAAGTAGCGTTCCAAACCATTTTCCAGCAGAGCAGTATCCACCGCAAGCTGGCGGCTGCGTGACAGAATCCCGGCCGCCACCAAACGTTCATCTTCCCATGATCGATGAAGATAAAGCCTTCCGGAACTATCCATAACCAAAGGTGTATATTCCGAAGGGGCGCCGACGGTGTCACACTGCTGCAACTCAGTTTTCCAGGTTTCCAAATCCGGCGGCAGCAACCGCCGGGAGGACTCCCCGAAGGGGGCTATCCTCAGTTGAACGGCGCTGCTCATCTCCAGGCAGGTGTGCCCGCGACCGGCCGCGTTGCTGGTCAGAGCAGCCGCCAGCCAGAGTGATTCACATGGATGTGTATCGATGCGATGGATGAAGTCGGCAAAATGCATATCCAGTGCGGACAGTTGAATAATTTCAGTCATCGCGGAATTTCTTCCCGTTTGTCGATCTCTTCGCCTTGCATTTCGTCACTATAAACCGTCAGGCGGTTTTTGCCGCTGCGTTTGCTGATATACATGGCCTGGTCGGCGTTTGCCATAACCGTGCGCACGTCTTCACCATCCTCCGGATATCCGGCCAACCCGGCCGAAAGGGTCGTTCTGATGGTGACGCCATCAAAATCAAAGGGGGTTGACGACATGCCGTTGACGATGCGCTCCACAGCGCCGACCACGTCGTGCTTGCCGGTTTCGTTGAACATGATGACAAACTCGTCACCGCCGTAACGGGCACAGATGTCACAACTGCGGATATTGGTGGAGATCATCTGGGCCACCTTCTGGATCAACAGCGTGCCGGCCAGGTGACCATGTTTGTCGTTTACCTTTTTCAGGTTATCGGCGTCGATCATGCAGATGGAATAGGGCCTGACATATCGTTTGGCGAGTTTTTCCTGAATGTCGGACAGCAGAAGGAAATTGCGCATGTTGTTGAGGCCGGTTACTTCATCGGTCAGTGACAACCGCTCAACCTCCTGGCGGGCTGATTCGCTCTCGCCAGCCAGCATGGCCCCCAGATGGGCAATCAGCATAAATGGAAATACTTCCAGTATGTGCGTCAGGTAATAGTTTGTTTCAAGGAAATCGACCGATGCCAGCATGACATACGAAGTGATTGCCAATCCGGCCATGAAATAGGTTACGCGCCGCCCCTGGGTCAGGGCGGTGGACATCAGTATCAGGTAGATCAGAGACAGAAACGGGCTGGTCATTTTTCCTGTGTACCAGCAGACCGCTACGATAAATGCAAGAAAAACCATCAGATCCACGAAAATCTTGAAGGGGCTGAATCTCTTGGACAGCATTCCGTAGCGTGCATTGAGGTTGTAAAAGAAGAGCAGGACACAGAATATGGCCAGAAAAGCCATGCTGGAACCGTCTGTCGGCATCAACTTTATATCAAGCGCAACCAGTGCGATCAGCAGCCAGGAGATATTGCCCATGATGCGGTCATATCCTTTGTAGCGCTGCATGGCACTCAGATTATCGTCAATTCTGGGAAAGTCGTTCATTGCATGAATCCTCCCGGTTATTCATTTACCCGGCATTTTTCAGGGTTATCAAAGCGACGACAGCATAGCGGGCCAGTTTTCCTGACGCAACCAGAAGCGAAAACAGGCCGAAGTTGATCCGCAGAATACCGCCGGCCAGGCAGAGCGGGTCGCCGATAACCGGCAACCATGAAAAGAGCAGTGAGTAGGCTCCGTAGCGGCTGTACTGATCTTGTGCGCGCTGTTGCTGTTCCGGTGAAACCCTCAGCACCCGCTCAATCAGCCATTTCCCACCCCAAAGACCGATCAGGTAGGTGGCGACGGCCCCCAGATAATTTCCCAAGGTGGCGACGGCAACCGCTGATAGCGGTTCATAGCCGCTTGCCAGCATCATGATCAAAAGCCATTCAGAACCGAGCGGAAGCAGGGTCGATGCCAGAAAGCTCAGGCAGAACAGGGTCAGATAGCCGGGCTGGTTCAGCCAGTCGTGCAGCATGACAGTATATGTCAGAAATGTATTGTCAAAATGGAACAAGTCTTTACAATGCTCCAATAATATATTGTCATTCATTAGCTTCGCATTGTAGCGATAAATTCAGTTTCGGCAAGGGGGAAGCATGCAGAAGGGTAAACCAGCCAAAAAATATTCCCAGGCGGGGAGATTGCATTCGATAATCCGGCTGTTGGAAAGCAGGCGGGGGCTGACGCTGGACGAGCTGGCCGGGGAGTGCGATGTTGATCGCCGTACAATCCACCGCGACCTGAACGCCGTGGAAGAAGCCGGATATACGCTGACTTCCGAGTGGGTCGAAGGAAAGAAAGTGTACGGTTTTCTGACCAAATCGCGCAATATTCCTCCAATTACATTCACGCTGCCTCAGTTGATGTCTCTGTATCTGTTGCGTTCGCTTGGCGCTCATCTGGCCGGGACACCCTTTCTGGCCGAGATTGATGACCTGTTCCGGGCCGTCAACTCGGTGCTTCCGGACCGCTATGCCGCGCATCTGGAGCGGATTGCGAGAGTGTCACTACCGTTGATGCATGGCGCCCGTGATTATTCCGGTTCGGCGGCCTATCTGGAAGAGTTGCAACGGGCGCTGCTGCATCAGTACCGCATCCGCCTGAGCTACGCCAAGAAGGGCAGAGGCGAGGCCGACCTTTACCAGGTTGACCCCTATACGCTGGTTTTTCACAAAGGCGGCATCTATCTGCTGGGTAATGCACTCAATCGCGGTGCAATGCGCCTGTTCGCCCTGGAACGGATCTGCGGTGTTGAGGTCACCCGGCAACGGTTTGAAATACCGGACGGATATCAGCCGGAAGATCATTTCAGCTCTGCATTCGGGCTGGTCAGTGATGCTCCGATGAAAGTACGGGTGCGTTTTTCCTCCGAGGTGGCCCATGCCGTCAGTGAAAAAATCTGGAGGGTTGGGCAAAAAATCAGTAAAGATGGGGATGGGAGGGTCACGGTCGAGTTCGAAGCCGCCGGGCAGATGGAACTTGTATCATGGATACTTTCCTACGGCGCCCACGCCGAGGTGCTTGAACCTGCGGAACTGCGCAAAGAGATCAAGCGCCAGGTGAAGGAGATGCGTGAGTTTTATCGCAGCAAAGATAAAGCCAACGATAAAACGGATAAAAAGGGTAAGCGAGACCAATCGCGCTAGGTTGAATTGTTAGTTGCTTCGCTTAAACGATATTTCTGGTCTGGCAAGAGTGGGCATGGAAGTGACGGGCATTGCTGTTGAGAATCAGGTGGTTACGCCAGGATTGTTCTTTAGGTGGCGTTTTATGGCTTGATTTTTGTCTTCGATATCTGTATTGTACACTTTAACAATAAGCAACTCTTGCTTTAAAGATACACGACAATACTAAACTATCCGCGAGGATAGGACGGAAAGCCTACAGGGTCTCAACGAGACAGCCGGGTCGCCGAAATATCGCACAAACGATACGAAGCCCTGGCTTTTTTGTGTTCAAAATACGAGACAGGAGGTGACCCATCACAACTCGGTTCTAACGCCTTTAAGGGCGAATATTTATACCGTCCGGCTTTAGCTGCCGCAAGCGGTGTAAATCAGGTGGTGGTACACGATAATACTAAACCATCCGCGAGGATGGGGCGGAAAGCCTATAGGGTCTCATGCAGACAGCCGGGTTGCCGAAATATCACGAGATTTCGGTGGTCCGGCTTTTTTGCGCCCGTTTCCGGACAATATTGAAATCTGTTAAACGTGAACAAGTGGCGAATCATCCTGTGAAGGGCCATGGGATGTGGTCGCAAAGATGTTAACCGGTTCCGCCGGTGGGAAATGGAGAATTAATGAAAAATATTACCGAAGTGAATGACAACATCAAAAAAACAGTATTGAAAGGACATTCTATGAAAAGACTGGTCAGGAAAGCCTTTGCAGCCATATCCGTTTTTTCTCTGATGACTCTCGGCCTGGTGCTGGCCGGTTGCGGCGGAGGTTCCGGTGGGGTTTCTTCGCAGGTCGTTAACGGCACTGCAGCCGTCGGTTCACCGCTATCTGGCCAGGTCAGCCTCAAGGATTCGGCATCACCGCCACAGCAGAAAACTACGGTCATCGGCAGTGACGGATCTTTTGCGATAGATGTCACCGGTATGAAGGCGCCTTATGTGCTTCGGGCAACCGGAACTGCCAACGGCGTTAATTACAAGCTGCACTCATTTTCAGAGGGGACCGGCACTGCCAACATCAACCCGCTCTCCAATGTCATTGTAGCCAGTGCCGCGGGTGATAATAATCCTGACGATGTTTTTGATAAAGCTGATTCGGGCAAGTGCAGTAAAATCAAATCGAATATTGCGCAGACCGTATCGATTATCCTGGGCAAGCTTCAGCCGCTTCTCAAGCAATACAGCGCAGAAAACAGCAACCCGATAACATCCAGTTACATTGCCAACCACCTTGGCCTGGATGAAATGTTTGACAATGTAAAAATCAACGTCTCAAACGGTAATATCATAATCATCAACTCCAAATCCTCAGCAGTAATTTTCACCGGTAAAATCAGCGATATCGCCAATGGCATCTTCGATGGCGGCGCTTTGCCGCCGACCGCATCGGCTCCTGCAGTTCCAGCCGGTCCGCTCGCCGTTGGCGGCACCGGACAGGTGACAATCTCCTGGAGTTCTGTCAGCAACGCAACCTCGTACAACATCTACTATGCCACCGCTGCAGGCGTTACCAAAACCGGCGGTACAAAGATTTCTTCGGTTTCCAGCCCCTATCTGCACTCCGGCCTGGCTGCCGGTACCACCTATTATTATGTCGTGACCGCTGTTAACAGTGCCGGTGAAAGTGCCGCCTCGAGCGAGGCCTCCGCAACTACCGCTGCCGCAGTGCCGGTGCCAGCCGCCCCGACCGCACCAGCCGGTGTAATTGCAACCGGCGGTACCAACCAGGTAACTCTTTCCTGGGGAGCGGTGAACGGTGCCACCTCGTATAATCTGTATTATGCCACTACCAGCGGTGTCACAAAGGCCAACGGAACCAGGATTGCCAACGCTGCCAGCCCGGCAGTCCTGACCGGACTGAACGCCGGAACCACCTATTATTACGTTGTTACTGCCGTTAACAGCACCGGTGAAAGTGCCGCTTCCGTTCAGGTTGCAGCTTCCACCCTGGCTGCCGTTCCCAGTCCGACTGCACCAGCCGCCCCGACCGGTGTCACTGCCGCTGGCGGTGTCAACCAGGTTACCATCTCCTGGCCGACGGTTCCAGGAGCGGCCTCGTATAACGTGTATTGGTCAACAACAAACGGCGTGACCAAAGCCAGCACAACCAAAGCCAACGGAGTGACCAGCCCTTTCACAGCTACAGGGCTTTCCGCCGGCACTACCTATTACTTCATTGTGACTGCGGTCAACAGTGTCGGCGAAAGTGCCGCTTCAACCCAGGTTTCGGCAAACACCAACGCCGCGCCTCCCGCCGTCCCGGTCGCTCCGATTAACGTAACTGCCACCGGAGGCGCCAATCTGGCCACCGTCTCCTGGTCGGCTGTTCCTGGCGCCACTTCGTATAACATCTACTGGGCAACAACTTCGGGCGTAACCACCGCCAACGGCACCAAAATCACCAATGCGGCAACTCCTTATACCCAAAGCGGTCTTGCTGCCGGAACCACCTATTACTACGTCGTAACCGCAGTAAACAGTGCCGGAGAAGGTGTAGCTTCGGCCCAGGCCAGTGCCGCCACCAGCGCTGCCACACCGGTTTGCGGCAGCTGCCATGCCATTCCACCCGCATTAGGCGCCCATGCAAAACACAAAAGCGCCGGTTATGACTGTGTCACATGCCACGGCACAGGTTACAGCAGTACTACGGTAAACGCTGCAACTCACATGAACGGCACCAAAGATGTGACTCTCAGCGTCTGGAATGCGACAACCAGAACCTGTGCAAGCTACTGTCACGCAGCCAGGGCCTGGTAAAACGATGATGCAGAATTAACTGTAAAAATAAGCACACAATAAAACAGGGGCTCCGAATATCGGGGCCCCTGTTTTAATGTTTACTCAAGCTGCCAGCAATGGATTCGCTGATTGCCTTGACGCGGAATGTCAGGGATATTTAGAGATGAAGGGTGAAGGTTTGTAATCAATGGGAGTGAGTTGAGTAAACCGGCCCTGAAATTTGTGACCTGGTAAAATTGTATTGACTTATATCGGCGCCGTGCTACCCTGAAATAGCTAGACTGTCTAGCTTGATTGGGAGGATGTATGAAAACCAATAAAATTGACCGGTTACCCCATGATCGGGAGTGGCAGCTTCAGGAAGCCAAGAACCGTTTGAGTCAGGTGGTGGATTCGGCTCAGCATAATGGTCCTCAGACAATAACTTTGCGGGGCAAGCCTGCTGCAGTGGTTGTTTCTTTTGATGAATATCGCAAGCTGACTCAACCGCGCACCGGTTTAACGCAGTTTTTTCGTCAATCACCTTTGCATGATATTGAGCTTGATCTCAGTCGTAGCGCCGACTTCTCACGCGAGGTGGAGTTGTGAAGTATCTGCTAGATACCTGTATGATCTCCGAACTGGTAAAGAAAATACCAAGTCCCGGAGTGGTGGACTGGTTGGACGAGCAGGACGAACAGACGTTGTTTCTGAGCGTACTTAACCTGGGCGAACTGCAGAAGGGGATCAGCAAGCTCCCCGACGGTGCGAAAAAGGACGAACTGCAAGCCTGGGTCGGGCTCGATCTCGTCGAGCGGTTTGCCGGGCGGATACTTGACATTGATCTGGAAACGGCGCTTTGTTGGGGGCGAATCCAGGGAGAGGCAGAGCGGGAAGGTATCAAGCTGCCGGTGATGGATTCGCTGATTTCCGCCACCGCTGCGGCGCATGGTTTGATTGTCGTGACGCGGAATGTTCGGGATATTGAGAGATGCGGGGTGCGGGTTTGTAATCCCTGGGAGTGAGTTAGGTATACGGGCTATGGAATTCCCTGCCATTCGTAAATAAGTACTGAATCGAGATTGATCATCCTTGAACATTGAAAATCAAATCTGCGGGAGAGTTCCCTATGCAAAAAACTGTGTTGGTGATTGAGGATGAATTGGTTCAGCGCGAAATGATGAGTCATGTACTCACCATGGCGGGGTACAGGGTATTGGTTGCCGAAGACGGAATGGTGGGGTATGAGATCGCACTCGCAGAGCGTCCTGACTTGATAATACTTGATGTAATTATGCCCGAAGTAGACGGATTTGAGGTTTGTTCACACTTTCGGGCTGATGCGGAAATGTCGGCAACTCCAATTGTACTGTTGACTTCGCTGGCTGACGATGAGTCCATTCTGGACGGTTTCAGATCGGGAGCTGATGGATTTATAACAAAGCCCTGGGTGCATCAGGAACTGCTCAATCAGGTGCGAATCCAATTATGCAAGGCGATCGTTGATCAAGAGAAAAAAGATCCGGCTGAATATCCTTTCAATCAAAGCATAAAAATAATCTGAAGCTATTGCAGGATGGATGACGGTTCAAAGCATCGGATGAAGAGAGTTGCAAGCAGGCGCGAAATGGAGAAGTGAGGTGCTGCGATGGATTCAGTCATGCAAGTTGAAAAGATCATCAGCGACTTCTGGGCATCCGCCCCGAGTAACAGCCTGCATCTCGATACCGGCGAGAAGGCCTGGTCGCAGCCGCATGTGGCGATTGCGCGGGGTGACGATCCGCTGTTTCTTTTCAACAAGGAGATGATCGGCTCTTTCCTCTGGACGCCGGAAGAGGCCTATGCCATTGCCTTTCCGGGTGATCCGGCACCGGCTTGTGAGTTGCGGGTTATCAGCTATGTTTTGCCCCAGACGCCTGAAACCCGTGCCGACCAGCGCCTGGAGGAAGCCGTGCCGTCCGAACGCTGGGCGCGTTCGCGCTTCCATGGCGAAGAGTTTAACTGTGATCTGCGCCTGCATCTGGCGGATACTCTCTGCAAGGCGGGCCATCCTTCTGTGGCTCCCGAGCGTCTGCCCGGATTTGCCTACCGTCAGTCGGAGCGTTACGGCCTGGCTTCAAACTGGTCGGAACGGCATGCAGCCTTTGTGGCCGGGCATGGCACCTTCAGTCTTTCCGATGCGATGATTACCCGTTGGGGGAAGGCGGTGCGCTTCGGTTCGGTGGTGTCTCGCATCGACCTGCCGGTAACGGAGCGGGTTTACGGCGATGATCATCATGCCTGGTGTCTCTGGTATGCCAAGGGGAGTTGCGGCGCGTGCGTCAGGCGCTGCCCGGCTGATGCCATCACCACCGGCGAGGGGCACGACAAACAGGCTTGTCACAGCTATATCAGGGAGACAACCACACCCTACGCCACCAAAAACTACGGCACCGGCGCCACCCCCTGCGGGCTCTGTCAGGTCAAAATACCGTGTGAGGCCCAGGTGCCGTCAGGGCTGATTCGATAAACTTCAATCACAAAAAACGGCCCGTTTAAACGAGCCGTTTTTTGTGAAATCACTCTGATTTCACCATTCCATGCGGGGAAATTCGCTATTTCCTGATCATCTCAATTTCCAGAGTGATGGCTACTTCATCTCCTACTACAACCCCGCCAGTTTCAAGGGCCTTGTTCCAGGTCAATCCAAAATCTTTACGGTTGATTTTAGTGGTGGCTGTAGCTCCTTTGCGGAGATTACCCCAGGGATCTTTGCTCTCTTTCGAAGGTCCGGCCACGTCAAGCACGACTTCTTTCGTCACTCCGTGCAAGGTCAGGTCGCCGGTGACTTTCAGCTTGTCTTGGCCTGCTTTGGCAACTTTTTTTGAAACGAACGTCATGGCCGGGTATTTGGCCACATCGAAAAAGTCGGCGCTTCGCAGATGCTCGTCCCGCTTTTGGACGTTGGAATTGATGGAATTTGTGTCGATATTAACCTCCACCTTTGATTTGGTGATGTCCTTATCGTCAATATTGACGGTGCCGCTATATTTGTCGAAATGACCCTTGACGTTGGAGACCATCAGATGCCGCACTTTAAACTCGACGTTGGAATGTTCAGGATCGATGTTCCAGGTGGATGCAAAGGCAAATGCCGGAAGTGTCAGGGCGATGATGGTGCTGATTGATACGATGGTCCGTTTCATGGTGATTCTCCTTTGAGTGGTAAATTGATTAATGGTTTGATGTTAAGCTATGTTGCCAAATTTTTTTCTAAGTTATTTTTGCCCTCCCGTTAAGCCAAGTTTCTTGCACAAAGTGCCGAGCGTCTTTTGTTCATCTTCCGAAAGTGAAGCCATCTCGGCAACGATGGCTGTTTCAACATCAGTAAAGACTTTGGCGATCAACTGCGACCCGCTTTCGGTCAGATGTACGGTCAGGAAACGCCGGTCTTCTATGTCTCGCTCCCGTCGCACCAGACCGTTTTTTTCCAGATTGTCAATCACCAGTGTCATGTTGCCGCTGCTTTTCAGAATCTTTGCGGCAATATCCCGCTGGCAGAGCGGTCCCTTATGGTAAAGCGCCTCCAGCACACCGAACTGGCTTATGGTCAGACCGGCTGCCGCCATAACCCGGCTGGTCCGGTTGGTTACCGACTCAGCTGCTCTCATCAGCTTGGTATAGGTGTTCAGCGCTCTGTATGTTGAACTTAATTTTTTCATCTGCCAGCCTATTAGTTGAATGTCATATCGTTTGATATTAAGCTATATGATCTCGGGTCATCTGTCAAGAGCGAAAATAGTGTCATTGCCGGACCGGGCAGCAAACTTTCTTCACCCGGATTTTATGGATGCGCAGGTGCCGCCATAATTGCCTCCCCTGTCATCCGCCCGGTCTAACGGAATATAATTCTGAAATGTGGTAATATTCAAAATAGATTGCATTCATGATACCCTTCGGGTGAAAGTGCCCTTCCAAACGGACATGACCAAGTCGCAAGGAGAGCAGCCATGGAATCATCGATACTCGCAACTGCACCGCCAGTTTCATCCGATAAACCCTGCGGTTGTGAAACAGCCGGAAACGGGCTGATTGACGAACATGATCTGGATCTGGCCGAGCGGGTCCAGCAACTGCTGCTGCCGATGAGTTTGCCGGTCTGCAACTGGTGCTGTATCGGCGTTAAAAACCGGATGGCAACCGGTCTTGGCGGCGACTATTTTGACTTTATCGCCATGCCCGACAAATGCCAGTCCCTGTTTATCGGCGATGTGACCGGCCACGGTCTGCACGCTTCAGTGGTCATGTCGCTGATCTATGGGTTCATCCACCGCTCCGCGCTCGGGAACTGTTCTCCGCTCGATCTGGTGCAGCAGGTCAATAAATTCCTGTTCAACTTTGCCCGGCGATCCGAAACCATCGATCAATATTTTTCTTCATCCATTTTCTACGGAATCATACATCCGGAAACATTCAACATGCAGTATGTCAATGCCGGCAATGTACCCGGCTTGGTACTCAGGGGCGGGGGTGTCAAAGAGTTGCAGTCAACCGGTCCGCCGCTCGGTTTCTTTGAGAAGCCGGAGATGCAGCTGCAGTCTTTCGCCTTTGAAAAGGGGGACCGGCTCCTGCTTTATACGGACGGTATCCTTGAAGCTGCCAACCCCCAGGGGGAGTTTTACGGTTCTGAACGTTTGATGCAGCTTTTGAAAGCAACGGCCGATGCTGATTATCAGGAATTTTTGGAACGGTTGTTTGCATCTCTCAGGGATTTCGGCGCGCCCGATCCGCCGGACGATGATTGCTCGGCGATTGTGATTGATTTTCACGGGTTGAGGTTGTGATAATTAAAGTCAGCAGTGCGAAGGGGAAAGGTGACCTGATATGAATAACAGTACCGGACAGAAAACAGTCGATTCATTCCAATCGGCGACAACCATTACTGTGAACGGGGCCAGTTATCGCTGCAACATGGTGGCGGCCCTGGAACAGGGCGGTTTTCCCGGCATCAGCCGACTGCCGCGCACTCTCAAAATCCTGCTGGAAAACCTGCTGCGGAACGAAGATGGCCTGACCGTCACGCAGGCTGATATTTTCGCCTTTAATGACTGGCTGGAGTCCCGCACCTCATCCAGAGAGATAGCTTTCCGCCCCGGACGGGTGCTGATGCAGGATTTCACCGGAGTTCCGGCGGTGGCCGATCTGGCCGCCATGCGGGACGGGGTCGCCCGGGGCGGCGGTGATCCGGAAGCGATCAACCCTCTCATACCGGTCGATCTTGTGATCGATCACTCGGTACAGGTCGATAGTTACGGTTCTCCCGAATCATTCCAGATCAATGTGGATTGTGAAATGGAGCGCAACCGGGAGCGCTACGCTTTTCTGCGCTGGGGACAGAACTCATTCAAAAACTTCCGGGTGGTACCGCCCGGCACCGGCATCTGCCACCAGGTCAACCTGGAATATCTGGCCAGAGTGGTCTGGCAGTCTGGGCCGGATGGCGCCGCCACTGTTTATCCCGATACCCTGCTCGGCACCGACAGCCATACCACCATGATCAACGGACTGGGCGTGCTCGGCTGGGGTGTGGGCGGCATCGAAGCCGAAGCGGCCATGCTGGGGCAACCGGTTTCCATGACGATCCCGGATGTGGTCGGGGTTCGCCTGGACGGGAGTCTGCAACCCGGCGTGACCGCCACCGATCTGGTGCTGACCGTTACGGAGCTGCTCCGCAAAACCGGCGTAGTTGGCAAATTCGTGGAGTTTTACGGAGCAGGGCTTGATCATCTGACGATTGCCGATCGCGCCACGATCGCCAACATGTCTCCCGAGTACGGCGCTACCTGCGGTTATTTTCCGATCGATGCGGAAACGATCCGCTATCTCCGCTTTACCGGACGTGATGATGTGACCGCTCTGGTGGAACAGTATGCCAAGGCCCAGGGTTTGTGGCGTGACGCCGGTTCGCCCGATCCGCTTTTTACTAAAATCGTTACCGTCGATCTGTCGCAGGTTGTTCCGTGCCTGGCCGGCCCGAAAAGGCCCCAGGACCGTGTGCCGCTTCAGGAGCTTCCGGCGGCGGTCGCAAAAGCGATCCCGCAGGCTGAAGGGACAGAAAAGGATGGCCTTCAAAACGGAGATGTGGTGATCGCCGCGATTACCTCCTGCACCAACACCTCCAATCCGGGGGTCATGCTGGCGGCGGCGCTGCTGGCCAAAAAGGCGCTGGAAGCCGGATTGACAGTCAAGCCGTGGGTCAAAACTTCGCTGGCTCCCGGTTCGAAAGTGGTGATGGAGTACCTGCGCCACGCGGCTCTCTACGAACCACTGGCCGCGCTCGGCTTTGATCTGGTCGGCTACGGCTGCACGACCTGCATCGGTAACTCCGGGCCGCTGCCGAAGGAGATCGAGAGCGAGATTGTATCGAAAAAGCTGGCCGTTTCGGCGGTGCTGTCCGGCAACCGCAACTTTGAGGGGCGTATCCATCCTGATGTAAAACTGAGCTGGCTGGCCTCTCCGCCGCTGGTGGTGGCCTTTGCCCTGGCCGGCACGACGCGGATCGACCTGACTTCCCAGCCGCTCGGAACCGGACAGGATGGACGTCCGGTCTATCTGAAAGATATCTGGCCGGGTCAGGCGGAGATTGCTGCGCTGATCGAGCAGATCACGCCGGAGATGTTCCGCCTCGGTTACGGCGATCTTTATGACGGCACACCCGAGTGGAGAGAGCTGGAGAATGTCAGCTCACCGACCTACCCCTGGGACAGTGCTTCCAGTTATGTCAAAGAACCGCCATTCCTGCGGGGCGCGAAGGAAAACGGCAGCTCCCGGCTGGCCGGTAAGATGCGGATTCTGGCCCTTTTCGGTGACTCGATCACCACCGATCATATCTCCCCGGCCGGGAATATCGCACCCGGATCTCCGGCCGGTCTCTATCTGCAACAGAACGGCGTGGCCGTGCAGGATTTCAACTCCTACGGTTCCAGGCGCGGCAATCACGAAGTCATGATGCGCGGCACTTTTGCCAACATCCGCATTAAAAACGAGATGACCCCCGACCGTGAAGGTGGGTATACCCTGCACCACCCGGACCGTGAGCAGATGACGATTTTCGATGCCGCCGAGCGCTACGCCAGCGAAGGGGTTGAGTCGGTCGTGATTGCCGGTAAGGAATACGGTTCCGGCTCCAGCCGGGACTGGGCCGCCAAGGGGCCGCGACTGCTGGGAGTCCGGGCGGTTATCGCCGAGAGTTTTGAGCGGATCCATCGCTCGAACCTGATCGGGATGGGGATACTGCCGCTGGAATTCAGCGGGAGTGACAGCCGCTTGAGCCTGAATCTGGACGGCAGCGAACTTATTGAACTGCAACTGCCGGACGGCGAACTGCAGGTCGGGATGGAGGTGCCGGTTGCAATCCACCGTAGCAACGGGGTCACATTGAACTTTACGACCAGAAGCCGCCTTGATACGGTCAACGAAATCGCCTATTACAATGCGGGTGGCATCCTTTCCTACGTTATGAACGGTATTCTGGCGAAAAAGGGTTAGTTTAAAGCCCGGAACGGCTGCAAAGACCACGGGAGGCAAGCACGTGAAGATAACCGTACAACCCGACACTCCGGAAAACAGGGAGCTGGCCGAGAACGTCCACCCTTCCGATTGGCTCAATCCCGTACCGGACGGACGCTACAACCTGGTGGTGGTCGGCGCTGGTACGGCCGGGCTGATCTGCGCGGCTGGGGCGGCCGGTCTGGGGGCAAAAGTCGCCCTGATCGAGCGCAACCTGATGGGTGGCGACTGCCTGAATGTCGGCTGCGTCCCCTCCAAAGGGGTCCTCCGCGCCGCCCGGGCTCTGCACGATGCCCGCCACGGTTCCGGCTTCGGAATAACGGGGGGTGATCTGCTCGGCTTTGATTTCGGTCGGGCGATGGAGCGGATGCGCCGCCTGCGGGCCGATATCAGCCACCACGATTCCGCCCGCCGCTTTCGGGATGAACTGGGAGTCGATGTTTTTATCGGGCAGGGGAGTTTCAGCGGGCCTGATGCCATAAAAGTCGGCGATGCCACACTGCACTTCAAAAAGGCGGCGGTCTGCAGCGGCGCCCGCGCCTCGGCACTGCCGATACCGGGGCTGGCCGAGGCCGGTTATCTAACCAATGAAACACTCTTTTCCCTGACCAGGCTGCCGGGACGGATGGCGGTGATCGGGGCCGGTCCGATCGGCTGCGAAATGGCCCAATCTTTTGCCCGTTTCGGAAGCAGCGTTTCGTTGATCGAGCTGGGGTCGCACATCCTGGGGCGGGAGGATGGCGATGCCGCCGGGATTCTTCACAAGGTTTTTCAGCGGGAAGGGATCGATCTGCAACTGGGGGTGAATATTGTCGGAGTGGAGACCGACGGCGGGGTGAAAATTCTGCACCTGGAACGGGACGGCAAAAAGTTGAGTGTGACGGTGGATGAGATTCTGGTGTCGGTCGGCCGGGCCCCCAATCTGGATGGGCTTGGGCTGGAGAAAGCCGGAATCTCTTTTGACCGCTCGGGAGTTACGGTCAACGAGACGCTGCAAACCTCAAATCCCAATGTTTATGCCGCCGGTGACATCTGTTTCCCCTACAAATTCACCCACACCGCTGACGCCCTGGCCCGGATTCTGATAACCAATGCACTCTTCATGGGACGTCAGAAAACATCGGCCCTGACGATTCCCTGGTGTACCTACACCGATCCGGAAATTGCCCATGTGGGTATCTATGAGCAGGATGCGGCTCAAAAAGGGGTCGAGGTGACCACCCTGACCGTTCCGCTCGCCGAGATCGACCGCGCTGTTCTGGACGGCGAAACGGAAGGTTTTGCCCGGGTTCATCTGAAAAAGGGAACCGATAAGATTCTGGGGGCGACGATTGTGGCCCGCCATGCCGGGGAGATGATCAACGAGTTTTCCCTGGCGATCACCAGCGGTGCGGGGCTGTCGGCCATCGGCAAGACGATCCACCCCTATCCGACCCAGGCCGAGGTTGTCAAGCGCCTGGCCGACGCCCACAACCGGACGAGACTGACGCCATTTGTAAAGAAACTGTTCTCGGCCTGGCTGAAGTGGCAGAGAGGATAAAATGAACGTAAAAAAAATCATCATCATCCTGATCGGCCTGGTCGGCGTGGCACTTTTCTTCTACTTTGATCTGCAGCGTTTTCTGACACTGGCGGCTCTGAAGGCCAACCGTCAGGCGCTCCTCGATTATTATGCCGGCCACAAGCTGATCATGGTGGCCGGTTTCATGGCGATCTACATCGTCCAGACCGCCCTTTCCCTGCCGGGGGCCGCGATTCTGTCGCTGGCGGCCGGGGCGATCTTCGGTTCGATACTGGGGACGGTCTATGCCAATATCGCCGCCACCATCGGCGCGACCCTGGCCTTTCTTGTGACCCGCTACCTGCTGCGGGATGCGGTTCTGAACAGGTTCGGCAGCAGGCTGGAGGGGATGAACCGGGAGCTGGAGCAGCGCGGCTTCAATTACCTGCTGTTCCTGCGGCTGGTGCCGCTATTCCCCTTTTTCCTGATCAATCTGGCGGCCGGTCTGACCCGCCTGCCGCTGCGGACTTTCTTCCTGGCTACCATGCTGGGGATTATTCCGGGCGGATTCGTCTACGTTAACGCCGGTGCCAGTCTGGCCACCATAGATTCGCTTTCCGGCGTCGCTTCGCCGCGGGTGCTTGGCTCGTTTGCCCTGTTGGGGCTGTTTGCGCTGGTGCCGGTGCTGTACAATAAATTCAAGAAGGAGAAATGACGGATATGGACACTTATTACAATCCGGCCGATCTGGATAAATTCGGAGAAATCGGGAAGGACGCCCCGGATCTGGCCAGGAAATTTTTCGACTATTACGGGGCGGTCTTCGCCGACGGAGCGCTGACCGTGCGTGAAAAAGCGCTGGTAGCGCTGGGAGTGGCCCACGCAGTACAGTGTCCCTACTGTATTGACGCTTACACCAGGTCGTGCCTTGAAAACGGTTCCAACCTGGAGGAGATGACCGAGACCGTCCATGTGGCCAACGCCATCCGTGGCGGTGCTTCACTGGTGCATGGCGTGCAGATGCGCAAGATTGCGGAAAAAATATCATTGTGAGATTCGGATGCCGGAAGAGTTGCGGAAAAAAATAATCGAAGCCGGGATCGAGCCGTTCGAACAGACTCTGATCAGGAATGAACTTGCCTTGACGCGTGACAGAACCCACACGCTGCAGGTCAATGTCGGTCTGGTCTGCGACTTATCCTGTCGTCATTGTCATTTGGAAGCGGGGCCCGCACGCGCCGAGATCATGACCGGCGAAACCATGGATGCGGTGGTCGGTTATGCATCGCGAGTACGCTTTGATACCATCGACATTACCGGCGGCGCGCCGGAACTGGTTCCCGGTATTGCGACGCTGCTACAGCGCCTGGCGCCGTTGACCGGCAAGCTGATCGTCCGCACGAATCTGGTGGCGCTGGAGCGGGAAGAAGCGCGCGGTCTGATGCAGTTGTACCATGACCTGCGGGTGACCATTGCGGCTTCGCTCCCCTCAACCAATGCCTCCCAGGCTGATTCCCAGCGCGGCAGCGGGGTCTGGGAGAAGAGTCTCGATGTTCTCAGGAAATTGAACGGGTTGGGGTACGGGGTTCCGGGGAGCGGTCTGGAGCTGGATCTGGTGGCAAACCCGGCCGGGGCATTTCTGCCTGCCGAACAGATCCAGGCCGAGAATAAATACAAGCGCGACCTGCAAAAGAGTGGAATTGTTTTTTCATCGCTGTTCGCCTTCGCCAATATGCCTTTGGGGAGGTTTCGCGGCTGGCTGGAGCGCTCCGGCAATCTGGAGGGTTATCTGCATACGCTGGCCGGACGATTTAACCCGGCCGTTGTCTGCGGGCTGATGTGCCGCTCCCTGATATCGGTTTCCTGGGACGGCTATCTGTACGATTGCGATTTCAACCAGGCCGCCGGGCTGAATCATGGCGCTGTGCGGCGGCATGTTTCCGAGATGATGGCGATTCCGGAAATCGGAACCCCGATAGCGACCGGCGATCATTGCTATGCCTGCACGGCCGGTTCGGGCTTTACATGAGTGGGGAGTATTCCGGCCTAGGTCAGGCCGGCAGATCCAGGGAGGTACAAAATGCAGGTTGGAATGATCGGAATAGGGCGCATGGGGGGCGATATGGTGCGCCGGTTGCTGAAAAGCGGCCACGAATGCGTTGTTTATGCCCGCACTCCACAGGCGGTCGAGGCTCTTGTTGCGGAAGGCGCGGTCGGCAGCAGTTCTCTGACCGGTTTTGTCGATAAGTTGTCCACGCCACGGGTTGTCTGGCTGATGGTTCCGGCGGCGGTGGTTGACGGAGTGATTGCCGATCTGCTGCCGCTCCTTTCTGCCGGTGACATCCTGATCGACGGCGGCAACTCGCACTACCATGACGATATCCGCAGAAATGGAGAGTTGCTGAAAAAAGGGCTGCGCTATCTGGATGTGGGAACCAGCGGCGGGGTCTGGGGACTTGAGCGCGGTTACTGCCTGATGATCGGCGGTGAGAGCGATCCGGTCAGACATCTCGAACCGGTTTTTGCGGCTCTGGCGCCGGGAAGCGAAGCGGCGCCACCCACGCCGGGGCGTGCCGCCGGAAGCTCGACCGCCGAAAACGGCTATCTGCACTGCGGACCGAGCGGTGCGGGGCACTTTGTCAAGATGGTCCACAACGGCATTGAATACGGATTGATGGCCGCTTATGCCGAAGGCTTCAACATCCTGCGCCATGCCGATGCCGGTGCCCGGGGGCGCGAAACGGACGCCGAAACCACGCCGCTGCGAAACCCCGAGCATTTTCAATATGACCTGAACCTGACCGACATTTCGGAACTATGGCGGCGGGGCAGCGTGGTGGCCTCATGGCTGCTGGATCTGAGCGCACAGGCGCTGGCGGAAAATCCGTCCCTGGACAGCTTCGCCGGACGGGTATCCGACTCCGGCGAGGGGCGCTGGACGATCAATGCCGCCATTGAAGAGGGGGTTCCGGCGCCGGTGCTCAGCGCCGCCCTGTACCAGCGCTTCAGTTCGCGCGGCGAGGGGGATTTCGGCAACCGGCTGCTGTCGGCCATGCGTTACCAGTTCGGCGGCCACCACGAAAAACCGGCTGCGAAAGGGGATTGATCATGCCGCAAAATTCCCGGCTCGAGCCTACAATTCTGGTCATCTTCGGCGCGGGGGGCGATCTTACTTGGCGAAAACTGCTTCCGGCGCTTTATAACCTGCTTCTGGACAATCATCTCCCCGAGCGCCTGGCGATTGTCGGAGTTGCCCGCCGGAAATTGGAAGACGGGAGTTTCCGCGCCAAAATCAGGGAAGGGATTGACAGCTTTTCCCGCCGCCAGGTGGAGGATGAACAGCTCTGGAACCGGTTTGCGGAAAATATCAGTTATGTGTCGGAAGATCTGACTGACAGTGCCAGCGGAGCTGCTCTGAGCGGGCGTCTGGCCCGGATCGAAGAACAGTGGGGCGTCAGGGCCAACCGGGTTTATTACCTCGCCATTCCGCCAACCGTCATGGAACCGGCCGCGGCCATGTTGAAGCGGTTGGGGGTCTGCCGGGATTGCGCCCGCGACCGGCTGGTGGTGGAAAAGCCGTTCGGCCGCGATCTGCTCTCGGCCCAGGCGTTGAACGCGTTCCTGAACGGCATGTTTGTCGAGTCCCAGATTTACCGGATCGACCACTATCTCGGCAAGGAAACGGTTCAGAATATCCTGGCTTTCCGTTTTGCCAACTCACTCTTCGAACCGGTCTGGAACCGCAGCTATATTGATCATGTCCAGATTACGGTGGCGGAGACGGTCGGAGTCGAGGAGCGGGGGGAATATTACGACCAGGCCGGCGCTCTGCGCGACATGGTCCAGAATCACCTTCTCCAGATTCTCTGCCTGGTGGCGATGGAACCGCCGATCAACTTCGAGGCTGATGAAATTCGCAACAAGAAGGTGGATGTGCTGCACGCCATCCGGCCGATAAAAGGTGAGGAAATCCATCGCTACGCAGTCCGTGGGCAATACCGCAAGGGGAATGTTCTCGGTAAGGCGGTGCCGGGATACCCGGAAGAAAAGAATGTAGCGCCCGATTCCGGCACCGAGACCTACGCCGCCTTCAAATTCCACATCGACAACTGGCGCTGGCAGGGGGTGCCGTTTTACCTGCGCACCGGCAAGCGCCTGCCGAGCAAGGTCTCGGAAGTCTCAATCATCTTCCGCTCGCCGCCGCACCAGTTCTTTCCCTCCGCCGCCGTCGAGAACTGGCAGCCGAACCGGATTGTGATCAGGATTCAACCCGAAGAGGGGATCGGCACCCGTATCCAGGTCAAACAGCCCGGCACACGACTGCTGCTGGGAGCGGCCGACATGCAGTTCCTCTATCGGGAGGCCTTCAGGGCCCCGGCTCCGGAGGCGTATGAAACACTGCTTTTGGATGTGATTCGAGGTGATGCCACCCTCTTCATGCGGGGTGATCAGGTGGAATCGGCCTGGAAGGTGGTCATGCCGATTCTGGAAGCGTGGGAGTCGGTGCCCCCGGCAGATTTCCCCGATTACCCGGCTGGAAGCTGGGGGCCGGAAACGGCCGATCAGTTGACGGCCCGGGAGGGGCATAGCTGGCTGCAACCGGCGGAACAGGAAGAGCCATGATAAAACTTTTCAAAGACGGGGAAGCGCTGGCGCGGGATGCCGCAGAACTGATTGCGGAGCAGGCCCGCCTGACCGTTGAGAGCTGCGGACGTTTTTCGCTACTGCTGGCCGGGGGCGAAACGCCACGGCGCTGCTATCAACTGCTGGCGCAGGAGCCTTTGCTCGATTCGGTCCCGTGGCATGCCGTCCATTTTTTCTGGGGAGACGAGCGCTGTGTGGGGACGGATGATCCGCGCAGTAACGCGCTGATGGCGCAGAATGAACTGCTTCAGCAGTTGCCGGTGCAGCCGGAGCAGATTCACCCGATCCGCTGCGGGCAATCACCGCAACAGGCTGCTGACGCGTACCAAGCTGAGCTGGTCAAATACTTTGCCGGTAATCCGCCCCGTTTCGATTTAGCGTTGCTCGGTTTGGGGGATGATGGTCACACGGCCTCCCTGCTGCCCGGTTCGGCCGCCCTGGCTGAATCAGGGCGCTGGAGCGCCGTTACCCGGCGGCCCGAAGAGGACTTCAGCCGGGTCACCCTGACCGCCCCGATTATCAACCAAGCCGCGCTGATACTATTTCTGGTGGCTGGCAGCGGCAAAGCCCCGGTTCTGGGGGATATCCTGAATGGTGCCACCATCCCCCACCCCTATCCGGCCCAACTGATCTGCCCGACATCCGGCGAGCTGCTTTGGTTCGTGGACC
>MTLC01001061.1_pt2 | contig 47783 bp, 36 predicted proteins | sample 1982451 | NCBI WGS metagenome assembly MTLC01 (sample SAMN05710165, study PRJNA340218) | biofilm metagenome | isolation source: sample SPH anode biofilm adapted to +100 mV | place: USA | collected 2012-02-03 | reverse complement strand
AATCTGAGAAGTTATCAACGTTCAAGCTAGTTCCCTCAATCAATGACAGAGGACAGAATTGAGTGATGTGTTTATGAGTTGAGGTTGGAAGATCAAGTTGAAGTAAGCTGTTTGCGGCATTGTTGAAGTATATGACTTCACCTGTGTGATTTGTGACAACTACTCCATTTGAGATGCTCTGAAGAGTAACATTTAAAAGTTGCTCACTCTCTTTTAGCTTTTTTTGAAGTTTATTGAGATGAATACCGAGTTCAATAATGGTGCGTAGATGTTCTCTGCTATAGGGTTTTAAGAGATAACCAATTGGTTCAGTGCTTACAGCTCGGTTGATTGTAGTGTCTTCTGAGTTTGCGGTAATATAAATAACGGGAATATCTTTAACCGCTTTGATTCTTTCTGTTGTTGTGATGCCATCCCATTCTCCGGGAAGGTTTATGTCCATCAGAATAATATCCGGGTTGCTGGATAATGCAAGTGTATAACCCTCTTCTCCTGTTCTGGCAATTCCGATTATAGTGTATTTTAACTTAAGTAAAGTAAGTTCTATGATCTTCGCTGACGTAGGATCATCCTCAATGATTACAATTTTATAATCCATGTCTATCTGTTCATTAGGGTAGGATTCGACAAAGATATACTAAATAACAGATTTGAGTCTGGTTTGTTTTTTGGTACTCGTCTCCAATAATTGGAATTATTTGATTCTGTGATTTGAATTGAAACGAAGTTTTTGAAAAAAAATGTCTTCTTATCACATGATTTTTTTTAATAGTAAAGGCTTGATAAATAAGGATATTATGCGATATTTTTGGTATGTTAATTATTTTGTTTTATCTTTATCAGGTAACTGATGAAAGGAACGGGTAAAATTGGAATATTAGTTGCTAGAGTAAATGAAAACAATAACAACTTGTTAAATGTCTTTTGTAAATAAAATATCATCACTAGGGAGGTTGTTAATACTAGGCCTGAACATTGTACTCTTTATGAGTGCTTCGGGGCAGGGTATTAAACGAAATGCCGAAGTAGATTCTCTTTCGTTAGAAGCTATCTCTGAAAGGGTTGGCGCTTTCTTAAACGATCAGATCGCCTTGGCTAATCCGGTTAAAACGGTAAATGATACGGCATTGTTACGGTTGTTATTTGATAGTCAATATGGGGAGACAAATCAGAATTTAGCGTTTCAACAATTCTATGACGCTCAGGCAAAGGCATTACGCGGTGACATTGGATTAAATTTTGTAGGAAATTACACCGAAAACTTTAGTCCCGGTATCTTAGAGAATGAAGATATTTCATTTTATCGTAGAGCCTATGTAGGGTTAGATTGGAATCTTTTAAGCGGGGGTTGGTATACGAACTACCGTAAGGCAAAGGTGTTAGAGAAGGAGAAAGAGATTCAGGTGGCAACAACTGTACTCCAAAGCAAAGATGCGAACTATCTCTATCTACAGAATTATATCACTTATGTCTTTAAAATGGAAAAGCTGAAAAAGCTGAATCAACGAAGGACTGTCCTTTCTGAACAACTTCGTACTGCTCGTCAGTTGTATTTCCTGAGATATACCACTTGGGAGGATGTCTTAGATCTTCAAAGTAAATGGTTAGAGGTAGATGCCATGCGTAATAACGATAAAGTTTATTATGACCCAATGTTGAAGGATGCCTTTCCTCCGGTGATGTTGGAGGAGAGCTTTATTCCTAATTTTCTACCAATACTTGATATTGATCCGGCAAAAATGATCGAACTTTTCAATAAAGAAAATGAGAGTTCACCAATCAAGGATTTAGAGCTTGAGAAGTTTAAGTTAGAGAATAATAAATGGCAGGAGTGGTCTGTTAAGCCTTATTTCAGATACAACTTTATGGTGACTCCTCAAAAGGGGGATGTTACTTATAGTTCATTAGGCCTTTCTGTAAGTGTTCCGTTAAAGAGTGGTAGTAAAAGAAGAGATGCGGAAGAAGCCAAAAAGAAGATTTTGACCAATGATGAGGATATGTCCACTTTTGGTAGTGGAAGTGAGTTGTTGAATAATTACTATGAGTATCAATTCAAGAAGACTCAGTTCATCTCTTTTTATTTTAAAAAGTTAAAGGCCGAAGAGAAGATTCGCAAAGAGATAGTAAAGCGTGATCTTGGAATGGAAAGTTTTAGTCCGTTACACGCTATTGCTCTTATGGATGAAAAGATTAGCATCGAAGTTGAATTGATAGATCTTAAGAAGGATATGTACTTAAAGTACTTAAAGATCTATTCTTTATTACAGACCAATAATCCTAATTCTTTTATTACTGTAATTCATCCGGAAGAACTTGTCAGACGTTATCAGGGCGATAGATACCTTTATATATGGAGTGATGATTTTAAATCGAGACCTGTTAGTGAGACGATAGCTTACCTGATCAATAGTGAAATATCTGTTGTATTGCTTTCAGTCGGATCTGATATTAGTAGTGATGATGCTCGTTTGGATGCATTTGTTTCACAATGTAATGCGAATAATATCAAGGTTCAGCTAATGATTGGAAATAAAGAGCCAAAGGGTGAAGCTTTGCTTTCTGCTATAAAAGCTAAAGTTGAGTTGGCTTCACGTTTAGGATTACAGGGTATTCATTTAGATGTAGAACCACATACGCTTCCTGCATATCGAGGTAATCAAGAGGCTATCATGGCTGATTATCTGCCCACATTGGCTTATACACGAGGCTTAGTTGATACTGCCAGAATGCAGCTTAGTGTTTCGATTCCGGTTAATTGGAATGGTGATTTGTTAGATCAGGTATATCAATTATCTGATAAAGTGATGTTGATGGCATATGAAGAACTGAATCAGTCAGATCTTCTACGTAGGATTTCGGAAGAGTTGGAGGTGAATAAAGAGAAGAGTGTTGTGGCACTGAGTGCATCTGATTTTACAGATCGTCTAGCCTTTGAAACATTCATCCAGAAACTTATTAGAGAAGGTAAAATTAACGCAGTGGCCTTACATGACCTTGGTCGATTGATACAGTTAGATAACAGGTCAGTTTATAAGCCATAATTTATGGAAAGGAATAGTTATGAAGCAGTTTAAATTTCAAAATAAGGCCAGTGTAATACGAGGTATCAAAGAAGAGAAACCGCGTAAGCGTAAGAATTGGGATAGGCTTATTTATTTGGCGATATTTATTTTATTGCTTTTAAGTCTGTTTGTATACATTTTAAGAAAGAACCTATATGCCTATTCATTAGGCGAGGTAATCACTGAGCGTTTTGAGGTAACTCGTCCTGATGATATTCAAGTTGTCAATTATTTTGTCCAGGAAAACGATACTGTAAAGGCTGGTGATACTCTGTTTGCATATAGGAATGATAAAGATGGTCTTTTTGTTGGAGCTGGTGGGACGGGACGTACATTCACCTTTAATAATATGGTGATTGATAAACCCAACGAGTGGGTAATTAAAGAGAGAGCGAATACTAAGAAGACGATAAGTCTTAAAGCTATCGAGGCTCGTGAGTATGAGAGCTCCTATAAAACGATCATGTCTGAGATCGAGAAATTGAAGATGGAGGTTCATCTTGATGTTACATCACCAGCTGTATTGTCTGAGAAGAGGGCTCAGGCTGGTCAGATCAAAGTTTATGAGGAGAAAGTTAGAAGTGAGATATCTTTTCTTTACCAATACCTTAAACAGTTAGATGAGTTTGAAACCGAGTACAGAAACTATCAAAAGTCTGTCTCATCCGGACCAGGAGGAGTTAATGGTTCGGAATATGATGATAAACTCTACTACATTACCCCGGTATCTGGTATCATAACTAAGATCTCAAGACCTGCTTTCGAGATTTCGTACAGACAGGAGATTATTTTATTGATTAGCAATCTTGATAAAGTATTTATTAGGGCATACATTGAACAAAACGACCTGCCTTACTTTGCACAAGGTGATCTGGTGGATATCCGATTTATGGACGGTGCTCAGAGTAAAGGGCGTATCACAGAGTTTTATGTGAATACAGAAGAGGTTCCTGAAGAGTTCCGAAAGATTCGTGGTAAGAACCAAAGAAACGTGGTTGCCACCGTTATCCCATTAAATAATGAGGAGCAGGACACATGGAGGAATTATTATAAATTCACTGCTCAGATAACGAGATTGAAATTCTTCTAAACCTTTACTTTGAAAACTGGTTTATAACTTTTAACGAATCAACTGAATTACTATGGCACAAACAAATACCGGAACTAAAATACCAAACGAAAGGGGATTGGGTATCTACCTCATCTCTGATTTCTCTGGTGTTGAACTCAAGGATGTTGCTTTGGCCGATGCTCTTATCCTCGACTATTCTGATCCTATAGGTTGTGAGAGATTTATTAGACAATGTAGGGGTTCTTTCATTGGTACATTGTATTTAATGCCTGTGTTTATCCTGGCAATCGAAAGACAGATTGAACCTGTTATTCAATCAATGTGCGATGGCGTAATATCGTCTACTCAGGTCGAAGCCATTGTTAGTAAGATTGAAAAGATTAAACAGCGTCAGGTCTCTTTGGCTCCCATAGATAGTTCTACTCCAGAGGTTAGGATTCTTACCAAGACTATGCGTTATATGTTTACCAGGGAGACTAAATTAACCCCTGTTGTAGACCATAGATCTCATATAGGGTATACCTATCCGATAATTTCTGAGCATTATAATGCCGGAAACATGCAGGATATGTTTCAGATGTTAGAGAATGCTACTGAGAATGATTACTTTAGGCCTCGTTTTGTGGATAAAGTACACCTTTGTTCAAACTGCTACTCGGCTCATCTGAACTTTCGTGAGACTTGTCCGAAGTGCCAATCAGCTGATCTGGTAACTGAGAATTTGATTCACCATTTCCTTTGCGCATATATTGGCCCTGAGCATGACTTTATCTCTGGTGATTATCTTGTCTGTCCTAAATGTAACAGGATGCTTCGTCATATTGGAGTGGACTATGACAAACCGTCGATTATATATAATTGTCAGAACTGTACACATACGTTTCAAGAACCCGTTATGGACGGTTTTTGCTATGTCTGTCAGAAACACAATCCAATAGACTCTTTGATTGATATCTCTGTAAATGCCTTTGAACTTACTCCTATAGGTGAAGAGTCGTCACAGAGTGGTTTATCTAAAGACCAGAAAGAGGATGTCGAGCTTCAAGGTTTTATCTCATATACGACTTATGCTATCTTCCTGAAGTATGAAACAGAAAGAGCACGAACTTCGCCTAAGCCCGGCGCAGCAGGTAGCTTGGTTGTAAAGATCCCTCAGAAGGTCAAAGAGAGCATGGGGAGCAGCTATAGCCGTATGATGGCCGAGATAGCCGACTTTGTCAAGAATACTACCCTTTCAACTGATATCCTCTCATTTGCAAATAATAATACCTTCCTGATTATCTCGCCTGAAAGTGATAAGTCAAGACTTGAGGCCTTACTAAGTCAGATTCATGATACTGTTTCCAAGTTATTGAATAGTAGTCTTCCGGGTGTTGGTATTACTATTACCTATAAGGTAGAGGTTGTTGATGGATTGGCTAACCATATGGATGTTATCAATAACTTAATGGCTCCAGGCCGGGAATAGTATGTTGTACGATTTCTGGGATAACTTCTTTTATAATCTTCAGCATGAAGGGTTGATTCGTATCATTAACCTATTCTGGTACTATTTTTATCTTGAAGCTCCCCGTTTTATTTTGCTTGATCTTGTTATTTTGGCTATAGCATTATGGCCAAATGAGAAGAAAAAACTGAGACAGGATGCTGCTAAGAATGCCCTCTGGGCTGAGAAGCCTTTAGTGACTGTGATCGTTCCCGGTAAGAATGAGGGGGAACACATTTATAAGTTAGTGCATGGAATGCGCGAACAGACCTATCAAAATCTTGAGTTTATAATTATTGACGACGGATCAACTGATGATACCTATATGATCTGTCGTAACCTAAAGCAGCGCGGCCTCATTGATATGTATTTGAGGAACGAGGAGAGAGGTGGTAAAGCAAGTGCTGCTAATTTAGGATTAAGATATGCGCGAGGTAAATATGTAGTTCACTTAGATGCTGACTCATCGTTTGATAGAGATGCTATAGAGCAAATTTTAATTCCATTTTATTACGAACCTGACATCGGTGGAGTTGGAGGTAATGTAAAAGTTCGTAATGCAAATACCAATATTGTTACAGCTCTTCAAGCTATCGAATACCTTCAAACTATCTCTGTTGGTCGAATGGTAACCTCTTGGTTAGGTATTTATAAGATTATATCTGGTGCATTTGGTGCGTTTAGACGTGATCTCCTAGTGCGTATTGGAGGTTGGGATGTTGGCCCTGGTTTAGATGGTGACATTACTGTGAAGCTGCGTAAAATGGGTTATAAGATTCGTTTTGCGGAAAGTGCTGTTGGTATGACTCAGGCTCCTGCTAAGCTTAGAAGCCTTTCTAATCAACGTCTAAGATGGAGTAAATCTCTTATCCGTTTTCGCTTTAGAAAACATAGTGACCTTATGGTGCCTTATGAGAGTTTCTCTTTTAGTAACTTCTTCTCAATCTTCGATAACATTTTTTACAACTTCATCCTTGATATCTTATGGATTTACTATGTTATCGATCTGATGGTGAATAACTTTGAACTATTAATGTTCTTATTGCCTCTAAAATTGCTTATTTATACCACTGCTTCTTTTATTCAGTTTCTGGTAATTGTTGCATTAAGCGAAAGAGGTAGATCGGAGTGGAAGTTGGTTATCTATCTTCCCTTGATGATGATTTATACCGGTTATTATATGAGAACCATCAGAACAATTGCCTACTTTAAAGAACTTCTTTTCTATTCATCTTATGATGACCCCTGGAATCCTCAGAAATCTTCAAAAAAGGCAAAAGAGTTTGGCTTGTAATGATAGAAAAGCACTTTAACAATAAAAAAACCTCTCATGATTTTTTATTCTTGAGAGGTTTTTAACTTTCATAGAGTCTGTGTTTAATCTTTTGCTCGTACTACCAGTTGCCCGTTTCGATAGTCAATGACTATAACCTGAGATCCCTTTTGAATAAAACCTCCATCAGACATAGCATCGAAAATCTCTTCATCTATTTTGATCTTTCCAGCTGGTCTGAGATCTGTGGTAGCCATACCAGAGTCACCCAAACGAGCTGTTATCTTGTTATCTGTTATTGTGAAACCGTCGGCTTTATCCATTACAGTTTTAAGTGCAAGATGGCTTGCGAAACGGGTTGATGTAAGTAATTTACGAGAAAGGTATAGCGATAATGCAAAGGAAATAAAGGCAGATGTAACTACAATCATCAATGACTCGGTAAGTTTGGATAGTGCTGATGAACTGAATGTTAATCCTGTGTTTTCTACGAGGCTTAATACCATTGATGTGATGATAAGACCAATCCCGCTAATTCCGGCTATACCAAAGCCGGGGATTACAAATATTTCAAGTAGAAGCAGTACCAGGCCGATAAAAAACAAAAGTATCTCCCAATTAGCTGCTAATCCTTCAAGATATAGTGGTGCAAAGTATAGAACAGCTGCGGCAATCGCAGCAAACGATGGGAATCCTATTCCCGGAGTCTGTAATTCAAAGTAAATTCCAGCCACTATTACCATTATCAGAACGCCGCTAACCAGGGGGTTAATCAAGAAGTTAATGAATTTATCAATTGGGGTAATCTCCTGTTTAACTATAGTATAGTCGTCTATTCCAACTTTTGCTAAAAGTTCAGGAATGTTTTCTGCTGTTCCCTGACAATAGCCCCATGCAATAGCCTCCTTAGGTGTGAATGTCAATACCATGGTTGAATCTATTAACCCATCAACCGATATTCTTGGATCAACCATGGCCTCAGCAATCTTTGGATCACGTCCTTTTACTTCAGCAGTCGATCGCATCATTGAACGCATATACGATTGGTATTTATCAGGCATTGGTTTTCCTGTCTGATCTACAACAGTCGCTGCGCCCATGTTTGCCCCCGATCTCATGTAGATAGAATCACAAGATATGCTTATCAAAGCACCTGCCGATGCTGCATTATTGTCGATATAAACCCATACCGGGATTGAACTATTTAAAACGGCTGTTCGCATTGAATCGGCTGTTTCAACCATCCCCCCATAAGTGTTCATGTGTAGAATTATCAAATCAGCCTTTGTGGTATTAGCCTCTTTGAAGGCTTTTTGCATATTACGCCAGACAGGTGGAGCAATCTCTTCTTTAATGTCGAGTATGTAGATCTTTAGCTTTTTTGTCTTATCAATCTCTTTTTTGACCCTTCCATTACTGCTGGCTAATGAGGGTATAAGAAATGCTGCGAAAGTCAGAATAGTTATTATGATTCTAATTGATTTCATTTGGGAGATTTTTGACAATGATAGTCTATTATTTCTAAGTTGGATGCTCTTGGCATCGATTTTTTAACCGATGTTTCTATTTTTGGCTCTATACTTATTGATTTATTTGAAATATTGATCAATAGCCTCAAGCATGGCGTTATGAACGGCACCATTAGACGCTAATAGTCTCTTTGACTCCATAAATGATTCTCCATTGTTGAAATCAGTCACTATACCTCCGGCTTGACGAATAATTACGGTTCCTGCTGCCACATCCCATGGATGAAGTCCATATTCGTAGAAAGCCTCAAATCTGCCACATGCCACATAAGCCATATCTGCTGCAGCAGATCCTAATCTGCGCAACCCCCGACTGTTTTCCATTAGATATCTGAACAATTTGAGATATGGATCCATTAAGCCATAATCATAGTAAGGAAAACCTGTGGCCAACAATGATTCGTTAAGATTGTCCTGTTTAGTTACTCTGATCTCTTTTCCATTGAGAAGTGATGGTCCATTTTCCCAGGCAAGGAAAAGCTCATCGCGTCCGATTTCATAGATTGCTCCAATAATGGGTTTGTTGTTGTGGACTAAAGCAATGCTAACAGAGACCACTGGTACATCGTGAATAAAGTTAGTGGTGCCATCTAATGGGTCAATAATCCAGTTGTATTCCCGTATCTCGTTTTGGATAGTCTCTTCTTCAGTTATAAATCCTGCTTCGGCTAATAAGCCAGATAATGCTGCTACTATTCTCTGTTCGGATTGTTTGTCGATTGAGGTGACATAGTTATGAGTCCCTTTGGTTTCAATACTAGATTGACTAATAGAAGCTCTGTTCGATGAGATAAACTTACCGGTCTCCTTAGCTATGTTTCCGACTTCCAATGCTATCTCTTCTAAATTGATCATAATGTATGTATTTGGAAAATCTCTACTCTTGCAGATGCTCTGGTATTTATCTTTTAAGATATTTAACTCTGTGCGTCATTCAGAAGGTTTCGATGCGTTATTATCTAGTGTTAATCAGTGTTTGGGATGATGAAATCGCCATCACTGCTTAATTTCGGTAGGTTAATGGTAGTAATTGTATTGATTAACTCTTTGTTCCATGCCGTTTTAACCCGGATGTAGTTTGATGTAAATCCTTCCATTAGACCTTTTCTTCTTACCGATTCCCATAGAACCTTCTCGTCTCTGCCGATGTTCTCTAAATAGAAATGATTTGCCTTTTCATCAGCTAGTTCGTGCAATATTTTGCTTCTTAATTGCTTTTCGTTTGAAGGGACTTTCGGCTTTAGTTCAAGAGCTTTAGTGTTGGGCCTTTCTGAATAGGTGAAGATATGTAGGAATGAGATGGGCAGGGATTCAATAAAATCTCTCATCTCTAAAAAGTGTTTTTCAGTTTCACCGGGAAAGCCGGTAATAACATCAGCTGCAATACAAGCATGAGGGATCAGTTTTTTGATGGCCAGTACTCTGTCTGCATAAAGTTCTTTGGAGTATTTTCTTCTCATTGCCTGAAGTATCTCATCGGATCCGCTTTGTAGGGGGAGGTGAAAATGTGGCATGATAACGTCAGATTCATACGTGAGCTTAATCAGTTCATCTGTGAGTAGTTCAGGTTCAATAGAGCCCATTCTTATTCTAGGGGCATTATTGACTTTACTCAGAGCTAATAGAAGTTGCGTGAAATCTTCTTCTCTGAATCCATTTGCATTCCTTTTTCCAAAATCACCAATGTTTACCCCTGTAAGAATAACCTCTTTAATGCCTGAGTCAATTATTTCACTGAGGTTGTTAACGACCTGGTTGATGGTTCCACTGCGACTTCTTCCTCTGGCATGTGGGATAGCACAATAGGTACAGAAGTGGTCGCAGCCATCCTGGACTTTTAGAAACGATCGGGTTCTGTCTCCTGCTGACCATGAGGGGTTGAAAATTGCATTCTTGTCTGAGATGTCGTCATTGCAGTTTGAACAAGGTGAGTTTAAAGAGGTTGATCTCTCAGATAGTGGCGACTCCATGTATTCTGCGAGGTTGAACTTGCTTTGGTTCCCTAAGACGATGTCAACGCCTGGAAGGTTTTGCAGTTCAGTGGGTTTTATTTGAGCATAGCAGCCAATAACGGCAATTTTAGCTTCTGGGTTTCTTCTGTTGGCTTGACTGATAGCTGCCCTGCATTTTTTCTCTGCTACAGAGGTAACGGTGCAGGTGTGAACAACATATATATCTGCTGATTCATTAAAATCTACAATGTTATAACCCTTTTCAATGAAGTTACGAGCTATTGTACTCGATTCTGAAAAGTTCAATTTGCATCCTAACGTCTGAAATGCAACTGTTTTGTTCTTCATTTTACAAAGATAATGCTTATTTGCTTTTTGCTTTTTATTCTAATTATCAACGTGATAAACACAGCGATTAATTAGTTCTCTCTGGCTTGTTGTGATTTTCGGTTTGATGCCAGAATACCTATGACTATGAGGATTAGTCCGAGTAGGGTAGATGGTAGGATAGCCTCCTTAAGTACAATAGATATTATTATCAATGAAATAAATGGCGATAAGAAGACCAGGTTAGATACTGTAGCTGTATTAGGAGCCCATTTTAATGCTTTAAGCCACAAAATGAATGTAATACCCATCTCGAATATGCCTAAATAGGCTCCTCCAATGAGACCTTTTGCAGAGATATGTTGTGATGTTGGAGTTGCCACCAGAGTAATTGATAGTATTATAAAAGCTATAATAAAGCTATTAAAGAGCTTGATGATGTCGTCTCGCTTATCTTTCATATTCAGCAACCAGAAGCTTGCCCAAATGAATGCGCTGGAGATAGCAAGTATAACTCCTGTAGTGTTCGAAAAGGTTAGTGAAGTAGGGTCTCCATGGGTGCTAATGACTATTAACCCAGAAAAGCCTAATAAAATACCAACTAATCCACGCCAGCCAGGATTTTGTTTTAAAATAGGAATTGAAAGAATGACCAATACAAAAGGCCAGAAATAGTTTAATGTTCCAGCTTCTTGCGCCGGTAGAAGGTCGTATGCTTTCAACAGGATAAGATAGTAAGCTGTAGGGTTTAGTGATCCGGAGATTATAGTATAGATCCATTCTTTTCGGTTCTTAGGCAGAATTAGCGCTGTTTTTCTGGAGACTAGTATGAAAGTAAGCAATATGAGTAGCGCTGTAGAGACCGATATGAGTAATAGAGGAAGTATGTCAGTCTGCTCAACAGTTAACTTCATAGCTGTTCCAATAGTAGACCAGGCAAGAACAGAAAGAAGGGCATAAATAATATGCTTCGGAAGATAGAATGTGTTTTTTAGAAGATGCATTGAATCAGCTCATCAGGAGCCAGATTGTTAAAATATAGGGTGAGATCAAGATGAGCCAGAGCCTCAATGACAGATGTTTCAGTGTGAGAGACACCCGTGAGAGCCTGTTCTATGTCTTCTACATCATACATCCCAAAGAAATCGCCAAAGATCTTGCAAGATTCAATCTTACCTTTAGAAACCATCAGGTCGAATTCAATAGTGCCGGCACTTGTTCTGGTTACCTTGCGTAAGTTGTATTGTGGCGATTGACCAAAGTTCCAATCCCATGTTGAATATTTAGCTTTGACCAGTTTGTTGATTTCATCATGATCATCCTCGTTTAATGTATAAGAGGTTGTCTCAGGATACATCTCCATGATGTGTTGCATTATCATGTCTTTGAACTCCAGAACAGTTAATGGTTCTTTAAGATGTTCCGAAATGTTTGTAACCCTACTCCTAACTGATTTAACTGCTTTATCTTGAAACTTGGATGGGTCTACTTGTAGTGCAGCGGATAGGTCTGGCAGTTTAGAGGAGAAGAGAAGCGTTCCATGGTGAAGTACCCTGCTTTTATACACATGTTCAGCATTCCCTGAAAACTTTTTCCCGTCAATTGTAAGATCATTTCGTCCCTCGAATCGAGCATTTATTCCAAGCTTTTGAAGCACTTCGAGTATAGGTAATGTGTATTTTCTGAAATCTATAAGATTTGAGTGCGGTTCATCAGCATTCATGATAAAGGTGAAATTAATATTACCCAGATCGTGAAATACAGCACCACCACCCGTGAGTCTACGCACTACATGAATATCATTCTGTTTGACATATTCCTGATTGATTTCAGCCAATGTGTTCTGATGCTTTCCAACGATGATGGCTGGTGCGTTTCTCCACAGCATAAAAATGTCATCATCAGCATTTTTGAGTAGGTACTCCTCACACGCTAAATTGAATTGAGGATGTGTGCTTGAGTTATAAATGCAACGCATATCTTATTTGGAATTGTTTTTAATAAGAAGCAAAAATAACATAAAATCAGCGAAAAATAACTTGTTATCACCTTCTACCCGTAAATTAATACGTACCTTTGCAAGCATTTTCTTAGAAAAAAACTTATATGCAGTCAATCAGGAACATAGCGATAATTGCGCATGTTGACCATGGTAAAACTACTTTGGTAGACAGGATTCTTCATCAGTGTCAACTCTTTCGTGAGAATGAAAGTACAGGTGAGTTAATATTAGATAACAACGATTTGGAAAGAGAGCGTGGTATTACGATTCTTTCGAAAAATGTTTCTGTCAGATATAAAGGCACTAAAATTAATATTATTGATACTCCGGGTCACGCCGACTTTGGTGGTGAGGTTGAGAGGGTACTCAATATGGCTGATGGTGTTTTACTTTTAGTTGATGCGTTTGAAGGACCTATGCCTCAGACGCGATTTGTGCTTCAGAAGGCTATTAATTTAGGTTTAAAGCCCATTGTAGTTATTAATAAGGTTGATAAGCCTAACTGTGATCCTGAGGGCACTGTAGAGGCTGTATTTGAGTTGATGTTTAATCTCGAGGCTACTGAAGATCAGCTTAACTTTCCCGTTGTTTATGGTTCAAGTAAGCAAGGGTGGATGGGGCCTGACTTCAATAACCCAACCGAAGATATCCACTTTTTATTAGATACAATAGTTGAACAGATACCCGCACCTCCTATTGAAGAGGGTTCTGTACAGATGATGATTACTTCAATAGATTACTCATCTTATGTTGGTCGTATCGCCGTAGGAAGAATCACCCGTGGAACTCTATCCTGGGGACAAAATATCTCTTTGATGAAAAGAGACGGATCACGTGTTGCTTCTAAAATCAGAGAACTCTATCTATTTGAAGGTCTTGGTAAGGAGAAAGTGAAGACTCCGGTTGCAAGTGGTGAGATAGTTGCTATTATGGGACTTGACGACTTCGAAATTGGAGATACTGTTGCCGATTTTGACAATCCGGAAGGGTTGGTTCCTATTAAAGTCGATGAACCAACTATGAGTATGATCTTCTCTATTAATACCTCTCCATTCTTTGGTAAGGAGGGTAAGTTCGTTACTTCACGTCACTTACGTGATCGTCTATATAAGGAGACTGAGAAAAACCTGGCACTTAGAGTAGAAGATACAGACTCTGCTGATACATTTATGGTTTTCGGACGTGGTATTCTCCATCTCTCAATTCTTGTCGAGACCATGCGCCGTGAAGGTTACGAGTTTATGTTGGGTCAACCTAAGGTTCTATTGAAAACCATTGATGATGTTCAGATGGAACCCATCGAGTTCCTTACTGTTCACGTACCGGAAGCTTTCTCTGGTAAGGTAATTGAACAGGTTACCCAGCGCAGAGGTGAAATCATCAATATTGATGCACGTATTGACCGTACATACCTTGAGTTTTCTATCCCTGCAAGAGGTTTGATTGGCCTGCGTAACGCTCTGCTCAATGCTACTGAGGGTGAATCTGTAATGGCGCATCAGTTTAAAGGCTATGAACCCTGGAAGGGTGATATCGGATCAAGAAGAAATGGAGCTCTGATTTCACTTGAAACGGGTACTTCTATACCTTATGCCATCGATAAATTACAAGATCGCGGTAGGTTCTTTATTGACCCGGGTGAAGATGTTTATGCTGGTCAGGTAATAGGAGAGCAGATCAGACCCGGTGATCTCGTTGTCAATGTCTGTAAGACAAAGAAACTTACTAATATCCGCGCTAGCGGTAGTGACGATAAAGCCTCAATCACTCCTGCTACCAAATTCTCTCTGGAAGAATCAATGGAGTATATTGCAGAAGATGAATTTCTCGAAATTACCCCTCTCTCAATGAGGATTCGTAAGATTTATCTTGATGAGAACGAAAGAAAGAGAATGGCGAAGTAGCTGTTTTCTAATATAATTGAAAAGGCCGATGATTCTATCCTAGATTCATCGGCCTTTTTTAATTTTTTAATCTATGTCTTCTTTCTTATTCTTTTTTTTTGTGACTATGTTTGCTTGATACTCTAATCTCATGGATTACTGAGCGCCAATTCCACAATCTTGCCATTCATGACTTTATGCCCATTCAATGAAAAATGTGCTATAAACTCGCTGATAGTGTCGGCACTGACTGGTGCATTATATCCGGGAAAGGCACTTCTGAGCATCTCTGTGTCAACCGCTCCTGGGGCAATTGCATTTACTTTGATCTCATTTTCATCAAGCTCGGCTGCCAGGCATTCTGTTAATATTGCGAGTGCACCCTTAGATGAACTATACGCCGATAACCCCGGGTATTTAGAGCTACCTTGTACGCCCCCCATGCTTACAATGTTAATAATATGGGCTCCCTTGTTTATAATAGGCAGTGATTGACGTATCATTAAGAATGGGGCAAAGAGGTTGATGCTAAAGGTTTTTAATAGATCACCCTTTGTTATATCGCGAATTGGTTTATTAATTAAGAAGCCTGCGTTGTTTACAAGAATATCAATTGAATGTCTCTCTTCCGGGATAAGTCGGCAGATATCAGTGTTATCATCTATATCGTTTAAATCCAATTTTATGGAGGTGATTCTCCTTTTTTCTGCATCCGTTAAAATATCAAGAAAGTCTGGATGACTTCGGTTAATGGTGATGATATGCGCCTCTGTGTTATGCAGATAATTGAGAAGCAGAGCCTTTCCGATTCCTTTTGTGGTTCCTGTAATTAGTATGTTCATAGAGTAGGTAAGTGATTTGCACTTTAATGAAACGTTATTGATAGACTATTTTGTTGTTATAGCACATAGATTATTTAGGTATAGCCCAAATAGTATTTCAGTTACTATTAGAAACAATTGTGTTGTAGTTAGGTTTAGTCTGGTTTCTAGTTAAAATCAGGTTGTTGTTTTATTGTCATTCTTTACATTGATTAGTCCCGGATTTTGCGTTCTGTCTGATGGCCTAAAACTTGGACTGAATCTTTAGCTCTCGGCATTAACCGCCCTTTATAGTGGTCTAATCATTTCATACTGTTTGCCATTTAAAGGTATGTTTAACCTAGCTAAAAAGGCATTTAGTGATTCACAGTTTGGATCAGTATTCACTAGTTTTATTGTCTCCGTTTGACTTAGTTGGGATGCAGCTTGTAGGAGGTAGGAACCAATACCTAATCTCCTGTACGAATGGCTTACTGCAATTTGTGTTATATCACCAGTGGCTGTTTCGGTAACGCAATATCCAACCAATTGAGTCTTATGATATGCTCCAAGGTATTTAAAGGTTTCAATTGACCTTGATATAGAGTCAATGCTATTTTGCCAGGATGGAGGGAAGTCATGAAATGATTTGTCAATTTGGTTATAGTAAGAATTCGTATAGACTATTTCCGATGACTCTTTTAAATTCGGGTATCTAATTTGATTCACTGTTTGGTTATAGTAATTAAGCTGACGTGTAATGGCGAATCCGAGTTTTTGATAAACAGAAATTGCTTTTTTATTTTCCTGAAGTACTTCAAGTAAATATTGTTTAACACCGGCTTCCTTAAGATAAGGAATAGAGTATTCAAATATTTCACTGGCAAGTCCTTTCTTTCGGTAATCTGGATGGGTTCCTGTGCCAGTATCATATGCAGACATTTCCTGATTAAATTGTCCAATGCCATTAAAAGTAAATGCCACTATGTCTTTACCATCGAATGCCGCAAAAGACAGTTCTGGATTAAATCCTCTTCTTCTAAGCATGGCTTGAAGTTGATCTTTGGAGATTTGAAATTTATAATCTGCAAAGGCTTTGCTAAAGGCTTGGTATAGTATATCAATGGATGTGTTGGAAAGTGATTTTATCATGGTTTTGATTATTGTTGATGTTATGGCATTGCAAATATATGATTATGGTTATTGCTCGCTAAATAGTAGCTTTTTAAAAAAATAAAAGGGGATCCAGTTTTGTAGGATCCCCTTTTATGCTCTGATCATTCTGGTTCGTCTAAAAGATGGATGTTATTTCATTGAATAGTTTATTGATTATTCTTTGATTTACCTAAAATGATCATTACCAGATAGGGTTGATATCATGTCTAAAGTCTCATGAATTTTACTGACTTCTCTTTCCCGGATGACTTAAGATTGATTAGGTAAAGCCCTTTCTTTAGTTGGCTTATATCGATGTCAATGTGCGACTGCATTTTATAGCTTCTACTAAAAATGAATTGCCCTGTGATATCATAAATTTTGATATCCCAGTTCTGGGGTTCATCACCTAGCCCAATGTTAAGTTTATTACCAATTGACGGGTTCGGATATAGGTTGATCATCGGGAAAACCTCGTTTTCAGGAATACCTGTGTATTGAATACTTGTACCAGAATAGTTACCCGGAACCTTTAGGTCAACGCAACTGGAACATGTATTGCTGTTGGAATAATCATTTAGGCAGAGTCTGAATGTCCCAGCCCTTTGGTAAGTGTATGTCGGATGAGTGATATTATTGATTTGGATTCCCTCATTGAAGTCCCAGCTATAAGTATAATTCAGTGGATAAAGCGGAGTCACCTTTACCTCATAATCATTTACCTCAAAGTTAAAATCTGTTTTAATTTTTACTTTTACCGTTAAGCTATCTTGAAATGTACAGCTTCCCGCTTTAATTGTTACATGATAAGTAGTGTCCCTTAATGGCAAGACATTTTTTTGAAATCCTGTTCCTAAATCAGGCGAAGTCCAAGTATAGCTTAACTGAGAGATTGATTTTTTGGGATCTGATACAATTGGTAAGAGAACGTTTTTAATTCCGATAGTTGTTTCTTTTAAACAAGAGAGTGTTATATCTGAAAGATAATATTCTTGACTGGGTGAGAAGAAGCAATACTCATTAGTGAGTTTCATGGCAAAGAAGTTGCCGAAAAATTGCATTGCATTGAGATAGATAGCACTTGCTTTTCCTATGATGAAAAGGTTTTTAGGAGTGCCTATAACATAATATGTAATATAAGACAAGCTTGATCCTGATGTTGGAGCTGCGTAGTGCTTAGTTTCTATACCTTCTGACGAAAAGTCGCTCCATATCGGAAATATTGGCTGTGCATCAACAATACACATTATGAGCTTGTTTCTGAACTTGTCAAAATAAAGATCAAACTCGGGGTTTTTTGACGTCAAAACGGTTTCTGATCCATCAGTTTTGATTTTTACCAAAGGATTTATCATTGGGTAATCATACCCCTTAAATCTGTTACAGCTTAGAAATAGATTGCCTGATGTGTCAATTAAAGTCGGACGGATAGCATCTCCTCTAGTCTTGCCCTCTCTTGTAGTGAACGATTTTATTCTGGTTAACTGACCCGTTGATGTTAATTTTATATAACTATATTTTGTGATTTCTAAGATTTCTTCATCTCCAAAGAAGTATAAGTCGTCATTGGCTGTTGCTTGAAAAGCTTCTAATGTATTATGGTTATTGATTACTTGTTCCCATTGTTTCTCGAATTGATTGTTATAGCATTGGACTGTCGATCCTATTGCCAGGTAAATGTAATTTGAACCAACAGCAAGACTCGGTTTTATGGTCGAGGTATTTGTGAAAGTCCACTGATTGATTAATGTTAAGTCTTTTGAGAAATAATACAGAGTTAGTCCATTGTTTTGACTTAGTACCAGTAAGCCATCCATGAAGAACTCCATTGAAACGAATTTATTTATTTTAATGGGTGCTTCTTGTAGGATGTTTAATTGGTCATCTTTACATACAATGGTTGTTGCTCCTCCTACGGTTGTTGAATTGGCTTCATAGATCTTACTATCATCTGATGATAAAAACCCATTGTAAATGGTGTTTTGTTGGTAGTAGCTTTTTATCCAAGAGTCACACTCCTGAGCGAAACTGATGGATGTTAGTGTTAAGATAAATAATAATGTAATAACGAGTTTGTTGTGTTTCATCGAGTTATTTGCAGTATTTGGTGATAATTTAATGTAATGGTTTAACCTGTTTTCCTTTAAGCATCCTAAGTTCTGTTTTTTTTCTTTGAAATTATTATTCCACTAAAAAATTTGAACCTATGGAGGATTCGTCATTCAGAGCTCCTTTTGTTGTTCATGGTGAAAGGAGAAAGACACAGCCCTTTTCTTATAAGGACTGTGTCTTAAGTGGTCTTTTTGAGTTTTCAGAAGTTTCTAATATACGATCAGTTTTGATTTAACTGCTGACCTTGCTCCTTTAACGTATAAGATATAGATTCCGCCTGAAAGATTTGAAACGTCTATTCGATAACCGACATCTGTTTTGTCAAATGGGATAGAAGAAAATTGACCTGTTTGATTGAAAATAATCATTTCTTTTACAGGAAAAGAGTCTTCAGTGATAACTTCAACAATGCCTGATGCTGGATTTGGAAAGAGTTTTATTTCAGGATCACTATTAATGTCTTCTTTGATTCCTGTTGGAATAAGAGTGCTTCCGGAATAGTTACCAGGGATCTGAAGTGTAGCGCAACTAATACATTCAGTAGGGATTCCTAAACCAGTTAAACAGACGCTATAAGCTCCACTATCGGGGTAGGTATATACGGGGCTTGGGTTAATAGTATTGGTGACACCGTTGCCGAAATCCCAGATGAAATTTTCGGCTGAAGGTTCTATCCTCGTAAGTTTGATGGTCTTTCCTGTAACGACATATGAGAAGTTAGTCTGTTTATTTACTTGGACTAATACAGAATCCATCACAGAGCAAACTCCCGATTTAACTTTTATGTGATAATAACCATTTTCGGGATCTGTAAGTGTGGCATTGTAATTATTTGGTAGTCCGTTTTCAATCCAATCCCATGAATGTGCTGAAAAAAGTTGCCAGCCTGATGCAAGTGGGTTAAACACTTCAACACCAATGGTAGTTTGGTCTCCACAGAAGATTTCCCGGTCGGCACCAGCATAGATGGGCTCGTTTGGAATTAAGCAGTAATCGGAGGTGAGTTTAATGAAATAGATACCGCCAGAATGTTTCATTAAAAACTGATTAATATAGGAGTCGTCTCCTTTGACCGCCATGTACGTGTTTACTCCATCTCCATAAGATGTTTGAGCCTTAAAGTAGGCTCCCTGATTGTTGTCAATGTCAATTTGAATTCTATGTGGGGTCTCCGATAATCCTTTACTTCTTATGTTTAGACCATTTATGTCTAGACCTTGTTTGCGATTCCCCAGATAAGATTTATTGAATTCCCAACTTGTTCCATTTAGTGCGACATTTTTATATTTATCGTATGTAATAGATTCGATACAATCGGTTTCTGCTGTAGCGATTTCTGTTCCGTTGAAATCATAGGAATGGGTATAGTTATAGTAATAACTTCCATATTCTCCTACTTTAGTTTGGTCAAACGTTGCTCTGTCATCATAAACGATCAAACCTTGTATTTTCTGTGATTCCGGACCAAAAGATATTAGTTCCTCCTGTTTGAATACGTTGGCTACACCTTGATCTGAGACGCTAATAAGACTAATATAGTAATGGTGATAGTAATCAGTGGTATAGTAGTACCTGTAAGTAAGTAGGCATACTTTGCCAATGTAGTTGGTTGCAAGGTCTTTAACATCTTGATTGTCTACACTTATTGTTGTCTTCCAAACCGTAGTCAAGTCGAAATTAAACCGTGCAACAGATCTCTTCCCTGCTACATAAATACCATCATTAGTAACCACCATTTTCACCGGATAGGAAATTTCTGATGAGGGGATATCGCGAGAGTTTATTTGATTTCCGTCCAGGTCATAGACGAGAAGTTTGCAGACTGAGCCCGATCCCGTCCCCGCCAATATATAAAGCGATCCGTTATGATTTTCCATAGAAATAAAATCTAACGGCTCAGGTCTGGTCTTTAACCAAACCTGATTCCCATTCTGGTCAAGTTTCAGTAAGAACTTAGTAGTTTGGTCTATTAAGGCGTACATATTCTGATTATCATCGGTAGTAATTGCCTTGCACTCCCCTGATGATAAAGAGGAGAAGTTCTTAATGTAAGAGGAGCACTGTTGACTAAAAAGTGCTTGGGGAATAAAACTAAGCAAAGTTATAACGACTATAACTGCTGTAATTGTTTTTAATTGTTTCATATACAGTTTATTTGATTAATTAATATGGGTAGCTCCCAAAGAATAGATTTATTTGGTTTACTGATTTTTACTCCTATTATTGAGAAGTAAAGTCTATATGTGTTGTAATTTCATGACTAATACAAAACCTTATTCGTTATTCGACTGTAATCTGTACCTTTTTGATCAAACTCTTTCTCTAGTCTCTTAGGATTCTCTTAATTATCTCTCTTTACAGCTTCGCCCCGTCAGTCCCAATAATTAAGGCTAAATTATTGTCTAACAATGGTGTAATATATATATAACTAACATGTATAACATGTCTGTTTTTTTATCTATTTCCAAAGTTTTGCCTTAATCCAGTATGAAGAAAATTCAATGCAATTATAGTAAAAAAGAGACTAATTATTCTTACTTCTTTTGTTATTTTTTCTTTCGATTTTGTTTTGACTCTTCATCATTTATTAAGTAGCTTATCGTGTGTTACTTCCAACTACCTCATATTCTCCGAAATTTGGATATCCATCTGCATTGTATGTGAATGACGTTTCAAACCAATATGACTCAAGGAAGCCTGTATATACTCCATTCTCAAATACAGAGATGGTCTTATTAAAGTCTAGGTAATTGTTTTCTGAAAAGGAACGATAAAATGCCCCTTCCATGTAGAACTTTCCCTTTAGTGGGTTAGGTTTATTATCATAATTATTAAATCTATATTCAACGACATAATAAGATCCACTTTCTTTATCTCCAATTATTTGCTCTACCGAAACCAAGTTTTTGTTACTGAATTTGAATGTTCTTATTACCTTTCCTGAAGAGTTTTTTTCTGTTATCGTTTCCCCCGAGTATGTATAAGTTAACATACTTCCATCAATCAGCCTGATGTTTTTAAGGTGGTTGGAATTGTCAATATTATATCTAAAATATTCATCCTTATAGAAGTTGCCAATACTGTTTGAAAAGTATATTGGCTTAGTGTATACATCAGTATTGTTTTCGTTATGGACAATTGAATCATATATCATATGTGTGAAAACAAGCCCAACAGAATAGGAGAAAATGAACCCCCCTTTTACCTGACAGAGCTTGCCATCACTGTATGTAAACTCTGTCTGAATAATTTCTCCCTGTGACGGGGGATAGTAGAGTTTTGTAAACGATGAATACTTTATGTTGTCTGCAAATATTAAATACTCAATTCTGCAGTTTTTAAGTCGATATTTGGCTTGGTTATCAATTTCATTGTTATCGCTTTCCTTACTACAACTGATGGTGGTGAGCGTTATAAAAACGAATAAACACGCTTCCAGGAGGGTTTTACTAATAATGTGTTTTTTAATTGTTAAGCTCATGTTATTAACGGTTTTGGTAAGTTGTTGATTGTAATTGATTAGTTTGATAAACTATTTAGAAGGGTACATAGGCAACTGCTAAGTTATCGCATTTATTTTGTTTTTATGCGTGTCTAATTAAATCACCTTACCTTTATCTTTCCATTGCAATCTAATCATGAGCGGAATAGAAATAATCTCATTAGTAATTTTCGTTATAACCTATACCGGGATTATTTTTACCCGATTACCATGGGTCAATATTGACCGACCTTCAGCCGCATTCTTTGGTGCTGTTGCCATGCTTCTTTTTGGCGTCGTAAGTTTTCAAGAATCTGTTCAAGCTATTGATTTTAACACCATATACCTTTTATTGGGTATGATGATCCTTATCTCTGCACTTCAAATTGATGGTTTCTTCTCTTTTATAGCGGCAAAGACACTCAAATATTCCCATTCTCGTAACCGGTTGCTTCAGTTAATTGTCTTTATTACCGGAGTATCGTCAGCATTTCTTGTTAATGATGCGGTAGTATTACTTTTCACTCCTGTTATTATAACTATTTGCCGACGAATCAAGTTGGATCCAATCCCCTATTTAGTGGCCGAAATTCTTGCTTCTAATGCCGGATCTGTCATGACCATGACGGGTAATCCACAGAATATGCTTATTGGTATGAATTCGGGATTATCCTATGGTGAGTTTTTGTTACGATTAGCTCCCGTGGCTATTTTAAGCCTCCTGGTTATTGTTTTAATTGTTCGATTGGTTTGGAGGAGCCATTTCCGAGATCATACACCTATAAATGCCCAGGTAAGTGATTTCTCATATTCCATTAAAGCGATGAGATTCTCTGTTCCAGTCTTTCTGCTTGTGGTGGTTGCCTTTTTCTTTGGCAAGTTATTAGGTCTTTCAATCCCGGTGATTGCTTTAGCGGGTGGAGCTCTGGTTCTGTTGACCGGAAAACATCGGCCATCTGAGAATATTCGTAATGTTGATTGGGTTCTCCTTCTCTTCTTTGCCTCTCTGTTTGTTGTTGTCTATGGGGTGGAGCATACTGGTGTTTTATCTACCCTTATGCCTGGTGAAAGACTTTCCCCTGATATTTCCGGAATGTTAGTTGTTCATTTGAGTAGCTTATTTATGAGCCAGATTGTAAGTAATGTTCCATTTACAATGTTAATGCTTCCTGTGATGAAACAATCTGCTGATCCTATTCTTTGGCTCGGATTAGCTTCTGCATCTACTCTAGCAGGTAATGCTACCATTATGGGGGCTATGGCTAATCTGATTGTGATAGAATCGGCTGAGCGCTTTGGTGTGAAGATTACTTTTAAGCGATTCCTGATTCCCGGGCTACTTGTTACCCTCTGTACTTTTATTGTCTCTTTTATAGTCTTATTGTTTCAACTCTAGTAGCCTCTTTATTCCCAAAATCGAATAGACAAAAACCGTTTATCCTAAGTAAAAAAGATTAATAGCTATGAAGATTCCAACCTCCGCGCAACTTAAGAATATTGAACAATTGGTTTTAGAGAATTTTGACCATGACGCCTCAGGACATGATTTTTTTCATACACAAAGAGTAGTTGTAATGGCTAAACGAATTGCACATGAAGAGAATGCAAATGAGATAATTTGTGAGTTGGCTGCCTGGCTTCATGATATACCCGATCATAAACTTGTAGCTAGTGAGGAGCTAGGCTGGGAGAAAGTAAGGGGTATTTTAGTAAAGGTTGGTCTGACAGCGTATTACGATATAGTAAAACAGGTCATCTCTGAGGTTAGTTATAAAGGGGCAGGAGTGGAAACTAAATGCTCAACAATAGAATCATCGATTGTTCAGGATGCTGATCGTTTGGATGCCATTGGTGCTATTGGGATTGCACGAACCTTTGCCTACGGAGGTAGTAAAGGGCGAGCATTGTATGATCCAAATGTTAAAGTAGAGTTTCATAATGATTTCCATACATATAAAAACTCAACTGCTCCAACTATAAATCACTTTTACGAAAAGCTCCTCCTTATAAAGGATCGTTTAAATACCTCTACTGCTAAGGCTATTGCTATTAATCGTCATCTTTTTATGCAGCAGTTCTTAGAGCAATTCTTTCTCGAGGTGAAAGGTGAAAGATAATCAGGGGTACATTGTTTTATTAACTACCCCTGTTCTTCTTGAATGTTGAAGAATCAAAAGAGTGAATGATAAATCTATTAGCTGCTGCCAACTAGCCGTTAGCTAGCTGCTGGGTGCTGCTAATCTCTGATCAGGTGTTTAAATAATTTTAGCAGTTCATCTTATGACTGATTAATCAACAGGTTGATACTGTTAATCTATTAAGTAAAAGTTATTCTTTGTTTGTGTCAGTCTTGAGATAGTCTGCTGGTATGGTTACCTGATTACCGTCTCTTTCTGCCCTGTAATGAGGAGACATGATCTCTATTCCGGCCTCGTTGAAACAATCCTGAATATGTCCATGTAAATCAGAAAGTATCTGTGGAGTTAGAGTAGGCTTATCAATGAAGAAGTGAAGGGTGTAGGCAACATAAAAGTCCTCCAGACCAGTTTGGTAGACAAATGGTTTTTTGTCTTTTAGAATATTATCAGTTCTATCGGCTGCTTGTAAAAGTACCTGATGAACATCTCGCCAGGGTGCATCATATCCAATTGTTACTGAAGTTGTTAATATTAGTCCCTTTTCTTCAGAATATCGTGAATAATTAATGCTATAGTTGCCTAGTAACATGCTATTTGGTACTGTGTATTCTTCGTTTTTAATGGATTTAATGCGAGTTACCAGTAGCCCTTTTTCAACTACTACACCAACTATGTCATTGACTTTTATTTTATCGCCAATTTTAAAAGGTCGCATATAGGTCATAACGATACCGGCGACAGCATTTGATATGGCTGTACTAGAGCCTAATGAGAATAGAATGCCGACAAATATGGAGACTCCTTGAAAAATGGGGGAGTTTGAACCTGGTAGATAAGGAAATATAACGATCAGTGAGAAGGCATAGATCAACACCTTAACAATGTTATAGGTTGGAATCGCCCAATCTGCATAGAAACCTGGTATAATAAGTGCTCCTTTTTCGATTTCGCTGGTTAGGAACTTTAGCCCTTTAATGATATAGATTGTGATGAATATTATTACGCCGATTGAAATGAGATTGGGGATGAAAGCGATTATTGCCGCAAAGAATTTCGAGAATGGAAGCAATATGAAGTTGAGAAGTTTCTCGGCTAAGCTCTCAGTCCATGGAAAGAGGCCAAACAGGATTGGAAGCGATAGATAGATTAGTAAGAGTATAAGTATCCATTTGAAAATAGTAACAGCGCGTATAAGGAAGATCAGTGTTTTTTTAACCGACAGCAGTTCATAGGTTCCAATATGAACTCCTTTTATCCATGCTGAGTGGTTTGTTGTAAACCATAGGGTCAGTTTTTTAAATCCTTTGTGAATTAGTCGAATGATAAAGAATAGAATGATAAGAAAACCCAGTGCCAGTAGTACCTTAATGACAATCCTACTGAAGCTTGTTGATTCTTTATATTGGATTAATGCCTTTGATATTATATTCAGGCGGTCGTTTGCTAAGCTTTCTATTGTGACTCCCGCCCAAAGGGCATCATTGGCTGTAATCGATGCAATTCGATTCCCATTATATAGAATCTCGTAGGTCTCTTCGTTTTTCTGAAGAGTAAAACTGGTTGAGTCTAAATAGTAATCGGTTTTTATTCGATCTATGTTTTCAAATACTCTTTTGGCTCTTTCAGCTGAGGTAAGAGGGCCGTAGCTAGTGTAAATGATAAATAGTGTATCATCTGAAAGCAATACAGGATATCCTTTGGTTATTTTGCGAAGAGAATCGATTTTTCTATTAACTGCTCGTATTCTAAGAGAGTCTTTTCTTTCCAGATTTTTAAGTTTTGCCTCAATTTCTTTTTTTCGCTGTTTATCAGAGGCTTTGACTAAAAGTAACTCCTCTTTAAGAACCATTACCCTAAGTGAATCGATCGTTCGAATTGAGTCAGAGGCTCTCATCATTCTCTGGGCAAAATCTGATTGGGTTTCATTAGTGGATGACGAATCTTTCGTTGAGAATGAATCTGAACTATGGACCATTTTGCCATGATAGTTTTCTTTGGCGAAAAGATGGGTCGCAGGCGCTATCCATAGATAAAGCAGGATGGTGATAATAGTAAGATAACTCTTCATATACCTTAGTTTTTGCTTACAGTTAAAGCACGAAGATAATATAAGCAGGTTCACTATGGTCTTTAGTGACCTTCTTTCGACGCTTATTTTTGTTAGTTGCGGCTCTTTTCTTTAAATCTGTGAAGTATGGATAGGTTAACGACACCTCTTTTGTTCATGAGGTGTACCCTTTTGTAAGAATGATTCCGGGTTAGTGTTGTTAGGGCTAAAGCTTAAAGAACTATTTTCAGCATGAAGTGAAGTTGTTATTCACAAAGTCGATGGTATGATTTCAATCCTTCAATGGGGGTGTTTGTAACGGTACTTAGGTTAAAACCTCGTGCTTTGGCTGATTTTTCAAGAAATGGCTTAAAGTGAAAAGCAATTGACCCTACAGCCCCTATCAATTCTCCGTTTTGAGTTGGTAATTGAGAGGCCATTGCATTAAAGAAAGCTTCAAACCCTTGTGTTAGTAATGAAGATACATATTCGTTGCTTAAATGAAGATTCATAAAAGGTACCATTGAGGCAAGAAATCGTGATGGCTGATTGTTTCTATATGTTTTCTCCAGTATCTGTTCAAATGAGAGTTTATGCCAATTGGTAAAATGATCTGATAACTGTTTTGGCATCTTGCCGGTAAGAAAATCGGTCATCAATGCTTTCCCGAACCATGCTCCAGAGGCTTCATCACCATACATATAGCCAAGTGACTGAATGGTATCGGTTATTCGCTCTCCATCAAAAAGTGCAACATTCGATCCGGTACCTATGATTATTACCATCCCTTTTTCTCTTCCTAACGAACATCTTGCAGCAGCCATTAAGTCACTATGAACCTCTGTTTTAGCATATGGAAGTGCATTCTTAATCGCTTCACTTATCTCATCCTGACGTTCGGATGAGCTACAACCAGAGCCATAAAATGTTACTTCAACTCTGGCTTTTCTGTTAATTTTTGAAGGTATCGCCTGATTGATCTCTGACGAAAGTTCATCAGGAGTGTAAAAATAAGGATTTAGTCCTGCACTTTTAAATGAAATGACTTCTCCGTCTTCTCCTTTGAAAAACCAGTCTGTTTTAGTGCTGCCACTATCTGCAATTAATATACTAGCCATAGAATCAGTTACTCTAGTCAGAGGATATACTTACTGAAAATTATTAAACCTGTTGTGATTGATATGATGGCCGCAATGAGTACTGCTCCTGCAGCTATGTCTTTTACGTTGCCAGCTTGCTTATTCTTCTCCATTGTTACAAGATCAGTCAACGACTCAATGGCGGTGTTTATTCCTTCGGCAACGAAAACCAATCCGCTGACTAAAAGAATCAATACCCAATCATTAGAGCTGATTTGCAAATAGGTAGCAAGTGTAACAACCAACGAAAAAACTATAATATGAATCCTGAAGTTGGTCTGCTTCGTCATCAGTCTGATGCCATTAATGGCATACTTAAAACTGAGTCTTCGCTGATTTATCCAAGATTTCATTCTTTATAAATTTTTTTGCAAAGTAACTAAAAAGCAGGATTTATAAGCTATTTAAAGAAAAAATCTATAAAAAAATTGTGATTACTGGTGTTATACTGAGTTGATGCCCTTACTTTATCATTTGTCTACAATAAAATGATCGGTAAACTTCCTGAACATACGGTCTTTGTTAGTTAAATTTCGCTCAATCTCTAAAACCAACAATTTGAAACTTTAGGTTTAAGTAAAACGTCTTTGCGCTTTCTTAACTACTCGGGTAGCTAATCTTTGAATTTTGAATCGCAGATTACATTTAACCACGAAAAACACTAAAATCACGAAATTCTTCATCTAGCAGTTTTCGTGCCTTTCGTGCCTTTCGTGGTTTAAATGATCTTCAACATCTCTTCAACATCCCCTCAATATCCCCTCAATATCCCCTCAATAACCCCTCTAGATCCTCTACCTACTATATTCGAATCTTACACGAGTTTGTAGGGAGAGGATAGGGAGAGGATAGGGAGAGGATAGGGAGAGGCATAAGTGGAGAACAGGAGGGGAACAGGAGATGACCTTGTGTATACAGTGATTTCGACTATGCTCAACCACCTCCACCGCTGCCTGAGCAAAGTCGAAGGCTACAGTGGTTTCGACTTCACTTAACCACCCCCATCGCTGCCTGAGCGAAGTCGAAGGCGGGGAAGAGTGGAAAGAAAGGAAGTTTTGTCGACTAGAATAGCTTTTTTAGTTTTTTCTTAGCCTCTTCCTCTAGTTTACGTTTTAGGGAATCAGCTTCACGCTTAGCTTTGGCTTGAAGATCGTTTTTCTTTTTCTCAATATCAGCCTTGAGCTTTTCTTGTTCTTGTTTTAGTCGTTCCTCTGCCTGTTGTTTTTGTTTTTCCAACTCGGCTTTGGCTTGAGCTTCTAACTCCTGTTTTTTCTTGTTGAACTCCTCTTCAGCACTCTTTTTGAGATCCTCTGTGATTGAGCCTTCTTTATTTTTAGAGGTAAGTCGTGGTTTGACCGTGGGGGCAGAAAAGGTTCCGCCAATTAGTAGGTCAACTGAAATAATATTGCCAGGAGTGTAGTTTACTCCCTGTTTTTGCAGGGCACCAGCTAATGAGTTTATGACTCCATTTGCTGCCTGTCCTAGTGCGTTTCTGGGAAGGTCAAGTGTTACAACATAATCCAGTCCTTTTGTTGCAAGATCAGTGCTTCCTGAGATGGTTCCGTTTAGGTCACCTGATTTGATTTGAAATGGTTTAATAAGAAGCTTCCCATCCTGGATGAGATATGATAGACTCGTAGGATTTATCGTTAATTGACGAAGCTTTTCCATCTTAAGAGCATCTGCGGCGATCTGTAGCACCTTTAAGCCTGAGATAGTAATATTACTCGTGTTAAGCAAACCATCCGATTGAATGGATTTAAGGTCAGGACTCCATTCATTGTTGAGGTCACTTTTTAAGTTTAAAGTTACCGATGTTTTACCATCAACCTTTTTAAGTATCGGTGCAATACTATCAAGTGATTTGAAGGCATCTGCCGCCTTGATAAAGTTGATTTGATCCATTTTTAAAGAAAACTGAGCTTCATAAGGTTTTGCAAACGGTGTAGCAAAAGAGCCATTAGTCGTGATCTTCCCGTCAAATGAGTTGAAAGCAAAACTATTCAACGTGATTCTTCCTTTATCAATGACAATATTACCTTTAGCATCTTGCATATCGACTTTTTGGAAAAGAATATGATCGTAGGAGGCAGCCATTTTAAATGTGATATTTTCAGGGATGCTTAACTTTTCAGTTGTACTCTGCGGTTGACTCTGGCCAGCTGACGTTTCAGATGGCGTATATAGTTCATTTAAATCAAGTTTCTTTCCTGTGATAGTCAGATCGCCGTTAAGTGGCTCGCCTTTGAGATAGAATCCTAAGTAATTATTGATATTTCCTTTTGCTGTGATATCACTATTACCAATAGTACAGATAAAGGAGGTGAGATTTAAAGCTTCGGGAGCAAATACCAGATTCGCATTTTCTATTATAACCTCCTTTTTAAGTCCTTCATTGTAGATGTTGAATCCCTCAATTCCAATGGCTCCTTTTGCGTTAAATTGCTCGTATCGTTTCTGCTCAAGAGATGACATTGCACCCTTAAGACCTAGATCAACAGAGATTTTGCCTTTCATAGGTTTCTCCATTGGAATGACCTTTGAGAGAGTTGTTAGGTCGACTTTCCCAACAGCTGTTAGAGCGATATTTGGGTCAGAGATTGGATTGTGAATTTTTAAAGAGGCATCAATAGGATTGCCAGCGATGGCCATGTGGAATTTACGGAGATCAATAAGTGTGTGATCAGGGATGCCATCAGGGTTATTGATAGAAAGATCGAGGTTTATTTTATCTACACTGGTTGGTAAAGAAGGGTATTTGAATGATGCGTCAGGAACTTTGAGATCCATACCAAAAGCGGGCATTACTTTTTCGTTATATACCCCTTTTGTGTATGCGCTAAAGCTAAATGTCCCCGATGTTTTAACATCTGAGAAAGACTGGCTATAGACGGAAGGTATCATAGAGAGAAGTGCCTTAAAGTCGGTTGAAGGGGCACTGAATTTTAGATCCATTCCATAACCATCGCTGAGCATCGTGAAACTACCTTCAGCCATTAGGATAAGATCATTGATTTTTAGTGAACTCTCTTTTATTGAAAATACCATCTCTTTAAGGTTGGCATTTAGTTCAGTTTTTGCCTCTATAGGTGCCTTTTTGATGTAATCAACACCACCGTAATTCATTGTCAGCGACTTTGCCTTAGATTGAATAGACAGAATTGTCTCATCAGAACCTAAGTCTCCCTTCATGTTGAAATCTATTCCACTGAGAAGAAGATCTGTTTTGTTTGGGGAGTCTTTATATCTGATAGTCCCATTTATAATTTCAAAGTGTTTCAATGTTATTTTAATAGCGGCTGTGTCTTGGCTAGTTGATTTAGCAGACTGAGAGGATGCTTTAGTTATGTCCCAATTTGTGGATGAATCGGGTAAGGCAATCAAGTTGATTCTGGGATTGTCTATTATGATTGACCTGATTTCTGGTTTAGATCCTGAAATAAGACTCATAAGATCTATCGTCATTCTGGTGTTTTTTACATCACAGAGAGTGTCTTTTTCAAAATTTCCGACTCCGATGACTCTTAAATCAGGGATTGAAACGGAGAGATTTGGGAACGACCTGAATAGATTTATACTAATATCAGAGAATTCAACTTTTGCCTTAAGATTCTTATCTGCCTCTTTTTTCAGGAGGTTAAGTATGTCACCTTTAAACAGAAAAGGGGTAATGATCAAGATTAAGAGCAATCCTGCTATAATAATTCCTGAGATTTTTAATGCTTTCTTCATCTGATATTATTTTGCGTTTTGTTTGTCAGATAGTGACTTAATATGGGAAGTTTCGATTATCCCTGATTAAGTCAGTGCGCTGGTTTTTTCATCATTAGTAACGTAATTATTGGTGGTTTGTTTTATTTGATTCATTAGTATCATACTGGTTGATAATACTTGATATTCTCTAGGAAAGATTAACTGAATACGTAAAGGAATCGTGAGCGGAAGTGTTTAAGAGTTTGTGAGATGTTTGGCAAGAATAGAACAAATATTATCATTGGTAGTAAGTATCTTTATTTTTTCAACAGATCAATATTATGAGTATTCAGGATAGAAGTAGAATTGAGTATCGTGCAAGAGTCAATAAAGTGATGGATTATATAGATCAGCATCTTGATCAAAATCTTGATTTAAAAACGGTTGCTGAGGTTGCTAACTTTTCGCCGTTCCATTTTCATCGTATTTTTACCTTTATGATAGGTGAATCACCGATAGATTATATTCAGCGTTTAAGGGTGGAGCGGGCGGCATGGAAGTTAAGAGAGGAAGAGCCGTTAAGCATTACAGAGATTGCGTTTGATTGTGGGTTTGGTAGTGTCTCTCTATTTAGTCGTACATTCAAGAGGTATTTTCAAGTTACACCCAGTCAGTTTGTTAAGCTTGAAAAGCCTGTCTATTCTTCGAATGGTATTGTTTTTAGCAAGAATGGACAAATGCTGCGCAAGAATATGAAAGCGGTTTCAGCGGAAGGGGGAGACCTTTGCATAACAGAATTAAAACAATACTTTTTTATGAAAGCAAACATTGAAGTTCTTGAGATGCCTGAAATGAAGGCAATCTATGTTAGGCACATGGGGCCGTTTAATGAAATTGGCCATGCTTATGAGAAGCTGTTTAAATGGGCTTTTCCGCGAGGGCTGTTTACTCCAAATGTTTCAAAGAGTGCAACTGTTATTCATGATGATCCTACGGTGACCGACATTGAAAAAGTTCGTCAGAGTGCATGCATCATTGTAAAGGAGGATGTCAAGGTGGATGGTGAGATTGGCAAACTTTCTATACCCGGTGGTAAGTATGCGGTAGGTCATTTTGAATTAGGCTTTACTGAATTTGAGATGGCTTGGAACACTATGTGTAATTGGTTCCTTGAAAGCGGATATCAACAGGGTGATGGTTGTACTTATGAACTTTATCATAATGATTATAATACGCATCCTGAGAAAAAGCATATCGTGGATATCTGTATTCCAGTGAAACCTTTATAGCTGTATTGCTGTAATCTATCTTACAAAAAAAATGGAGACCGCTCAATAGCTGAGCGGTCTCTTTAGGGTTGGTTGGTTAAGTCGCCATATTGGCGTGAAAAATGGTGTTAGGGAAGAATATATTCTTTATATCATATTTCAAAAGAACTATTCTTTCCTCAATAGGTTACAGGTTGATTTTATTGAGTGCAATTTTAAGTTTTTCTTTGGTATGTTCAGAGAAATCAAGCCATTTTTTTTCACAAAAAATGCATTTTTATTTTTACTTTGTTTTTTTGTATTGGTAATCAGTGCCTAAGGGGTGTGGGTTTAAAAAGAAAAAGCGACTTTAGAATCCAATAATAAGATGGATTTATAGTCGCTTTATTGTTCGCCCTGTTTTTTTTCCGGATTAATGACTAGGGAGGAGGGCTATCCTGTGTCATTATTACTCAGTTTTTATTCAATATCAAGTCCCTGTTCGTAATCACTCATATTGGGAATGACATAATGATATTCCATGGGAATCAGATGGTTGTAATCTTCAACAGAGGCACCGTTTAAGCAAGCTTCAATGATTACTTTACCAAGCGGGTTGAGGTCGGGCTGGAGATACTGAGGTAACTCTTTTCTGAAGAAATCATAGAGTATAGTTGCCCCTTTGTCGTAACCTGCTTCGGTTACTTCGGGTTGCTTGTAGACTTTCAAGAATCTTGAAGGAATCTTTGAGCCTTCAATGGTGACATAATTAAGCTCGTAGCCTAGTAGAGAGCAGCGAGCCGGCTGATATTGATCGGCTCTGAGTTTAGCATTTCCACGCCTGGTCAGGTATTCCCTCATAAGAAGCTGTGGGTTGAAACCAACTTTCCAAACACCAATATGTTGATTTGGTGTAAGTACGTATCTAACTCTAGGTGTATTAACTATCTGTTCTAGCAGAAGGTTTGCCTGTTTTACCTTTTCTCCGGTTGCAAATGGCCAATACGAGCCAACCCCTTCGCTCTCCATGTTGCCTGTGTCAACGATGCTTGGGTTGGCATAACCACGCGGACTTACCAGTCTCCACAACCAAGCCAGGGCAGGAGGGAGGATATGAAAAATCCCTAATATTCCATAACTGGGGTTGTCGAAGCTACAGGGCGGGGTTCTTACTCCGAAGCTTCTTACATCAATGGTTACGGGCTTGTTTAAGACACCTGGTACGATACGTCTCGGAATAACAACACGAGGATTAGGACAGGTTTTGCCCGGAGCGTCCTCAATGTGATCCCAGATCAATGCTATACCATCGGGTTTTGATTTAATATTTAAGAATAGAACCGGTTCAGCAGGGTTAATAGTTGTTTTTTCAAGTATTGGGTCATCGCCATACTGCTTAATGCTATCAACTCTGACAAACCAGGCGTTCTCGGCATCAACAACTGTCAGTTTTCCGTTATCTTTCTGTAATGATGGGTGACACAGAGCCATATCATCGGTAACAGGATTGAAGGAACAGAACAAAGGAATGGAGATTAATCGTTCTTCACCTGTGAGCATATTTCTTCCAATGATGATCTGACCTTTGGGTTCTCTGATAAGAAATTGCATCATTTCGCTCTTTCCCCCTCCACTTGCCCCTTCATGCATAAAGGTTGTTAGATTATCGTAAGGAGAGGTACATTGGACAGTAGAGCAGTGTGTTGTAATCCAGCCCTCTTTCTCGCCCTTACCAATTAAAACGCCATAAAGACCCTTTTTAGCACTAGGGCCAGGATATAGATTGTAAGAAAAGAGTTCATGGTATTGCTCAGTTCTACGATGTACCACTACCTGTTTGCCATAAAAGTGCGAATGACGGAAAGGTGGTGCCACAAAGATGATAGACTCTATACTGAAACCATCGGGAATGTGATCTGTTGAGATCAGCTTTTGAAGGAGAGCAAGACCAAAAGAAAAGAACCCCGCATTAGCAGGAGCAATAACCAAACCTCCAGAGCCAAGCGGATAACTTCCTGCATAAAAGAGAAAAGTAGCCAGATCATTTTCTTTCAGCCAAGCAAAGGTCTCATCTCTTAATGACGAAAAGTCATAACCAAAACGATCAATGAATCTCTCTTTATTGGTTGGTAATGTGTCTGCAATGAACATTGTGTCTGGGTCGCGACGACGCATATAGGGTTCAGGATAGTTTGCTGCTATTCCATTAGAAACCCTGTGAACGATAGCTTCTGTGACGATACCCTTACCTTTAACCTCATAATCAACGTTGAAACTGTTGTTATCTTTTCCCCCTAATGCGGCATGCATGATGGCCTCAGTTGAGTTGAAATGAGTAACACTTTTTGCGTTTTCAAGTAGATCAATGATATCGGTGGGTAGCTTAATCCCCTTTTGCTGAAGTGATTTTAATACTTCCTTCATGTCGTATGTCATTTTGAACAGCATAGTGTTATGCTGTACTCGTTTATTCTATTTTACCTTCCCGAGCTACAAATATACGACAGATTTTATAAATGGTGTTAATTGTACAATAACTTAACTGAGATATCTTTAACCTTATAATACAGGATATTATATTAGTCAATATTAGCTGAAGCTTCCCGCGAGGTAGTCGTTAGTGAGTTCTTTCTCAGGATGCGTAAAGATTTTAGTTGCTTCACCGAATTCAATGACTTCACCCATATACATGAACGCAACAAAATCAGCAATTCGTTTGGCTTGTCGCAGTGTATGTGTAACTAATACAACGCTCATACGTGACTTAAGCGAGACAAGCAACTCTTCCACTTTACGTGAAGCAATAGGATCAAGTGCTGATGTAGCTTCGTCTCCTAATAATACCAGCGGATCTACCGCTATTGCCCGAGCAAGACAGAGTCTCTGTTGCTGACCTATTGATAATTGACTGGCTGAATGATGAAGTCTGTTATTAACTTCATCCCAAAGTCCAACAGCAACCAGATTCTCTTCAACCAGTTTTTTAAGTTGAGCCTTATCTGATAGTCCACCTATTCGTAATCCATAAGCAACATTTTCAAAGATAGACATAGGAAGCACAGTCGGTCTTTGAGCCAATAACCCCATTTTTCTTCTTAATGCCGGGACATCAACACCGGTTTGGTAGATATCATCATCGCCGATCTTTACGCACCCGCTAACTTTGAATAGGTTATTATTATCATGTAATCGGTTAAGAGATCTTAATAGAGTGGTTTTTCCACAACCGGATGGGCCAATGATGCAAGTCACCTGTTTTGGTGGAATAACCAGATTAACCTCTTTGAGAATTTGGTGCTTATCTGCAAAGACGTTAAGGTTACAAATCGAGATTGATGCTTGATCTTGTGTTTCGATATTATTAGTAGTGGGTTCTATCTTTGATGTATTGGTAATTGTGAACATAGAATCTATTTTATTCGTCTGGTGAGTTGTCGTGTGAATAAACTAATGATTAAAACGATAATGGTCAAGATTAAGGCTGCCGCATAAGCTCTATTTTGAACCTCCTCCATTGGGCTACTAAGCTGGAAGAAGATTGCGAGTGGAAGCGTCGCAGCCGGGTCGTTTAATGAGGTAGGAATACTATCCGTATATCCGGCAGTAAAGAGAACCGTTGCAGCATCTCCAATGCCTCTCCCAATAGCTAACATGATTGCTGATCCAACTCCTGGAAGAATACTTTTTAGTATGATCTTCATCATCTCATAGCGAGTGGCTCCAAGTGATTGAAGAGACTCTTTAAGATCAGAAGGTACCATGATTAAAACTTCATCAATTGCCCGAACCATGATAGGCAGTATCAGGAATGCTACAGCAATGATGCCTCCGAGTAAAGAGGCTTGGAGTCCAAGCCAGACCATGATTAGAAAGCCAAATGCACCATAGACTATTGATGGAATGCCAAATAGGATATCCATTGAGAATCTGGCGATATTTCCAAACCAGCCCCCCTTTTTAAGAATAAAGTTGATGCAGAAAGCTATGGGCAGGCTGATCAAAATAGCTATGATAGCTGATCCTGAAATCATAAGTAGACTTCCTATAATTGCGTTGGCAATTCCACCTGATCCTCCGAGATAATAACCACCTTCAGGCAGACTTGAGACCATCTCCCAACTAAGCAATTTCAATCCTTTAGCTGCAATTGTATAGAGAATGAATGCAAGTACAGATAAGATTGCAAGAGCTGCAAGACGCATTACCATTAGCATTATCTGTTCGGTGAGGTATCGTTTTGTCATTCTTTGATATTTCGTCTTTATCATAAGCTCCTTTTAATTCTTTTGAGTATAAACCATGAAACAGTATTGAAGACGATTATAATCACAAAGAGAATGAATCCGGCAAGCATCAATGCCGATTCATAATCAGGCATAGACATCATCTCACCGTAGTTATTCGCAATCAGAGCTGGCAGAGGGTAACATGCATCGAAGAGTGATTTTGGCATTGCAGTGAAGTTGCCGCACACCATCATTACCGCAATAGTCTCACCAAAAGCCCTTGATATGGCTAAAACAACTCCCGCAAGAATTCCAGAAGTTGATCTTTTTAAGACCACTTTTGTCGTAGTTTCCCAGCGGGTCGCCCCTAATGATAATGAAGCCTCTCTTAGATCTTGAGGGGTACTCTCCATCACCTCCAAAAATATGCTAATCATCAATGGCAGGATCATAACAGCAAGGACAATCCCTCCGGCCAGTAGTGAATAACCTGTTGAGAAATCTACGAAGTGAGGAGCTAATGTGTCGGCAATAAATGGAACCAATGTTAGTGTGCCCCATACCCCATAGATGACAGGAGGGATACCGCTGAGTAGGTCGATTACCGGCATAAAGAACTTTTTAATTCTTTGACTTGAGAACTCTGAAAGATAGATAGAGCTAAGTAAGGCCAGTGGAAAAGAGAGTATAAGAGCTAGCAAGGTGACCAATAGGGTACTCACAATAAACGTGAGAAAACCAAATTGACCTTTCATCGGCTTCCAATTTGAGGTGGTAAGTAATTCTGTAAGGCTATGACTTTTTATAACTGGTAACCCCTTTACAAGGAGAACCAGACCAATAGCCACGAAAAACAGAACCGCACCTGAGGTAATTATTACCATCAGGCGCGTTGCAATAGTGTCTTTTAGCTTTCGGGTGATGAGCATCTTATAACTTTTTTATGGCCCCTTCAACCTTTGGTTTTGCCAGGTTAATATATCCTGTGCTTTTAACATACTGCTGACCATCGGTTAGAATCCATTTAAGAAAGGCGATGACTGCAGGGTTTGATGGTTTTCCTTTAGTTACCAGATAGAGGTCACGTGCTGGTGGTGCCGGATATTTTCCTTCTGCAATAGCATCAGTTAAGGCATCCATTGTGTCGTAAAACTGTTCATCGGCATCAATCTTACCATTTTTATTGATGTCGATTGGAATAACCCTGATTCCGCTTATCTGTTTGCGACTCTTTTGGTCATAGGCATATCCAATGTTATTGTACCCAATTCCAGCTTTGTCTCTTTTAACGGCTAAAGCAAGCCCCGGATCCCCAAAGACACCACTCCCTGTCAGGTCTTCCTGCTTTCCGCCGATATATTTTGCCCAAACTTCGGCCGCTCCACATGCATCAGATCTTGTGTATACATGAAGCGGAATCTGTTGCTTAATGCGAAAAGCCTCTGCCCAACTTCTGTAATCTCCGCTAATCCATATATTGGCCGCTATCTGGGCGGTTATTCCTTTTGCCAAAACCTCTTTTAGTGCAGGATTAGTCTCGCTCATTACACATACCACAGCATCACGTGCCACGGGAATGGCAAATGCCCCTTTCCTTACCTCTTCAGGATAGATGTCTCTTGATACCATTCCGATGTCGACCATCCCTCCAAGTGCATCGGTAATTCCTTTACCTGCTCCACCGGCTGAGATATCAATCTTTATTCCTGGTTGTACCTTTTTGAACTCTTCAGCCCACTTCACCATCATCGGATATAAAGCAAAAGCTCCCGATATCGTAATCTTACCATTAACCTTCTGTTGGCATATGGCCGGTTTGAAACAGAATGATGCTATGATTACTAGAACAATAGTTGTGAATCTGTAATATTTCATTTTCTGGAGTTTGTTTCGTAGTAAAAAATTATGCTATCTGATTATTTCTAATCTGGAAAAAGTATTCAATGCTTTGTTTGAATCTCGAATCTTGAATCCTAACATCTCTCCGATACTGGACAACCCTTTTCTTTCATTACCACTTAATTTTTAGTAGAGTCGGTTTAATAGTCAGCATGGTATAGATAAACCAGGGGGTGTTATCCGAAGCATCAATTTGAGCTCCTTTGACCAGTTCCATCGTTGAAGTAACATCAGCATAGCAGATTCCAAGTTCCAGTTTAGTGAAGCTGTTAGGTTTCCAGTTGATGATCCAGTCGTTTTCTATGCCAAGGCTTTTATCCATTGTCTCGGTGCCTTTATATACCTCTTCCAGAGTGCTGAAGTAATGAAGTGTAGTCATTATTTCAAACTTCTTTGAAGGTTGCCATGTGATATAAGCGTAAGGATTTAGTAGCCCCTTGTTGGCATTATCTGTTGGGAATTTTGTGAGTAGGTCAAGGTATCCGTTAAATGCATGACCGGAACCATAGAGAGTTGAGAAGCTATTATCTACGGTTTTGGTCTTAGTTGATGTGCCACTCATGACTTCAGCACCTGCTCTGAAATTAAACTGTGCATATTTGTATTGTCCTTCAGGATTTAAATACCATGCATTAAGATTTGTTCCTTTTGTGTTTTTACCCTGTTGCCAGTATCCGGTTAGAGATAGAGTATAATCGTTTGATTTTTGGACTATTCTAAGGCCATTAGTAAACCGTTGATAAATCTTTTCTGCATAATCTTTGGCTTGAGTACCATCCATTGAATTCATTGTTGAGATAGTTAGTTTATCAGTCAGGTTGTATGACGCCCAAATAGCAAGAAGAGATTTGTAATTTGTGAAGCTGGTGGGAGTATTGTTTGTACCCGATACCATTTCGCCCATTTGGTTAAACGCACCAATAAGATGGAGCTTCAGATTACCCGGTTCCCACCTTAAAATCATAGCATCATGAGCGTTTCCGCCAATTCGCCAGTTGTTTTCTGAGAAAAGACGTTCGTTATCGTATGCTAGTTTTTGACGGCCAATTCTAACCCAGAGATCTTTAACAATTTTTGGTTCAACCCAAGCTTCAAAGACTTGAATGGTGCCTTGTAGTCCTTTAGGATTGCTATCACCCCAGATGCGAAGATCCTGAATCGAGAAGCGAGATGTGAGTTGGTTTGAGTATTCATAATTGATATTCAAACGGGTTCTCTGTCCTACAAAGAAGGTGGGCAAAGCCGTATCCGATGGCAATTGTTGATATCCTCTTCTTGATTCAGCTCTAGGCCGATATTCCATATCTATGGTGAGTTGATTTTGAGGCAGGGTGTTTTGGCGATTAATAGCACTCTCTGCACGCATGGAATCGGCGATATCCTGAGTGATCACTTTCTTTTCAGTCAATATTTTCAGTATATCATCAACTGATTGAGCTGATAACATCAGCGGAGTAAAAAGGATGAATAGGAAGAGTACTTTACGATTCATGGTTGATAGATTTTTAGGTTAGGAAAAAAAGGATTTTACTGGTTGACTTTTGTATGGTTATATGCATTTTAGTGCTTATAGTCTACTCATTTTAAATAGATTTTCAAATGTATAACAAATGTCTATCGGATTAGTGTACATTTGTATGTAGGTTTGTAGATGGACTTATGAATTATGTCAAATTAAAAACTGAAATATTTCATGTTATCAAGAACTGATCACAAGTTTGGCTGCGAGGATTGTGAGTTTAAAAAGATGAGTTGTCTCTATGTAGAGCCGGATTCTTTTGAAGAATTTAGGCAACAGAGCATAAAACTCTCCTTTTCCAAGGGTGAGACGATTTTTAAACAGGGTGGTAAATCGGGAGGGTTACTCTTTCTTCATGAGGGTATCGTTAAGTTCTGCTATCAGTATGATTCAGGAAGCAATTATATCATGACCATTGTAAGAGGGCCTAAATTATTAGGGGGTGCAAACCTCTTTTTTAAATCGGTGAATATTTTTTCAATCACAGCAATGGAGGATAGTCGGGTTTGTATGCTTGATTCGGCTGCTTTTATGAAGTTAGCGATAGGTAATCCTGCATATTTTTTAGCTTTGGTCGAGAATACAATGGATATGTTTCAGGATGCTATCTTTAATTTTATAAGTTTAGCTCACAACCATGTTAATGGCAGGATTGCCACTATTTTATTGTATCTCCATAAAAACGTTTATAATGGTCAAGGTTATTCTTTCACTGTTAGTAGGAAAGAGATTGCCGAGTTTGCTGCCTGTTCTCATGAAAATGTTATTAACACACTCTCCAGGTTTAGGAAAGAGGGTATCATTGAGTTTCATGGCAAGGAGATAGAGATAATTAATATTGATTTATTAGAGGAAATAAGTAGAAAGGGGTAGATCATGTTATCAAAGAAGACACAGTATGCCTTGATTGCTCTGACTAAATTGGGTTCAGAGTATGGGAATGGCCCTGTATTAATTTCAGATATTGCTAATTCAGAGAAAATACCTCAACGATTTCTTGAGGGTATCCTTTTAGAGTTAAAGAAACTGGGTGTTTTAGGAAGTAAGCTGGGCAAGAAGGGAGGCTATTATCTTTTAAGACCACCAAGTGAGATCTCGGTAGCTGAGGTGGTTCGTCATTTTGAGGGGACTATCGCTCTTCTCTATTGTGTCAGTGAAAAAGCCTACCAACCGTGTGAATTTTGCAGAGATGAAGTGAACTGCAAGATCAGAATCCTTTATAAAGACATTCGTGATTATACATTTAATCTATTAAGTGCTACCTCTTTGGAATCGATCTTGCCAGATTCAAAGGATTTACCTTCTCTGTCAATGGAGTTGAGTGAGATTAAGAATCAATAGATGACTGATTTGAATAGATAGCCCTTACTTCAAGGTTTGTTACTGTTGAATCAGTTTTTGACGAAGCATTAAGTCTGCAATTACCAGAGCTGCCATAGCCTCTACAATAACGACGGCTCTGGGAACCACACAGGCATCATGTCTTCCTGAAGCTTCAAGAGTGGTTTCAATTCCATTGCGATCAACAGTATTCTGTGGGAGTTTAATAGTAGAGACAGGTTTGAAGGCTACTTTAAAGTCAATGTTACTTCCGTTAGTTATACCGCCTAATACTCCTCCTGAATGGTTGGTCAAGGTGGTTATCTTTTGATCTTTTATGATGAATGGATCGTTATGATAGCTTCCGGCCATTTTTGTTCCCTCAAAGCCAGATCCTATTTCAAAACCTTTAACTGCGGGAATGCTGAGCATAGCATGTCCTAAAAGAGCTTCTGTCTTATCGAAAAGAGGTTCACCTAACCCAACAGGGAGGCCTTCGATCGTACAACGTACAATACCACCCGTTGAGTCTCCTTTTTCGACAAGGCCTCTTAATAGTTCTTCCATAAGAGGAACAGTTTGTTGATCAGGGCAGAACAGAGCGTTTGATCCAATGTTATTCGTATCAATTGGGTTACTATCAAGGATGGAAATTGATCCTATTGAATGTGTCCAGGCTGTAATATTAATACCATTTTTTAGGAGCCATTGTTTTGCAATAGCGCCAGCAACTACTCTTGCTAACGTTTCTCGAGCACTTAATCTACCGCCGCCGGTGGTGGGTGGGGTGTTGTATTTTGATTCCCATGTGAAATCACCATGAGAGGGGCGGTAAGCAGAGGATAGGTTAATGTAGTCTTGCTTTTTGATGTTCTGGTTCTCAATCATGAAGGCTATTGGTGCCCCATTGGTTGTTGTGTTACTTAGTCCGGAAAGCCATATAACAACATCTTCTTCATTTCTGGGGGTGGCCCAGAAAGCATTTGAAGGTTTACGCCGTGCTATTTCATTGTTAATGAAGTCAAGATCAAGAGTTAGGTTTGGTGGACAGCCTTCTATGATTCCTCCGATTGCTTTTCCGTGAGATTCTCCAAAAGTTGTTAGTTTAAAGACTTTTCCGAAAGAGTTTGAAGACATATTATCCTACTATTTTACGTTGGCTTTTGTTGCCATTTATCTGTTTCTTAAATTTGTAGTCTGGCAAAGATAACTTTTCCTTTCTTAATCTGTTAGATAATAAATCACTAAGATATGAAGCAAAGCGGTATACTCCTTCATCCCACCTCGTTTCCTGGTCGTTATGGACATGGCACATTGGGCAGTGCAGCAAGAGAGTTTGTTGAGTTTTTACAGCAGACAGAACAGACCATTTGGCAAGTATTGCCTTTAGTTCATCCCGGTTTTGGAGGCTCGCCTTATGAAGGTTTGACGGCTTTTGGCGGTAATCCTTATCTTATTGATCCGGATGATTTGGTTAAGGAGGGGTGGTTGCCTGCTGAATGTCTTACCTATTTTATGCCGTCAGAAGCGGGTGTTCAACTTGAGCCTCCACTGTGGTTTGAAGGTTTGTGGGAGGCCTATCGTGGGTTTAATGAGGTTGCTTCAAGAGAGGATCAGATTCGTTTTCAGTCTTTTATTGTAGAAAATAGTTTCTGGTTAGAAGATTATGCACTATTTATGGCAATTCGTGAGAATAATGATAATAAGCCATGGTTTGCCTGGCCTGTTGCATTAAGATTACGTAAGGAAGAGGCTCTAAATAGATTTATTTCTGAAAATAGGGTTAGTATAAGCTTCTATCGTTTTGTACAGTTTGTTTTCTTCAGACAATGGGATGCTATTCATAAACTCTGTTCGGATAATGGCATTAAAATAGTTGGGGATATTCCGCTTTACGTTTCTTATAATTCGGTAGATAGCTGGGCTTATAGCAGCTTATTCCAATTTGACCAGGATAGAAGGCCTATTAAGGTTGCTGGCGTCCCTCCTGATTATTTTAGTGAAACGGGACAGTTGTGGGGTAATCCGGTATATGAATGGTCTTATCACCTTGAGACCAATTTTGATTGGTGGAAGAAGAGGGTTGGTGCAGCACTGAAAACAAGTGATGTTGTTAGAATTGATCATTTTAGAGGATTAGCAGCTTATTGGGCTGTTCCATATGGCGAAACAACTGCAATAAAAGGGTCTTGGGTAGAAGCACCGGGAACCTCTCTTTTTGAATCGTTATTAGACCATTTTGGTACTCTGCCAATTATTGCGGAAGATTTGGGTGTCATTACTGAAGATGTAGAGGAACTTCGTGATGCCTTTAATCTGCCAGGTATGAAGATACTTCAGTTTGGATTGGATCCTTCAGAACTAAGTGATCATTATCCAAAGAACTATAAGACTGATAATTTGTGGTGTTATACGGGTACTCACGACAATAATACTGCTTTAGGTTGGTTCCAAACCAGCGATCAAGAGATTCAAGAATATGTTTTAGATCTTTTCAAATGTGAGCCGGAGGAGGTAGCCTGGGAGATGGTTAATCTGGCAATGTCAAGTAGGGCTGTGGTTGCAATAATGCAACTTCAGGATCTTATTGGTCTCGGCTCAGAAGGTCGAATGAATGTTCCAGGTACCACGGTCGCTAATTGGGTATGGCGGTATAAGGAGAATGATTTAACCTCAATAGATGTTAATCGGCTATTGAAACTTAATAAACTAAATGGACGGAACTAACTGATCTGTCTCAGTTTTCTTGAGTCTGAATAAAACAGAGAATGGAAGATTAATGTTTAATTAAATTATTATCAATCAATTCTCTATCTGCTATCAGGCAATTAATACATTGATCATCGAATAGGCGAATAAAGCGATCTGTTAATTCAATCTTATCACCGGTTTTCTATTTACCGTGTTTAATCGACATTTTAACAACATTGGGTATGTACCTTTTAGTTAGTTTACCCTAATGATGTGTTACTATGGTATTGCTCTAAATCTAATACAGAAGATCAGCCGGATCAGGTTGGTAGACTGCTAAGTAATAACCTTCTTCTGGTATTCGGACTTCAGTTAATACGTCTCCGTTAGGTTGAATATGGGGTACACTAATTAATCCTTCTCCGTGTACTTGCCTGAAAATACCTCTTTGGGTAGGTCTCATTCCCGAAGTGATTAGAGCGTGTCCCGGTATTCTTATTTTTAGTTGCGATTGTTTACCACTAAATCGGATGGCAATGAGCATTATTTGTTTAGGTGTATGCCTTAAAAAGGTATAGAACTCATTCTCCGGGAATCCATCGTTTTGGGTGTTGACATACATTAGATCGTAGAATTGCCCCTCTCTAAGTGATGAGAAACGATGAAGGCTATTGAGGATAAAGGAGTATTGTGTTCTAATCTGAAGCTGTTCATTATTTAGCTTTCCCCCATCGTAAAACATGCTGTTAACCCAGTTGAGATGTTGAGTCATAGATCCGTAATCAAAGATTGAAGTACGTCCATCATCACCACTAAATCCTCTGGGCCAATCTCCCTTTTCACAACTCTCCTGGCCATTATATATCATTACCGGATTTGTGTTCATCCATGCTGCAAGTGCCGTAGCAAGAACTCCTTTATGAGGATCATTGGCAAAGTGGGGTGATGCAACTCTCTGTTCATCGTGATTTTCGATAAATCGAACCATTCTATTATCAATTCCGTTCAGCGATTTCCAAATGTCACTTAATGCCGAAGCGGGTCTGGAGTTTGTTATTACTGCACGAGTAATGTCGTAAAAGTCCTCTTTATCATATAGATAATCGAATTGAGCTTCATTCAGATATTGACTGTACCTCCATGGTTCGTAAATTTCTGCAATGAAGATGGTCTCAGGATATTTCTCTTTAACCTTGCCAATGGCGTAGTTCCAGAATTGAGGAGGTACCATACCAGCCATATCGCATCTGAAACCGTCTATGCCTTTGTCTGTCCAGTAGAGTAGGATATCAACCATCTTATTCCATGTATCAGGAATTGGGTCAAAATGGCTCGCATTATTATCAAGGTAATCTATTCCATAGTTTAGTTTGACCGTTTCATACCAATCAAATACTCCCGGTTCAGAAGAAAAAATGTCATTTCCCGTTGCTTTAGCGGGAGTTTCAGTATAGTCGTTACTATCTGTGGGTAACTTAAGCGTGCTGTTAGGTATGTAATAAAAGTTGTTTTGCGGGTGAAATGCAATCTCTCTGTTGTCATTAGCTCCAAAGTCACAAGTTCCTTGAGGTTTTTGGTCACTTTGATATGTTCTGGCAACATGGTTTGGCACGAAGTCGATCAGGGCTTTAAGCCCATGTTGATGTGTTCTTTCAATTAATTCAGTAAACTCCTGATGTCGTTGTTTTGTGTCAATAGCTAAGTCAGGAGAAAGGTCATAATAATCTTTAATGGCATATGGTGAACCCGCTTTTCCTTTGCAGATTGACAAAGGATCTGCTGGTCTGTTTAATTCAGGATAGTCGGTGGCCGAAGCCTGTTCAAGAACTCCTGTAAACCAAATATGAGTACATCCTAATTCTACAAGAGATTGAAGAGCTTTGTTATTGATGTGGTTAAACTTTCCACATCCGTTGATCTCAATGGTTCCATTAAATTGATTTGTTTGAGTTGTGTTCGAGAATAGACGAACAAATAACTGGTAGATGACTGCTCTTTTCATCTCAATACGATTTGTTTTTGAATTGATGTAACGTTAAAATAAAATGGATAGATGTGAGAATCAATATGGTTAATTCTGACCATTAAGTTGACCTGTTGCCTGATTTTTCCCCTTGTTCAAAATTCCCCGGAATCACTTGTAATTATAGATAGTAGTCCTCAAAGTTGGTCGTGAAATCAACAAAGAAGTTTGCATTATTCTTTTGTTTTCTGACAAATGAGTGCTCTTTATTCCAGACTAGTTTCTTGAATTTATCGGGCTGTTCTCCAACTGGAATAGGTTCTTCTTCGATAGTCTCCTCATAGGTGCTTTCAATGTAGACTTTCAGGTTAGCATCGTCAAGAAACAGAGCATACAATCCGTTTATGATTAGTACTTCAATCTCTTTGAAGTCGACTTGAAGTAAATCCGTCTGATAGTTTATTCCATCTCTTAGGGGAAGGATTGATGATTTGCCCTCTTTGAAATCAGCTATGTTCTGATTGAGCCTTTCCCAATCCAGTTCATTGGGTCCAACTAACTCGAAGTTGCTGTCCATTCTTGCTTTTTCACGTTCCTTGCAAGAGAGTTTATAGTAATTCGCCATGTGAATTACTTTAGATTTGATCCCCTCTTTTCTAAGTTTAACGCCTAATGCATGTGCTGTTGCTGCTTTTCCTGTTCTGTTTTCCCCAGTGATTGCAATGATATATTTAGGAGTAAGTTCAGATATTACCTTTTGGGCGATATATCCGGCAGCTCTACGATGCTTTTTATTGATACGTAATTCTATTTCGTACATGGTTTTTGTTATTTAAACAATAAAAAGGAAACCATGGTTCATGCTGAAGAGCATAACAGTTGTATGAGCCTTTGATGTCTGTTTTCCAATCCCGAAGTTAGTAAAAATGTTTAATAATTCTAATAAGGTCTGAAAAGTGGGGATAAGTGAGCCTCTGGTTTGGTCTCATGCTCCATTTGTAACCAGCTACTACGTTTAAACTCTCTATCTTTGCACCGTTATGTCAATCAAAAAGCCCCACTATATCGAATCATTGATTTCATTAGGCGAATCCGAGACTTTGGATTTTAAATTTGCTGTTAATGATTCGCTGAAGATAGCTAAATCGCTTGTGGCCTTTGCAAATAGTGGAGGTGGAACCCTATTAATCGGGGTAAAGGATAATGGTGCAATAGTAGGGGTGAAGACTGAAGAGGAGTACCACATGGTTCATTTAGCGGCATCGTTTTATTGTCATCCTGAGATAGTTTTTTCTGGCCGAGAGTGGAATTTAGGGGGGAAGAGGGTGCTTGAGATTATTGTTGTTGCAGGATGTGAAGGTCCGTATAAAGTCAAGATTGAGTCTGATCAGTGGCGTGTCTTGTTGCGTATAGCCGATAGTAATGTTGAGGTTAGTTCTGTGATAGCAAGGTATTTGGTGAAAAAGAGGAGCTATAATGGAACGGTTATTCATCTTGGTGAAGAGGAGCGAAGATTTTTACATGTATTTGGTCAGGGTGAATGCTTTACTGAACATGAGCTAATCAAACAATCAGCCTTACCACGGCGGGAGGTACAACGATTATTGATTAATCTATTGTTAATGTCGTTGGTGGAGTATAGGTATAAAAATGGGGAGTTTGTCTATATGATGTTACAGTAGGTTCCTATCAGCCCCAAGGATTCATGTTCCCAACCGTTCCCTTGATCTACCTATCTTCTCCTGTTCCCCTCCTGTTCTCCTCTTA
>MTLC01000053.1_pt8 | contig 48337 bp, 40 predicted proteins | sample 1982451 | NCBI WGS metagenome assembly MTLC01 (sample SAMN05710165, study PRJNA340218) | biofilm metagenome | isolation source: sample SPH anode biofilm adapted to +100 mV | place: USA | collected 2012-02-03 | reverse complement strand
TGAGACAAAATGTGTAAACCTATAGCAGGACAAGACACCTGAAACCTGAAACTTGGAACTTGAAACCTGAAACTTGGAACCCGAAACTTAATCCGGTCTGCTGTAATTAGGCGCTTCGCTGGTAATGGTGACGTCGTGTGGGTGATTTTCCACTACCCCGGCGCTGGTAATACGTGTAAACTTGGCTTGGTGAAGCTCATTGATGTTACTTGCGCCGCAATAACCCATACCGGCGCGCAATCCGCCAATCATCTGATATACCACTTCATAGAGTTGTCCTTTGAAAGGTACGCGGGCGGCAATGCCTTCGGGAACCAGCTTTTTAATATCCGCTTCCATGTCTTGGAAATAGCGGTCTTTGGAACCTTTTTCCATGGCTTCGAGCGAGCCCATCCCTCGATAGGATTTGAATTTACGTCCGTTAAAGATAATAGTTTCGCCCGGACTTTCTTCCACACCCGCGAAAAGTGAACCGGCCATAATGGTATCAGCTCCTGCCGCCAAGGCTTTTACTATGTCGCCGGAGTAACGGATGCCACCATCGGCAATAACGGGAACTCCGGTACCTTCCAGTGCTTTGGCTACGCCATAAATGGCGGAAAGTTGCGGCACGCCTACGCCCGCTACCACGCGTGTGGTGCAAATGGAACCGGGGCCGATGCCTACTTTCACCGCGTCAGCGCCTGCATCCGCGAGCATTTTTGCCGCTTCGGGAGTAGCAATGTTTCCCACTACGAAATCAATTTGAGGGAATTGCGCTTTGGCTTGTTTCAGCATATTCACCACACCCTTGGAATGTCCGTGCGCGGTGTCAATCACTATGGCATCTACACCCGCTTCCACAAGGGCTTTGACACGTTCCAGCGTATCGTAGGTAACGCCTACGCCAGCCGCCACCCGAAGCCGTCCACGGTCGTCTTTGCACGCCATCGGTTTATCTTTGGCTTTGGTAATGTCTTTATAGGTAAGCAGTCCGATAAGTTTGTTGTTATCGTCCACTACGGGAAGTTTTTCTATTTTATGCTGCTGTAAGATTTCAGCGGCTTGTTCCAAATTTGTGGTTCGCGAAGTGGTAACCAAGTTTTCTTTGGTCATCACATCGTCAATTTGCTTGGATAAATCACGCTGAAAACGCAGGTCGCGGTTGGTAACAATGCCTACCAAATAGCCGCCTTCATCCACTACGGGTATGCCGCCGATTTTATATTCCGACATCAACGCCAACGCGTCCGCTACCGTGGCGCCTTTATTTATAGTTACGGGATTGGAAATCATGCCGTTTTCTGCGCGTTTTACCATCATTACCTGCTTGGCTTGCTCTGCAATAGGCATATTTTTATGGATAACACCGATGCCGCCTTCACGGGCAATAGCGATAGCCATTTTGGCTTCGGTAACGGTATCCATAGCGGCGGAAACAATGGGAATTTTCAGTTCAATGCGGCGTGAAAAACGGGTGGTTAAGTCCACATTGCGGGGAAGCACTTCGGAATAGGCGGGAATAAGCAGTACATCATCGAACGTAAATCCTTCGAAGTGTATTTTGTCGGCAATAAATGACATAGATAGTTGTTTTAGGGGATTATACTACGAAAAATATTGCGTGCAAATATACGGTTTTTTTGTGAGTTGAGAAAGAGAAATAGAGAGAATTTTATCGTGTTCTTTCAGTTGGTTTTATGGATACCTAAATAGTAACTTTCAAAATTATATAATGCCAATTAAAAAGATATTCAGGTTATTTATTTCACGTCCCCATAATAGTTTATATAAAGTTCTGAAACCCAATCCGTTTCCGGAAAATCAGGATTTTTCTGGCGTAAAACTTTGGGTGAGAAAAGGGAAGTGCGGGTTATTTTTCATCTTTATTTATCAATTTCCTGAATAAGTTATTCCATCGTTCCATAACAGATTCAGAAGAAAATCTCCGGCTGTTTATTTTGGATTGTTTTCCCATCTCGGCACGTAGTTTCTCATCCTTCATCAGCAGTTTTAACTTTTCCACAAAGCGGTCTTCATCGCCTTCTTCCATCAAATATCCATCCTTACCGTCATTTATAACATCACGCGGTCCGCACTTAAAAGCGTAAGAAATCAACGGCAACCCCACTGACGCGGCTTCCAGCAAGACCATACTCAATCCTTCAAATCGGGAAGTCATCACAAATATGGAACTGCTCAAATATTCGTCTAAAATAGAGGTGGTAGGCGGAAGCACCTCCACCATATCGGTTAATTTTAAGTTGGAAATTTGCGTAAGCAGCTCTTTATCTACCACATCACCTACCAAAGAGAGTTTCCAGTCGGGGAAATCGGGCGAAACACGACTCCAGATATTCAACAAACGGTCAATACCTTTGTCGTAAGAAACGCGTCCCACACAAAGCACCCGCTTAGCGGAATAATCGGCAAATTGTTCCGTTTCAAAAGGAAGAGGATTAGGAATCACTTCCACGTTGTTTTTTTCAGCCCAAAACGTTTTATCTTCTTCGGTAAGGGTAACAAATTTATCGTAATACTTGGGTAATCGGGATTCATGAATCAACCGATAGTATATTTTCAGTTTCATCAACCACGATTTTGCTTTTTTAATTTCAATCGGGGCACGGGGCTTCAAGCATCGGTGGGTTTCCAACACCTTTTTACTGCCGTCTTTTATTTTATACAAAAACTCTTTTTCATCCCGCGAAAGGGAAACTACAATATCCGCTTTTTCCTGTAAAAGGATTTTTTCCAATGCTCTCCGATGCTTTATTAACGCTATGCGGTACAATAAAAAAGAATACAAAAAAGGCTTTTTAGCGGCGATTTCCATATAGTTTAATCCCAAATCAATATGCCGAATATTTTCAGAATAAGGGTAAAAGGACTTTTTTCCGTGTTGGTCCGTAGTAATCATCAACACATCATAACCGTATTTTTCCGCCAACGTATTTGCTTTCAGCACAATGACGCGTTCCATGCCGCCACCACTGGTAGCGGTAGAAGAAATATTGTATATAATTTTTATTTTTTTATTATTCATCCGTAACTTTGATAAGAAAAAAAACTTACCGATAATTAATTGTGAAATTACTCACGAATATTCGGCGAAACAATCATTCTTCTCGCTTCCGCAAAATAATCTTTCGGCGTTATTTGAAGTTTTTTCATGACCGTGCAATTCCATTTCCAGTCTTGATAAATTAACTGCGCTATGCCGGGCGCCAAAATCAAACTCCACATACCCAGCTGGCAATATCGAGCAAACAAAACGAATAACAGCACGCTGCCGATGCCCGTATAAAGCATAGATTTCATATAAGGGACTTCATTTCCCGTAAGCAATAACGCGCAAGAAATGCTTTGACTTGCATCCAAATATGCAAAAAGCAACATCGCCACAATCATTACCGTAGGCAAAAGGGGTGTTTTACTCTGTATCAATTCAAAGAAAATAGGACCCACCACAATTAATCCTACCCCACACACTAAAAATACGCCCAATAAAATCAGTTTACTTTTCACATACATTCTTTTTAACTGATCAGTACTTTCGCTTACTCTGTGCTGCGTAATTTTAGGTACATACGTCCCAAACCAAACCATACCAAATGAAACTATTAAATCTACCATTTGTTTAGTGGTAGCGGTGTATAATGCAATATCGGACAGAGCCAAGAAAAGCGGCGCCAAGAAGACCATCAATTTACCCACCAAAAAACCACCAAGAGTAGTAACTCCAAGCTTGGAAGCGTTGGGCGCCATGATCTTCATAATATCTTTCACCTTCATTACGGCAGAATCCGCGAGCAAAGTCTTTAAATCTTTATCAAAAAACGCTCTATAACTAAGCATACGCGTAATCAAATCGCTCACTAACTGACCTATAACCAGCGATATAATTCCAAAACCCAACAATAAAAAAACGGCAGCCACCACAATTCTTCCACCCTGACCTACAATGATGATTTGCTGCGCTTTTTTGACCATACCACGCCCTATAAGCAAAGAGGTATAGTAATAAGTATATAATTGATACGCTACCAGGACACCATACGTAAACCACGCCGTCCAAATTTCACGCGCGTTACCGTCAAAATCGGTTAATATTCTTCTTAAATAAAAAGGACTTATCGCGAGAAAAAACACCAAAAAAACAGCCGTAATAATACCGTAATAACGCTTCATGGCAGTTATCACGCTTTTTAAAAGTCCGTAATCAATATCCGTATTATTGCCCTCAATAACGGCATATCCCGTGGCGCGAAGTTCTTTTACACCACTAAAAATGTAGGTGATATTCCGTGAAAAAGTACTCACAAATCCAAAATCCAACAAAGCCGCCAAGCCGCCTACCGCCAAGAAAATTCCCCACAATCCCGCTTCCTGTCTGGGCAATAAATGCACTACGAGCGGCATTACAATCACTCCGGATGCCACTCGCATAAACGTTCCCGCGAAATTCCAAATCACATCTTTTCTACCAATATCCATTTATTAGCGATTTATAGACTTTTAGACATAAGACTGTTAGAACAAAGATTTACAGATATCGGATTATTAGATATAAGACGTCCAGATTAAGGATTTATTTTTTATGCGAATCAAGGGTTGAATCGGTGCTATGCACCTTTTATTTCGGGTTGTTTTAACAAACTACAAATGATACAGAGCTAACGCTCCTTTGTTGCATAGCAACTTTTCATTTGTAGCAAGAAATAGAATTTAATCAGAAAGGTGCGTAGCAACGATTCATTTAAATTCAAGCCCTAATTCGCATTTTTTATATATTCTACCAGTCCGTGTTCTGTATTCTGTATTCAAATTTTTTGTTCAAAGTTACAACATTTTTCCATTTCACAGAAAAAACGTACATTTGTAAACTATATTTTTTGGAAAACTCTATGGAATCCTTTATCGTTTCGGCTCGAAAATACCGCCCATCTACTTTCAAATCGGTAGTGGGGCAAACTGCCCTTACTACCACGCTCAAAAACGCTATTAAAAGCAATCACCTGGCACACGCTTACCTTTTTTGCGGACCGCGTGGCGTGGGAAAAACCACTTGCGCGCGTATTTTCGCCAAAACCATTAACTGTCAAAATCTTACTGCTGATTTTGAGGCATGCAATGAGTGTGAGTCTTGCCGCTCATTTAACGACCAACGCTCTTACAACATCCACGAATTGGACGCCGCGTCCAACAATGGCGTGGACGACATACGCTCGTTAACTGACCAAGTGCGCATTCCGCCACAGATGGGTAAATACAGCGTCTATATCATTGACGAGGTACACATGCTTTCGCAAGGGGCGTTCAACGCTTTTCTGAAAACACTCGAAGAACCGCCCGCACACGCTATTTTTATTTTGGCAACCACCGAAAAACATAAAATTATTCCCACGATTTTGTCCCGATGCCAGATTTATGATTTTAACCGAATATCCATTACCGACACGGTAAATCATTTGCAATACGTGGCATCGCAAGAAGGGGTAAATATTGACGGCGACGCGCTCAACGTAGTAGCTCAAAAAAGCGACGGCGGTATGCGCGACGCACTCTCCATCTTTGACCAACTCGTTAGTTTTTGCGGAAATGACATCACCTACCAAAAAGTGATAGAAACGCTCAACGTGCTGGATTACGAATACTATTTCCGATTGGTCAATAGTTTTTTGCAAGGAAACACCACCGAGACTTTACTTATTTTCAATGAAATTCTAAACAAAGGATTTGAGGCACAGCACTTTATTACGGGGCTGAGTTCGCATTTACGCGATGTATTGGTAAGTAAAGACCCCGCTACCATTCAACTATTGGAAGTGGGCGCCGAGATTGGCGCGCGTTATCAGCAACAAGCCGCCGCCTGCCCCGCGCCATTTATTTTCAGAGCATTAAGCATTAGCAATGAGTGCGATTTGAACTATCGAATCAGTAAAAACAAACGACTGCTGGTGGAATTGGCATTGATAAAAATGTGTCAGATTACCCATCCCGTGCCGGAAGAAGCGCCTACCGTGCCTTCACTGAAAACGGTTCAAGCCACTGCGCCCACACAAGCTACCTTACAACCCACTACTACCAAACCCAGTGCCGACGCATCGGACGAAAAAAAAAAATCTGACATAGAAGTTCAACCGGAAGAAAAAAAAGAAGAAGAAAAAACAGCTCCTACGCCGATTTCCCAAACACCTGCCGCGTCTGAAAAGAAAACACCCGGCAGCGCGCCTAAGTTTCAGCGTCCGCAGAGCATTTCCATTACCAACATTGGAAAAACGGACGAGAAGGGGGTAGTTTCAGAGGTGGAAAACATTTACGTTTCCCCGTCATCAAATCATCCGTTTACCGAAGAAGAACTTACCGCTAAATGGAATGAATTTGTATTTAATCAAGTAGCGGATACAGGCTTAAAAAATCTCTTATCCAACAATACTCCTACGCTTTCCGCCGAAAATACGCTTTATCTTAAAGTGAACAATCGTTTTCAGCAAGATGAAATCCACCAACTAAGAATCATTGATTTTTTGCGTAAGGAATTAAAAAACAGCGAAATAAAATTTGATATAGAAATTATTCCCGAGACGGAACAATCCGTCTATCTTACTCCGCAAGAAATTTACAAGAAAATGGCGGATGCCAACCCCGCGTTAGAGAAATTACGTAAAAATTTAGAAATGGAAGTGGATTGAAAAAAAATCCCGCAGAATACGCAAATTTACGCTGACCAATTACTTAGTCTACGTTTTTCTGCGTGTTCTGCGGGATGTTATTTTAAAAACTATCCGGATTACACTAACAACATAGCGTCTCCATAAACGCCAAAGCGGTATTTTTCTTTGATAGCTACCTCATAAGCATTCATCACGGCATCATAACCACCAAAAGCCGCTACCAGCATAATAAGCGTGGAATAAGGCAAATGGAAATTACTGATAAGGGCGTGTGCCACAGTAAAATCATACGGCGGAAAAATAAATTTATTGGTCCATCCATCAAAAGGCTTTATACGTCCTTCGGTTCCGGCAACGGTTTCCAGAGCACGCATTACCGTTACGCCCACCGCGCAAATTTTATTTCCTTCCGCTTGCTTATTGTTTACCACGTTAGCTACTTCGGGGGTAATAAGCATCTGTTCCGAGTCCATTTTGTGCTTGGTAAGGTCTTCCACATCAATATCTCGGAAATTGCCCAAACTCATGTGCGAGGTAATAAACTCGCTTTCTATCCCTTTGATTTCCATGCGTTTCATTAACTCCCGACTAAAATGCATCCCTGCCGCGGGCGCTGAAACGGCGCCTTCGCTACGCGCGAAAATGGTTTGAAAACGTTCTTCATCGTCCGGCTCTACGCTGCGTTGGATATTCCGAGGCAGCGGCGTTTCGCCTAATTTGTAAAGCGCATTTTTGAACTCTTCATGCGTCCCGTCAAAAAGGAAACGAAGCGTACGTCCGCGTGAGGTGGTGTTGTCAATTACTTCCGCTACCACTGAATCGTCATCACCGAAATAAAGTTTGTTCCCGATGCGAATTTTGCGCGCGGGTTCTACCAATACATCCCACAAACGGGCATCTTTATTGAGTTCACGCAACAAAAACACTTCAATTTGCGCGCCTGTTTTTTCCTTGTTTCCATACAAGCGCGCCGGAAAAACTTTGGTATCGTTAAAAATAAACAAGTCCTTTTCACTGAAATAGTCCAATACATCTTTGAAAGATTTGTGTTCTATTTCGCCCGTTTTACGATTCATCACCATCAAACGAGATTCATCTCTGTATTTAGCCGGATATTGAGCTATCAACTCTTCCGGTAATTTAAATTTAAACTGCGAAAGTTTCATTTTTTAGTAAACAAGTTTTTTAATAAACAAATCAACGAAGGGAAAATTAAATTTTTCTCGCGTTTAATTTGTCTATTCTATTGTTGAATTTTAATTTATTTTTCCACAAAAAGGGTAAGTTCACAATGTGCTTTTATGATTTTCAATTTCTTCTAACAAATTGTCTAACTCATAACAATTCTCTAACGTCACATCGCCAATGCGTGTGCGTTCCAATGCGGTAAGATGCGCACCACTACCGAGCGCCTCGCCAATATCACGCGCTAACGCACGAATATACGTTCCTTTGCTGCAAACCACGCGAATTTTCAGTTCAGGCAATGCAAAATGAAGTACCTCTATCTCATCTATAACCAATAATTTAGGTTTTAGTTCAATTTCCTCTCCATTTCTTGCATAGTCATACGCGCGTTTACCGTCCACTTTTACAGCGGAATAGGTGGGCGGAACCTGCCAGATCTCGCCTTTGAACGTAGGAATAACTTTCTCTATCAATTCGCGGGTGATGTGCTCGGTAGGAAAAAATCCATCCACAGGCAATTCCATATCAAAGCAAGGGGTAGTTTCACCTAATTTCAGTGTGGCGATGTACTCTTTGGTTTGGTACTGAAATTCTTCTATTCGTTTAGTGGCTTTTCCGGTGCAAAGTATCATTACGCCCGTTGCCAGCGGGTCAAGCGTACCGGCGTGTCCCACTTTTATTTTATGTTTCAGCGTTTGTGTTATTTTCCACCGCACCTTGTTTACCAGCGCGAACGATGTCCACTGATACGGTTTTTTCACAAATAACACCTCGCCTTCTTGAAAGTCAATCATTAAATAGTTACGAGTAGTTTAGTTACGAGCCTGCCTGACGGGAAGGCAGGTTATAAACCTTTTTATATCTGCGATTAGGAAATCGCAGATCCCTAATTATCAATATTTTATCGGCGATTAGGAAATCGCCGCTCCCGAGTTTACCTTCTACCGACGATTAGGAAATCGCCGCTCCCGAGTTTGCATTCTACCGGCGGTTAGGAAACCGCCGCGGGTCATCCTATATCACTTCTAAATGATAGCCGAAATACAGCAGTAACAAGATGGTTAATCCGGCTAAAATACGGTAATAACCAAAAGCCTTGAAACCATATTTTGTCAAAAAATTGATAAAAAACTTGATAGCCAACATTGCTACTACAAATGCCACCACATTTCCGATGACTAATGTATTCAAATTTTCCATCAACATTTGTCGAGAGGGTTCGTCTTTCAGCAGTTTTAGCAGTTTATAACCGGAAGCAGCCGCCATGGTAGGAACGGCAAGAAAAAAAGAAAATTCAGCAGCCGTTTTTCTACTAAAACCTTGCGACATACCGCCTACAATAGTTGCCATAGAGCGAGAAACGCCCGGAACCATCGCTACACACTGCGCGAAACCTATTTTTAATGCGCGTAGGTAGCTCATTTTGGGTTCTGTTTCTTCGGAATGGGTAAACCATTTGTCCACAAACAACATAAAAAAGCCTCCCAGCACTAACATTGTAGCCACCACCCACACGTTTTCAAGTAAACTATCAATAAAATCGCCCGCCAAAAATCCGATTACCGCTGCCGGAAGAAATGCTACAAGCAACTTCCAATAAAAATCCATTGTTTGGAAAAAACGTTTCCAATAAAGCACCAAAACCGATATGATGGCTCCAAACTGAATAATAACGGTAAACGCTTTTACAAAATCATCGCTTTTAATTCCTAAAATCCCTTGTGTAATTATCATGTGTCCCGTAGAAGAGACCGGCAAAAACTCCGTTAATCCCTCCACAATGGCAAGAATTATAGCCTGAATAATACTCATTCTTCGGTAGTGGATTTACGTTTATAAAGAATAGCGAAAGTAATAAATACAAAACCGATAAGACAAACTACCGGCGCCAACACAATGCGGCGAAAACTATAAATGTCCGGATTAAAATCAGTTACGGTGGGTTTACCCGTCATCAGCAGAAAACCGATAATCACAACTACAAAACCAATGGCAATCAGCCAAAGATTTTGTTTTGAAAGCATAAATTTTTTATCGTTCATATTTTTTTAGAAGTTATTGAAGTTATTGAAGTTACGGAAGTCATAAGAGAACTGACGTTTAATCGTCTACCAATCATCTAATAATAAGCTTATTAGATGTTTTGTTTGAATTATTCGTAATTCGTAATTTAAACATAATACATATCGTCCGTGCGCATCCGCAAGTAGCGGTTTACGGCAAAAAACGAAGAGAATGCGGTGAGCAATACGCCGGCTAAAATAACCACTCCCGCAGTTATAGCCGCTGTTTGCCAACTTATCATACTCCATTGCAGACCATAATTGTATTGCAGATAATACACCAGCGAAGTAAGCAACGCCAATGCTATTAGCGCGGCAAAAATACCATTCAGCACGCTGCGCCCGATGTACGGACGGCGGATAAACCAGCGGTCAGCGCCCACCAGTTTCATGGTGTTTATCAAAAACCGGTTGGAATAAATGCTTAACCGCACCGTGTTATTAATGAGCGCAAAAGATATAAGCAGCAAAATAGCCGCTAACCCTACTAAAAACAAGGTAACCTTCTGTATATTGTCATTCACCATAGAGATAACATCTTTTTGGTAAAATACTTGCTGAACGGACGGAAACTTTTTCAGTCGCGCCTCTATCATTTTAACACTGTCGTTATTGGCATACGCCGAGTTCAGTTTCACTTCCATGGAAGCTAACAGGGGATTAAATCCTAAAAAATCGGACGGGTCATCGCCTAAACTCGTAACGTGGTCTTTAAGCGCTTGTTCTTTGGATATAAAATCTACCGATTTTGTAAATGTCGAGCGTTCAATGACGGATTTCACATAATCGATGTCCGCTTGCGGAATGCCATCTTGTATTATTACAGATAACTTGATGTTTTCTTTCATTGAATTTGAAATATCTTTTACAACAAAAGAAATCAGCGCGATTAATCCAATCAAAAACAACACCAGCGACATACTGAATGTGGCTGTGAAATGTACGTTTTTAAGAAAAAACTTTCTTCTCTTTTTTTTATAATGAGCCATGTTTTTAGTTTGCAGTTTTTAGTTTGCCGTTTATATTTTTTAGTTTGCAGTTTGAAGTTTGCCGTTTATAGTTTGTAGTTTATAGAAATTTAGTTCTTACAGCAGCAAACCATCAGCTGTTTAATTCTGCAAACTGCAAACTTTTTACTCTTCACTTCTTGCACCTTTTCGTCTTCTTATAAATACATATCCTACTATCATCAAAATTAACAAAATGGAACAAATCATCGCAAGCGTGTTGCCTAATTTATAGGACATCGGGTCAAAACGGAATTCCACATCGTAATCACCGGCTTTGAGCGGCATACCGCGCAACAGATAGTTTACACGGGTATAAGGCATTTCTTTTCCCCGGATAGTGGCTTTCCAGCCTTTGTCATAGAAAATTTCGGAAAATACGGCAACTTGGTCTGTTTTGGAATTAAAGTGATATACCAAATGATTGGGCTTGTAACTGGTAAGGCTGATTTTCGCGGCGCTGTCCGGTGTGAGCGTTTGTGGCAGCGCGGCAGCCAACGATTTATCCACCACCAATTCTTTTTTGGTATTGATTTCCCCTAATTTTCTCATCTCATCGTTGGCATCGGCGGCAACAACGATTTTATCTACGAGCCACGCATTACCGTTGGCGTGTGGATTTACCACCGGTGGATTTTCTTTGCTGATAATGACATACTTCATATTCAGCATATTGAGAACACCCAGTGAATCAAGCGTGGCGTTCACGGTTTCCTGCGTAGCAGGACGTGAAAGAGAGGCGAACAATTGGCGCAGTTCCGGCTCCATTTGCATATTTATCAATTCCTGATAACGGCGCAGTTTAGCAGCGTGGTAACCACCAATGTTTTTATGGAAATAAGAGGGCATTGCGTCGTTAAAAACATTGCCATTTGTAGAAGCAATATCCAGCACACGATATTGCGACTTATCACGCATCACCATTTCATCGGCAGGCGTAGCTTTTATTAAAGTGGCAACCTTACTTTTACGCTCAAAATTATTGTCGTTCAAGTATCTTTTTGCCACGGGAAACATATCTACGAGCATCAGTACGCCAAGCAATGAAATTGCCACATATTTTTTCAGTTTTTCCTTTACAAAAAGCCAAAGAACACCCGCGCTCAACACCACAAATGCCAACGAACGCCAAGCATCCGCGCGAAGCATCGCTTTTCTGTCTAAGGGAAGCGTATCTTGTAAAAATGAATAATCGCCGGTAAACTGCGCATCGTTTGGCGATACGAAGCTGCCTGCTAACGATGGTATCAACGCGAACAGCAAACAAATTCCACCGGTAATAATGGCGCTTATTTTCAGCGCGTTCAGCATTTTTTTCTTCTCCACGTTTCCCTGAAAAATTTCTTTCAATGCCAACACCGCCATCAGCGCCACAGCAAATCCGGTAGCCACCAGCGTCATGGATACCGTGCGGAATTTATTATACATCGGCACGTAATTGATAAAGAAATCGGTGAACCACATAAGATTCCGTCCCCAGGCGAGCATCAGCGTTAGAATAATTACCGGCACGAGCCACCATTTGGTGCGTTTATCCAGCAAAAACAAACTCAGCACAAACAGAAACATGATTACCGCGCCAAAATACACCGGTCCCGATGTGCCGGGCTGGTCACCCCAGTAGAGCGGCATTTGACTGATAAATTCTTTGATTTGGCTTTCAGGAACATTCAGACTACGCAAATGCTTTGCCGTTTCGCTGTTTTCGCTTAACGAACCACCACTGGCGCCGCCGTAAAAATTAGGAATAAGAAATGTCATTGATTCCGCTTTTCCATAACTCCATTGCGTTATATAATCCGTGTTTAATCCGTGTTGCGAGTTTTGAGTATCGGCAGTGAGTCCGTTTGATTTTCCGCGCATGGTGTATTGGCTGTACTCATACGTGGTGAGTAAAGAGGTGGCGTTCATACCTACGCCCACCAACGTGGCAGCCAATAATACACCTAACGTTTTTATAAGTTCATTGATTTTTTTTTCTTTGATACTGTACACCAACTCCACCACGCCGAAAATTAAAAGGACAATGAGCGTGTAATAAAGGATTTGAATATGATTGGCGCGGATTGCCAAAGATAAAAATAGCGCGGTAAGTACTCCGCCCAACAGTCTTTTCCGTCTGAAAGCCAGAAAAACCGCCCCGATAAGCGGCGCCATATAAGCGATGGTAATAGCTTTGGAATTATGCCCGGCAGCGATAATGACAAAATTATAGGAAGCAAAGGTGAATCCGACAGAACCGACAATGGAAAGCCAAGGGTTTACGCCAAATGCCAATAACAAAATATAAAAGCCGATAAAATAAAGAATAAGATTGGAAACAGGACGCGGGAATTTAATAAATACCTTTTCTATATACTGTGTAACGTTATTAGGCTGCACCACAGATATTTGATACGTGGGCATACCGCCAAACATAGAGTTTGTCCAAAGCGTTACATCATCGTGTGATTGGTTATATTCTATGGTTTCTTGCGCCATACCGCGCCAGCTTTGCGTATCGTGCGCCACTAATTGTTTACCCTCTATTATGGCGGGAAAATAACTGAAAGCTATGACTATAAAAAGCAGTACGGCTGCAATGTGTGGCGTTAAAGAGCGAAGAATATTTTTGTTCATATTTTAACGATTTTCGGTGAAAGGCAGTTTTCGGGAAAAATCTCACAAAAGTACGATTTTTTTTAAATTTTCAGCCTTTTAGAGGGGTTAAAATAGGTTAATAGCAAATTTCCGTGCTTTTATGGGATAAAAAACGGAAGAGCTAATTCTTTGTGAACCTGCTCTTCCGTTTTCTAAAACTGTAAAGATTGTTTCTTTTTGATTTTAACGTTGTGTCAATTGAATTTTGACATTGAGGTCTTTTTGAACATTAATAACCATTTCCTGATTGTTATAGGAAATCATTTCCACCGCAAGGCGGTACTTGCCGGGCGTTAAAGAAGGCAAGTTAAATTTTCCGTCCAAGTCAGAATAATATTTCTTTCCATCGATCATGATGGTAGCGCCTGCAAGCGTTTCATCGCTTTTTGTGTCAACAATAGTTCCTGAAACACACACCGGGGAAACTTGTTCCATTTTAGTGTTGGTGTTTACTTCTTTTGTCTTGTTTTCGGCGTTATTGTTTCCTGCCATGGCAAATGCGGTGCATGCAATAACTGTAAATAATGTACTGATTAACTTTTTCATACCTTTTCTTAATATTTTGATGGTACAAAGTTCTATAATCAGCATTACAATTTTATGACAGGGAAAATACGATTAAATGAAGAAAATGTTACAAAGTTAGCAGCTTACAGTTAGCAGTTTGCAGTTAGCGGTTTGCAGGGGGAAGTTAAAAAATAAAGTTAAAATATCTCAAACTTTGAGTTTCAAATTTCAGACACTTTGAACTTCAAACTTCAAACTTCAAACTGCCAAACTCCTAATATTTCTTTTCCGAAAGCAATTTTCCTTTTTCGTCCCACATATACCACGTTCCGGTTTTTTTGCCGTTAGTGTAGTGCATTTCATAGCGCATAATGCCGGAATCGTCCCACACGCGCCAGATGCCGTCTTTTTCATCGTTTTTATACTCGGCTTCCGAGATAAGCAATCCACCTTGATTGTATGTGCGCCATACGCCGTGAAATTTTCCGTTACGGTAAGCGCGTACTTCATTGGGTTTTCCGTTGGGGAAGTAAACAATGTACGCGCCTTCGGGACGTCCGTCTTTGACGTACATTTCCAGTTTTAGCGCGCCGGTATCAAAGTATTCTTTGTACTCGCCGGTATAGAGGTTTGCTTGTGATGTATCCGTAAAATACATGCCATTGCTTAACACGATGTTTTTTGAAGGGGTTTGCGCCATTGCCGTTATTGCAAATAGCGCTACCAATGCTGTTCCTATAAGTTTTTTCATAAAAATTGCGAATTATGAATTACGAATTACAAAATATCGGACAAAACGAGTTTTGTATTATTTTTGAAACAAATTTACAACATTATCGTAATATGTCTATTCAAAATGCCTTGTAATAGGCAAAGTTTAATATCTGTTACAAAAAATAGTCCTATCAATTTTACGTTATTTTTTTAAATAAAAGGCGTTTCAGTTCATCCGAAACACCTTTTATCGTAAATATAATGATGAGAAAACTATATTTTTAGAACTTGTAGCCTGTCCAAGTGAAAACAGTGGTAGCGCAACCGGTGTTTGCGGCGTCTATTTTAGCATTTGGGTAAGATAAAGCAACACCATTGGCATCTTTGCCCGGCACTATTTCCTTACCGCCATTAACTAATGTTTTGTTTGTTAATCCATTGGTTAAACTCACTACGGATGCTACGTTTCCGGCGCCTTTTGAATCGTCAAAGTTAATGAGGTTTTTAACGTTTCCTGTTCCTTTTACCAACGCGTTAGTAATAGTAGCTTTTGCACCGCGACGCAATTTGATAACGTCCATCATTTGGGTAGCGATATTGGTTTGATTGGCATCCGCGTCAATTCTTAAATCGAAAGTAGCATTTACAAACTTGCAATCCGATTGATTGGTATGATTAGGATAAGCGCCGTCCAAGTTACCGTCGCCTTCTATGCCGCGGGGGTCTGATTCTGAGCTGGAAAATCCTTTTTCCCAAATTCCATAGCAGTTTGTAACTGTTCCGGTATAACCTTGTGTAAAGTCAAACATATCATCATCGTCATTTACCACTAAAAGGTTAGTAATGTTTACTGAACCGCCGAAAAACTCTACGCCGTCGTCCGCACTTTTATAAATGTAGAGGTTTTCTATTTTGGTGCCGTTACCTACGCCATTCAGCGTAAGACCGTTATGCTCAATATCTGCACTTGAACGAGCACCCGGATATTTGATAATAAGGTAAGTGATAGAGCCTGAATTATCCGCGTTATCCGTTCCCCCGTAAAGGTAGGCGTTTGCTATTTCGGTTTGTCCCGTAGGTGTTTTTCCGGTGGTCCAGTCGCCAGAGACTTTTGCTTTACCGTTAATGATTAAACCGCCCCAATAGCCTGAGGAGGCGTTAGCTTCATCGTCAGCGGTCATAATTACCGGTTTATCGGCAGTACCGTTCACATTTATTTTTCCACCCATCAATACAAGGATGTAATTTCCAAATCCTTTTTTCGATTTAATAACTGTTCCGGCGGGGATGTTGAGCACGCCGCCTTCTTCTACTACCAATGCGCCTGCAAGGGTATATGTTACTTTTGCATCCAGCGTTTTAGTACCGGTGATGCTTCCGGAAAGAGATTCCGCATTAGGTGCAGGCGGATTTACAGTTTCATTTTTACAAGAATTGAACGCGGCTAAAACAGCTACACTCATAATCATAACTAAAAGATACTTTTTCATTTTTATAAAAATTAAATTAATAAATAGTTTATAGTCAATAGTCAATGGTCAATGGTCAATAGTCAATGGTCAATAGATTGTTTTCGGTAAAATTGAATTGATTTTCAATGGTCAATAGATTGTTTTCGGTAAAATTGAATTGATTTTCAATAGTCAATAGATTGTTTTCGGTAAAATTAAATTGATTTTCAATAGTCGATAGATTGTTTTCGATAAAATTAAATTGATTTTCAATAGTCGATAGATTGTTTTCGGTAAAATTAAATTGATTTTCAATAGTCAATAGATAGTTTTCAATGGTCAATACTCAATACTCAATACTCTTTGTTCTTTCATCTTTGTTCTTTGTTCTTGTGTCCCGTCATCTGTCTTCCGTGTTCTCTTATTTTACAATTCGTACGATACGCCTACGCTTATGTTCATTCCTTTTTTATAATCGCTTAAAATGACAGATGGCGAGTTCTCATCTATGCCTTTCCGTGATAATTGATAGGCTGGGTTTAGAATATTGGTTGCTTTCAGTTTAAGAGAGAGTTGCTTGTTTACTTTTGTAGAGGCTACGAAATCAAGCGTAGGCACACCTTTTTCAATAATATCCCTATATCCTACGGTGCCGATGGTAAAAATGCGGTCAGAGAAATAGTTCAGCACTACCGAAGCGGTAAAATCTCTTTTGTCTTTTTGGAAATTATAGGAAATATCAAAATTTCCGATAAACGGCGCCGCGCCTTCCAGCGGTGTATGTCTTAAAGAGGTATTCAGCACGTCCACCACCAAATCGGTATAAGTGTATGAGGCGTTCAGTCCGAGCGTTAATTTATTGGCGCTGTTGTTTGCCGAAACGGAAAAGAGGTTTTTCCGGACTTCCAGTTCCGCGCCTGCCACAGTGGCTGATTTGCTGATATTCTTGTAAGAAAGGTAGCCGCCTGAACCGCCTTCTTCTGTTCTGGAAATGGGGCTGACAATGTATTTATAAAATCCTGTTAAGGAAATCAATTCCGATGGGCTGAGGTAATAATCCCATTTCAAGTCGAGATTATAATTATCCGATGGTTTTAAGTCTTTATTTCCTTGGCTTTTGAAACCAAGGCTTACATACACGTAAGGCGATATTTCTTTGGATTGAGGCAGCGTATAGGTTTTAGACAGTCCCAAACGAAGGGAATTTTTATCGTTAAGGTCATATTTTATATTCAAACTGGGAAGGAAAAATCCTTTATTAATGTCTGTACTGCCTACCGTACCGCCTTTATTTACATTATAATTTACCAAAATATAGGCGTAATCATATTTTAAGGCGGCATTGGCTGTTATTTTAGAAGATAACTGGTAAGTACCTTCGGCGTATCCGCCTTGTATGTATTTATTTACCGTGTATTTATCTTCGTTCCGGTCTTCCAGCTTAAATTTATTGGCATCCAAATTACTCTGATTGTAGAGCGCGTCTAATTTCAAGTCGGTTAATTTCACATTTCCGCTCAGAGCGTTCATATCGTTGTCCACGGATTTGAAATCGTCCAGTACCACTCTGCCTTTGTAACCTATTTGAAGAGCGGACACTTTACTTCCGAAATTATCGGGCAATTTGAGAGTTACGCCCGCTTTTCCATTCAGGTCGTTTTCTTTCAGGGTAGAAAAAAACCGTTTTTGGTTATTACTCGCTACCAAAGAATAATCGCCCGCAGTCGAACTTTGCGCCAAATGATTGATTCTTCGGTCCGGTTCCAATCCTTGTACGGCATTATACGCTACACCCACGTTTAATTTCATCTTTTCACTCAACTGCCAATCGGTATTTAGTTGATTAACAAAAAGTAGATTATCATTATTCTGTTGCCGCCTCATGTACCCGTTGTAATTATAATCTGCCGCTTGCTGGTATTTTTCGGAATTTTTCCCTTGAAATTCACCCACATACTGATTATTGGCATGCACCATCATAAAGTTATACGCCAAATGATGTTTGCTGTTCAAATCATAAGATAAATTTGCCAGCGCCAATTGATTGATGTTCTGGGAATATTTATCGCCGCTCATATCTAAATAAACATCGCCCATCGTGTTGGTATTACGCACTATTTCTTTGGTATATGAATAGGATACGCTGTGTGAAGCCACCACAAAGAATGTTAATGGATTTCGGTTTTCGCCAATAAAAAATTTCTTCCCGCCCGAGGCACCATATCCGTGATTTAATTGAAAGTTGCTTACGCTTGGGTCAAGGCTGTTAGCAAAATCATACACCTTTAAATTGTCCGATGGGCGTTGATTATTCGCAAAACCAAAGTAATTCACGCCGTCTTGTTTAAGGAATTTTTTATTGAAGGTTTGCGTATTTACCCCCGCGGAAGCATCTATGCCCAAGGCGCGGTCACCCACTAATTCTTTGGACGAAATATCAATTACAGCGCCCGCTACATCGGCAATTCCGCTTCCGTTAAATACTTTGTTTACCCCTACATTCTGGATAATGTCCGTTCCGAAAAAGTCCAACGAGATGTTTTTGTATTCGGGGTCTTCCGAGGGGATAGGAAACCCGTTGAGCAACGTGGCGTTATAGCGGTCGCCCAGTCCGCGCACAAACACGTTTTTAACGCCTTCTTGCTTGGATATACCGGAAACTTTGGTTACCGCGGCTTCGGCATCGCTCACGCCTTTGCGAGACATTTCCCGCGCGCCTACCGCTTGGGTGGCTATTAAAGATTTCTTCTGTTCCAATAACAATACGCTTTCGCTTTCACGATTGGCTTTTGCCACTATTTCCACTTCTTTCAGACTGATGTCTGCCGATAATAATCTGATGCTGAGAGCAGTTTCTTTACCCGTTTCCACCATCACGTTTCGTACGGAATCCGTGCGGTAAGAGATAAATGACACGCGCAAGGTGTAGTTTCCTGCTTTTATATTTGCTAAGGTAAAATTTCCATCAAAATCCGTAGCCGCGCCGGTACTTGTGCCCATGACCATCACGGCTGCGCCTATCAGCGGTTCGCCGGTATTGGCGTCGGTTACTTTTCCTTTGATAGCGCCGTTTTGCGCGTTTAGTACGCTAAAAGTCGTTGTAGATAATACAATAAGTACAGTTAAAATAAATTTACGGGTAAAAAATGCGGTTACTTTTTTCATTAAAATACGGTTTACTAATTTCACGCTGCAAAATTCGAGGTTTGATGTTACAGAAAAGCGACATGGGTATTAAAAACCGGAAACATGCATTACAATAGCGTGAAGATAAGTTAGAATGTTCCGAGTTCCAGGTTCCAAGTTTCAGGTTCCAGGTTTCAAGTTCCAAGTTTCAGGTTCCGAGTTTCGAGTTTCAAGTTTCAGGTTCCAGGTTTCAGGTTTCGAGTTTCAAGTTTCAGGTTCCAAGTTTCAAGTTTCAAGTTTCAGGTTCCAGGTTCCAGGTTCCGAGTTTCGAGTTTCAGGTTCCAGGTTCCGAGTTTCGAGTTTCAAGTTCCGAGTTTCAGGTTTCAAGTTCCGAGTTTCAAGTTCCAGGTTTCAAGTTTCAAGTTCCAGGTTCCAGGTTCCGAGTTTCGAGTTCCGAGTTTCAAGTTCCAAGTTTCAGGTTTCGAGTTTCAGAGCATTGTAACTTCCATAACTTCCATAACTTCCATAACTTCCATAACTTCTATAACTTCTGATTTCCCCCCTTCCCAAATTATTTTATCTTATTTATCAGAAAAAGCATTTCATTTAAATACTATTGACAATATTATATAGTAATTTTGCGCCCTGAAATTAATTCGTATAAAATGGACAAACAAGTCTTTCAAACCGAAGACCAATCTCGGTGGATGAAAATAAAATGGTCGTTACGACTGTTAGCTGTGTTGGGGGTTATTTTACTGGCGGCATTAATTGTGATGCTGATTATAGATATAGCCCCCAAAGTGCCCTACCGACAGAATTATAAAAATATTGTAAGCGCCAATAAACCTTATTTGCAGGAAACCAAACTATCCAAAGAGTATAAAGGTTTCCGGCATTATATCAAGGAAAAAGAATTCCAGCAAAACTACGCCAAAGAGCGTAAAGAAGCGGCTCTGCGGCGAGCAAAAGATAACGAGAAACCCGTGAACGAGCGCGCCGGTCAAGCGTGGGGAAAGTTTCCTGCCGGAATACGCGCCGGATTTTATGTGGCGTGGGACTTACAGTCCATCGTTTCGCTGCAACAAAACATCAAAAACCTGAATTTAATTATGCCGGAATGGTTTTTCATAGACCCCAAAGGCGATTCCGTAAAATTTAATATTGATACGGTAGGCTATCGGTTTATGAAAAAAAGCGGCGTGATGATTATGCCCATGTTGAGCAACAATTTTCAGCGCGAGTTCCGCTCGGAAGGCATCAACCGGATACTTCACAGCAAGGAAAAACGGCAAAGACTTATCCATACGGTGCTGAACGAATGTGTTCAGCGTAATTTCGTGGGCATCAACCTGGACTTGGAAGAATTAAAAGAAAAAACCGATGGACCACTGATTCAATTTGTCAAGGAAATTTCCGAAGCCTTTCACGCCAAAGGATTACTGGTTACGCAAGACATTATGCCTAACAACGATGATTACAACCTGAAAGAGTTAGCCAAATACAACGATTACCTCGTGCTGATGGCGTATGATGAGTATTCGCTCAGCAGTGATCCCGGACCTATTTCTTCCCAGCGCTGGATTGAATCATTGGTGGATAAAGTAACCAAAGAAGTACCGCCCCACAAAATTATTTTGGGTTTGGCGGCATACGGCTATGACTGGTGTGAAGACCCCGAACGCTCTCAAAACCTTACGTATCAGCAAGCGCTTTCGCGCGCCAAGGCAAGTAACTCTAAAATTACGTTTAATAACGATACGTACAACCTGAATTACTCGTACCGCGACCTTTCCAACAATAAAGCGCACCACGTATTTTTTACGGATGCCGCCACCACGTTCAATATTATGAGGTTTGCCTCGGAAGCGGATATGGCGGGCACCGCGCTGTGGCGTTTAGGCAGCGAAGACTACCGCATTTGGAATTTCTACAACAGGGATATTGCCAATATTACTACGAAAAATTTTAACTTCAAATCTTTTGAAACTGTAAATTCACGTAAAGGTGGTAAATTAAAACCGGACTACATTGGCGATGGGGAAGTGCTGGACGTGCTTTACACGCCGGACGACGGCAAAATTACTGTGGAACTGAATACGGATGAAATGTTGATATCGGAACAAAATTATGTGAAAATCCCCAGTACGTACGAAGTGCAGAAATACGGCGAAGCCACCGAAAAAGAACTTGTACTTACCTATGACGATGGTCCGGATCCTATTTATACGCCTCAGTTGATTGATATTTTATCCAAAAGGCACGTTCCGGCGGCTTTTTTTATCGTAGGCTTGCAAGCCGAGAAAAACCTGCCCATCCTTAAACGGCTCTATCGGGAAGGTTTTGAAATCGGGAATCATACTTTTACGCATCAGAATATGGGCAAAATAAGCCCCGAACGTGCCATGATAGAGCTGAAACTTACCCGTTTGCTCATAGAAGCCGTTACAGGGCACAGCACTATTCTGTTTCGCGCGCCGTACAACGCGGACAGTGAGCCTGCCACCATGGAAGAAATTATTCCCGTAGCCATGGCGCGTCAAGATAATTACCTGTTTATCGGTGAAAATATTGACCCGGAAGATTGGCAAAAAGGCGTTTCTGCCGACACCATTTTTTCACGCGTGCTGAAAGGCATCCATGAAAAACGCGGAAACATCATTTTGCTTCATGACGCCGGTGGCGAAAGCCGTGCCGAAACAGTGAAAGCTACGCAAATGATTGTAGATTATTTTCAAAAAAACGGATACAAATTCATTTCGCTTTCCGATTATCTGCATAAGAAAAAAGCCGACTTAATGCCGCCCGTACCCAAGGGAAAAGGGTATTATATGATGCAATTTAATTTGGCGTTAGCGTCTATCGTTTACTGGTTAAGCAATTTCTTTACCTCGCTGTTTATTATTTTTATCATTTTAGGATTAACGCGTTTGGTGATAATGATTGTGCTGATGATACGCGAGCGCAGGCGTGAAAGGAACTTTAAGCCGGACATCGCCCTCGTTTGTAACGAGGGCGGAAGTGGTAGGACGTTTCAAACGTCCCACCAATCCCGCCTCGCTGCAAGCGAGGCGGATGTTAAGTGTCCGCTTGTTTCCATCATTGTTCCCGCGTATAACGAAGAGGTAAACGCCGTTTCTTCGCTGCACAATTTATTGAAACAAACGTACCCCAATTTCAATATTATTTTTGTGGACGACGGTAGTAAGGACGAAACCTATAAACGCGTTTCAGAGGCATTTAGCGGAAACGATAAAATGAAAATCTATACCAAGCCAAACGGTGGAAAAGCTTCTGCGCTGAACTTTGGTATAGAACATACCAATGCGGAATACGTGGTTTGTATTGATGCGGATACAAAGCTTTACACCAATGCGGTGGAATTATTGGTAAGTCACTTTATTGTTCCGGACGCAAATCTGCTTTTGGCAGCGGTAGCCGGAAATGTGCAGGTAGGTAATCAAGTGAATTTGCTTACCAAGTGGCAAGCCATAGAATACATTACCAGCCAAAATTTTGACCGCATGGCGTACGCCAATATCAATGCCATTACAGTGGTGCCGGGCGCTATCGGCGCTTTCCGGAAATCCGCCATCCAAAACATAGGGGGTCTCACCACCGATACGCTGGCGGAAGATTGCGACCTTACCATGCGCTTACTGCGTGAAGGCTACATCATTGCCAATGAAAATAAAGCCGTTGCCGTAACCGAAGCGCCTGAGAACACGCGTCAGTTTATCAAGCAGCGTACCCGCTGGACATTTGGCGTGATGCAGAGTTTTTGGAAACACCGCGATACTTTATTCAAAAAGAAATACGGCGGATTGGGGCTTTGGGCAATTCCGAACATGCTTTTGTTTCAATTTGTGATACCGTTTTTCTCGCCGCTGGCGGATGTGTTGATGTTTTTCGGACTATTTAGCGGGAATGCGGGACAAATTTTTCTTTATTACCTGATATTTACATTGGTAGATGCCAGCGTAAGTATTGCCGCGTTTATTTTTGAGAAACAAAAATTATCCGACTTGATTTGGATTATTCCGCAGCGATTTGTGTACCGCTGGATAATGTACATCGTGCTGTTTAAGAGCTTCCGCAAAGCCTTCAAAGGTGAATTGCAAACGTGGGGCGTTCTGAAACGCACCGGAAATGTGGCGGAAGTTGTTCGGTAAAACATTAATATAGAAATTTTTATAGCTTTCAAAAAGTAGTCTTTGGAAAGCCTACAATTGGGAACGGCGTCCCGACCAATCGGGATACAACCGCCGAGATATGAATATTTTTCAGAATTTATTTAAGTTTGAATATAACCCTATTTCATTTTTAGAAATGACGTATAAATGGTCTCTAAAATAAAAAATAAAACTAAAAAAATATCCAATGAATTATTTTGACGAAGTAAATTTTGCCGTAACCATCTGTGACAAAGAGGGCAAAATCATAGAAATGAACCGCCGTTCCAAACAAGTAAATCAAAAAGAAGACGAAGAACTAACAGGCAGCAACGTGCTGGATTGCCACCCTGAACCCGCTCGCACTAAATTGAAAGAATTAATGGATACTCAGTCGTCCAACGCCTATACCATCGAAAAAAATGGGGTGAAAAAACTTATTTACCAAACTCCTTGGTTTGAAAACGGCGAATACAAAGGATTGATGGAACTATCAATAGAAATACCTTTTGAGATGGAACACAAAATAAGAAAACCGTAGTGACAGTATTATCACTCAACTTCTTTTACAATATAGATTATCCGCAATCTTTCCGAATTGATATGGAAAGAATTTATTTTAAGGTAAGTAATAATTAATAATAAAGCCGAAAAGTGAAAAACTCTTCGGCTCTATTTTATGGCTGTGCATTATTTTATCGCTTAAACTCCACATATTGTGGCTCTTTTGGCATATAATCTTCTTCGTCCCACAGCGGGCTGGTAATCATCAAATCGGCGCTGTAACGGTTACAAGCAATGGGCACGTTGTGGATACGGCATTGGCGCAAAAGCATCTGAATATCAGCTTCGTGCGGGTTAGCACACAAATCGTCAATTAAAAATACGCAGAAATCTATTTGCTTATTTACTACCATCGCGGCAATTTCCGCGTCTCCGCCCATCGGTCCCGATTTCATTCGGGTAATATCGGCATTGACACCATCTTGCTCCAAAGCGTCTTGAATTAATTTTCCGGTGGTTCCGGTGCATATCAGTTTATGTCTGGAAAGCATCTCTGAATTAAATACCGCCCATTCCACCATATCCGCTTTGCGTGCATCATGCGCTACCAAAGCTATTTTAAGTTGTTTCTTCATTTCTATTTCTTTTTTTTATTGGATTACAAAATTATTGTTTTATTCGGAATAAATCCTGTGTTTCAATAAAAACGTAATCTTTTATTCACTGTGTTTTATTCAATAACCGTTCCAAAATATCCCAAGGTTATTTTTTCGGACAAAAAGACATAAAAAAACAGATTTATCATTTAACTGATAAATCCGTTTTATATATGTGAGTATGCTGTTTATGCTAATTTTCCTAACGCCTCTTTGATGCGTTTGAAGGCTTCCACCAAGGTTTCGTCAGCGGTGGCGTATGACATTCGGATACATTCCGGCGCTCCAAAGTCGGTGCCGCCTACGCAAGCCACGTGTCCTTCGGCAAGTAGGAATAACGCTAAATCTTCGGGATTTTGAATAGTTATTCCATTGTATGATTTTCCGAAAAACGCGGTACAATCCGGGAAGATATAAAACGCACCCGCGGGTTCATTTACTTTCAGTCCGGGAATTTCACGCGCCAATTTTACTACTAAGTTTTTACGCCGCTCAAACGCCACGCGCATCTCTTCCACACACTTCTGGTCGCCCGTGTAAGCGGCTTCGGCGGCTTTTTGCGAGATAGAACACGGACCGGACGTGTATTGTCCTTGTAGTGTATTGCACGCTTTGGCTATCCACAGTGGCGCGGCAATCCACCCGATGCGCCAACCGGTCATGGCATACCCTTTGGACACACCGTTGATGATAACTACCCGGTCGCGTACGTTTTCAAATTGGGCGATGCTTTCGTGCTTGCCGCCGTAGTTGATGTGTTCGTAAATTTCGTCTGAAATAATGACGATGTTCGGATGTTTAGCCAATACGTCTGTCAAGCCTTTCAGCTCATCGCGGGTGTAAACGCTTCCGGTAGGGTTGGACGGCGAGCACAGGATAATGGCTTTTGTTTTGGGTGTGATGGCGGCTTCCAATTGTTGAGGCGTGATTTTAAAATCTTGTTCAATGCCCGCGTAAACGATTACGTTTTTACCGTCTGCTAATTTTACCATTTCCGGGTAGCTAACCCAAAACGGCGCGGGAATAATCACTTCGTCATCTTTGTTTACTACGGCTAAAACTACGTTGCAAACGGATTGTTTCGCGCCGTTGGAACATACGATTTGTTCCGCGGTATAATCCAATCCGTTTTCCTTTTTCAGCTTTTCCACAATGGCTTTACGCAACGCCGGATAACCGGGAACAGGCGAATAAAACGAAAAATTCTCGTCAACGGCTTTTTTAGCAGCCGCTTTGATGTGTTCGGGTGTAGTAAAGTCGGGTTCGCCCACGCTGAGGTTAATCACGTCAATTCCCTGAGCTTTAAGCTCGTTGCTTTTTTGCGACATTGCCAAAGTAGCCGATGGCGACAAGGCTGCCAAACGTTCTGATACTGAAAGCATAATACTGTGTTAGATAAAATCTCTTCATCCCAAAGGGATTTCCGAGAGGATATTGGTTGAAAAATTTAACTTGGTTATTTTCCACAAAGGTAATCTAAATTTAATAAAAAATCTAAATTTGATACGAAATTTTTAATAGAAACGTCTTTTTGTCTGAAAATTTGCTGTTTATCTTTCTTTTTGAGCGGTTTTTAATATTTTTTGAGCGGTTTTGTATCCAATATTGAATATTTCACGGCTTTTAGCGGTGTCAAACGTATCGTAATTCTCTATATCTATGGGCTCTATCAGCAGATCGCACAGCAATTTGTCTTGTATGGAATTGGCTTTGAACATAAAGTTATAGCACCGAAACGCTACGTTCATCAGGCTAAGTTTATAATCGGCAGCCACCAGAGGGCTAACGTTGATGCCGATGATTTTTTCGCAGTCGTTACGAATGGTAGTTACGGGGAAGTTTTTGAACACGCCGCCGTCCACGTAGTTTTCCCCTTCAATTTTTCGCGGGCTGAATATCACGGGCATACTGGATGAAGCCATAATAACATCCACCAAATTTCCCTTGGAAAAGACCACACTCTGTCCTTTGTCCAAGTTGGTAGCTACAATACGCAGCGGAATTTTCAGTTCTTCAAAAGTTTTGGCGTGTAGTTTGGTTTTCAGGTATTTTTCAAAAGGGTCTGTCTTAAATATTCCACCATCCGGACGATGAAGTTTAGTCATTTTTCTAAAATTGATATCATAGAATATCTCGGCAATTTCATCGGGCGAGTAGCCGTCGGCATATAACGCTCCCACGATGGCGCCCGCGCTCACTCCCGAAATAATATCGGGTTTCACGCCATATTCTTCCAGCGCTTTGAGCGCCCCGGCGTGGGCAAGTCCTTTAATGCCGCCACCGCTCATGGCGATGCCAATGCGGTAAGGTTTCTCCACAAAAATATTTTTAACTTCTTGCACTTTTTTGGCTAACTGTGCTTTCATCTTTCGTTGGATATTAAGTCGCAAATTTACTAAGAATTATGCTGATAAAGAAGTTTATTTTTATCTTTGTAATGATATAAGACATCTGAAATAAAAAAGCTAAGCCTATTATCATAATTACTTAATATGATTATCCGGATTTAACTCAGTTTTTTCTCTATGCCCCCTATTCCGAACAATCGAGACAGAGGGCATAGACATCTAATTAACAGAATCAGGGGTTGAATTTAAATGAATCGGTGCTACGCACCTTTTATTTAGGTTGTTTTACCAAACTACAAATGATACAGAGCTAACGCTCCTTTGCTGCGTAGCAGCTTTTCATTTGTAGCCTATAATGAAAACCTACCAAAAGGTGCGTAGCACCGTTTCAACCTCTGACTCGCATAAAATTAACAGAATCTGCGTTAATTGCGGATAATCATTTACTTAAAAAGGAATATACTCAAAAACCTTACAATCAACCAATTAACGGATAAACCAATTAACCGCTCAACCACTCAACGAATTAGCTAATCAACCACTCAACCAAAATGGAACTACTCGTTATTTTAGGAATTATTCTCACTGCCGTAGGTGTAATAGGCACGGTGATACCCGGTATTCCGGGGGTTACGCTGAGTTACGTGGGGATAATTTTAATTCAACTTTCTGATAAAGTGCAATTTTCTACCCGATTTATGATTTTTTGGGCGGTTTTGGTGGTCATTGTGCAGGTGTTGGATTATTACTTATCCATTTGGGGCACGAAAAAATTTGGCGGAAGTAAATTTGGCATTTGGGGGTGTGTGCTCGGGATGATTGTGGGATTGTTTTTGGGACCTTGGGGGATTATTCTCGGACCATTTTTTGGCGCCGTTCTCGGTGAACTGATTGCCGGAAAGCAGACCAAACACGCGCTCAAAGCGGGATTCGGTTCGTTTGTGGGTTTTCTGTTGGGGAACGTTTTAGAAATTACAGTAGCGGGATTTTTATTGTTTTACGCGGTAAAGGCGGTGATGTAAAGTTATCAAATCCCAAGCACAATATCGGCATTGATGTTGAGTTTTTTGCTGATGTTACGGGCGATGGGTAGCGTTGGCTCACATTTTCCGGAAATGTAATTGCTTAATCTTGAAGGACTTACTTGTATTAATTCGGATAGTGATTTTTGTGTTAACCCCATCTCATACATACGCAATTTTAAAACTTCGGCAAGTGTAGGTTCGCCGATAGCAAAATGCGCTTCTGAATAATCAGTCACTAAGTTGGAAAGCAGCGCTAATTCAATGCTGTTTGGATTGTCAAGAGGCGTATTGTCATCCACCAAAGGTAGTAATTCTTCAACTCTTTTTACTGCCCAATTATATTGCTGTTCGTTTTCTATTATTGCCATATTAGTCTGAATATTAGATATTTAAACAATTTATGCTATCATATTCCTTGTGTGTTCCAATGAAACGAATATAAACAAATCCGATGGTAAATTTAATAACGACCACAAGTCGGTAATGATTGCCTTTGATGTTGAACACATACCTTTGTTTCTCTATGTTGTCCGCGCTATTAAACGTTTTTTTTACATCGGCAAAACATGTCCATTCGCTGCGTTTCACAATAGAAACCCACTCTTGCAGCGCCGTTTTTGTGTCCGGGTGTTGCTCAATGTATTCTTTTAATTTTTGTTCGGTAAATATCCGCATCATTCACTTCAAAAATAATGCAAAACTACCTATAATATTTTGATATTTAAAATATAATTTCAAAAAATGTAATTTTTTCTTTTGAGTATTTCACAAATAAAGCATTAAAATCAAATAAATTCTGTAAATTTGTTCTGAATTATAATTTTAACAATTAGTTTTCCCCCTTCGGGGGTTAGGGGGCTTCCACTATGCTCAATATCTATCGCGCTTCCGCCGGTTCCGGCAAGACATACCGCTTAACGCAAGATTATATCCGCTTATTATTTTCGGCTTACGCCAATGAACGCGCGCATCGGCGTATTTTGGCGGTTACGTTTACCAATAAAGCTACCGATGAGATGAAAACGCGCGTATTAAAAGAACTTTACACGCTTTCTATCGGCGAAAAATCAGACTATCGCGCTTATTTGACGACTCAATTCGGCATAGATGAGCAAACGGTCAACGAACGGGCGAAAAAAATCCTTATCCGCATTCTGCACGATTATTCGGCGTTTTCTATCAGCACTATCGACACGTTTTTTCAGCAAGTGATACGCTCTTTTGCTCGTGAAATAGGGGTAAATGGGGGGTATAACTTGGAACTGGATGTGGAAGAAACGTTGGAATCGGCGGTCGATACGCTTTTTCAGGATTTATCCAAAGAGGAAAACAAACAACTTCTCGCATGGATGACACGCTATGCCGAGGAAAAAGTAGAGCAAGCCGAAAATTGGAATATTCGCGGGGAAATCAGCAGCCTCGGAATGGAAATTTTCAAAGAAAACTATCAGAATAAAGCCGAAGAAACCAATAAAAAATTGCATGACCGTGAGTTTTTGAAAAGTTACATCGGCAGCATGCGGAAAATTAAAACGGACTTTGAAAATGAAATGATGGAAACTGCCGATAAAGCGTTGAAAATCATTGAAGCAAATGGATTGAATCCTGATGATTTTAGCCGTTCACTGATGTGCAAAACCCTGGAAAATCTTCGCAAAAAAGAATTTGAAGTATCTGAAACCTTTCGGAAATTTTCCGAGGACCCCGCCAGCTGTTATGCGAAATCCAAACCTCAACATGTGAAATCCGCTATTGAAACCGCTTATTACGGGGGACTCGGCGATACGCTAAAACGGATTGTAGAGTTGCTGAATGTGGGGATGATTCAATATAATTCCGCCGATTTAATTCTGAAACACTTGAATACGCTCGGTATTTTGTCCGATTTGGCAATGTACATCAAATCCATGACCAACGAGCAAAACACCATGCTCATTTCGGATACCAATATGTTGCTCAGTCGCATTATTGAGGATAGCGATACCCCTTTCGTATATGAGCGCACAGGCATTAATATCGACCATTTTATGATTGATGAGTTTCAGGACACGTCCGTGCTGCAATGGCGTAATTTTAAGCCTCTGATTATGAATAGTCTGGCGTACGGACAGAAAAACATGGTGGTAGGGGATGTGAAACAGAGCATTTACCGTTGGCGAAACTCGGACTGGAAGCTGCTTCAAGAGCAATTAGGCGCGGATTTTACGACGGAACAACGAGAAGAAGAAACGCTGGGCATCAATTGGCGAAGCGACCGCAATATCGTGGATTTTAACAACTCTTTTTTCCACCGCGCCGCGCTGCTATTACAAGCCAAATTCAATGAAGCGATAGAGAATGTATCATCGGTTTATCCTTATTTGGAAACGTTGAAAGCAAAAATTGCGGGGGCATACAAAGATGTAACACAAGAGGTAAATCCGAAAGCTGCCGAAGGGTATGTAAAGTTGGAATTTATTCCGGAAGATGAAAATGAAGATGGTTGGCGGCAGGCAAGTCTGGAACGTATTCCGCAGCTGCTCGAATCGTTAGTGGATAGAGGTTATAAGCCTTCGGACATCGCCTTTTTGGTAAGGAAAAACGATGACGCGGCTGAGATTACTCAGTATTTATTACAATACAAAAAATCGGAAAACGCGCGTCCGGGTTTTGATTACAGCGTTATTGGAAACGAGGGGTTGATGCTCGCTTCATCGCTTTCCGTTTCATTTATCATTGCCGTGCTGAAAGTGCTTGAAAACCCGGCGGACGATGTGCAGCGCACCATTATGAATTACGAGTATTTACGAGGCAAACTGAAAAAAACAGATGAAGAAGCGATTAAAATTTGCCTGAATGAGCCAAAAGAGATTCCTTTTCACTTATTTACGCCCGAAGAAAACGATTCGCTGGAAAAACTGCGATACTCGTCGCTTTACACCCTTACCGAAGGGCTGATTGACACTTTCCAATTACCGCTATGGTATGATGAAGCGGTGTTTTTACAGGCATTTCAAGATGTTGTGTACAAGTTTGTAAATACCCGAAACGCAGATTTGAGCGGTTTTCTGCGTTGGTGGGATAAAAAAGGGAATAAGCAAAATATTAGCACGCCCGAAAGCCAACAAGCTTTTCGCGTAATGACTATTCATAAATCGAAAGGGCTTGATTTCAAGGTGGTTATCGTTCCGTTTTGCGATTGGAAGCTAGATGCGGCTAAAAATCGCGGTCTGATGTGGATGCAGACCAACGAAGCGCCTTTTAGCGAATTGCCTTTGATTCCCATCAATTTTTCGTCAAAATTGGGCAGTACTATTTTTGCCGAGCAATATTATGACGAATTGCTGCATCAGTATGTGGACAGTCTAAATACGGCTTACGTGGCGTTTACGCGCGCCCGAAACGAAATGCATTGTTTCTTACCGCTAGCCGAAGAAAAATCGAAAAAAAACAAAAAAACCGATTTGGAAAACCTAACGTCTCTTTCGGACGTGATAATGAAATATGTGGAATTGAAGCAGCAGGATTTGACTGAAAATGAGCCTAATGAAATTTCAAGTTATGAACTTGGCGCGCCTCAGCCCGCTTTTTATCCGGAAAGAACGGAAGAGATAACGGGTAAAAAATTAAGTGAATACCCGATAGTTTCATCGGCGGAAAGGCTTCAAATACGCCACATCAGTGGCGATTACTGGAAAACGGATCAAACCATCGCGGAAAATCGGCTGAATTTTGGTGTAATTATGCACGAGATATTGCAAAACATCCAAACCCGCGCGGATGAGGAAAAACAAATCCGGCAACTCGTCTTTTCGGGAAGAATTAACGAGGATGAGGCTGCAATAGTTCGCCAATCATTGGACGCGTTTTGGCAAATTCCTGAAACCGAAAAATGGTTTCCTGATAGCGGAAAAGTGTTTAATGAAACCGCTATTTTGTTGCCTTGGGCTGATCAATACCGCCCGGATCGCGTTATGATTGCGGACGAAAAAGCCACTGTGCTGGATTATAAATTCGGTCAGGAAAAATATCCCGCCCACTCGGAACAAATCCGCCACTATGCGCGTGTTTTGAATGAAATGGGGTACGCTGAGGTAGAAGCGTATTTGGTGTATGTGTCCCTTGGTGAGGTGGTGAGGGTTTGAACTTTTTGAATTTTTCTTCAAAACTTTTTTGTCATTTCAAATAAAAGCCGTACTTTTGCAGTCCGAAATTCAGCGTAATCTCTGACAGCTAACGCGTAGAAACTGTGAATATTGCGCATAGTATCAACTTAAAACAATAAAAACAAAGTTATGGACTTTATTAAAGTTGCAGAAGAGGCTTTCAAAGTGGAAACCAACCACCCGCAATTCAAAAGCGGCGACACCGTAACGGTAGCTTACCGCATCAAAGAAGGCAATAAAGAACGCGTTCAGGAATATCGCGGCGATGTAATCCGCATTTCAGGACACATGGGCAACAAGCGTTTTACGGTACGTAAGATGTCAGGAAACGTTGGTGTAGAGCGTATTTTCCCAATGGAAAGCCCGTTTATTGAAAGCATTACCGTAAATAAAAGAGGTAAAGTACGTCGCGCTAAATTATACTACTTGCGTGCGCTTACCGGTAAAAAAGCACGTATTAAAGAAAGAAGAATCTGATTTTTTACCAAAAAGAAATAAAAAACGAGAAATTCAATGGTTGAGTTTCTCGTTTTTTTTATGTTTATTATGGATGAAATTTGAAAACAAATTACTGTCGCGTAAATTGTCAAGTGATGTTTGTTATGGTTTCGTAAATTATAGTAAACGAGTGTTTTTAATACTCAATGCTCGGAACTCTTAACTTCACACTACATCTTCCATTCCCCTTTCATTTGTTCGTAGGTCTCTTCCAGCGCTTTTTCGTCATCGGTAATTACTAAAATCCTATCGCCTACTAAAAGTTGCGTGTTACCGCGTGGGATAAAAAATTTGCCGTCTCGCTTTACCATTCCTATCAGTGTTTTGTCCGGAATATTCAAGTCCATTAAGCGTGAGCCGTTCGCCAGAAATTCTTTTTTAATGGAAATTTCGCTCATATAAGATTTGATGTCGTCCGATATTTCCACATCGAAATTTTTTAGCTTTCTTCGTTCCTTGGTAGGTGCGGAAAGCCCCAGTTTTTCAGCCATCCAGCCCGCCGTGGTTCCTTGCAAAACCAGAGATATGATGGTAATAAAAAACACGATGTTAAACATCATTTTAGCCTGCGGAACGCTCTGTATCCAAGGATAAGTGGCAAAAATAATGGGCACGGCGCCACGTAATCCCATCCACGAGATGTATGCTTTCCCTTTGAAACTCATTTGCTTGAAAGGCAGCAGGCTTAAAAATACGGCTGTGGGACGGGAAACCAAAATCATAAAAAGACCTATAAGAATTCCCGCGCCGGCAATGGGGATAAGTTCAGAGGGATTTACGAGCAGACCGAGCGCCAAGAACATCATCAGTTGGAAAAGCCATGTAAGTCCGTCAAAAAACTTCAACGTACTGCGCTTGTGTACAAACCGATGGTTGCCTATAAGCAATCCGCCCGCGTAAACTGCCAAATATCCGTTTCCGCCTAAAAAACTGGTAGCGCCGAACAAGAAAAACATTACCGTAAGCAACAGTACGGAATAAAGCGCGTCGTTTTCCAGATTAATACGGTTGATGATTTTTACCGTTAACTTTCCCAATATAAATCCCGCCGCTACGCCTATTATCATTTGTTTTAGAAAAGTCAGAAGCACTTCCCAACCGCTTAATTCCGGGGCTTGCAGAAGTTGCATCAATACAATGATAAGCATATATGCCATGGGATCGTTGCTGCCGCTTTCCAATTCAAGCATCGGGCGTAAATTCTCTTTCAAAGTGAGTTTTTTAGAGCGAAGAATGGAAAAAACCGAAGCGGAATCGGTGGATGACATAATGCTTGCCAACAAGAGCGATTGAAGCAATGAAAACTGAACGGATTTTAGAAAATTATTGGAAATCCAAAAAATGAATACGCCTGTAAGCAGCGCTGTAAATAGCACGCCCAGCGTTGCTAGCGCTATTCCGTGCCATGCTATGGGTTTTATTTCGGAAATGCGCGTGTCCATTCCACCCGAAAATAGGATGATATTCAGGGCTATAACCCCCAATATCTGTGCCGCGTAAGGCGAATTGAATTTAATCCCGATACCATCGCTGCCTGCAACCATTCCTATCAAAATAAAAATTAGTAATGCCGGAACCCCGTATTTGTAACTCGCTTTTCCCAGCACAAGGCTTATAAATAGCAATATAGAGGTAATGAGAAGAAATATTTCGATGGAAATGGACATGGTTAATTACGAATTAAAAATTACGAATTACGAGGTGATATTTACAAAATTACCGTTTTTATCCGTAAAATTAAAGGAAATGCAATTTTTGGTTGCGATAAATATTTATTTTTAACTTTTTAGAAATGGTGCTTGATGTCGTTTTGTTGAGAATAAAAAAGAAAAATTATAAATTTTATTAGAAACCCTTGGTGGTTTCAAAAAAATGCCGTACATTTGCACTCGCAAAACGCAAATGGTACCATAGCTCAGTTGGTAGAGCAAAGGACTGAAAATCCTTGTGTCCCCGGTTCGATTCCTGGTGGTACCACTTATTAAAACGCTGTAAATTAAATATTTATGGCGTTTTTTTTTGTTTCTTTACTGCCAGACAAACAAATTTTAAGGTTTTATATTGATTTATGGGCTTCTTGTAAACCGAGATGTAAACCAAACAAAACCGCCTATATTTTTCTTTTTGATAGAACAACAATATCTAACTATAATACGAAATTTGGTTTTGTTTCTAAAATGCACTATATTTGCAGCGTAATAGAAACAAAATAGAAAAAATGACTTTTCTGGAATTCAGAACTAAAATGTTTGATTTGGCATGCTTCAATATCTATCAGGTATATGCATGGCAACCCGACTTTGACCGGAATAATCTTACCCGTTGGGCTAAGAAAGGGTATCTTATCCGGTTAAGACAGGGATGCTTTGCTTTCCCCGAATATAAGAGCAAGCCGGACTATTCCCTTTATTTTGCCAATCGAATTTACCGACCATCCTACATTAGCCTGCACACGGCATTGTCGTTTTATGGGATGATACCTGAAACGGTAGTACAGATTACCAATGTGACAACATTAAAAACAGCTTCATTTACCAATGACTTTGGCGAATATTCATATAAGAACGTCAAAGAAAACTTGATGTTCGGATATGACTTAAAGCCAATGGCGGACAATCGTACCATACAGTTTGCTACAGCTGAAAAGGCATTACTTGATTTGCTGTATCTTTATCCGTTCTACGATAACAAGAAGGAGTTGGAAGAGCTGCGTTTGGATGAGGATTACCTTCAAGATGATTTAAATAAGGATTTACTGATGGATTACTGCGCCAAGTTTCAAAGTAAGGCGCTTGATTATCGGGTAAAATTGCTTTTTAAAACTTACGATTTATGATACAGATTGAGCATATAAGAAATTATTTTCCGGCGCAAACCCGTGGAAATTCGGCTTTTGATAAGCTTATACTAAAAGAGTATTTGCAGTTGATGATTCTGGATTACCTTTCTTCTACGCCAAACATCCAAAAGATGGCTTTTATCGGTGGAACAAACCTGCGTTTAGTGAAAGGGATAGACCGGTTTTCTGAAGATTTGGATTTTGACTGTAAAAATCTGTCGAAAGACGAATTTATTGAAATGACAAACGGCGTAATCCGGTTTTTGGGGCGTTCAGGATTACGTGTGGAAACAAAAGATAAAGAAAATCCAAAATTGACGGCTTTCCGGCGCAATATCTATTTTCCTGAATTGTTGTTCGATTTGGGATTGAGCGGACACAAAGAAGAACGCTTTTTGATTAAGGTTGAAAGCCAAGACCAGGAAATTGTTTATCCTCTTGTTATCACAAATATCAAAGGTTGTGGATTCTTTTTTCCGTTTCCCGTTCCTTCCGATGGCGTACTATGCAGCATGAAAATTGCTGCTATGTTAGCCCGTGCTAAAGGCCGTGATTTTTACGATCTGATGTTTTTGCTGTCACAGGCAAAACCAGATTACGATTTTCTTTCAAAGCGTTGTGGAATACATAATTTGCAGGAGTTCAAGCAGGCGACAGTCGAATTGCTGAAAGCAGTTGATCTAAAGAAGAAGCAAAAGGATTTTGAACACTTGCTTTTTAATAAAGCAAATAGCGAAAAAATTTTGCGGTTTGGGGAATTTGTAGATTCACTAACGGAATAATTCAATGCGAAATGTACATTTCTGAACATGGGTAAAACAAAATAAAATATCGTCATATACCTTATTTTAAATCAAAAATCTTACTTATCGTTGTCTATTTCACTGGTTTTTTGTACTTTCGTCCTTTGATTTATTTATCCATACGCATTGCAAATAATGAATCTCGATTTTAATAAACTAAACGATTTGGTTCCGGCAATTATTCAAGACAGTAATACCTTAAAGGTATTGATGCTCGGTTTCATGAATGAAGAAGCGCTGAAAAAAACGGAGGAAACGGGGCAGGTAACTTTTTATAGCCGCACAAAAAACCGATTATGGACGAAAGGCGAAGAAAGCGGAAATTTTCTGAATGTAGTTTCTATTACCCCCGACTGTGATAATGATACGCTGCTCATTAAAGTAAATCCCGTAGGCGCTGTGTGTCATACCGGCAATGATACCTGCTGGGGTGAAACTAATAAAACCGATATTGCTTTTTTACAATATTTGCAGGAATTTATAACGCAGCGAAAAGCTGAAATGCCTGAAGGTTCTTACACCACTTCGCTTTTTAATAAAGGACTGAATCGGATGGCGCAAAAAGTGGGTGAGGAGGCGGTAGAAACTGTCATAGAAGCCGTAAATGGCACGGATGAGGGATTTCTTTACGAAGCGTCGGATTTAGTGTATCATCTCATTGTTCTGCTTACGGCTAAAGGATATTCGTTGGATGATATAGCTAAAGAACTGAAAAAAAGACACAAATAAGAGTTTGTTTTGAGTTCCGATTTTAAGACTCCAAACTCCAAACTCCGGACTTCTAATTTCTAACTTCTAATTTTAAAAGATGAATACATTAATAAAATATACCGATGTGGAATTGTGCCAACAGGAATTGGTGGTACTGAAAAATGTGAATATCGAAATTGGCGCGGGTGAGTTTGTGTATTTGCTCGGAGCAGTGGGAAGTGGTAAAAGTACGTTCCTGAAATCGCTTTACGGCGAAGTGCTTATTGAAACAGGTGAGGCACAAATTTTTGAATACGATTTACGCAAAATAAAAACGAAAGATGTACCCCGCTTACGTCGTAAAATAGGCATTGTTTTTCAGGACTTTCAGTTATTGACTGACCGCAGTGTAAATAAGAATTTGGAGTTTGTGTTGCGAGCTACCGGCTGGAAAGATAAAAAACTCATTGCTGAGCAGATTGAAAACGTACTTCAACAAGTCGGCATGCAGAACAAAGGATATAAAATGCCTCACCAATTATCCGGCGGGGAGCAGCAGCGCATTGTAATAGCCCGCGCATTGTTAAATTCCCCTTCAGTTATCCTAGCGGATGAACCTACCGGAAATCTTGACCCCGAAACGGGAAAAGGAATCATGGAATTGCTTTACAGCATTCGCACTGCCGGAACGAGCGTTATTGTAGCCACACATAATCTCAATTGGATGGAAATGTATCCCGGGCGTGTACTGCAATGCAAGGACGAGCGCATGAACGATATAACGGGTGTAAGAGCTGAGGTGGCGGAATAATGATTGCTCTCTGAAATTCTAACCCGCGCCATAGAGCATATTCAGTATTAAATCAACAGCCGGTAAATGATTCCGAAGATTAATATCGCAGAATATTTACCGGCTGGTTTTTTATGTGTTACATTCGGCAGTTATAAAATTTAGAATCGGAAAGTTAGACCTATGAACTTTTAAAACTCGAAACTCCGAACTCACAACTATTTATTATGTTCCACCCAAATTAAATTTTCCACATCACAGCCAAGTTTTTTCGCCGTTTCAAGATATTTTTCGATTATATCCTTTGGCATGGTTTTTTCGCGAGATAGCAGCCATAGATATTTGGTGTTTTTCCCGATGACTAACGCATATTTATAGTCTTTATCCAATTCTATCACATTATAGCCGGCATAAAACGGTCCGAAAAAAGACACTTTAAGCATTGCCGTATTCGGATCATTCACAAATTTAGCTTTGCCGATGGCTTCTTTCCATTCTTGTTTTTTGTAATTGAATCCTTTATTAACTACTTTGATGGATTGGTCGGGGTTTAAGGAATATTCAGCGGTAACATTGTTCATGTTGCGCTCAAAACGAATGTCCACACGGGCTATTTCATACCATTTACCTAGGTATTTTTTTGCATTAAACGGCGAAACGGCAACGGCGCCCGGAGCGATGGTTTTGCAAGAATTTAGCAATAAAAAGGAACTTGCCAACAATGCTGAACCGATTAAAATTTTGTTAGTTGTTTTCATGGATGTTTCTTTTTTTTTAGGTTTGATGTTTTATAAACACATTTTAATCGTCTTTTGTTTTTAATTGGTTTTTTTGAGGAGGTTTTAAAATTTTTAGTTCTCAATGTGAATTATCATAAATGCTTTTCAAAGGTCTAAAGTTATGATGTGTGCCATATTAAACAGATTTAAAACATACACCTTTTGCATTTTACCTCTTCTTCTTATTTTCTTTTAATAGATAATGATTTTTGTTGATTGGATTGTGCCTTTGGCAGTGTTTTTTATTACTGCTATGTAAAGCCCTTTTGCCCATTCTGAGGCGTTTATTTGTTTTTTTTGATTTGTTATTGTGCCTTGATATATTTGCTTGCCAGCTACGTTATATATATGGATGTTGCCGGTTTTTAAAGTTGGCGCGGTAATATATATGTTTGCTGTTTGAGGTTCATACCGCACAATAAAGGCATCGATTTGGTGTTCAGTCGTTTGTACTGTTATATTGTTTAACCCTAATGCGGCTTTAAAACAGGGTGTGATTTCATTTGTAGCTACTGTTTGGTCTGTAAATATCCCGAAACTTTCGTTTCGGTATTTTACGTCCCAGTATGCCCATGGTATGTTGATTTCGGCGAGTACTTTACCCACTGCGCTAATCCATCGGCAACGGCTTTCGGCATCTGCAGGAGTTACTACTCCAAATTCGCCGAGAAACACAGGTACTTTCTGAGTGTTGCTCCATGTTTTTACGTCAAGAAATTCATTTTTGAGGCTTTCTTCGGTCCATCCTCTGTCTTGATCGGGCCAAGTAGCGGCAGGCAACCAATTTGCCCATGATACTTGCTGGTGCGTATATTCATAAGGTGTGTAGTTGTGAAATGTGTATATGATATTATCGTCGGTATATGGCGTGGTTTCTTGTACGAGCGCCCATCCGGCATTCCACCAGTTGGCACCCACGATAAGGGTGTGGGTGGTGTTTACTTGGCGTATGGCATTTATTATAGCTTGTTGTACAGTGCGCAGGTTGGGGTTGTTAATGTCGTTTTTGGGTTCATTGCGTAACTCGAAGAAGTGTCGGTCGGGGTTTAAATCTCCGTAGCGTTGTGCAAGGTTTTTCCACATTCCCGTCAGTCGGGGAATTTGCGCCTGATAATTCTCGTCCGTTAAATCTCGCCCGTGGTGGTTGTCTATAATCAGGTTCATGTTTAACTTGGTAGTCCATTTAATAATGGTGTCCACGTAGTTAAATGCTTTTTGGGCAGATGCAGTGGGGAGTGGTTGGTAGGGCGGATTTTCGTCTGTTATCCATTCAAAGATTATGGGAAGGCGCACGGTTTTAATCCCTACGGATTTGAGAACGGCTAAATCTTCGTATGTATAAGGTGGTTCGGCGGGGTAATAATCGCCGAGCCAGCCGGCTTCAAGCCAATTGGGGATATTTATGCCTTTGCCCATCGTGTTGGCACGCTGCCAAGCTGAACTGTTTTGCGGCGTTAAGTTGTATGCCGTCAGAAGTATGAAAGCGTATGTGAATATCAGTTTCTTTTTCATAAATATTTGACGTTTGATGTTTGAACCAAAGGTGCCGTGCTATATAACCGTGTAATAACAAGGTTGATTCTCTCCCGGTTATAATACCCTCTTTACGGATGATGGATGGTTATTTTTAATGTTTTGGTTTTTCCCGAAATGGTATAGATATTTAACAAGTAATAACCGTTAGCTATATTGGATACATCATTTTTTTCTTTTGGAGCAAAAAAATCTTTAACTTTTTTTCCATCCAATGATATGATTTCCAATTTTTTAATTTTCTCTTTTATGTTTAGGTGGAAATATTCTGATGCAGGATTGGGAAATACTTGTACGTTGGGTTCTTCCAATGTCTGTGGGTTTTGTACGCTTACGTTGCCTAATAGGTCTACTATTTTCTGTGCAAAAAAAGGTGCTACCATGGCGTTTGCAATAGAGTTTGGGTGTCCATCCCAAGTTTGATAAGTTGCCTTGAGGCAATACTGTTTTCCTTCGGTGGGATTAGCGTTTAACTCAGCTACCAAACTGAAAAAGTCGAATACAAAAATATTCGGGTGGCTTTTGCCGTTTTCAGTAAGCCAATCATTCTTTACCCAATCTACAAATTGTTTGGCGCGGGCAGCTTCGGCGGCGTTGGTATGGTCTTGATGCTGTGGTGCCAGTGTCCATACTAAGAATTTATTGTTGGGATAACTGTCCATCAGCGTGCGCAGGGCGCGGTATTGCACCTTGTAGTTTTCCAAGCTTTTGGTTTCTGAGGATACTGAGGGCGAGCCGGTATCCGCATTAATATTGGCGCCGGGGAAACAATGTTTCCAGATAATCAACTTATATTGGCTTGTAAAGTCGCCTAAGCAAGGGTCATTAGTGTTGCAGGCATTATTAATCCAAAGATTCCAATAGTCATAAGGATAATTTTGCCATCCGTACGAGTGGGTAGGGTAGTTTTGTTCAGATATTTCGTAGCTTGTATTATGCGAAGTGTTATAATCGCTAATCCAGTTGGCTACACCTGCATTCCATACACCTTCGCCGGTAGAATGGTGCAGGAATATGGCTTTTTTATCAATACTCTGTGCGAGTAATCCTATTGATAAAAAAAGTAATGGGAAGATGATTTTTGTTTTCATTTGTTTATTACTGGTTTTTTAGCGGTCGCGTGAGATTCGCGTACCTTGTTTTACTCATTATTTTCTGTGTGTTAAAAAATGGTGTTTCTTTCATTGGCGTAAAGATTTAAATTAAGGGGATGTCGAAGCCGTGAATATCTATTGTTTTTTATAAAAGCAAAAGCAGGTTTACAAAAATAGTCACTTTATGAGAGTTCTTGTCGTTTTTTTTTGGGCAATAAATTAATTATCAATTTTTTAGGAAATTATTTTTTAATAAAAAAGTAATTTTTAAAATTCAAACCATCAAAAAGTTACGAAATAAGTAAAAACATGTATATTTGTAACGAGAAAATCACTTAACGGCTTGTAACTTTTATGACATCAACTTTCAATTCAGCAAAGATTATTCGTGCTTTTACGTCCTCGCTTTCGCCTAATAAAAGCGCGGTAAATGTTATGGCAGAGGTGCTTCATGTGAGTGTGGACGTGGCTTACCGTAGGTTGAACGGCAAGGTAGATATTACCCTTGATGAAGCGGTGAAACTTTGTGAATACAGTAGTCTGTCAATGGATAAAGTTTTCGAGTTAAAAGAAAATGAAGTTTATTTCTCACACCTAAATCTTTATAATCCTTATGACGCTGTTTTATCCGGAGAGCTCACCTCATTTATCAATAACCACATTTTAAATAAAAAAGACGATACTTTGTACTTGGCTTCCGCTGGTTTTCCGGTGGGGTATTTATTTTCAGAACCTAATTTAATCCATTTCAGGAGATATCATTTGCTGAATGACAAAACCTGTTTCGAGATGTTAAAGCCTTTTTCGATAGATAGACTCAGAGTTCATACTGTTTTTAACGAAGAATTAGAAAAACTTTATCAGGGAGTAGATACCTGTGAATTTTGGTGCGAAAATACGTTTTCAGACCTTATTGGTGAAATAAAGTACTATAAATCATTAGGATTGCTTTCTGTTGAAGAAACGAAAACTCTCATAAATGATTTCAAAAGATTGTTACATAAGATGGAGAATTTTGCGGAAGAAGGCAAAAAAAAGTTGGGCGGTGCCTTTGAATTGTATGTGGTGCCTTACAATATAAGCAGCAGTGTGTATTTGTCCACCTGTCCTGAAAGAAAAATATGTTTTTTGGAAATGAACTTCTTAGATTATGCCTATACTACCAATGAAGATTTTTGCAATAAACAAAAAAAATGGTTTAAACGGTTAATGAATTATTCCACCTGCATAAGCAAAAGTAACCTGAAAGAACGCAGATCTTTTTTTGAAAAAGTGCATGAAAAGTTGGATGGGATATAATTTGTCTTCTTATTCTTAACTCGATGACTGTTTTTAAGAAAGAAGTCATCTTGACTCTTTAACAATTAATATATTTTCGTCTTTTGGGCTTCAGAGAAGCCTAATATTTTTAGTAAAAATAGCGTTTTTTCAGGTTCGACTCCGCCAGCTGGCGGAGTCGAATATTGGGGATTAAAATTAACTGCAAATATTAAATTCCACTGGAATTTTTCTTAAATATAAAAGTCAAGACGACTTCAAAGTGTAAACTTTTTAAAGAATTATCATACGCCTTTGCTTATCTATAAACTTCAAACATTTTACTTCACTCTGTTAAATTTGTCTTGCTAAAAATTAAAACTACCATCTAAAAGTCAGATAATTTCATTTTTTCTTCCAAAAAACAAACAATTTCCTTAACTTTGTGGATAGATTATTGTTTAATCAGAAAACACTAAAAACTATCCTATTATGATTTTCGATTTAAGTTCAAAAATTACGCTTGAGCGCATTCCTACAAGCTATTATCGCCCCGTAGATGCGTTGGAAGCTACTCGCCAAACACGATATGAGAAACTTCGTACTGATATTTATGAGACCGATAAAAAAGGCGCCGAATCGGTAGCGGAAGAAATAGCCGCGCTTATCCGCTTGAAGCAGTCCCAAAACCAATCCTGCCTGTTAGGTTTGCCCGGCGGTTCATCGCCACTGGGCGTTTATGCCGAATTGGTAAGGATGCATAAAGAAGAAAGCCTCTCATTTAAAAACGTGTATATATTCAATGTGTCGGAATTTTATCCGGTGGAAAAAAACCGCCATTCCAATGCTCACATTCTGCGTGAGTACCTTATTACCAAAATAGATTTGCCCGAAGGGAATTTTTTCACTCCGGATGAAACAGTGGAACGAGATAAAGTTATCGAGTTTTGTCAACAATACGAGCAAAAAATCGAAGAATTCGGCGGATTGGATTTAGTGCTCGGAACCATCGGGCAGGTGGGCAACTTGGCGTACAATGAACAAGGCTCACAGACAAGTTCTATCACGCGTTTGATGTTATTGGACGCGCAGTCACGCTCGGATTTGAGCCAATTTTACATGCGTGCTGACGAAGTTCCTTCAAGCGCTATTACGATGGGATTAGCCACTATTTTAGGCGCAAAAAAAGTGATTCTTATCGCTTGGGGCGAAAATAAAGCTAAAGTGATTAAAGAGATTATAGAAGGACAAGCAAACGACAAAGTTCCTGCTTCGTTTCTTCAACTGCATAAAAACGCGCACGCCGTGATAGATTTGAGCGCGGCGCAATTTCTCACCCGTATCAGTCATCCGTGGCTGGTAGGCTCGTGCGAGTGGACGGATACGCTTACCCGCCGCGCCATTGTGTGGCTCTGTAACCAAACTCAAAAACCCATTCTTAAACTCACCAATAAGGATTATAACCAATTCGGGTTGGATGAGCTGCTGGCGCTTTACGGCTCCGCGTATAATGCTAATATAAAGATATTCAATGATTTGCAACGAACAATTACCGGTTGGCCCGGCGGAAAACCTAACGCTGACGATAGTAATCGCCCGGAGCGGGCTCTGCCATTTCCCAAGCGTGTAATTATTTTCAGTCCGCATCCGGACGATGATGTGATTTCGATGGGCGGCACGTTCCAGCGTTTGGTAGATCAAGGGCACATCGTTCACGTAGCATACCAAACTTCCGGTAATATAGCCGTGGGCGATGATGAAGCCATCCGTTATTTAGGGTTGATGATGAACGTATTAGAACGTTTTGATCCTTCCGATAGCGTGCTGAAATCAAAATACGAGTCCATGCATCATTTTTTATTGAACGAAAAGAAACCCGGCGACATGGATACCAAAGACGTATTGTATCTTAAAGGTTGGATACGTCGTGAAGAGGCTCGCGCCGCATGTCGTTACGTGGGCGTTCCTAAAGATCGTATCCACCATTTGGACTTGCCTTTTTATGAAACGGGTAAAATTAAAAAAGGCGATATTACGGAAAATGACGTACAAATAATTATGGATTTGCTGGAAGATATACAACCACATCAGATATTTGTGGCAGGCGACTTGGCAGACCCGCACGGCACACATAAAGTATGTCTGGACGCGGCTTTGGGCGCTTTGCATGAATTGAAAGACAAAGAGTGGATGGACGATTGCCGCGTGTGGATGTATCGGGGCGCTTGGGCGGAGTGGGAGATTGACCACATCGAAATGGCGGTGCCTATCAGTCCCGAAGAACTGCGGAAAAAACGAAATTCTATTCTAAAACATCAATCGCAAATGGACAGTGCGCCCTTCTTGGGCAACGATGAGCGCCTTTTCTGGCAACGCGCCGAAGAACGTAACCGCGCCACCGCTAAAATGTACAATGATTTAGGATTGGCAGCGTACGAAGCTATAGAAGCATTTGTGGCATATAAGAAAATGTAGTTCGGAGTTGGGAGTTAGCAGTTTGCAGAATTCAAGACAAGACACTCAAAACTCAGAATTCAAAACTTGAAACTAAAATGATATACAGTACCTTAGCGGAAAGCGCACGTGTGGAAAACTTGCATCCGCAATTTAAAAAAGCGTTCGATTACATCAAATCTCATGATTTATTTCATGCTGAACTTGGTAGAATTGAATTGGACGAGGACAATTTATTTATCAATAATGTTAATCCGAAACTCATAACTGCGGAAGAACAAGTACTGGAAGTGCATCGGGATTATTTGGATATTCATATTCCGCTCGATGCGGTGGAAATCATCGGCATAAAACCGCTGGCAGACTGTAAAAATTTGACTCAGGAGTACGAAAAAGAGAAAGAGTGCGGACTTTACAGTGATACCCCTACTAATTTTATCCGAGTACATCCGGGCGAATTTTTAATTGTGTATCCGGAAGACGCCCACGCGCCCCTGATTGGAGAAGGGATGATACGCAAATTGATAGTGAAAATAAAGTTATAACAAAATTTCAGCCCTCTATTCTGTTAAAAGATAGGGGGCTGATTTGCAAAAGCAGAAAATTATGAGACGCATTGTAGTGCTTACAGGCGCCGGAATGAGCGCTGAAAGCGGCATTTCTACATTTAGAGATGCCGGCGGATTGTGGGAGCAGCACCGCATTGAAGACGTGGCAACGCCCGACGGTTTTCGCAAAAATCCGGAATTAGTCTTGGATTTTTACAACCAACGTCGCAAACAACTTTTTGAGGTAGAACCCAACGACGGACATAAAATACTCGCGGCGCTTGAGAAAGATTTCGATGTGCGCGTTATTACACAGAATGTGGATAATCTTCACGAGCGCGCCGGGAGTACGCACGTGCTTCATCTCCACGGCGAGTTGATGAAAGTGCGTTCCACAGGCTATATGGAACAGATCTTTGAGCTGACAAAAGAAAACTGTGAAATTCATGTAGGTGATAAATGCCCCAAAGGATTTCAGCTTCGTCCACACATTGTATGGTTTGGCGAAGCGGTTCCGGAAATTGAAAACGCGATGCAGCTGTGCGAAACCGCCGACATTTTAGTGATAATCGGCACCTCAATGCAAGTATATCCTGCCGCGGGACTGATAAATTATGTTCAGGCGGGAACCCCCATTTATTTGATAGACCCCGGTGAGGTAGGAAAGCATTATCAAAATACTATACACATCCAAAAAGGGGCAGGCGAGGGGATGCGAGAATTAACAGAAGTATTGAAAAAAAGATGAGAATGTTTTACTCGCTCACCAGTAGCCAATTAATATGCACGATTTTATAAAGTAGAAAAAATCCTCATAACTATCAAGATGAGCAAATAAGAAAATGCTACGTTCTTGTCACTGTAAACTTCGAACCGCAAACGCTACAAACTTTCTTTAAAATCTTTTTGTCAATTAAAAAACATTCTCTATCTTTGCAGTCCGAAAATAAAAATAAAAATAATTTATTAAAAACAACGTATAGTTATGATTGTAGTTCCTGTAAAAGAAGGCGAAAGCATTGAAAAAGCGCTTAAAAAATTCAAACGCAAATTTGAAAAAACCGGAGTAGTAAAAGAACTGCGTCGTCGTCAAGCTTTTGATAAGCCTTCTGTGGTAAAACGCGAGAACAAAATTCACGCTGTTTACGTACAACAAATGCAGCGCAGCGAAGATTAATTAAAAAGATTAAAAAAAGTTTGTTTTTCCGATAGCTTTGTATTAATTTCGTAGCACGAAAACGCACTGTTCTGTCGGGAAAAATGATAAACAAATTTCTACAATATTTACAGTATGAGAAGAATTATTCCTCTCATACTGTTTTGTCATATCGTACAGACTTGTGGCAATTATGTGATTATCTAAAAGTTAATCCAGATTGTTTTACCCCTTCCGATGTTTCCTCTTCCACTGTCCGGCAGTGGATATTGCACTTGATGGATGATAATGTGTCCGCCAGGACCATCTCCCGAAAAATATCCACCCTAAAGTCATTTTGGCGCTATCTATTGAGCCGGCAATTAGCGGATAAAAATCCTACATCAAAAATTATTTTACCAAAAACAAAAAAAGCTCTTCCGGCGTTTTATAAGGAGAAGGAGATGGCTAGCGCGCTGCATTCTTATGAAGGCTTGAAAGGGTTTAAACAGGTGCGGGATGCTCTCATAATCCGTCTGCTTTATGAAACAGGGATTCGTGTTTCGGAGCTTACGGGACTCGCAGATGCTGATTTTAGCGCGTCGGCAAAAGAGCTCAAAGTGCTGGGCAAACGGAACAAGCAGCGCATTATTCCGCTCGGAAACAGCCTTTGTGTTGAAATAAACCGTTATTTAAATCGTCGAAACAGAGATATTGAACTTTTTACCGATAAAATTTTTGTGCGGGAAAACGGACAGGCAATGTATGCGCGGGGGGTGTATGATATAGTACACCGAAAAATGGGCGCTGTCGCTACACTTCACAAGCAGAGTCCCCACGTACTAAGGCATACCTTTGCTACCTCGCTCTTAAATAATGGCGCTGATATAAATGCTGTAAAAGACCTGTTGGGCCACAGCAGTTTAGCGGCTACGCAAGTATATACTCATGTGAACTTTAATGAATTAAAAGATATATATAAACATGCTCACCCTCGTGAAGCGAATAAAAAAGGAGGTAAACAATGAAACTTAGAATTCAATCTGTCAACTTTGACGCTACTGAAAAATTAGAACAATACGTGAATAAAAAGGTATCCAAGTTAGAGAAGTTTTTTGATGAAATTATGAACGTAGATGTTTACTTAAAGGTAGTAAAGCCCGAGGCGGCTACAAATAAAGAAGCCGAAATAAAAGTTTCTATCCCTAATGTGGATTTTTTTGCATCCAAAACCTGCGATACGTTTGAGGAAGCGGTAGATTTATCTTTGGAAGCCATTGATAAGCAAATTCGCAAACACAAAGAAAAACAAACAAAGAAATAAAATATTTTTTGAAAATAAGTTTTGTAAATCAAATATTCTTTGTATCTTTGCAAGCCGTTTGAATAATGTTTATTTGAACGGCTTTTATATCCTAAGTTGTTAGTAAAAAGGGATTTGCCTCTTTAGCTCAGTTGGCCAGAGCACGTGATTTGTAATCTCGGGGTCGTTGGTTCGAATCCGACAAGAGGCTCTGATGTGGGGAATGGTCAATGAGTTAAATAGTTAAATGGTTGATTAGTGGAATGGTTTTATTAAGAGATTGTATCTGTTTTTCCGACTAAAACAAATTAATAAATACGCCAATCAACAAATCATCTAATTAACAAATACACCACATACAAGGGCAGTTACCAAAGTGGCCAACTGGGGCTGACTGTAACTCAGCTGTCTT